>Ga0315295_10001695_pt1 | contig 18859 bp, 13 predicted proteins | sample YL17G14_0_MG_FD_204453 | JGI IMG/M metagenome (GOLD analysis project Ga0315295, IMG submission 204453) | Sediment microbial communities from Yellowstone Lake, YNP, Wyoming, USA - YL17G14_0 | ecosystem: Environmental > Aquatic > Freshwater > Lake > Sediment | place: USA: Wyoming | collected... | reverse complement strand
GTGCACTGTCCGAGCGTCGTTCCCGCGCCGGACAGCGCCGCGAGGGCGTCGGCGACGCCGGGGAGGACCCGGAAGCCGGGCCCCTGGATCTCCTCCCGGAGGGCCTCCACGTAGCCATCGAGGATGCGGTCGCAGAGCGCGTCCTCGAACGCGCGCCCCAGGCTGGCGAGCACCTCCCGGACGATGAGCCGGTCGGTCATGCCGTCGAGCCGGAGCCCGGAGAGCGCGTGGTCGACGTACCCGAACTCGCCCTCCAGCACACGAGCCAGCGACCTGCGGCCTGCTCCGGCGGCGTGGACGAGGGTGCCGTCCACGTCGAAGAGGAGCACTCGGCGCGGCCCCTCACTCGAAGAGCGCATCGACGAACTCGGCCGGCTCGAAGGGTTGCAGGTCGGCGACCTTCTCGCCCACGCCGACGTAGCGCACCGGGATGCGCAGCTCGTCGGAGATCCCGATGACCACGCCGCCCTTGGCGGTGCCGTCGAGCTTGGTGAGCGCGATGCCGGTGATCCCCAGCGACTCGTGGAACTGGCGGGCCTGGGCGATGGCGTTCTGGCCGTTGGTGGCGTCGAGCACGAGCAGCACGTCGTTCGGCGCGCCGGGCCAGGCCTTGTCCACCACCCGCTTCACCTTCTTCAGCTCCTCCATGAGCGGGAGCTTGGTGTGGAGCCGCCCGGCGGTGTCGAGCAGCACCACGTCGAACCGCTCGTCGACGCCGCGCTTGACCGCCTCGAAGCAGACGCTGGCCGGGTCGGCGCCGTCCTTGCCGCGGACCATCGGTGCCCCCGCCCGCTCGGCCCAGATCTCGAGCTGCTCGCCGGCAGCGGCGCGGAAGGTGTCGCCGGCTCCGAGGAGCACGGTGAGCCCCGATTGCCGGAGCCGGGCCGCCAGCTTGCCGACCGTGGTGGTCTTGCCGGAGCCGTTCACGCCCACCACCATGACCACCCAGGGGCGCGAAGGGCCCGGGGAAATCCCGCGGGAGGCGCCGGGGGAATCGCCCAGGGTGACGATCCGGGTGATCTCCTCGCGAAGCGCCGCCTTGAGCTTCGACGGGTCGTCGAGCTCGCGCCGCCTCATCCGGTCCCGGGCACTCTCGAGGAGCGAGGTGGCCGTCTTCACGCCGATGTCTGCGGTGAAGAGGATCTCCTCCAGCTCGGCGAGCGTGGACTCGTCCACCTGGCGCGGCGCGCCGAAGAGCCCCTGCAGCCGGGCCATGAATCCGCCGCGGGTTTTCTCGAGCCCGGCGGCGAGCGTCCGGCCCCCCTCGGCCTCGGCGCGGCGCCGCTTCTCCTCCTCCTCGCGGAGGCGGGCCTCCTCGGCAAGCCGGGCCGCCCGCGCGTCCTCCTCGCGGGCGCGCCGGTCGGCCTCCTCCCGCTCGAGCCGGCGCTGCTCCTTCTCGAGCCGCTCGGCCTCCTTCTTCTGGCGGTACTCCTCCTTCTTGCGGGCCACCTCGGCCTCGACGCGGAGGGCCTCGTCCGCGGCCGGAGGTGCGGGGGTCGGAGGTACGGGGACCGGCCGGGGGAGGCGAGCGGGGGCGACGGCCTCCCCTTCCAGGTCCCGCTCGATCTCCGCCTGAGGCAGGGGCGGCTCGGTGGGCTTCCCCCCGCGGCTGCGGAACATGCGCAGGCCGGCGGCGACGAAGAGCGCCAGGAGCGCGACGAGGATGGCCGCGCCGACCAGGTCGGAGGTGGCGAGAGCGAGCGGAACGAGATGCACGGAGATCCGGGTGGAGGAGGAAAATGACGAGGGCGGGTGAGGGTATAGGGCCGCCGCCGCCGCGGTGTCAACGAGCCCGCCGCGGGCGGTCCGGTGCGTCGAGGGGCGCTCGGCTAGGCCGCCGCCGACCGCCCGCCACCAGCCAGGCGCACCGAGACGAGCTTGGAGACGCCCGGCTCCTCCATCGTCACCCCGTAGAGCGTGTCCACCGTCTCCATGGTCCGCTTGTTGTGGGTGATGAGGATGAACTGCGAGGCCTTGGCCATCTCCCGCACCAGCTCGTTGTAGCGGCCGACGTTGGCGTCGTCGAGCGGCGCGTCCACCTCGTCGAGGAGGCAGAACGGCGAGGGCTTGACGAGGAAGATGGCGAAGACGAGGGCCACCGCGGTGAGCGCCTTCTCGCCGCCGGAGAGCAGGTTCACGTTCTGCAGCTTCTTGCCCGGGGGCTGCGCGAAGATCTCCACGCCGCCCGCCTGGTCGTCGCCGTCCTGGGTCAGGACCAGCCCGGCTCGCCCGCCGTTGAAGAGGCGGGGGAAGACCTGCTGGAACTTCTCGTTCACCCGGTCGAAGGTCTCGCGGAACCGGTCACGCGAGGCGCGGTTGATCTTGGCGATGGCCTTCTGGAGGTCGGCGAGGGACGACTCGAGGTCCCCCTTCTGCTCTCCGAGGAAGGTGTGGCGCCGGGCCAGGTCGTCGTACTCCTCGATGGCCGTCAGGTTGATGGCGCCCATGCGCTCGGCCTGGGCCTTCTGGTCGTCGAGCCTGCGCCGCTCCGCCTCGCCGGGAGGCCGCTCGGAGTGGAAGCGGAGCAGCTCGTTGCGCAGCTCGGCCTGGCAGCGCTCGCGGATCTGCTCCTCGAGGTGGATCAGCTCGAGGGCCTGCTCCCGCGCGGTCAAGGCGGCGTCGCCGGCGGCCTGCGCGAGCGCCTCGGCCCGCTTGCGAAGGTCGCGCGCCTCGACCTCGGCGGACCGGGCCTTGGCGACCGCGTCCTGGTGGGCGGCTCGCTCGGTGGCGAGCACCTCCCGGACCCGGAAGAGCTCCTTGCCGAGCCGGGCCACGTCGCCCCGCGCTCCCTCCATGTGCTCGCGCAGCTCGCTGGCGCGGACGTTGCCGTCGGTCAGTGCCGCGAACAGCCTGGCCCCACGCTCCTCCGCGGTGCGCTGGGCCTCCTCGACGCGGCGAAGCGACTCCCCGATGCCGTCGCGCCTCTCCCGCTCCGATGCCACCTTGACCTTCACCTCGAGGACCTGCGCCTGGAGGGACTCGCCGCGCGTGCGAAGATCGTCGAGCCGGACGGCGGCGTCCCGGGCCCGTTCCACGTGCCGGGCCCGCTCCGCCTCGGCGGTGGCGGCCTCGACCTGGTGGCTCTCCTCCTCGCGGGACATGCCGGAGAGCGCGTCCTCCATCCCGGCCCGCTCCAGCTCGAGCTGGGCGACCCGCTCGGCGACCCGTTCCAGCTCCCCGCCGACGCGCGCCAGGTCCTTCTCCTGGGTCACGAGCGCCAGGTCCTTCTCCCGGTTGTCCAGGTCGATGGTCCTGAGGGCGGTCTCGAGCTGGAGGAGGCGCGACTGCAGGGCGCGGTGGCGCTCCTGGGCCATGGCGAAGTCGGCCTCGAAGGTCCGGACGGTGTCGGTGAGCTCCGCCACCTCCCGGCGCCGTTGCAGGGCGCCGTGCCCCTCGCCCTCCAGCGGACCCCCGGTGACCACGCCGTGCGGGTCGAGCACCTCGCCGTCGAGGGTGACCAGCGTGCCGGCGCGGCCGCCCGACTGCCAGATCTCGAGGGCGCTGGACAGGTCGCGGACGATGGCCGCGTCGCCCAGGAGGAAGCGGGCCAGCCGCTCGTAGGCCGGGTCGAAGCCCACCACGTCCAGGCAGCCGGCCACGAAGCCGGGGTGGGATCGGTCGGGAGCGGCCGCCGCGCCGTCCCCGTCGCGCAGGCGAAGCATCGGGATGAGCGAGGCGCGCCCCTCGGCGGCCGACTTGAGCCAGTCGATGGCCTCGACGCCCTGGCTGTGGCTCTCGACGATGACGTACTGGAGCCGCTCGCCGAGAACGGCCTCGACGGCGTCCTCGTACTCGGCGGGCACGGTCATCACGTCGGCGACGAGCCCCATCACGCCGCCCTCGGTCCCGTCGGCGGTGCGGGCGCGGGTCATCAGGCTGCGCACGCCGCGGCCGTAGCCCTCGTAGTTGCGCAGCACCTCCTGCAGCGACTGGAGCCGGGCGCGCCGGTCGGAGAGCTCCTCGCGCAGCGTGATCAGCCGGGCCTCGTTCTGGATGAACTCGGAGCGGGTCCGGTCGAGCAGCCCCTCCTGCGCTCCGCGCTGCTCCTCGAGATGGAGCTTGAGCTGCCGGGTCTTTCCCAGCTTCTCGACGTGGGCCGAGCGGGAGCCGTCGAGCGTGGTGGCCCGGGAGGACAGGTCCTCGATCTCGGCGCGGACCCGGGCGAGGCGGGACTGCAGATCGGCACGCTGCCGCTCCACCTGGGCGAGCGCGCTCCGGCGGGCGGCGGCGCGGCCGTGCGCGTCGGCGGCAGCGGCGCGGGCGGCCTCCCCCTCGGCGACGAAGGAGCCTTCCTCGCCGGCCACCGCGCGCAGCGCGGCTTCCAGGCCCGAGAGCCGGGCCTCGTCGGTGCCGGAGAGGCTCGCCAGCTCGTCCCGCTGCCGGAGCAGGGCGTCCCGCTCGGCGGAGAGGGCGTCGGCCTGGATCTTGAGGACCTCGACCTCGGAGGCCTGGCCGCGCGAGCGCTCCGCGATCTGGTCCAGCTCCCGCTCCGCGGCCTCGGTGGAGACCGCCGACACCCGGCCCCGGCTCTCCAGCTCGTGCTCCCGCTCGGTGAGCTGCTGCAGGGACAGCTCCCGCTCGGCGAGCAGATCGCGGTCGGCCTCGAGCGCCAGGTCGATCTGCGCGAGGCGCGCCGCGACCTCTGCCTCCTCGGCTCGCGCCAGCGCGTGCCGGTCCTCGGCCTCGCGACGCCCGGCCGTCAGCTCCAGCCAGCGGGCCGCGCCCACGTGGAGCTCCAGCTCCCGGATCTGGGCCTTGAGCGCCCGGTAGCGCTCGGCCTTCCGGGCCTGGCGATTGAGGGAGTCGAGCTGCTTGCCGAGCTCCAGGACGATGTCGGTGACCCGCTCCAGGTTGTGGCGGGTGGCCTCCATCTTCCGCTCGGCGGCCTCGCGACGCTTCTTGTACTTGGTGATGCCGGCCGCTTCCTCGATCACCGAGCGCCGGTCCTCGGCACGGGCCGACACGATCTGGCCGATGCGTCCCTGCTCGATGATCGAGTAGGCGGTGCGCCCCACGCCGGAGCCGAAGAAGATGTCGTTCACGTCGAGGAGCCGCGCCGGGGCCCGGTTGACCAGGTAGTCCGACTCGCCGGTGCGGTGGAGCCGACGCCCCACGGTGATCTCGGCGAGCTCCTGGAAGGCGGGGGGCAGCTCGGAGGGGCGGTCGTTCTCGAAGGTGATCGTCACCTCGGCCAGCGAGAGCGGCGCCTTGGTCTCCGACCCGTTGAAGATCACGTCCTCCATGGATCGTCCGCGGAGGCGGAGCGCCGACTGCTCTCCCAGGACCCAGCGGATGGCGTCGGCGACGTTGGACTTCCCGCAGCCGTTCGGCCCCACGACGCCGGTCACGCCCTCGTCGAAGACGACGACCGTGCGGTCCATGAAGGACTTGAAGCCAACCATCTCCAGGCGGCGAATCCGCATGTGGCCGAAATAGCACGGTCACGCAAAAAACGGAACGTTGCATGACAAGTCATGTAGGGTCAAAACGCCATGGGGCGTGCCTGGGGCTTCCCGAGCGTCCCGTAGATCTGGAAGCCGTACCCGCCGTCGCGTCCCTTGGCCGACGAGAGCCCCATCTCGATCACCGGCTTGAGCGGCGCCACCTGCTCGGTCCTCCAGAAGGCGTCGGTGGGGCGGACGCTGGCCCGGCCGTTCAGCGGGGAGTGCTCCAGGCGGGGCTGCAGCTGGACGAAGACCTGGTCGGCCGTGATGGCGACGTCGTCCCCCTTGGCCTCGAGCGTGCCGAAGTCGGCCCGTCCGTTCTTGACGACACCGCGCGCGGCCACGGCGCCGAGCCGGATGGGGGGCACGGTGAGGCCACCGTCCATCCCGGGAATGGGGACCTTGCCCCCGCGGATGGCGGCGTCCTTCACCTGGAGCTCGATGGTGCCGTTGCTCTTGGCGGCGTCCTTCAGATCGAGGGTGACGTCGAGGTTCCCGGAGAGGATCCCGGCCAGGTCGAGCCCGGTGGCGACGCGCAGCGCCCCGGCCCTGGAGAGATCGATGCCGGCGATCCGGGCCTGGTAGCGCTGGGCGGTCTTCGACTCGTCGGTGGACCCGGTCACCCGGCCGTCGAAAAGCCGGGCGTCGAAGTTCACGGCCCGGTGTCCGCGCAGGGACAGCCAGAGGCGAGGCGAGATGGTCAACTCCTCGATGGGAATGCGCGTCCCGTCGGAGGTGAGGACGGTCATCTCCCGCCCGCGCACGCCCGCCAGCCCCGAGGGCGAGAGGTCGTTCACCTTGATCTGGAAGCCCTGCGCCGCGGCGTCGAGCATGAGCCGCTCCTTCACCGCCTCGACGGGGAAGGTGAGGCGGAGCGCCACGACGAAGGCGAGGACGAAGAAGACCGCGTAGGCGGCCCTCCGCTTCCAGCCCACGAGCGTCCAGTTCGGCAGGGTGAGCTTCATGCGGCCTCCGGGCACTAGGTCTTCTGCTGCCAGGTCGAGACCTGGAGCGTGACGTCGACGAGGTTGGGATCGTCGTTTCGCGTGGCGACCCTGAGCTTGCGCACCCTGACCACCCCAGGGCCGCGCTCCAGCGCTTCCACCAGGCGGGCCAGCCGGGGGAGGTCGATGCGGGCCAGGTTCACCTCGACGCTCTCCTCGGTGAGGCCGTCGGCGGTGCTGGGGGTGCCGGGGCGGAGGTCGTTCACCTCCACGCCGGACTGGGCGCCCGTCTGCGAGACGAAGCTCATGAGCTGCACCGGTGGCCCCTTCAGGCGGGCCTCCATCGACTGGCGCTCGGCCTGGGCCTGGCGATAGCCGCGGGTGAGCTTGCCGATCTGCGAGAGCATCTCGGTCTTGCCCTCGATGCGTCGCTCGCGGGCGGAGATGGAGCGGGAGACGCCGGTGGCCACCAGGAAGAGGAAGAAGGCGGCGACGGCGGCCAGCGCCGCCGACACCATGACCCGCTCGCGCGGCGAGAGGCGGGCGGCGAAGGCCTCGAGGGAGGCGCGGTACCTGCGCAGGGTTTCCATGGCTAGCCCTTCCCCGCGGGCTGGGGCGTGCCCTCGCAGGCGATGTCGGCGTCCACCGTGAACTCGAACTTCTGCTCGGTGCCCCGCTTGCGGGCACCGCCGGAGCGGGCGTCGCCGAAGCAGCGCGACCCCCGCAGGGCGGAGACGATCTTGTCGACGTTCTCGGCGGCGTCGGTGGTTCCCTGGAGGTGGAGCTTCTCCCGGCTGATCTCGATCCGGTCGAACCGGAGCTGCACGGGGGGACTGCGCGCCGCCAGCTCGGCCAGCACGCCGGCCGCCGAGACGCGGGGAATCGAGGCCCCGATCGTGCCTCGCCCGCGCAGCACCGACTCGGCCATCGCGAAGTCGTCGAAGCACTTTCCGACCACCCGCTGGGTGACCTCGCACATGGCCTGGTCGAGGAGCTTCTCCTGCCGGTTGAGGGCCACCACCTTCACCACCGACGACACCACCGCGAGGAGGAGAACCAGCGAGGCGTAGACCGCGATTCTCTGGAGCCGGTCGCGGACGTTCTGGTTGCTGCGGGTGCTCGCCAGATCGCCGCGCCGCAGGTTGAGCCGCTGGAAGCGGGTGCCCAGCCACCCGCGCAGGGCGAGCGCCAGCGGAAGGGCGAAGCGGGGGGCGTCGTCCGGACCGATGGCTTCGGCCGCCGGCCCGGCGAGGCGAAGGGTCTCGGCCGGGATGGCGATCTCCTCCCCCACCGTCGCGGCCACGCCGGGCCAGGTCGCGGCCCCGCCGGCGAGGCGGATCCGCACGACGGGACGGTGCGACGGACGTGCCTCGAAGGCGCGAAGCGTGGCCCGCAGCTCCCGGACGATCGGGCCGAGCCCGGCGCGCAGGGCGGCTGCTCCTTCCGGGCCAGAGAGCCAGCCGGGCAATCCCTCCCCGGGAGCCCCCTCGTCGGGATCTCGCCCGGCGATCCGCGCCGCGGCGCGAAGCACGTTTCCGGAGCCCGAGGCGAAGGTTCGCGCGAAGAGGCAGTGCCCCTCCGAGACCACGCAGACGTGGGTGCGCTCGGCGCCGACGTCGACCACCAGCTCCGCCTCGCCCGCCGCGGCCGGGTCGGCCACCGCGCCCGCCGCCCAGAGGGCGGCCAGCGCCGGACCGCCCGGCACCACCACCGCCGGGTCCACCCCGATGGCGGCGAGCGAGGCGATCAGGGCGCCCAGCTCGTCCCGGCGCGCCACGCCGATGAAGAGGTCCGATCGTCCGGGCTGGGTGTCGAGGGGCTGCCAGTCCCAGGCCACCTGGTCGAGGTCGAAGGGGATGGCCGCTTCCACCTCGTACTGCACGGTCTGCTCGATGCGCCGGGCGTCGGAGAAGGGCAGGGTGACGAGGTGGGAGGCGGCCACGCCGGGCAGGGAGGCCACAGCGGCCACGTCGGCCGACCACCGGCGCTCGGCGAGGAGGTCGCGCAGCGCCGCAGAGACGCGCTCGGGGGCGGGTGGCGCGCCATCGGCGGCGGGGGGGACGGGAGCCTCGGCGGCGCCGGCCACCGCGAAGCCGCGAAGCGTGGTCTCGATCAGGACGGCCTTCACGCGCCGGGAGCCGAGGTCGAGTCCGAGGATGGGATGGGACATGGTCAGTCCTCGCGCCAATGGAGAAGCCGGCCCAGGTCACCCTGGAGCTGGCCGGCGCGGTCGTCCATCGTGACCACCGCGTCGATGGTCTTCTCCACGCCGCCGGCCTTGCCGGTGGCGCGGATGGTGAAGGTGCTCGAGGTGTTGCCGAAGGGGCTGCGGGTATCGGTGTTCTGCGCCTGGAGGAAGATGGCCTGCAGCTTCACGCCCAGGGCCTGGAGCACCGTGGCGAACTGCTGGACGGTGATGGTCATGAAGGGGAGCGGGCGCGCCAGCCGCAACGCCATGTCGAGCTTCTGGGGGAAGGCCGGGTCGAGCAGCGGCGGCTGGGGTACGCCCGGGGGATCGGACATGAGGAGCGCGTTCACGAGAACCTGCTCCGGGTCGCTGGTGTTGATGTTGGTGGTCGCGTTGACGTCCGGGTACACCGTCAGGTGGTCGCCGAAGGCGGCCATGAAGGCGTCGCCCACCCCGGCCACGAGGTAGAGCTCGTCGAGCGAGTCGAAGCGGGAGTTCTTGGCGCGGTACCGGTCCTCGCCGCGGTCGTAGTACTGGTTCTCGTCCCCGAACCCGTTCTCGAAGGGAGAGGCCGGCTTGAGCCCGATCACGCTGGTGGTGGCGTCCTCGTCCACCCAGTCGCGAAGCGCCACGGCCACGTCCCGCCTGGTGAGCCGGTTTCCCACCTCGTCCTCGCGGTCGAAGAGCACGTCGTAGCGCGGGTCGCGCACCGCGATCAGGAAGCGCTGCAGCTGGGCGCCCGACACGGTGGACAGGCCGGCCAGCTGGGAGACGTTCACCTTGCGGTCCTCGTCCTCGATGATGGCCTGGAAGCTCCCGTCGGAGCCCGTTCGCGCCTTGGCGTCCCTGGTGCCGAGCAGGAGCCCGATGGCCGTCGAGTCGATCGGGATCGCCTCCCAGAGCCTGAAGGAGAAGGCGCCCTGGGGGATCGCCGAGGCGGCCTGGCCGCCGGCAGACGCGGCGGCCCCGGCGAGGAACTGCGAGGCGGCGCCTCCGGCCTGGTCGAGCCGCTGCTGGAAGTGGAGCACCAGCCGGGAGAGGGCCACGGCGCCGCGGGCCTGGTAGGAGGCGCGAAGCTCGTCCCTGGCATTGGCGGCGATCTGCAGCGAGATCCGCGTGTCGTAGGCCAGCTCCATCGCGAGCACGGTGACCACCGCCACCACGAGGAGGACGAGGAGGAGGGCCGCTCCGCGCTCGTGGCGCGCCGTGTTCCTTTTCCCGTTCATCAGAAGTCGAGCGGTCGCACGATGGCGATCCTGGCCTGGGTCTCGAAGCTCCGGTCCTTGCCGTCGGGCATCTTCAGCACGAGCTTCATCTTGACGCGGGTGGGAAGCAGGGTGCGATCGCCCGGAGCGGTCGACCAGTCGCGCGACCACTCCTGCTTCTGCCAGTCCCAGTAGGTCACGTCGAAACCGGTCACGTGGCGGACCAGGACCGCCTTCGTGCCGCCGCGGTCCGGCTCGTCGTCGAGGCGGACCTTCTCCCGGCGGAACAGGGCGTACTCGCCGGGGGCCTCCGGGTCCGCATCCACGTAGTACTCCACCACCGACTGGTCCGACTCCCGGGCGTCGCGGACGCCCCGGGTGTGGGCCATGGTGGCGAAGAGGAGCGAGTCGCGGTCGCCGCCGTCGCGCCCCTTGAAGACCGTGGGGCGGTCCCGGTAGCGGATCCGATCGAAGTGCTCGGAGAGGAACGCCGACGACACCTCGCGCGCCATCCGGCCGAGCGCCCCGCGGGCGCCGCTCACGCGCTCGTCCTGCTCCTCGACCGCCACACGGGCGGCGTGCGAGCGCTGGAAGGCGCCGAGGGCCATGGCGCCGACGACCGCGGTGATCCCCACCGCGATGAGGACCTCGACGAGGGTGAACCCGCGCGGGCGACGTCCGTTCACAGGGCCCCTCCCCCGGGCCGCGGGCTTCGCGTTCCCCGGTCGGCTGGCTGGCCGGGGCCCGGGCCAGGGACGCCGGGGGGGCGAGCGGACCGGGCCGGGGCCGCCAGGTTGGGCGGGATGTCCGGATTGGGGCCGCGGGCCCCGCCGGGCGCCTTCGGGTTGAGGACCACCATGTAGGTCGAGACGTCGAAGGCGTGCTCGGTCTTCCCGTCCTTCCAGGAGATCTTGAGCAACGCGAGCCGGACGCTCTTCTTGAGCTGCTCGGCGAAGGCCGTGAGCTGCGTCTGCAGCACCCCGCCCAGCAGCCCTCCCGGCGCCGACGAGCCCGGGCCGCCCTTCCCGCCGTCTGCGGCGGAGCCGCCCAGGAGCTTGCCGAGCAGCTCCTGGGTTCCCACGTCGTCGCCGCCCGAGCCCAGGAACGCGCCCAGGAGCTGCTGCGCGGACATCGTGCCATCGGGCCGCTTCAGCTCCAGGCTCCACCGGATCCCGGGATGTCCCTGGTCGGCGAAGGTGCCGTTCTCGGCCTCGTCGAAGTCGGTGAACCCGGCGTCCTCGTACTTCTCCTCGATCTCCGCCAGCTTCCCCCGGGCGAGCAGGGTGGCCACCGAGAGGTCCCGCGCGTAGCCGAAGTTGCGCAGCGCGCTGCCGGACAGGTCGGCCAGCGCCATGAGCGCTCCGGCCAGCACGGCCAGCGCCACCATCACCTCGAGGAGCGTGAAGCCGCTCCGGGCGACCCGGCGGGTCACCGCGGGATCTCCGGCCAGCCGTTCACCACCCGGGCGCGGCCGGTGAGGGGCTGCGTCACCACCGTGTAGACGCTGGAGCCGTCGACCACCGGGACGTGCGCCGGGTCGACCTGCCCTTGCGGGAAGAAGTAGACGTAGGCCTTGCCGCGGGTCTGCGCCTCGCGCTGGCGAGGGGTCCAGACCTTCTCGAAGGCCGCGTTGCCCTTCAGCCTGCGCTTCTGGACCTGCCGGTCCCCGAACTCGGTGAAGCGGGCCCGGGCCAGGAACCGCCGCTTCTCCGCGTCGGGCTCGTCGGAGTAGCCGCGCGACAGCTGCTCGTCGTCCTCGGCCACGCCGTCCTTGCCCATGACCGGCTGGCCGCGCCGGTTCCCCGGCCCCGCCGCCGTGCACTCGGCCCACCACTCCTTGTGGTCGATGTCCACGACCAGGCGGCACGTCTGGTGGCGCAGGGCGGCGGTGTCGAAGAGGTAGCGAGAGGCCCCGGCGATCTCTCCGGCCGCGGAGCGGGCGTTGGCGCCGGTGAAGGAGTCCAGCGCGGGCGCGGCGGCCAGGGCCATGACCCCGATCACGGCCACCACGATGAGGACCTCGATGAGGGTGAACCCCCTCGGCTGGCCTCCGTCGCGGATCATCTCTCCTGGCCTGGCCGCCTCAAGGGTTGACGATGTCCGCGTTGGTGCCCTCGCCGCCCTGCTGCCCGTCGCCGCCGTAGGACTTCAGATCGAACGACTCGGGGTGCACCTGTCCGGGGAAGAGGTAGACGTAGGGATGTCCCCAGGGGTCCTTGAGCTGGTTCTTGCACTTCCCGGCGGTCACCACGGCCTGGAGCCCCTCCTCGGTGGTGGGGTAGCGACCCTTGTCGATCTTGAAGAGGTCGAGGCAGTTCTCGAGCGTGTGCAGGTCGGTCTTGGCCTGCTTCACCTTGGCCTCGTCCAGCTGCCCGACCACGTTGACCGCCACGGCCGCGGCGATGATGCCGAGGATGGTGATGACGACCAGGATCTCGATGAGGGTCATGCCGCGAGCGGCGGCGCGGGCGCTTGGGGGTGCTTTCACGGTCAGCCTCCGGCGATGGTGTTGATCTGGAGAATGGGCATGAGGATGGAGAAGACGATGAAGGCCACGGCCACGCCCATCACCACGATCATGACGGGCTCGAGCAGCGAGGTGAGCGCGGCGATCTTGGTCTCGACCTGGCTGTCGTATGCGTTGGCGACGTTCCCGAGCATCTCCTCGAGCTCGCCGGACTTCTCGCCGATGGCGATCATGTGGTACACCAAGGGTGGAAACTCGCCGGAACGCTTGAGCGGCGCGGCGATGCTCTCCCCCTCCTTGATGGACTCGCGGGCCTCCTCGATGACGGCGGCCAGCCGGGTGTTGCCCACGATGTTCCGCACGATGTCCATGGCGGTGAGGAGCGGCACGCCGCTCTTCAGCAGGGTGGCCAGCGTCCGGGAGAAGCGCGCCACCGCCACCTGCCGCACCAGCGGGCCGAAGATGGGGGCGTCGAGGACCCAGACGTCCCAGCGAGCCCGGCCGCCGGGAGTCCGGCGCCAGCGGAGGAACGCGTACCCGGCCGCGACGACGAGCAGGCCGAGCGCCCACCACCAGTCGTGGACGAAGGTGGAGAAGCCGATGAGGAAGCGGGTGGTCCAGGGGAGCACGACCTTGGTGTCCTCGAAGACCTTGGTGATCTTGGGGATCACCACGGTGAAGAGGATGCCCATGATCACCGCGCCGATGACCATCATGGCCGCCGGGTAGGTGAGGGTGCCCAGCACCTTGGCCTTCAGGCGCGCCTGGCTCTCGGTGAAGTCGGCCAGGCGGAAGAGCACCACGTCGAGCGCGCCCGACGACTCGCCGGCCCGGATCATGTTCACGTAGAGGGAGCTGAAGGCCTTGGGGTGCTGGCCCAGCGCCTCGGCCAGGGACGAGCCCTCGTTGACCCGCTGCTTCACCGCGGAGAGCACCCGCTTCAGCCGCTCGTGCTCGACCTGCTCCACCAGCGCGGTGAGCGCCTCCACCAGCGGGATCCCGGCGTTCACCAGCACGGCCAGCTGGCGGGTGGCCACCGCCACGTCGTCGGCCTTGACGCGCCCGCCGACCCAGCGCCGGACGTTCACCTCGGGGGAGGCGGCCCGGGGCTGCTTCTCGCCGGTCACCTCGGTGAGGAAGAGCCCGTCGCGGCGCAGGACGGTGCGGAGGGAGCGCGGCGAGTCGGACTCCTTGAGCCCCTCGACGTTCCTTCCGCTCTGATCGAGCGCCTTGTAGGCGAATACGGGCACGGGGGGGATCCGTCAGACGTCTTCCGCGGTCACCGACAGCACCTCGGCCGCGGTGGTCTCGCCCTTGGCCACCTTGTAGGCGCCGTGCTCGAGCAAGGTCATCATCCCCCCGGCCACCGCGCGGGACTTGATGGTGCCCGAGTCGACGTTCTTGAGGACGAGCTGCCGGATGTCGTCGTTCATCAGCATGAGCTCGTAGATCCCGGTCCGGCCCGTGTAGCCGGTGCGCTGGCAGAGCGGGCAGCCCACCGCCCGGTACAGGCGCTTCGGGCTGCCGGCCCTGGCCAGGATGGCCGGGGTGATGCTCGCCTGGGACAGCTCCTCCGCCGAGGGCTCGTAGGCCTGCTTGCAGGCGGGGCAGAGCACGCGCACCAGCCGCTGGGCCAGCACGCCCACGAGCGAGCTGGCCACCAGGAAGGGCTGCACGCCCATGTCGGCGAGCCGGGTGATGGCGCCGGCCGCGTCGTTGGTGTGGATGGTGGAGAGCACCAGGTGGCCGGTGAGGGAGGCCTGGATGGCGATCTCGGCCGTCTCCAGATCCCGGATCTCGCCGACCATGATGATGTCGGGGTCCTGGCGGAGGAAGGAGCGAAGGCCGTTCGCGAAGGTGAGGTCGATCTTGGGGTTGACCTGGACCTGGGCGATGCCCTTCATCTGGATCTCGACCGGGTCCTCGATGGTGAGGATGTTGAGGTCGGGCGAGTTGATCTTGGCGAGCGCGCCGTACAGCGTCGTGGTCTTTCCGGAGCCGGTGGGGCCAGTGACCAGCACGATGCCGTGCGAGCGGGTGATGAGCTGGTCCATCACCTCGAGCTGCCAGTCCTCGAAGCCGAGCTGCGCGAGGTCGAGGAGCACGGCCGACTTGTCGAGGAGGCGCATGACGATGCGCTCGCCGTTGGCGGTGGGGATGGTCGAGAGGCGCACGTCCACGTCGCGCCCGGCGATCTTGATGCGGATGCGCCCGTCCTGGGGGAGCCGCTTCTCGGCGATGTTGAGGCCGCCCATGATCTTGATGCGGCTGGCGATGGACGCCTGGAAGCGCTTGGGCGGGCGGATCACGTCGCGGAGCACGCCGTCGATGCGGAAGCGGACCGAGATGTCCCGCTCCTCCGGGTTGATGTGGATGTCGCTGGCGCGCTCCTTCACGGCGCGGAAGAGGAGCGAGTTGACGAGCCGGATGATGGGGGCCTCGTCGTCGGCCTCCAGCAGATCCGCGGGCTCCTCCAGCTCGTGGGCCACGCTCTCGAGGTCCTCGGTGGTCTCGAGGTCCTCCATGAGCCGGTCGTGGCGGTTGGCCGTGCGGTCGTAGACCTGGTTGATGGCGTCGACGATGACGGCCCCCGGCGCCACCACCGGCGACAACGGTGCCCCCAGGAGCACCGCCAGGTTGTCCTGCGCGGCCGTGTCGAGCGGATCGGCCACCGCCACCCGGATCTCGTCCCCGTCGCGCCCCAGCGGAAGGATCCGCGCCGCCTTGGCGAAGTTGATGGGCACGAGCCGGGCCAGGTCGGCGGGCACCTCGGCGGCGTCGATGCTCGACACGAAGGGCAGGTCGAGCTGGATGGCGATGGCGCGGAGCACCTGCTCCTCGGTGGCCAGCTTCGCCTTCACCAGGATGTCGCCGAAGCGAGGGCCGGTCGGGTCGGCCTTCTGAGCGGCCAGCGCCTCGGCCACCCGCTCCGCCGGCACGCCGGCGATGGCCTGGAGGATCTCGCCCAGCGGCCGGCCGCGCAGGGCCGCCGCCGTGGCGATCCCCGGCGGGCCGCCGGAGGGAGCGGACGGGGAATGGGCGGACGGGGCCGCGGTCTCGGACTGCGTCGTCATCGGGGCGGCGCGCTGCCGGGAGGCACCGAGGTGGCGGGGGGGGTCTGTGGAGGCGCGGGAGGCATCGCCGGAGCGGGCTTGGTCTCCGGCCCGTAGCTGGGCGGGCGCATCGTCTTCTCGCCCGGGCTGCCCGTTCCGCCGTTCTCGATCTTCTGGTTCTCGAGCTGGACCTGCTGGCGAATCCGGGTGAGCGGCCCCGGCCGGCTGGTCCCCTCGGCCAGGGCGAACTCGGGCTTCTTGCCGTAGTAGAGCTCGTAGAGCTCGCGATGCTCGCGCTGCTTGCGCTCCAGGATGCGCCGGAAGTCGGACTGGTCGCGGATGATGTAAGGGGTCAGCATGAGCAGGAGGTTCGTCTTCTTCTTGATGGTGTTGGTGCTCCGGAAGGCCCAGCCCAGGACCGGGATGTCGCCGAGCAGCGGGATCTTCGAGACCGAGCTGAGGTTGCGCTCCTGCACCAGGCCTCCGATGACGATGGTGCTCTGGTCCTTCACCACCACCTTGGTCTTCACGCTGCGCTTGGCGGTGGTGGGGCCGAGGGTGGGGTCGTTGCTGACGATCTCCTCCTGCGACTCCTCGATGTCCATGCGCACCATGTCGCCCTCGTGGATCTGCGGCTTGATCTTCAACTTCAGATCCACGTTCTGCCGCTGGATGGGGGCGATCAGGCTCGCCACGTTGAAGTTGTTGGCCAGGGTGCTGGTGGACGCGTTCGTGCCCGTCGCCCCCGTGGCGAAGCCCGGGTTGTAGCCGGCCTGGAAGGGGACGTTCTGGCCCACGATGATCTCCGACTCCTCGTTGTCCTGGGCGATGAGGTGCGGCGTGGAGAGCACGTTGACGTCGGAGTTGGACTGGAGCGCCTGGATGACGACGCCGACGCTGGGGAACGGGAAGATGTCCTTCAGCTCGGCGGAGACCGGGCCGACGAGCCCGGTCAGGAAGCCTCCGAGCTGCAGGGCCGAGGCCGGATTGAGCGAGTTGATCCGGCCCGGCTCGAGCCCGATGGGGATGAACCCCTTGCCGTTCGGCGTGTTGACCGGAACGGCCAGGTGCATCCCCACGCCGAGGTCGCTGGTGTTGCTGATGTCGACCTCCATGATCACCGCCTCGACGAAGACCTGGCGGCGCGGGCGGTCGAGCTTGTCGATGAGGCGCTGGACCACGGCGAAGTCGGAGGCGCTGGCGACGACCACGAGGGAGTTGGAGGGCTTGTCGGCGGTGACCTTCACCTCTCCGCTGAAGAGCTCGGCGGTGCCGCCCGACGGGCGCGGCGCCGAGACGCCCGGTGGCGATGCCAGCGCGCCGGCTCCGGGAGCGGTCGGTCCGGTCCGGCGCGAGGCGCCGCTGGCCAGGTTCTGCAGCGTGTTGGAGAGGTCCTCGGCGTTGGCGTTCTTGAGGAAGATGACGTGGATGGTGCCTTCACCCGCCGTCGGGGTGTCGAGCTGGCGGACCAGCTCCATGATGCGCTGGAAGCTCTTCTCGTCCGAGATGACGATGAGCTTGTTGGTGCGCTCGTCGGCCACCACCTTGCTGATGGAGATCTCGCCCGACTCGGCGCCCCCGCCGGCGGGCGCAGCGCCGGGAGCCGCGCCCGGCGTGGCCACGCCGCCGATGACCGCCCGGCGGGTTCCCTTCCCGGGCTGGCCCGGCGTCTGGACGAAGATCTGGTTCACCTTGTCGGCGACGTCGCGCGCCGGGGCGTACTGCACCTGGATGGTGCGGACGAGGTCGTTCGACCCTGGTCGGTCGAGGGCCTCGAGGAGCTTCTCGATCCGCCGCACGTTGAGGGCGATGTCGGTGATGAGCAGGATGTCGGGCTGGATGGTCTGGATGTCCGCGCCCTGCGGGGAGGTGAAGTTGCCGAGCACCGCGCGCAGCTGATCGGGATCGACGTAGCGCAGGCGGAAGAGCTTGGTCACCGGCTGCTCGACGGCCGGGTAGTCGGAGTCCTCGCCGACCAGCGTGGGGATGGGCACCTTCTTCGCGTCGGCGATGCGGACGAGCTTCCAGTACTTGCCCGTCTGGTACATGGCGATGCCGTTGGAGTTGAGGGCCGCCAGGAAGGCGGCATAGGCCTCCTCGGGCGTCACCGGCGTCTTGGAGAGCAGCGTGATCTTTCCGCGGACCACCTCCTCGGTGTAGGCGAAGTTCCGGCAGGTCCACCGGCTGGCCTGCTCGAGGAGGTCGAGGATGTCGGCCTTGTTGAAGGCGAGGAGGAACTTGCCCTCCATGGGCTGGCAGGCGCCCGACGCCCGGGAGGTCCCTCCGGCCTGCCCCGCCGGCACGGTCTCGGCGCGCGGGGGGCCGCCGGACTGGGGAGGCGGGGCGGCCGGGACGCCGGCGCGCTGCGGAGCCGGGGTAGCGACGGGCGGGGTCGCCGGGGCCCCCGAGGGGACGCCGGCGCGCATGCCGGGCGGGGCCCGGCGAGTGGAGCCAGGGCGCGGCGGGGCGGCAGGGGACGGAGCGTCCCCGGCGTCCTCGGCCGGGGGCGAGCCTTCGGCCGGTGGCGCGGCGGAGACGTCGGGGGGCGGGGCCTGCCCCGCGGCGAGCATGGACACGAGGAGGGCGGTGAGCAGCGATCGCATGTGTTCCTCTCGCACCGGCTACTGACCGGTGACGTTGTACTCCTTGCGGATGACCTGTCCGTTGCGCTCCACGTCCACGGTGACGTGCCGGGCCTCGCGCAGCTTCTGGTAGATCTCGAGCGCCTTGTCGGGCGAGTTGATCTCGTAGCCGTTGATCTTCTGGATCACGTCGCCGTTCTCCACGCCGATGGCGGTGTAGAAGGAGTTCGGCTGGATGGAGAAGACCTTGAATCCGTTGGCCACGCCGTTCTTGAAGCTGGGGACGATGCGGGCCTGGGTCGCAACCGAGTTCAGGTTGGAGAGCGTGCCGTCGAGGACGGACTTCTTCACGTCGTACTTGTTGTCGGCGAGCTTGCGGATCCCGTCGGGCGGGATGGGGGCAGGAGCGTCCGCCGTGGCGGTGGCCGGCGGCGGCACCGGGGCGACCCCCACGTTCGGCGCCGGGCTCGCGCCACCCCCCGCGTCGAAGTCGATGAACTCCTTGCGGCCGTCGTGGCACACGATGGCGACCACGCGGATGCCGCGGCCGGTGGCGTCCCGATCGTCCCGGATCCGCTCCACCGAGAGGAGCTTCGCCCCCAGCACCTCCTCGCCGATGCCGTAGGTCCGGGTGGCGCGCGAGCTGGTGTCGATGATGACTGCGGTGGACCAGAGCGGCTTCTCGGCCACGATCCCGGCGATGAGCTGGGCGCGCAGGGACGTCGGCACCGGGGGCGCCAGGAAGTCGGAGCACGTACGGGGAGGAGGGGGCGCCTCCTCCGCAGAGCCCGGGACCACGACCGGCGGGGGTTTCAGGCCGATGAGCGGGTAGAGCTTGTCGACGTCGAGACCCGCGAAGAGCTGGGTCGTCTGGGGCGCAGGTCCGGCGTTCGCGTCCACGCGCGGCGTGGGGCGGATCGCCGCGCCCACGGCCGTGTTGACCGTCTTCGCGAGCAGCCACGCCGCCGCCGCGAGG
>Ga0315295_10001694_pt1 | contig 18862 bp, 17 predicted proteins | sample YL17G14_0_MG_FD_204453 | JGI IMG/M metagenome (GOLD analysis project Ga0315295, IMG submission 204453) | Sediment microbial communities from Yellowstone Lake, YNP, Wyoming, USA - YL17G14_0 | ecosystem: Environmental > Aquatic > Freshwater > Lake > Sediment | place: USA: Wyoming | collected... | reverse complement strand
GAACACCATCGTCAAGCAGGCCAGTCGGCTGCCGCAGCCCTTGGTCTTGGCCGTCCGCAGCCGCACGGTGGCGAACGTCGATTCAATCGGGTTCGTCGTCCGCAGGTGCACCCAATGCTCGGCCGGGAAGTCGTAGAAGGTCAGCAGCACGTCCCGATCCTTCACCAGGCAGTCCGTCGCCGCGGGGTATTTGGCCTGGAACGTGGCGACCCACAGGGCGAAGGCCTTCTCGGCCTGGGCCTTCGCCGTCGCCCGGATACTGTGCAGACTCTCATGCCCCAGAACGGTCAGAACGGGTGCATCCGCCCCCACGTCGATCATCCAGGCCCGCTCGGTGGGGTGGGCCTGGCCGTTGAAATTGGCCCCCTGGACCCACACTACCCGGCCGCCGAGCCGCCGGGCGAGTTCTTCAGTGACTCGCTGCTGACGACTCTTAGGTCCTCCGTAGGCAGTGATAGACCCTGTTCCGCCAGTTCCAGCTTGTTCTCCTCCAGCCACAGCGCCCGCGCGTACGCCTCCGAGTCGGGCGTTAATTGCATTGATCCATCCGGCATCATCACCCGGCGGAACTGCACGCTCACGTTCAGACGCTTGAAGAACATCGCTCGCCTCCTGTCCTCCCTCTGTAATTATACCAGATTTTTCGCCGCCCAGCGGGATTTCCCCCTTGCTTTTTTCGCCCGGTTGGGCGATAATTGTACTGGCGGGCGGGACTTCGGAGGTCCCGGCAATGGCTCCTGAACGTAAACGACCTGAACTTTGCCGCCTACCGGACGGCCGGCTCCTCTGGCCGGGCACCGAGATGGGCGGTGCGCCGGGCGGCCGCAACCTCGTCTGGGAGGGCGGTCGCTGGGTCAACATCTGCTCCGACTCACCGCCGCCCAAGGCCTCCAAACCCGTATTCGGCATCGACCTTTGCGACGCCGTTCCCTTGACGGCCGCCGAAATCGACTCCCTCGTCGCCTCCGGGATACTGAACCAGTAGTCATCCCACTCCCGCCGGCTCGACCACCCGCCCGCCCGTGAAGCCTAGTTTTTGCAGCGCCGACCATATCGCCCGGACCACCCCCGGCGCGGTAAAGTGAGCGTTGACCGTGCTGGCCCGCGCCGCGGCGTACTCGTCCTGCTCGCCCCGCCGGCTCTGATAATCGCCCTCCTGTTCGACCTGCGGCTTCTCCCCCTCACCACCTTCCTTGCCGCCCAGCAGTTCTTTTAGTTCTAGATATTCCTTCGCCCACGCCTTGTTCTCCGGGTCGAAGACTTGGGGTATCCCCCCCCAGCCGACGTATTTGACCAGGACGGCTTGTTCTTCGGGAGTCGCCTGCCTGCCTGCCGCCGCCAAGGCTTGGGCGAGCCGGATCGCCGCCACGTTGGCCTGATATTTGGCCTTGAGGCCCCCCTCCCCCACGTCGTCCGCCGCCGTGATCCGGTAGTTCCGACCCTTTAGCCGCCCCCCTCCGGGAGCACCAACACCACGTCGTACATAACCAACTCCCGCGCCTGCTCCTGGTCCGACCCTCGGCGGCGCAGGAGCCGATACATTTGGTCCGCCCTCTCCGCCAACTCCTGCAACGTCTCGTCCAACTTTCCCTCCCGCCGCAGTTGTCTGGTCAACTTCGGCCGATGCGCCAGCCAGAAGTTGTCCACCTCCCTCAACCAGTCCTCCACGGTCGGCTCCTCCGGCACGTACACCCGATTGCTCATCGCCTGTCTCCTGTCCGCCCTCTGTAATTATACCAGATTTTTCGCCGCCCAGCGGGATTTCCCCCTTGCTTTTTTCGCCCGGTTGGGCGATAATTGTAGTGGCGGCCGGGCCTTCGGAGGGACTGGCAATGGTTCCTGAACGAGAACGACCTTGGATTTCTCGGCTCCCGGACGGCCGCCTTTTCTGGCGGGGCGGCGGACCGGACGGTTGCGGCGGCGTCTGGGAGGGTGGCCGCTGGGTCAATGTCTGCTCCGACTCATCGCCGCCCAAGGCATCCAAACCCGTGTTTTCCTGCGACGATTCCGACGCCGTTCCCTTGACGGCCGCCGAAATCGACTCCCTGGTCGCCTCCGGGATACTCAACCAATAGGCGTCCCAATCCTCCCGGCTCCGGGCTACCTCTTCATTCCGCTGATACTGCTCCGCCTTGGAGACATCTCGCTTCACCCGCCATCTCTTGTAGATCGCCCGGTTTTTCTTCTTGGCGGCCTCGTGGGCCAGCGTGGAGACCTGCACCTCGCCGTTGGCAGGATTTTTTTTGCTTGCTATTATGGTCAAATGAACATATACTTAAGGGGTGTGAGAGTGGGTTGCGGTTCGGCCAGGCCGGCCAGGCCAGGGTAGAACTTGTTCGTCGGTTGCCGCCAATCGGCAGGAGGTGCCAGGTGCAGGCGTTGACGCCACGACAGGCCCAGATTCTCGAATACATCCAAAAGCGGCTGGAGAAAGGCTCGCCGCCAAGCCAGCGGGAGATCGCCGGGCACTTCACCCTGGCGCAGAACGCGGCGTACCAGTTGGTGGCCCAGTTGCGGCGGAAGGGCTACGTGGTGCAGACCCCCGGACACCGTGGGCTGCGGCTCTCGGAAACGTACCGCAAGGCCGGCGCGGGGGGCCTCAGCCCGGGACCGGGCTTGCCGCTGCTGGGGCGGGTAGCGGCCGGCGAGCCCATCCTGGCCGAGCAGAACGTTGACGAAACCGTGGACCTCAACGCCTGGTTCGCCCGGCCGGGCGGCGACACGTTCCTGGTCAAGGTGGTCGGCGACAGCATGGTCGATGAAGGAATCCTCAACGGCGACTACGTGGTCGTGCGGCGTCAGGAACGGCTCGACAGCGGCGAGATCGCCGTGGTGCTCGTCGAGGACGAGGTGACCGTCAAGCGGGTGTTCCTGCGGCCCAAAGGTTTGGAACTGCGGCCGGCGAATCGGCGGGCTGGCTATCGCAGCCGGGTCGTGGGGGCCGACGACAAGACCGTGCGGATCGTGGGCAAGGTGATCGGCTGCATCCGGCAGATTAGTTAGCGGCGAACCGCAGACCGTGCCAAGGCGCCCAGATGCTGGAAAAGGGACAAATCGCCGTTGGGATGGCCGGATGGTCGTATCCGGACTGGGAGGGGATCGTGTATCCGAATAAGCGGATCGATCAACTGGCATATGTCAGTGAGTTTGTGGATGTGATCGAGATCAACAGCACGTTTTATCGGCCGCCTGCGGCGCGGAACAGCCAGTCGTGGTTGCGGCGAACGGCGGAGAAGAAGGATTTTTTCTTTACGGCGAAGTTGCACCGGGACTTTACGCACGAGGGGAAGCTGGACGAGGCGACGGTGCGGCAGTTTCACGAGGGATTTGCGCCGTTGCTGGAGGCGGACCGCCTGCGCGAGCTGCTGGCGCAGTTTCGCTACGACTTTGCGGACACGCCGGCGAACCGCGGGCAGCTCGCGGAGATCGCCGGGCGGTTCGGGGAGGTATTCGACGTGGTGGTGGAGGTGCGGCATCGGTCGTGGGAGCGGCCCGAGGCATTGGCGTTTCTGGAGGGGCTGGGGGTGAGCGTGTGCAACTTGGATTATCCGGTGGGGCCCAACTCGTTTCAACTGGAGCTGTGCACGGTGGGGCCCAACGGGTATTTCCGAATGCACGGGCGCAACTACCGGACGTGGTTCAGCAAGGCCGGACGCGATGAGACGTACAACTACTATTACCACGAGGGCGAAATGCAGGAAATTCGCCGGCGGGTGGAGAAGCTGGCCCAGGTGTTTCGCTCGCTGACGGTGATTGCGAACAATCATTACCGCGGAGCGGAGCTGGCCAACGCGCTCGAACTCAAGTTCCTCCTGACGGGCAAGAAGGTGGCGGCGCCGGATGGCCTGCTGCACGCCTATCCCCGGCTGCGGGCGTGCGCACAGTGACGGCAATGTAGCAGGCATGGATTCCTGAACCAGCACGCCGTGGCGTCCGGCCAAGAGAAGTCGGCGGCCCCGGCCACGGGGAAGGTCTGCGCCCGCACCTGGACGCCGGCTCGGCCGATACCAGCGGCGCAGCACGGTGGATGCCGATGGTGCACGCCCAGAGCGGCAAGCGGCCGGTGGACGAGGTGAGTTGCGATGAGAATGCTGGCCGCTGCGTTGACGTGTCGGAGTTATTACAGTCTGTACCAGGCGGTGGGCGGGTGGGAGGCGGCGCCGGGGACACTGCCACAAGAAGTGAGCCGGTCGGCGGCGGTGCGGGGCGCAGTGTCGGCGCGGCGGTGGGTGGACGCGGCGAAGGCCGCGGGGTATGCCGCGGTGGGGATAGCGGACGTTAACGGCATGGCCGGCGTCGTGGATTTCTGGCAGGCGGCCCAAGCAGCGGCCCTGCCGGCGGTAATCGGGGTGGAGATATTGACGCCGGCGACCCGGCTGACGCTCCTGGCGGAAGATCGGCGGGGGTATCGCAACCTATGCCGGATCACGACGGCTCGGAATCTGGACGAGGGATTCGATGTGTTCGCGGAGCTGACCCGTCACCCTGCGGGGCTGGTGTGCGTGGGGTATGACGGCCAGACGGTGGCGCGGTTGCACGCGGCGGCGGGGACCCAGCGGGTGTTTGCGGCGTGCCGGGACGCTCAGGAGGCGCAGCGGACGCGGGCGGCGGGATGGCGGCCGCTGGCCTGGGCGGATTTCAACGTGATCGACGAGCAGGACCAGCAACGGTCCCGCGTGCTCCAGCGAATCGGCGAGCTGGGAAACAGCCCCAAGCAAGCCGGCGCCGGCAGGCCAGACGCAGCAGAAGAGTATCGGCAGTTAGTGCGGGAAGAGGAGTTTCGCGGTCGATTCTCCGGGTGCCGGGACGCATTGCTCAACCACCAGGAGGTGTTGGAGCGGTGCCGGTTGACGTTGCCGCCGGAGCGGGACTATCCGCCGGAGGCGGCCCAAGTGCAGGGGCGGGATGCGGATGAGCAGTTGGCCCGGCTGTGTCAGGTGGGCTTGGCGCGGCGGTACGGGACGGTGCGCGAGGATGTGTTGCGGCGGCTGGAGGAGGAGCTGGCGGTAATCCGGGGCAACCGCTTCAGCGACTATTTTCTGGTGGTCAAGGAGATCGTGGATTTTGCCCGGGGGCAGGGGATACCGCTGGACGTGCGGGGATCGGCGGCCGGGTCGCTGGTGTCGTACGTGCTGGGGTTCACGCGGGTGTGTCCGGTGGAGAACCGGCTGTATTTCGAGCGGTTCATGAACGCCGGGCGGACGGATTGTCCGGACATCGATATTGATTTGTGCTGGCGGCGGCGGGACGAGGTGATCGCGTTCTGTTACGCACGGTGGGGCCAGCGGCGGGTGGCCATGATTTCCACGCTTAATCGTTATCGGCGGCGGAGCGCGATCCGGGACGCGGCGCGGGCGCTGGGCATTCCGCCGGGGCAGATCGCCGCCCTGGTGGAGCGGCCCCAGCGGCACGAGGGTTCGCCGGTGTATCGGCTGGCCCAAGAGCTTCTGGACGTGCCGCGGCACCTGGGGCTGCACTGCGGGGGCATCGTGATTGCGCCGCGGGCGGTGGGCGAGCTGGCGCCGCTGGAGCGGGCGGCCAAGGGCGTGGTGGTGACCCAGTACGACAAGGACGCCGCCCAGGCGATGGGGCTGATCAAGATCGATCTGCTGGGCAACCGGTCGCTATCGACGGTGGACGAGGCGGTGCACATCGTGGCGGCGCGGGGTGGGCAGGTGCGCATCGAGGAACTGGACGCCTCGGACGAGCAGACGGGGCGGATGCTGCGGGCGGGGGAGAGCCTTGGGGTGTTTCAGTGCGAGTCGCCGGGGATGCGGCAGTTGCTGCGCGGGCTGGCGGTGGCCAGCCGCAAGGACGTGGCGATCGCGCTGTCGCTGATTCGGCCGGGGCCGGCGGCGGGCGGCATGAAGCAGAAGTACATCGCGCGGCGAGTCAAGGGCGAGGCGTTTGAGTATCCGCACCCGCGGCTCGAGCAGGTGCTGGCGGACACCTACGGAGTGATGCTCTATCAGGAAGACGTGATGCGCATCGCGGTGGAGGTGGCCGGCTACAGCGTGGCCGAGGCGGACGCGTTCCGGTCGGAGGTGTCCAAGAAGGTATCGCCCGAGCGGCTTACCCGGCAGTATCACGATTTTGTCCGTCGCCGAGCGCGGCAGGCGGGCATCGACCGCCAGGCCGCCGAGGCGATCTGGGACGAGATTCTCCGCTTTGCCGCCTACTCGTACTGCAAGGCGCATGCCGCCGTGTACGGCTACATCGCCTGGCAGACGGCGTACCTCAAGGCGCACCACCCCCTGGCGTTTTACACCGCGCTGCTGAACAACCACCAGGGGATGTACCCCTTGCGGGTGTACGTGTGGGATGCGATTCGGCATGGGGTGCCGGTGGCGGGGCCGCACGTGAACCACAGCGGGATCGAGTGGATGGCCCAGGGCAAGACGATCCGGGCCGGGCTACGGATCGTGCGCGGGCTGAGCCGGGCGACGATGGAGGCGATCGTGGCGGAGCGGGGTAAGGCGGCGTTCGAGACGCTGGACAATTTGCGGGCACGGGTGGCGTTTCGGCGGCCGGAACTGGAGAACCTGGTGCACGTAGGGGCGTGCGATGGGCTGGGGCGGACGCGGCCGGCAATGCTGGCGGCGCTGCGGCGGCCGGCGGCAACCCGGCCAGAGAGGCTGCTGTTCGACGTGTACGGCACGGCGGCGCTGCGGGCGCTGCCCGATTACGACCGGGTGGCGCGGCTCAACGCGGAGCTGGAGCTCACGGGCGTACCGTTCACGATGCATCCGGGGCTGCTGATCCGGGGGCGGTTCACGCCGGCGCGCCTATTGACGCGGTGCGCGGGGCGGCAGGTACGGGTGGCGGGGTTCGTGGCCACGGCCCGGACGGCGCGGACGAACGACGGGCGGGTGATGGGGTTCGTGACGCTGGAGGACCACTCAGGGCTGGCCGAGGCGAGCTTTTTCCCGGAGCAGTTGGGCGAGTATCGCAAAATCTGCCGGGCGGGCGGACCGGTGTGGGTGGCGGGGCGGGCGAGCGAGCACCTGGCGACAGTGACGGTGGAGACCCAGACCAGCGGCACGCTGACGTTGTGTGTGTGAGGGAACGCCGGTCAAGACGGACGGCGGAGTGTATCTGCTCAGCTCTGCCGTTCCCGCGCTACACTGGCGGGAAGTGATAGACTCTCCAGTGATTGGTTTACCCTTCCGGCCGGGCGGCCTCAACCATCGCCAGCATCCCCGCCTTGATCGGTTCGGGCAAGGTCGGCCACGCCGCGATCACCGCCGCCAAGTCGGGGTCATTTTGCGCGGAAATGGCAGGGGTTTTGGCAGAGCCAGAATTGTCTCCGTGCGTAAGTGCTTGTGAATCAAGGCACTTACGATTTTCGGGCAACGGATTTCTAATCCGTAGGTCGCAGGTTCGAGTCCTGCCGGGCGTGGTTCCACACCTTTACAGCCGTTCTCGTCGGCAATGGAACCGCGGCGTCAAACCGCGTGCGCCCAAACGGACTCTTGAACATCAATATCAGGAACGCCAGGACGCACACGAAATAGAGCACCGAACCAGCGCGGGTGCGCCGGGCAAAGGGGAAGGCTACAAGCGGTCGAGTTCGTCCTGGGCCATTTGTCGTTGGGCGGGTTCGGCGAGTTTGGCGAGGGCGGCGTGCAGGTGGGGGCGGGCGCGATCGGGATGATCGAGATACCGACTATAGAGCAGGCCCAGCATCAACTGCACCTGCTCGAGCAGCGGATACTTGGGGTAACGCGCCACAAAGTCCTCATAGGCCCGCGCCGCCGCCGGATGATGGCCCATCTGCATCAGCTTGTTGGCGACATCCAGTTGCTGCTGTTCGGGCAGGACCTGCCGCGGGTCCAGCTCCAGGAGGCGGAGGTAGGCGTCGGCGGCGGCCGCCAGATCGAAGCCGTTGACGGCGCGGGCGATTTGGGCCCGCAAGGACATGATTTGGTCGGCGTGGGGGTTGGGGGCGTCGGCGGCGACTACTTTGGCATCGACCCGGACGCGGCCGGCGCCGAAGGGGTCGTGACCTCGGCTGGCCAGGCGACGGTATTCCTGCCGGCGCCGCCACCGCCGCACCAAGGCCCACAAATCATAGGGGCTGTGAGGCAGGACCTTAACCACCAGCAGCAGCAAAGGGACCGCGATGCCGAAGGCATAGCCGGCCAGGTGCGCCGTATAGGCGACGTTGCTCGGCCCCCCCAGCCGCGGCTCGATGACGGTGTCGTAGGCAATCAGCTTGAAGAGGATGAAGTACAAGGCGGAGAAATCGGCCCGCCCAATGAAATACAGGATCCAGTAGAACGTATGGACCGACGTCTGCGGAAACAGCACCAGGTAGGCGCCGGTTACGGCGGCGATGGCGCCGGAGGCCCCCAGGACGGGGGAGGAGTTGGCCAAGCAGTGGCCAATGCCGCTGGCCACCCCGCCCGCCAGGTAGAGCAGGACGTAACCCGCGTGGCCCAGGCGGTCATTGACGCTGTTGCCGAAGATGTAGAGAAACAGCATGTTGCCCAAGACGTGCATGACCCCGCCGTGCAAGAAGGCATAGGTGATGAACTGGTAAAGCTGGGGCGTTTCGGGATGGAGCAGGAAGCTGCGATAGGCGCGTTGGGCGCCGAGACCAACCCGCTCGTAAGTGTAAGGGAGCGTCAGCAGGAAGACGGCGAGGTTGACGGCGATGAGGGCGTAGTTAGCCAGGGGCCGGCGGCGAATCGGATTGTCGGTGCCCAGGGGCAGCAGCAGGAACATAGGGCGGCCTCTCCTAACAGCTTGTCGTTGCAGCCATTGTAACTGCGGGTCGCTGCACCGCAAGGGGCTGGTCGCGCCGGTTTTTCGTTGACAGGCCGGGGGAGGTCTGCTACGGTTGGCGACTGTAGAAGCAGCGGCAGGTTCGTGCCGGCAGATGGCTTTTTTTTGGGAGAAAGCGGCCATGTCAGGGCAAACAATGAACAAGGTGGCGCAGTGGGTGCTTGCGATAGCAGTCTTTTCGGCGGCGGTGGCCGCAGGGCAGCCGGCAACGAGCGGTCCGGCGCCGGCGGGGCCGGCGGCAGGAATGACTCAGCCGCTCAGCCCGAGCGTGGCGGCGCCGAGTTCCGCGACGGCGCCCGCACCCCCGAGCGTGGCGGCCAGCGTGCTCTACGTCGGGCGGATCACGGGCAACGGCGTGTACATCCGGTCGGGCCCGGCCGAGGTGTACTACGAGGTGGCCCAGGCGAACAAAGGCCAGACCGTCATCGTGCGGGAAGAACGCCGCGGGGTGAACAACTGGGCGAGGATCGATCCGACGCCGGAGTGCTTCAGTTGGATCGCCAAGGAATACGTGCGGCTGGAGACGGCGGGTGCGGGGCGGCCCGCGGCAGGGGGGGCAGAGGCCGGCAGGACGGAACCCAATGCCGCCCGGCCCGCCGCGGCGGGCGAGCTGAGTGGGACGTGGAAGAAGCCCGTGCCGGGCGTGGTGATCGGCAACAACGTGCGGGTGCGGGCCGGCAGTCGCCGGGTGCCGCCGGTGAACGCCAGCCAGGTACAGGTCCGGCTCCAGGAGGGCGAGAGCGTCCAAGTGCTGGGAGAGCAGGACAACTTCTACAAGATTGCCTGTCCGGCGGGGGCGAGCTTCTGGGTGTCGCTGGATTACGTGGCGCGGCAGGGAGCGTTGACGCCGGAGATCGAGGCCCAGGTGCGGGCCCAGGCGAGCACCGCCGTGGGTGAGACGGCCGTGGTCCGGTCGGAGGGCGCCGCGCCAGGCGGCACGACGACCGGCCCGACGACCACGCCCAGCGCCTCGGCGGACCGCGTGGAGTATGAGCGGATCGTGCAACTGTTGGCGGCGGAGCGCGACAAACCCATGGCCCAGCAGGATTTCGCCCCGATTCGCGCCCGGTACGAGGCGCTGCGGCAGAAGGCGCAATCGCCCTCGGTGGTCAAGGCCGTGGACTCGCTGGAGAAGCACCTGGCGCGGTGCGAGACGGCGCAGGACATTTGGAAGACCTCGCAGCGGCAGGACGAGCAGTTGCAGCAGACGTTGGCGAGGATCGACCAGCAACTACAGTTGCTGGCGGCGCCGCAACCCGTCGAGACCCGCAAGCCGTTGGACGTGACGGTGCAGGGGCGGATTGCCGAGTCGGCCGTGTTCACGAACCCCGGCCCGGACCGGCGGTATCTGGTGATCGGCGACGACGAAAAGATCGCCTGCTACGCGGTGGCGACCGGGCCCGGCATCGACTTGAGCCGGTGGGTGGGCCAGCGGGTGTCGCTGACGGGACCCCTGGACTACGACGGGTTCAGCCGAGCCAAAGTGCTCCGGGTACTCAGCCTGGCGGAGATGGCGACGGGGCGCTAGCGAGAGCAGCCAGAACGCCTTGAACGTGGGCAGGGCGATGCAAAGGTCTCGCCCTCTTCACGAGTGAATGGGGGCAGTAGGGGCGGAACAAACCCTGAGCGACCGGGGCGGTTTATCCCCGCCGACTGTGCTGCCAGAGAGAGCCAAGGTGGTTCTGTTCCGGCAGCCCAGTCGAAGCGCAGGGACTTCCCGCACCGGGAGGGCGCAGGGTCGAGGTCCGTTAGTAGGTACGGCGGCCGCGGCCGCCGCCACGACCGTAACCACCGCCACCGCCACCGCCGCCGCCGCCCGAGTCCGGGCGTGGCTTGGCCTCGTTCACCTTGAGGGCACGGCCGCCAGAGTCCTTGCCGTCGAGGCCCGCAATGGCCGCCTGAGCCTCCTGGTCGGAGCTCATCTCGACAAAGCCGAAGCCCTTGCTCCGGCCGGTGTCGCGATCCATGATGATCTGGGCGCTCTCGACCGTACCGAACTCGCCGAACATCCGTTCGAGATCCGAGTTCTTGACTTCGTAACTCATGTTTCCGACATACAGTTTCTTACCCATCAGCAGAACTCCTGTTCTTTTGGGTATGGGGCCCACATTGCACTTTCCGGGGCCTGGGGAAAGCGGCTGACAATCCAGCCTCACAAAGCGGCAGGAAGAAAGAGAAACTTGGGTGGGTCAGGGAAATGACTGTCGCAAACCTTCATCTACTCATTCTACTAGCCAACTTCATTCTCAATCGAATCATACCGCCCCCCGAGCGGCTTGAACAGGAAAAAAAGTGGAGAAAGTTCACCTGACGGCTCCGGCGGCCCAGAGAATGGGTCGCTTTCATTCGCAAGTGCTTGACATTAAAAGACTTACGCAGTCGGCCGTGGCGCTCAATTTTTTTGCCTGCGCCATGTATCCAGGCGCTTCATGGTGCGGAGTGGGGGGTTAATCGTGGCGGAGGGCGCGGACGGGGTCAACGCGGGCGGCGCGGCCGGCGGGGTACACGCCGGCGACGAGGCTGATGAGGATGGCAAAGGCGACGGCGCCCAGCCAGAGCCAGAGGGGGAAATCGAAGAAGGCGGCGGGGGCGACGCCTTGGCGGAGCATGACGTAGCGGGCGACGGCGTTGATGAGCCGGCTGACGAGCCAGCCAAAGGAGACGCCGGCGAGGCCGCCGAGGAGGCCAAGCAGGCCGGATTCGAAGAAGAAGATGGCGCGGACGTCGCCTTCGGTGGCGCCGACGGCCTTCATGATGCCGATCTCGCGGTACCGTTCGAGGACGGACATGGCCATGGTGTTGATGATGCCCAGGGTGGAGACGGTGATGGCGATCATGCCCACGGCGAGGAGGAAGAGGTCAAGGTAGATGAAGTTTCGTTTGATGTCCTCGAACTGGTCCACGAGGGCGAAGGTGATGAGGCCCCAGGCGGTCATTTGGGCCTTGACGTCGGAGAGGTAGCGGAGGGAGGCGAGGCGCAGGATGACGGTGGAATATCCGGCGGCGCGTTCGGGTCCGGCGAAGAGGTCGCTGATGTTGGTCCAGGGGAGCCTGGGCAGTTGGGCGGCGGGTCCGGGGGGCAGGTACACGCGGCTGGAGAGGAGACGGAAGTCTTCGCCGTGGGTTTCCTTCGCGACGCCGACGATGGGGAAGGAGTAGGGGCGGCTCTTGGAGGAGAGCATGGAGAGGGCCAGGGAAAGGGATGGTTCGGGCTGTGAGGCGAGGTTGGGGTCGGGTGCGATGGTGATGAGTTCGAGGTTCCGGCCGAGGGCGGAGGCGGGGTCGTCCAGGCCGAGGTTGCGGAGGAGGCCGGCGGAGACGACGACGGCGTTCTCCTGGTCGGAGGCGTAGGGCCGGCCGGCGTCGAAATCGACGAGATCGGAGCGGAGGAGGGAGGCGGGGAGGACCTGGACGAGGTCGAACTGCTGTCGGCCCTGGAAGCGGATCAGGGCGGGGAAGCGTTCGTCGGGGAGGGCGAGATCGACGCCGGGCAGTTGCGAGACCTCGCGGAGGAACTGTTCGTCCAGGACGCGAGGCGGGGGCGAACCCGGGGGTCGTTCGACGGGGCGGGGCGCGGAGCGGGGTTCGTCGTCGGGGTCATGGTGGCGGCCGCCGCGGCCGGGGGCGGAGGGGGACAAGACGGTGACGTAATTGAAGAGGCCGCGTTCGTTGAACATGTCGGTGAGGTGTCGCTCGACACCCTGGGCGAAGCCCAACATGCAGAAGAGGGCGCCGATGCCGATGCTGATGCCGCAGGCGGTGAGGAAGGTGCGGAGGCGCTTTTTGCGGAGGTTGGAGGCGGCTTGCTGGAGGTGGTCGAGGATACGCATGGTAGTTCAGCGGAGCCTTTCGCGGTCGATGATGCGGCCGTCCTGGAGGCGGATGATCTGGTGGGCGAGGCGGCGCAGGAGGTATTCTTCGTGGGAGATCATGATGACGGTGAGGCCGCGGGTGCGGTTGAGGTCGGCGAGGAGGTCGGTGAGGCGACCGGCGGTGACGCTGTCGAGGTTGCCGGTGGGCTCATCGGCGAGCAGGATTTCGGGCTGATTGACGAGGGCGCGGGCGAGGGCGACGCGTTGCTGCTCGCCGCCGGAGAGCTCGGCGGGTCGGTGGAGGAGGCGGTCGGCGAGGCCGACGGTTTCGAGCACAGCAGCGGCGCGGCGGCGGCGTTCGGCGCGGGGGACGCCGGCGAAGAGGAGGGGGAGGGCGACGTTGTCGAGGGCGGTGTGGGCCGGGATGAGGTTGAAGGACTGGAAGACCATGCCGACCTGGCAGCGGCGGTAGAGCGCCAGGCCGCGCCGGTCCAGGCGGGCAATGTCGCTGCCGCGGACGAGGATGGCGCCGGCGGAAGGGGTGTCGAGGCCGCCGAGGAGGTTGATGAGGGTGGATTTTCCGGAGCCGGAGGGGCCGGCGACGCCCAGACAGGCGCCGGGCGGGACGGCGAAGGTGACGTCGGCGAGGGCGGCCACGCGGTGGGGTCCGGAAGCGTAGAGCTTGGCGAGGTCGCGGGTTTCGATCAGGTTGGTTTCCACGGCAAGGAACAGCCTCCCGGTATGAGGTCGGCGGGATTGTACCGCGGGGGAGGGGCGGGTGCAAGGGTGCGGGACCGATGGGGCGGAGCGGGCGGGCGGCTCGGGGCGACGGCTTGTCAGGGCGGTGCGGCGGGGCTAGCATGGGACGCTGGCGGAGCGGGCCGGCGGCGCAGAAGGCGAGGGCGGATGAGCGGGTTCGAGCTAGTGAGCGAGTATCAGCCGGCGGGGGACCAGCCCCAGGCGATCGAGCAGTTGTGGACGGGACTGGCGGGCGGCAAGCGGTTCCAGACGCTCATGGGCGTTACCGGGTCGGGCAAGACCTTCACCATGGCGCACCTGATCCAGCGGGCGCAGCGGCCGGCGCTGGTCGTCAGCCACAACAAGACGCTGGCGGCGCAGTTGTACGAGGAGTTCCGCGAGCTGTTTCCGGGCAACGCGGTGGAGTATTTCGTGAGCTACTACGATTACTACCAGCCGGAGGCGTACATACCGCAGCGGGACATTTACATCGAGAAGGACGCCAGCCGGAACGACGATCTGGACCGGCTGCGGCTGAGCACCACGACCAGTCTGATGTCGCGGTCGGACGTGATCGTGGTGGCCAGCGTTTCGTGCATTTACGGGCTGGGTTCGCCGGAGGAGTACAAAGGCGCGGCGGTGCCGCTGCGGGCGGGGTTGCGGATCGAGCGGGACGAGCTGCTGGCGCGGCTGACGGAGATTCTCTACGAGCGGAACGACGTGGCGTTTGAGCGAGGCCGGTTCCGCGTGCGGGGGGACACCGTGGAGCTGTGGCCGGCCTACGAGGAGTTCGCGGTCCGCGTGGAGATGTTCGGGGACGAGATCGAGAAGCTCACCCTGATTCACCCGGTCAGCGGCGAAGAGTTGTCGCGCGAGCACCAGATGTTCATTTACCCCGCGCAGCATTACGTGATGCCGGAGGACCGCTTGGAGGGGGCGTTGGCGGGGATAGCGGCCGAGTTGGAGCAGCGGCTGCTGGAGCTGCGCCACGAGGGCAAGCTGCTGGAGGCGCAGCGGCTTTCGGCCCGCACGCGGTACGACATGGAGATGATGAAGGAGGTGGGGTATTGCAGCGGGATCGAGAACTATGCGCGGCACCTGGCGGGGCTGCCGGCGGGAGGGCGGCCTTATACCCTGATGGACTACTTCCCGCCGGACTTCCTGCTGTTCCTCGACGAGTCGCACGTGACCGTGCCGCAGTTGCGGGCGATGTGGGCGGGCGATTACAGCCGCAAGAAGGTGCTGGTGGAGCACGGGTTCCGTTTGCCCAGCGCGCTGGATAATCGGCCGCTGCGTTTCGAGGAGTTCGAGACGACGTGGTGCCAGGCGGTTTTTGTCTCGGCGACGCCGGGGCCGTACGAGCTGGAGAACTGCCGGGGCGAGGTGGTGGAACAGGTTATCCGGCCGACGGGCCTGCTGGACCCGGAGATTCGCGTCGCGGCGGCCCGCGGGCAGGTGAACGACCTGCTGGACGAGATCGCCGGCCGGGTCCAGGCCCAGGAGCGGGTGCTGGTCACGACGCTGACCAAGCGCCTGGCCGAGGACTTGAGCCGCTTCATCAAGGAGAAGGGGTATCGCTGCCATTATCTGCACAGCGAGATCGACACGCTGGAGCGGGTGGAGATCTTGCGGCAGTTGCGGCAGGGCGATTTCGACGTGCTGGTGGGCGTGAACCTGCTGCGCGAGGGGCTGGACCTGCCGGAGGTGTCGCTGGTGGCCATTCTGGACGCGGACAAGGAGGGGTTCTTGCGGAGCGAGACCGCCCTGATCCAGACGATCGGCCGGACGGCGCGCAACGTCAACGCGCAGGTGATCCTGTACGCCGACGCGGTAACGCCCTCGATGGAGCGGGCCATCCGCGAGACCAACCGGCGGCGGCAATTGCAGCAGCAGTATAATGCCGAGCACGGGATCACGCCGGCGACAATTCGCAAGGCCATTCGCACGAGCCTGAAGACGGAGTTCGAGGCGCGGCGGATCGCCCAGGAGGCCCTGCGGCGGGACGAGCAGGAGTACGAGACGGAAGAACTCATCGGTCTGCTGGAGAAGGAGATGGTCGCGGCCGCCGAGGCGCTGGATTTCGAGCAAGCAGCGCAACTGCGCGACCAGATGGCGGAGTTGCGCGGGGCCCCCGTGCTCAAGACGGGCGGGCGCGCCGCCGGGCGGACGGATGGGCAGAGCTCCCCGGCCGGGGGCCGCGCCCAGCCCAGAACCAACCGGACCGGCGGCAAACGACGGTAGCGCCGCTCAGACGAGGAGGCCGGCATGGAGGCGCCCGACAGAACCAGTTACGCGGCGTTGATTGCATTGGCGCGGCAGGAGGACCTGGGGGCCGGGGACCTGACCAGCGAGCTGACCATCCCGGCGGACCGCGTGGGGCAGGGTCGGCTGGTGTTTCGGCAGGCGGGCGTACTGTGCGGCCTGGCGGCGGCGACGGAGGTGCTGCGGTGCTACGACGAGCGGTTGCGGCTCGAGACGGGGCGGGCCGACGGGCAGCCGGTCGCCGCGGGTGATACCGTCGCGGTGGCCAGTGGGCCTTTGCGGAGTCTGCTCTCGGCCGAACGGGTGGTGCTGAACTTCCTCCAGCGTCTGAGCGGGATCGCCACGCTCACCAGCCGGTTCGTGGCCGCGGTCGCCGGCACCGAGGCGCGCATCTATGACACCCGCAAGACGACGCCGGGCTGGCGGGCGTTGGAGAAGTACGCCGTGCGGTGCGGGGGCGGGTGCAATCATCGGCAGGGTCTCTACGACGCCGTGCTCATCAAGGACAACCATCTGGCCAGTCTGGGGCGCGGCGATCCGGCGGCGGGGCTGGGCGAGGCGGTGGCGAAACTGCGGCAGCGCGGCTGGCCGTGCGCTTTCGTAGCAGTCGAGGTGGATGGCCTGGAGCAGTTGCCGGCCGTGCTGGCGGTCGAGGGGGTGGACATCGTGTTGCTGGACAATATGACCTGTGAGCAATTGCGTCAGGCGGTGGCGCTGCGCGACGCGGGCGGCCGGAAGGGCTCGGTCCAACTGGAGGCCTCGGGCGCCATCACGTTGGCGACGGTGCGGGCCGTGGCCGAGACCGGCGTGGAACGCATCTCGGCTGGGGCGCTCACGCACTCCGCGGCGTGGCTGGACGTCGGTCTTGACCTTGATTGACCCCTGCCCTGCCGCCGGCGTTGCTCGCGCGTTCGGACGCCGGACCGTTATGAAGACAAGATCAGCCAACCACGACGCCAGCCGGTTCGGACCTGAACTGCTGGAGCTGTTGCGGCGCAACCGGGGGCTGTGGGTAACGGGCGAGGCGGTGCGGCTGGCGACGGGCCTGGCCGCACGCCGCCTGCCGCCTCTGGTGGCGCACTTGCGCGAGGCGGGTTACGACGTGGAGGCGCAGCCCGGTCGCGGCTTTCGCCTGGTGGGGCACGGGACGCGGCTGAGCAGCGAGCTGATTTCCTGCGGCCTGGGCACGCGGCGGATCGGGCGGCAGGTGTTGGTGTACGAAACCACCGACAGCACCAACAACGTGGCGTGGCAGTACGTCGGCGAGCCGGGTTATGACGGCCTGGCGGTTTTTGCCGAGGAGCAGCGCGCCGGGCGCGGCCGGCTGGGACACCCGTGGCTGGCGCCCAAGGGCAGCAGCATTCTCGGCTCGATCCTGCTGCAAGACGCCGCCGGGGTCAGCAGCGCCGCCTTGAGCCTGCTGGCGGGACTGGCAACCGCCACCGCGCTGGAGAGCGTCGGGGTGCACGCCCGCATCAAGTGGCCCAACGACGTTACCGTGGGCGGGCAGAAGCTGGCGGGCACGATGGTGGAGGCCCGGTCCGCCCGCGCCGGCCGGCGCTACGTGCTGGGCATCGGGGTCAACTGCCAGCAGCAGGCCGAGGATTGGCCCACCGAATGGCGCCAAAGCGCCACCTCACTGCGGCAGGTATGCGGCCAAGAGACGGACCGGGTGCACGTGGCGCAGCAACTGTTGCGGGAGTTGGAGCGTTGGTTGGCGGCGGTGGAGCAAGGCGGCGCGGCACTGCTGCACGAGGCCTGGCTGGCCCGTTGCGACGACGTCGGCCGCCGGCTGATCTTGCTGCACGACGGCAAACGCTTTACCGGGCGCGTCGTGGATGTAAGTCCCGAACGGGGGTTGCTCCTGCAACTGGACGCCGGGCCGGTGCGCGTGTTCGACGCCGCCACCACCACCGTGCTCAATCCGTAGCACGGCCCCGCCCCGGTTCGGCGGCCCGCTACTCACCGACCGGCGCGGCGCGCGCCGTTGCCGCGGCACTATCCAGGACCGATAACCGGTAACAGGCGTGAGGCCGCCCATGATTTAGAAAAGGTCGGGACGGGCGTCTTGTTCGCCCAGACGGTCCTGAGCGAGCGGGGGCCTGGGCTGGCAGCGCGGGGCTCTGCAACTGCTGCAATCGGCGCCATCGCTGCGACCGGCGCGCCCGGCGGTAACAGGGGCGGGGTTTAACGACTGGGCAAGAAGCTTTTCCTCGCGGGCAAGCGGAAAACCCGCTGCCGCCTTTGCTTGGCCCGTCGGTGTTTTCTATATTTCCTTTCGGTAGGCCCAATGGGCCGCCCGTCAGCCCGCACGCCGCGGTCGTCGGTCAGGGTCAAAGTGGCCCGCACCAGTAACCGATAGGAACCGTGGCGAGCCGGCCAGTGGGGCAGCAATCCACTGGAGCAGGCATGGCGACAACGAAATCCCGCTGGGGCGACCGGGTGTGCAAGAAAGCGAGGTGCGGCAGGTGTCCCATTCGCGTGACCGGCCGGGGCAAGACCCGGGCGACTGAACGACAGGCGAAGAAGAAATTAGGTGTTTCGTTTTTTTCTCCAACAGCGCGCCAAACGGCGCCGGAGGGCAGAAACCCATGAGGACGTTGAGGAACCAAGGCTTTACGTTGATTGAAATCCTGATCGTGGTGATCATTCTGGGCATTCTGGCCGCCATCGTGATCCCGCAGTTCACCGAGGCGTCCAGCGAGGCCCGCGAGTCGCAACTGGTGAGCAACCTACAGACGTTGCGCAGCCAGATCGGGCTGTACAAGGTCCAGCACAACGACCAGTATCCGGACGCGACGAGCACGGCCACCTTTGAGGCGTGCATGACGCAGAAAACCCTGATTGACGGGACCCGGGACACCGCCGGCGAATACGGTCCGTATATGCAGGCGGTGCCGAAGAACCCGTTCATCACCGACCCGGATAACACGCCGCTGTTCCGTCTGGATGGCGACTCGACCCCGGCGGGCGCCGGCACCGCGCAGTGGTGCTTCGACCCCACCACGGGCAACATCTGGGCGGACGATACGCTGCGGACCCCGGATAACACGCCGCACAGCAGTCTGTAAGCGACGGCAGGCCGTCGCCTTCCGGCAAGCGTAAGGTACTATGAGCACGGCAAATGGCCTGGGCCCGGGGACATCGCTTTGCGTCGTGTCGCCGGGCCCGACCTTTGCCCGACCGGAGCCCACCGTGATAATGGCATACCCAGGCACAACCCGAGCGCCGCTCCGCCGCGGCTTCACGTTGCTGGAGCTGCT
>Ga0315295_10001693_pt1 | contig 18872 bp, 14 predicted proteins | sample YL17G14_0_MG_FD_204453 | JGI IMG/M metagenome (GOLD analysis project Ga0315295, IMG submission 204453) | Sediment microbial communities from Yellowstone Lake, YNP, Wyoming, USA - YL17G14_0 | ecosystem: Environmental > Aquatic > Freshwater > Lake > Sediment | place: USA: Wyoming | collected... | reverse complement strand
AGCGCCCGGCCGTGACCGCCGAGCCGTGAGCGTCGCCGAGCCGTGACCGCCGCCGAGCCTTCCGGGGGCGCGGGCCGCCTCTTCGTCGTCGCGACCCCGATCGGCAACCTCCGCGACGTCACGTTGCGGGCGCTCGAGGTCCTGGGTACGGTGCCGCTTGTCGCCGCCGAGGACACGCGCCACACCCGCCGCCTCTTCGCACGCCACGGCGTGGCCACGCGTCTCGTGAGCTACCACGCCCGCAACGCCGCGGCCCGGGGCCCGGAGCTGCTCGCCCACCTGCGGGGCGGGGCCGACCTCGCCCTCGTCACCGACGCCGGCACGCCGCTCGTCTCGGACCCGGGCGGCGAGCTCGTCGCGGCGTGGGCCGCGGAGGGCGGCGCCGTGGTGCCGATCCCGGGTCCATCGGCGGTGCTGGCGGGGCTCGTCGCGTCGGGGATCGCCGGCCCGCGCTGGGCGTTCGAGGGGTTCCTGCCGCGCTCGGGCCGCGAGCGCCGAGCCCGCCTGGCCCGGGTGGGGGAGGACCCGCGCACGACGGTCCTCTTCGAGGCCCCGGGGCGGCTTGCGGCGACGCTGGCGGATCTCGCCGCCGCGTGCGGCGCGGACCGGCCCGCCGCCGTCTGCCGCGAGCTGACCAAGATCCACGAGGAGGTGCGCCGGGGCTCGCTCGCCGACCTCGCCGCGGCGGCTGCAGGCGGCGCGATCGTGGCCCGCGGCGAGATGGTGATCGTGGTGGGCGACGACCGGGCGGGGTCGCCGCGCCGGGCCGCGACGGCGGGCGACGCGGAGGACACGCTCGCGCGTGCCCGCGCCGAGGTGGAGCGGCTCGTCGCGGAGGGTGCCGCCCGCGGCGACGCCGCCCGCCGCGTGGCCGCGGCCAGCGGGATCCCGCGGCGTCGCCTCTACGGGGCGGGATCGGCCGGGTAGGATCGGGCCATCATGTCGGCGACCGCACGCCTCCCGATCCTCGGCGCGCTCTCCCCGGTCGCGCGGGCCCTGGTGCTCGCGACGGTCGGGATTTCCCTCGCGACCATCGTGCTCGACTGGGGGCTCGGGGCGGACCCGACGCTCGTCTTCGTCATCTCGGCGATCGCGATCCTCGGACTCGCCTGGCTCATCGGCCTCTCTACCGAGCGCCTCGGCGCGCTGACGGGACCCCAGGTGGGAGGCATCCTCAACGCGACGTTCGGCAACATCGCCGAGCTGATCATCGCCTTCTTCGCGCTGCAGGCCGGCCTGATCGACGTCGTGAAGGCGTCGCTCACCGGCTCGATCATCGGCAACCTCCTGCTCGTCCTCGGCGCGAGCGTCCTCTTCGGCGGCGTCCGCAACGGGATCCAGCGCTTCGACCCGCGGATCGCCGGGTCGAACGCCGGCCTGCTCGTGGTGGCCGCGATCGGCTTCTTCGTGCCCGCGGTCTTCGCCTTCAGCGCCGGCCCGCAGGAGCAGGGGACGATCACAGAGGAATCGGTCATGGTGGCGGGGATCCTGATCGTCGGCTACGTGCTCTCCCTCGTCTTCTCGTTCACCAACGCCAGCCGGACGCTGGGCGGCCACGAGCCCGCGGCCGAGCACGGCGGGCCGGCCTGGAGCCGTTCGGTGGCGGTCGTTGTCCTCCTCGCGGCCGCCGGCCTGCTCGCCGTCCTCTCCGAGATCCTTGTCGGCTCCATCGAACCCTTCATCGAGACGTTCGGCCTCTCGACGTTCTTCGTCGGCGTGATCCTCATCCCGACGATCGGCAATCTCGCGGAGCACCTCGTCGCCGTCCAGCTCGCCTGGAGGAACCGGATGGAGTTCTCCATGGCGGTCGCCTACGGGTCGAGCCTCCAGGTCGCCCTCTTCGTTGGCCCGGTCCTGGTGATTCTCGGCGCGGTCATGGGTCAGCCGATGGACCTCGTCTTCCACCCCCTCGAGGTGGCAGCCGTGGCGGCCGCGGTCGGCATCAGCGCCCTCATCGCCCTCGATGGCGAGTCCAACTGGCTGGAGGGCGCCCTCCTGATGATCGTCTACGTCATCCTGGCGGTCTCGTTCTTCGAGCTCCGCTGAGGGCGTGCGATCCCGTCTGCCGTCCGCCATACCTCGCCTGGAGCGCGACGAGGCGGCGGGCGCCGGAGAGGACGGCGCCCGCCGCGGGTGAGGCTTCGGTCTCAGGCGACCGCCGCGACCTCCATCTCGTCCGCCTCCGGGTCGCCCGCCGCGAGGATCGCGGCAGCGGTCCCATCGTCGTCGACGTCGGCGGGCTCGAGGCCCATCGCGTCCGCCTGGGCGGCCAGCGCGTCGGCCGCATAGTCCTTCTTGCGGCGGCCGGAGAGCATCTCGACCGACACCGCGACGACCTCCGTCTTCCAGTGCCGTTTGCCGGCCTCGTCGTCCCACTGGCGGGTCTGGAGCCGGCCCTCGATCGCGACCATCGAGCCCCGGCCCAGGTACTGGGCGCAGATGTCGGCCAGCCGTTCCCACGTGATGACGGCGTGGTACTCGGCCTTCTCGCGGCCCTTCCCGACGTACTCGTTGGTGGCCACCGAGAAGGCGGTGACGTGCTTTCCGGACGCGAGCGCGCGCATCTCGGGGTCCCGGGTCAGCCGCCCGGTCAAGAGGACCCTGTTCATCGGTCCGTTCCCTCCTGGCCGGCCCGGCGGTGCCAGGGCGGCCTTTCGCATGGACGGCGGGTCGAGGCGGGTGGCGGCGGGTCCGCGTGGACGACCGGTGCGGACCCGCCGGATGCGAACCCTAGCGACGGCCGCTCACCGGGGGCTTATCCGCGGCTCATCGCGATGGGCCTCACCGGGCAGGCAAGCGCATCGGTCGCCGCAAGCCGCCGGGCCACCAGTGCCGGCGGCGCCCGTGCACGGTTTCGTCATCGACCGTGCTCGGCTCGGACCCCGGGGCGCGGCACAAGGCCGGCTGGCGCTCCGAACCGAGCACGGTCGACCGGAATGTCGTGCATGGCTCGCCGAGAGCCGGAGGGGCAGCTCGCCGGGAGCCCGCCGCCGGGGGACCTCGGGACGGGTCGATGGACGGGTCCCGCCGGGCCGGCCTGCCGGGCTAGAACCTAGCCGGCCTCGCGGTGCCGCGCGCGCGCGCCGCGGCCGGCGCCCGGAGCGGGGTCGGGCCGAGCGCCACCAGGGCGACGAGCCTCGGGTCCAGGTCCGGGATCCCGTCGGCGAACATCTCGACGAAGGCGTCGACGAGCTCGGGGTCGAACTGGCTCCCGGCGTGGCGGCTCATCTCGCGGATCGCCTCGTTGTGGCTCATCGCCCGCTTGTACGGGCGGTCCTCGACCATCGCGTCGTAGGCATCGGCGAGCGCCACGATCCGGGCCCCGAGCGGGATCTCCTGGCCGCGCAGGCCGTACGGGTAGCCGTTCCCGCCGAAGTGCTCGTGGTGGTGGAGGACGATCGGCACGGCGTCCTTGATCGCCGAGGCGTACTCGAGGATGACCTGGCCGATCCGCGGATGCTGGACGACCGCCTGCCATTCCTGCGAGGTGAGGGCCGACGGCTTCTCGAGGACCTCCTCGGGGAGCGCCAGCTTGCCGACGTCGTGGAGGAGGGCCGCCAACCGCAGCCGATCGAGCTCGGCGTCCGGCAGGCCGAGCCGGCGCCCCAGGAGGACGGAGAGCGTGGCGATCCGCGCCGACGGCTGGCCCCGGTGGCTCGGGTAGGGGAGGAGCGTCTGGATGAGCGCCTGCTCGGCGGCCGACCTGGCGAGCCGCCCGACCTCGACCGCGCGGGCGCGCCCCTCGGGCGAGATCTGGGCGCGGGGGATGCGGGCGTCCTCGTCCGGTTCCTCGAAGAGGTAGACCTGGTTGCGACCCAGGGCCTTCGCCGAGTACATGGCGGCGTCGGCGTCCCGGACGAGCGCGTCGACGCGCAGGGTGCTTCCGACGCCGATGGCGACCCCGATCGAGACCGTGACGGAGACCGTCCCCTGGCCCTCGATCGCGTACCTGGCGCCGAGGACCAGCTGGCGGAGCTTCTCGGCCAGGGCCGCTGCGGCGACGACGTCGGTCTCGGGGAGGACGACCATGAACTCCTCGCCCCCGTAGCGGCCCAGCGTGTCGGCCGCGCGGAGGTTGGCCCGCAGCGTCGCGGCCACACCCCGGAGGACGACGTCGCCGGCCTCGTGGCCGTAGGCGTCGTTCACGGCCTTGAAGAGGTCGATGTCGACGAACGCGACCGCGAGAGGCCGGTCGTAGCGGCCGGCGCGCTCGACCTCGGTGAAGAGGGCGGCGAGGATGGCCGGCCGGTTCGCGATCCCCGTCAGCTTGTCCGTGGTCGCCGCGTCGTGCGTCTCGGCCAGCGTCGTGGCCAGGGTCCGCAGCGCGGTGGCCAGGCGGCCGCCGAGCCCGCCACGGAACGCCGGGATCTCGGCCCCATGACCGCCCTCCGTCATCTGCTCGATCGCCTTCACGACGGGCACGATGCGGGCCCGCAGCCACAGGGAGACGATCGCGGCAACGAGGAGGATCCCGAGCAGCATCCCGCCCGCGACCCCGGCCGCGCCGCGCCCCGTGTCGTCGAGTGCCATGCCGGGCAGCGAGAGGGCAACGAGGAGCGCAACGCCGATCGGGGCGAGCAGCCCCAGGGCTCCGAGCAGGCGGATCACGAGCAGCAGCGTACGTCGGGGACGGCCCCGCGCCGGGGCGTCGAAAGGTACCGGGACCCGGTGCGAAAGGTCATGCCGCGATCGTCCGGGCCCCATGCCGCGCGGTGCGTCGGGCGCCGGACGGGGAGGGCGCCCTGCTATAATCCGTCGGTCCCCGTTGCCGCGGGCGCCCCGGCGTCCCGCCCCGCAGGAGTCGAGCCATCGTCCGAGGTCGGCCCCCCGGTCCCCCGACGCACCGAGCGGCCCCACCCACCGTCCCCGGGCGCCACCGCGGCGCCGGAAGAGCGGGGCCGTCTATCCCGCAGGTCCCCGGCGCGCGCGCCGAGGGCCTTTTTCGTTGCCCGCGGGCTGCTCGGGGCGCGACGGAAGGAGCGCTGCGATGCCGGCGACCGTGATCGTCGGCCTCCAGTGGGGCGACGAGGGAAAGGGCAAGGCGACCGACTTCCTCGCCGAGCGGGTCCGCTGGGTCGTCCGCTACCAGGGCGGCGACAACGCCGGCCACACGGTCGTGCTCGGCAAGGAGGTCTTCAAGCTCCATCTCGTCCCGTCGGGGGTCCTCTACCCGCACATCGTGCCGCTCATCGGGCCGGGCGTCGTGGTGAACCCGGCGACGCTCATCCGCGAGCTCGACGGCCTCACGGCGCGGGGGATCGACGCCTCCAGGGTGCGGGTCTCGCACGCCGCGCACATCATCCTCCCGTACCACGTCGCCCAGGACCGGGCGTCGGAGGCGCGCCTGGGCCGGGAGGGGATCGGGACGACGAACCGTGGGATCGGGCCCGCCTACGCGGACCGTGCCGCCCGCGTCGGGGTCCGCATGGAGGATCTCCTCGACGCTGCGGCGCTCCGCCACAAGCTGGAGCGCGTGGTCCCCGATGCGAACGCCCGCCTGGCCCACCTCGGGGATCCCGGTGAGCCGTTCCTCGTCGAGGCGATCCTGGAGGCCGCGCTGGGCTGGGGCGAGCGGCTCCGCCCGAACATCACGGACACGACCACCCTCGTCCAGGACGCCCTGCGTGCCGGCGAGCACGTCCTCCTCGAGGGTGCCCAGGGGACCCTCCTGGACCTGGATCACGGGTCCTACCCGTTCGTCACCTCGTCCAACCCGGTCGCCGGCGGCGCCTGCACCGGTGGCGGGATCGGTCCCCTCCAGGTTTCCGAGGTGATCGGGGTGATGAAGGCCTACACGACCCGGGTGGGTGCCGGGCCGTACCCCACGGAACTGCACGACGCCGTCGGCGAAGGGATCGCGACGCGCGGCCACGAGTTCGGGACGACGACGGGCCGGCGCCGGCGCGTCGGCTGGTTCGACGCCGTGCCGCTGCGCTACGCCGTGGACGTGAACAGCGTGAGCAGCATCGTCCTCAACAAGCTGGACATCCTGTCCGGGATCGACGAGATCCTGCTCTGCGTCGCCTACGAGATCGACGGAGCCCGCGTCGAGCGCTGGCCGGCGTCGGCCGAGGAGGTGGGCCGGGCTACGCCAATCTACGAGCGCTTCCCGGGCTGGCGGGAGGAGATCCACGAGGCCCGGACGCCCGACGACCTGCCGTCGAATGCGCGCGCCTACGTCGGCGTGCTCGAGGCGCTGGCCGCCGTGCCGATCCGGCTCGTCTCGGTCGGCCCCGAGCGCACCCAGACCGTCGTCATGCACGAGCGGCCGTTGGCGTCCGGCCGGCCGGCCGGCGGATCGGCGGGGACCGCGGCCGGATGAGCAGGGCGCTCGCCGTCCCGCGGCGGATCCTCCTCGTCGGCGGCGGAGGCCGCGAGCACGCCCTCGCCTGGCGGCTCGCCGGCGAGGACGGCGTCGATCAGATCGTGGCCGTGCCGGGGAGCGCCGCGCTCGCGACCGTCCTCGGCGTGCGCGTCGAGCCCGCGGTCCACGCCACCGACCCGGCCGCGGTGACGACCGTGGCTCGCTCCTTCGGGGTTGACCTCGTCGTCGTCGGGCCGGAGGCAGCGCTCGCGGCGGGCGTAGCCGACGCCGTTTCGCTCGAAGGGATCCCGGTCTTCGGACCGATCGCCGCCGCCGCCCGGATCGAGAGCAGCAAAGCCTTCTGCCACGAAGTCGCCGAGGCCGCCGGAATCCCGATGGCGCGCGGCCGCGCGTTCGCCGCGCTCGCGCCCGCCCGCGCCTACGCGGCCACGCTCGCGGCACGCGGCGACGGCGTGGTGATCAAGGCCGACGGTCTGGCGGCCGGCAAGGGCGTGTTCGTCTGCGACGATGTCGCGGAGGCGGACGAGGCGCTGGCCGCCGTCTTCGCCGCGGGCGACGACCCCGGCGGCGCCCCGCAGGTGGTCGTCGAGGAGCGCCTTCGCGGCCCGGAGGCGACCGTGATCGCCCTCTGCGACGGCCGGCTGGCGCTGGCCCTGCCCGCGGCCCGCGACCACAAGCGGCTGGGCGACGGCGACACCGGCCCGAATACCGGCGGCATGGGCGCCTACTCGCCGCTCCCGGACCTGGACGACGAGCTCGTCGCGGACGTCGTAGCCAGGTTCCACCGCCCCGCGCTCGCGGAGCTGGCCCGCCGGGGCACGCCCTTCCGCGGCGCCCTCTACGCCGGCCTGATCCTGACCGCCGACCGCGGCCCGGTCCTGCTGGAGTTCAACGCCCGCCTCGGTGACCCGGAGGCACAGGCCATCCTGCCGCGGGTCGCCGTCCCCCTGGCGCCGCTCCTCCTGGCGGCCGCGCGCGGCGCCCTCGACCCCGCCGCCGGAACGCCGCGCTTCGCCGGCGACGTGTTGCCGGCCACGCCCGGGGCGGCGGTGGCGATCGTCCTCGCGACCCGGGACTACCCGGCGGCCCCCTCGGCCGGCGACGCCATCACCGGGCTCGACGCCGCCGCCGCGACCGGCGCCCTCGTCTTCCACGCCGGCACGCGGCCCGCGCCGGACGGCGGCTGGGAGACCGACGGCGGGCGCGTCCTCGCGGTCGTCGGCCGGGGTCGCGACCTCGCCGCCGCGCGCCGGGCCGCCGACCGGGCCGCCGACGCGGTGGACTTCGCCGGCCTCCAGCGCCGCCGCGACATCGCCGCGGGAGCGACCCGGTGATCCGCCGCTACACGCGCCCCGAGATGGGCGCCGCGTGGTCCGACGAGGCCCGCTTCGCGACGATGCTCCGGGTCGAGCTGGCGGTGGTGAAGGCCCAGGTCGCCCGCGGGATGGTCCCGGCCGCGGCCTTCGCGGTCATCGCGGAGCGCGCCCGGATCGACGTGGCCCGGATCGCCGAGATCGAGCGGACGACCGACCACGACGTCATCGCCTTCGTCAGCCAGGTCGCCGAGGCGATCGGTCCCGAGGGCCGCTACCTCCACCTCGGCCTCACGAGCAGCGACGTCGTCGACACCGGGCTCGCCCTCCAGCTCCGGGCGGTGGGCGACCTGCTCCTGCGGGGCGTCGACGGGCTCCTGGGCGTGGTGATCGCCCGGGCCCGGGCCGAGGCCGGCACGGTGATGATGGGCCGGACCCACTCGGTCCATGCCGAGCCGACGACGCTCGGCCACAAGCTGGCCGGGTGGGCCTTCGAGCTCGACCGCGATCGCCTTCGCCTCGCCCGCGCCTTCGAGGACGCGGCGGCCGGGAAGATCTCGGGGCCCGTCGGCACGTACAGCCACCTGGCCCCCGACCTCGAGGCGGAGGTCCTCGCCGACCTCGGCCTCGCGGTGGACCCGGTGAGCACGCAGATCGTCCAGCGCGATCGCCACGCCGCGGTCCTCGCCGCGATCGCGATCACCGGTGGCTCGCTGGAGCGCTTCGCGACCGAGGTCCGCAACCTCCAGCACACAGAGATCGGCGAGCTGATGGAGCCCTTCCGGAGCGGCCAGAAGGGCAGCTCGGCGATGCCCCACAAGCGCAACCCGATCGTTGCCGAGCGGATCGCCGGCCTCGCGCGCCTGCTTCGCGGCTACGCCGGGGCGGCCCTGGAGAACCAGCCCCTCTGGCACGAGCGGGACATCAGCCACTCGTCGGCCGAGCGCGTCCTCTTTCCCGACTCCACGATCCTCCTCGACTACATGCTGGCGAAGATGACGGGCCTCGTGGAAGGGCTCGTGGTCCGCGCCGACCGGATGCGCGAGAACATCGAGCGGGGCCTCGGGCTGCACGCCAGCAGCCGGGTTCTCGTCGCCCTCGTGGAGGACGGCGGGATCGCCCGCGAGGAGGCGTACCTGATCGTCCAGCGCAACGCGCTGCGGGCCGCCGACGACCGGGTCCAGCTCCACGGCCTCCTCGCCACCGACCCCGCGGTGGCCGGCCGGCTGACGCTGGCCCACCTGGACGCCTGCTTCGACGACGCCGGCTTCCTGCGCCACATCCCCGCCGTGATCGCCCGCCTCGACGCGATCGACCCGGCGCGCCGCAGCGGGGCGGCTCCCGCCGGCGGGGTGGCCGCCGGCGAGGCCGGGCCGTGACCCTCGGCCCGGGGTTCGTGCGCGCGGGCAAGGTCCGGGACCTCTACGACCTTGGCAACGACCGGCTCCTCCTGGTCGCCTCGGACCGCCTCTCCGCGTTCGACGTCGTCCTCCCGACCCCGATCCCCGACAAGGGCCGGGTCCTGACCGGGCTCTCGCGCTTCTGGTTCGCGGAGACCGCGGATCTCGTGCCGAACCATCTCCTCGGGACCGACCCCGCGGCGCTGCCGCCGGCCTTCGCGCCCGCCGCGAGGGAGCTGCGGGGCCGCTCCATGATCTGTCGGCGTCTCGAGATCATCCCGGTGGAGTGCGTCGTCCGCGGCTACCTGGCGGGCTCCGGCTGGAAGGACTACCGGGCGACGGACCGCGTCTCAGGGATCGCGCTCCCGGCGGGCCTCCGCGAGAGCGACCGATTGTCGGAGCCCCTCTTCACGCCCTCCACGAAGGCCGCGGCCGGCCACGATGAACCGATTGACTTCGACGCGGTCGTCGCCCTCCTCGGCGGCGAGCGGGCGGAGGCCGTCCGCGACGTCGCGCTGCGCGTCTACGAGCGGGGCGCGGCGGTCTGCGCGCGGGCCGGGATCCTCCTCGCCGACACGAAGCTCGAGATCGGCGTGGACGCCGCGACCGGCGAGCTGGTCCTCGCGGACGAGGTTATGACGCCCGACTCGTCCCGCTTCTGGGACGCCGAGGCCTGGGAGCCGGGCCGCGCCCAGGCAAGCTACGACAAGCAGTTCGTGCGCGACTGGCTGGAGGCGCAGCCGTGGGGCAAGACGGCCCCCGGCCCGGCGCTGCCGCCGGAGGTCGTGGCCGGGACGCGCGCCCGCTACGTCGCCGCCTTCGAACGGATCACCGGGGCGTCGTTCGCCCGCTATCTCGAGGAGGACGTCGTCGCCCCATGAGCACGCCCGACGCGGGACCGGCCGCCAGCTTCCGGTTTGCCGTCAACGTCACCCCCAAGGAGGGGATCCTGGACCCGCAGGGGCGGGCCGTGGAGCAGAGCCTGCCCCACCTCGGCGTGACCGGGATCGCTCACGTGCGCGTGGGGCGCCGGGTGGAGATGACGGTCGAGGCGCCCGACGAGGCCGCCGCGCGGGCGATCGTGGATCGGCTGGCCGGTGAGCTCCTCGCCAACCCGCTCATCGAGCAGTACGCCGTCGAGCTGCTCGGCGGCGCCTCGTCGACGACCCGGGCCGGGGCCTGATGGCCGTTCGCGTCGGCGTGGTCGTCTTCCCGGGCTCCAACTGCGAGCAGGACACCACCTGGGGCCTCCGCCTCGCCGGCGCCGAGCCCGTCGAGCTCTGGCACGAGTCGCCGGACCTCGGCGGCGTGGCCGCGGTGGTCCTGCCGGGCGGCTTCGCCTACGGCGACTACCTGCGGGCCGGCGTCATCGCCCGCTTCAGCCCGGTGATGCGCTCCGTCGCCGCGTTCGCCGCTGCCGGCGGCCTCGTGCTCGGGATCTGCAACGGCTTCCAGGTCCTCGCGGAGGCCGGGCTCGTCCCCGGCGCGCTCCTGCGCAACCGGGGCCTGCGCTTCGTCTGCCGCGAGGTCGCGATCGTGCCCGAGCGCCTCGACACGCCCTTCACGCGGCTGGTCGGGGAGCGCCGTCCGCTGCGCATGCCGGTCGCCCACGGGGAGGGCTGCTACTACGCCGACGCGGAGACGCTCGACGCCCTCGAGCGCGACGGGCAGGTCCTGTTCCGCTACGTCGGGCCCGACGGGGCGCTGGCCGGCGACCCCGACGATCCCGCCAACCCGAACGGCTCCCTGCACGCGATCGCCGGCGTGATGAACGCGGCGGGGAACGTGGCCGGCCTCATGCCCCACCCGGAGCGGGCCGCGGAGGCGCTCCTGGGGTCCGCGGACGGGCTGCCGATCCTCCGCTCGCTCGTCGCGGCGGCGGGCGAGCGGGCCGGCGGCTTCGTCGTCCTGAGCGGTGAGGCCGTCGTGGGCAGTGGGGCCGTCGTGGGCGGCTCTCGGTGAGCACGCCGGCCGTCCCGCTCCACCGCGCCCTGGGCCTGACCGACGAGGAGCTCGCCGCGATCGAGGTGAAGCTGGGCCGGTCCCCGAACGACCTCGAGCTGGCGATGTTCTCCGTCATGTGGAGCGAGCACTGCTCCTACAAGAGCAGCCGGCCCCTCCTGCGGGCCCTGCCGACCGGGGGCGACGACGTGGTCGCCGGACCGGGCGAGAACGCCGGTGTGCAGCGGATCGGGGACGGCCTGGCGGTCGTCTACAAGATCGAGTCCCACAACCACCCCAGCGCCGTGGAGCCGTACCAGGGCGCCGCTACCGGCGTCGGCGGGATCCTGCGCGACATCTTCGCGATGGGCGCCCGTCCGATCGCCGTCCTCGACGCACTCCGCTTCGGCGACCCGTCCGACGCGCGCACGCGCCACCTCGTCAACGGCGTCGTGGGCGGCGTCGGCGGCTACGGCAACTGCGTGGGCGTGCCGACCGTCGGCGGCGAGCTCGTCTTCGACCCGTCCTACCAGGGCAACCCGCTGGTCAACGTCATGGCGATCGGGATCGTCCGCGAGGACCGGATCATGCGCGCCGCGGCACCCGGTCCGGGCAACCTCGTGATCCTCTACGGCAGCACGACCGGGCGCGACGGGATCGGCGGCGCCTCGGTCCTCGCCAGCGCGACCTTCGGCGACCAGGACCCCTCCAAGCGGCCGGCCGTCCAGGTGGGCGACCCGTTCGCGGAGAAGCTCCTCATCGAGGCGACCCTCGAGATCATCGACCGCGGCCTCGCCGTGGGGGTCCAGGACCTGGGCGCGGCCGGGATCACCTGCGGCGTCTCCGAGACGGCGGATCGGGCCGGCACCGGGATTCTCGTCGACCTCGACGCGATCCCGCGCCGCGAGCCCGGCATGGCGCCCTTCGAGGTGCTGATCAGCGAGTCGCAGGAGCGGATGGTCGCCATCGTGCGTCCTGATCGCTACGAGGCGATCGCCGAGGTCTGCGCGCGCTGGGGCCTGCCCTGTGCCGTCATCGGGCGGGTGACCGCTGACGGCGACATCACGGTCGTCGAGGGCGGCCTGGACGCCGACGGGCAGCCGAACCCCCGGCCCCGCGAGATCGCCCGCGTGCCGGCGCGAGCCCTGGCCTCGGAGGCGATCGTCTTCGAGCGGCTCGCCGCGCCGCCGGCCCGCCGCCGCGCGGCGCCCGCCCCCGGCCTCCCGCCGGCGCCTTCCGAGCTTCTGCCCGAGCGGGGAATGGACCCGGGCGCCGTGCTCCTGGGACTCCTCGGCAGCCCGAACCTCTCGTCCCGCCGCTGGGTCTACGAGCAGTACGACCACCACGTGGGGACGAACACCGTGGCGGGTCCGGGTCGGGGGGCCGCCGTCCTCCGCGTCAAGGGGACGCGCCGCGCCCTCGTGGCGACGACCGACGGCGATCAGGCCGTCTCCGCGCTGGACCCATACCTCGGCGCCGCGATGTCGGTGGCCGAGGCGACGCGCAACGTCAGCGTGACGGGGGCCCGCCCGCTGGGGGTCACGAACTGTCTCAACTTCGGCGATCCCACCCGGCCCGAGGCGTTCTGGCAGCTGCGCGAGGCCGTCCGCGGTCTCGGCGACGCCTGCCGGGCCCTGGGGATCCCGGTCACCGGCGGCAACGTCTCGCTCTACAACGAGGCGCCCGGGAGCGCGATCGCGCCGACGCCGGAGATCGGCGTGGTGGGCCTCGCCGACGACGTGGACGCGCTGGTGGGCCCGGCCTTCGTTGCCGACGGCGAGGTCGTCCTCCAGGCGGGAGCCGCCGGGCCGGGCCTCGGCGGCTCCGCCTATGCCGCCCTGGCGGGGGGAGGGGACGACGAACCGCCGACGCTCAGCCTGCCCCGCGAGGTCGCCCTCCAGGCGTTCCTGCGGGCCGCCATCGGCAGCGGCCTCGTCACTGCCGCCCAGGACGTCTCGCGGGGCGGGCTCGCCGTGGCCCTCGCCGAGATGGCCATGTGGGGCGGTCGCGGGGGACAGTTCCGCGTGGCCGTCGCCGGCGCCCCGGCGGTGGCGCTCTTCGGCGAGAGCCCGTCGCGAGCCCTCGTCGCGGCACGGGCGGGCGCGGTGCCGGCCCTCGTCGCGCTCGCCGCGGAGCGCGGAGTCCCGCTCGTCGAGCTGGGCGTCAGCGGGGGCGAGCGCCTCGTGATCGAGCTCGTCGGAGAGGGCGCGACGGGCGCCGCCGAGGAGCGTGGCGCGGGCGTGGCCGACGCGCTCGACGTCATCCTGGCCGACCTGCGCCACACCTGGGAGCACGGGCTCCCGCGGGCCCTCGGCGTGGAGGCGTAGCCGTGTGCGGCGTGTTCGGAGTCGTCGCGCCGAGCGGCGACGCGGCCCGGCTGGCCGCCCTGGGGCTCTTCGCGCTCCAGCACCGGGGCCAGGAGTCCGCGGGCATCGCCGCCTCGGACGGGGACCAGCTCATGCTCTACAAGGACCTCGGCCTCATCGCCCAGGTCCTCGACGAGCGGCGCCTCCCGAGCCTCCCCGGCCAGCTCGCGATCTCGCATTGCCGGTACTCCACGACCGGGTCCACGGTCTGGGAGAACGCCCAGCCGACGCTCCGCCTGGGGCCGCGGCGGGCATTGGCGATCGGCCACAACGGCAACCTCGTCAACACGCGGGAGCTCCTCGAGCGCCTGCCGGGCGGGCGCGGCCGGCTCCCGGCGAGCACCGACACGGAGCTCCTGACGGCGCTCCTCGCCGATGAGCCGGCCGCCGACACGGTCGAGGCCCTGACCCGCGTTCTCCCCCACGTGCGCGGGGCGTACAGCCTCGTGGTCCTCGACGAGCGCCGCCTCATCGGGGTCCGCGACCCGCACGGCTTCCGGCCCCTCGTCCTCGGCCGGCTGCCCGTGACGCTGGAGACCCCCGGCCTGTGGGACGATCCCGACGCCGGCGGCGGCTGGGTCCTGTCGTCCGAGACGGCCGGCCTCGACGTGGTCGGGGCCGACTTCGTGCGCGACGTGGCGCCGGGCGAGCTGGTGATCCTGGAGCCAGGGGTGGCCCCGCGCTCGGTCCGCTTCGCCGACGCCCGGCCCGCCCTGTGCGTCTTCGAGCTCATCTACTTCGCCCGGCCCGACTCGATGATGGAGGGGCGGAACCTCTACGAGGTCCGGCGCCGGATGGGGATGGAGCTGGCCGCCGAGCACGCGGTGGCGGCCGACCTCGTCATGCCGGTGCCCGACACGGGTGGTCCCGCCGCCGCCGGCTACGCCGAGGCGTCCGGCATCCCCTTCCGCGAGGGGATGTACCGCAACCGCTACGCCGGCCGGACCTTCATCCAGCCTTCCCAGGCGCTGCGCCACCGGGGCGTCACCGTGAAGCTGAACCCGCTCCGTGACGTCGTCCGGGGCCGGCGCCTCGTCGTCGTCGACGACTCGATCGTGCGGGGCACGACGACACGCTCGATCGTCGGCCTCCTCCGCAAGGCCGGGGCGGCGGAGGTCCATGTCCGGATCAGCGCCCCGCCGATCTACCACCCCTGCTTCTATGGGATCGACACCCAGGTCGAGACAGAGCTCATCGCGGCCAGCCACTCGGTGGAGGAGATCCGGGCGTTCATCGGCGCCGACTCCCTCGGCTACGTCTCGATCGAAGGGCTGCTCCGGGCGCTGGACCTCCCGTACGACGGCTTCTGCTTCGCCTGCTTCGACGGCCACTACCCGGTGTCGGTCCCGTACGACGCGGCGAGCCGCAAGTTCGTGCTGGAGGAAGGGCCGGTCGGTCGTGGCTGAGCCGTCGGGCGCAAGGGAGGCCGCCCGTCGCGAGGCGTATCGCGCCGCGGGGGTCGACATCGAGGCCGGGGAGCGGGCCATCGCCCTCATGCGCGCCGCGGTCGCATCCACGCGCCGTCCGGAGGTCGTGGGCGGTCTGGGCGGCTTCGCGGGGGCGATCGAGATCCCCGCGGGCTATCGGCGGCCGCTGCTCGTCGCCTCGACGGACGGGGTGGGCACGAAGGTCGCCCTGGCGCGGCGGGCGGGGCGCCTCGATGGGCTGGGCACCGACCTCGTCGCGATGTGCTCGGACGACGTCGCCTGCGCCGGCGCCGAGCCGCTCTTCCTGCTCGACTACGTGGCCGTCGGGCGGCTCGTGCCGGCCGAGGTGGCGACGCTCGTGGCCGGGGTCGCCGCGGGCTGCCGGCAGGCCGGCTGCGCCCTCCTCGGTGGCGAGACCGCGGAGCACCCGGGCGTGATGCGCCCCGACGACCTGGACCTGGCGGCCACCTGCGTCGGCGTCGTGGAGCGCGACGACCTGCTCGACGGCCGGGCCGTTGTCGCCGGCGACGTCCTCGTCGGCCTCCCGTCCTCGGGACTCCACAGCAACGGCTTCTCGCTCGTCCGGCGGCTCGTGGAGGGGGCCGGCCTCGACCTGGAGGCGCGGTACGCGGCGGTCCTGCGCCGGCATGCGCCGGGCGTGCCGGCCGAGCCCGAGCTGGCCGACGCCCCGCTCGCCGACGTGCTGCTCACCCCCACCCGGATCTATGCCCGCGCCCTCCTCGCGATCCGGGTGGGCGTCCGGGCGGCCGGCGCCGACGTCCATGGGATGGCCCACGTGACCGGCGGCGGCCTCCCGGGCAACGTGCCCCGGATCGTCCCGGACGGGCTGGCGGTCCGCCTGGAGCCGGGGCGCTGGGCGATGCCCTCGGTCATGCGCCTCCTCGGGGCGCTCGGCGGGCTCGACGAGCCGGAGCTGCGGGCGACGTTCAACGGCGGGCTCGGGATGGTGCTGGCCCTGCCGCCGGGCGCGGCCGTGGAGGCGGCATTGGCGACGGCCGCGGCGCATGGCATGCCGGGCACGGTCGTCGGCAAGGTGGTGGCCGTCGCGGGGGCCGGCGGGCAGCGGTACGTGGAGGTGCGCTGATCCTATGGGTGGACGGATCGCGGTCGGGGTCTCGGGAAGCGGCAGCAACCTCCGGGCGCTGGCGGCGCGAATCGACCGCGGCGCCCTCGACGCCCGGATCACCCTCGTCTTCGCCGACCGTCCGTGCGCCGCCCTCGCGTGGGCCGAAGAGGCGGGCCTCGAGACCGCGGTGATCCCCGATCTCGGCGCGCGGGAGCCCGACGCTCGGGCCGCGGCCGACACCGTGCTCGCCGAGACGGTCGCCTCCGCCGGCCCCGACGCGGTCGTCCTGGCCGGCTTCATGCGCCTGGTCGGCCCGATCCTCCTCCACGCTTTCTCGGACCGAGTCCTCAACGTCCATCCCTCGCTGCTCCCGGCGTTCCCCGGCGCCCACGCGGTCCGCGATGCCCTGGCGGCCGGCGCCACGGTCACGGGAGTAACGGTCCACCTCGTCGATGCCTCGCTCGACGGCGGCCCGGTGGTGCTGGCCGAGGCCGTCCCGGTCCTGGGCGACGACACGGAGGAGAAGCTGCTGGAGCGCCTCCACGCGGTCGAGCACCGGCTCCTGCCGCGGGCGGTCGGGCTGCTGCTTGCCGGGGCCCTGCACCTCGAGGGACGGCGGGTGACGATCGACGCGGCCCGCTCCGCCGCGGCCCTTCCCGTTCCCCGCCGGGCGCTCCTCTCCGTCTCCGACAAGACCGGGCTCGCCCCCTTCGCGGCCGCCCTCGTCGCCCGCGGCTTCGAGCTCGTCAGCACCGGCGGCACCGCCCGCGCCTTGCGCGACGCCGGGCTCCCGGTCACGGACGTGGCCGCCGTGACCGGCTTCCCGGAGATGCTCGACGGCCGGGTGAAGACGCTCCACCCGCGGGTTCACGGCGGGATCCTGGCCGACCGGCGCCTGGTCGCCCACCGCGAGCAGCTCGCCGCGGCCGGCATCGAGCCCTTCGAACTGGTCGTCGTCAACCTCTATCCGTTCGCGGCCGCGGCCGAGCGCGCCCTGCGCGGCGAGCTCGATCTCGACGGCCTCGTCGAAGAGATCGACATCGGCGGGCCGTCCATGGTCCGCGCCGCGGCGAAGAACCACGCCAGCGTGGCGATCGTGACCGACCCCGAACGCTACGGCGCCGTCCTGGCGGCCCTGGACGCGAAGGGCGCGGTCCCGCTCGGCCTCCGCGCCGCGCTGGCCGTGGAGGCCTTCCGCCACACTGCCGCCTACGACGCCCGGATCGCCGAGGTGCTGCCCGCGCAGATGGCGGCCGCGGGCATGGCCCTGCCCGACGAGCCGGGCCTGCCCGACGCCGCCGACCCATTCCCGGCCCGCCTCACGGTGACCTTGGAGCGCGTGGAGACGCTCCGCTATGGGGAGAACCCCCACCAGCCTGCCGCCCGCTACCGGCGCCCGGGCGCCACCGCCGCCGACGGCCCCTTCGCGATCGGCGCCCCGCCGCTCCAGGGCAAGGCCCTCTCCTACAACAACGTTCTCGACGGCTCGGCGGCGGCGGGCATCGCCCGCCTCCTGCGCGGGCCGGCCTGCGTCATCGTCAAGCACACGAACCCCTGCGGTGCCGCCGAGCGCGACACACTCGCCGGGGCCTGGGACGACGCCCTCGCCGCGGACCCGGTCTCCGCCTTCGGCGGGGTCGTGGCCGTCACCCGGCCGGTCGACCGGGTGGTCGCGGAGCGGCTGGCGAGCATCTTCCTGGAGGTTGTCGTGGCGCCCGCCTTCGAGCCGGCGGCCCTCGAGGTCCTGGCGGCGAAGCCGAACCTGCGGCTGGTCGTGGACGACGCGCTCGGGGGTGCTGCCGCGCCGCCAACGCCGAGCCCGACGGCCTCCCTGCGCACCGCCGGCGGGGCCGTCCTCGTCACCGCGCCGGACACCGCCCCCGACGATCCCGCGACCTGGACGGTGGCCACCAAGCGCACGCCCACGGACACCGAGCACCGCGACCTGGACCTCGCCTGGCGCCTCGTCCGCGGCGTCACCTCCAACGCGATCGTCCTCGTGCGCGACGGGATGCTGATCGGGATCGGCTCGGGCCAGACCAGCCGGGTCGACGCCGCGCGTCAGGCGGTGGCGAAGGCGACGGCCCTGCTCGGTGCCGGCCGCCTCCTTGGGGCCGCCTGCGCCTCGGACGCCTTCTACCCGTTCCCGGACGCGGTGGAGGTGTGCCTGGGGGCCGGCGTGACAGCCTTCGCCCAGCCCGGCGGCTCGCTCCGCGACGCCGACGCGATCGCCGCCGCCAACGCCGCCGGGGCGACGATGCTCCTCACCGGCGTTCGCCACTTCCGACACTGAACCCCCGCGGTCTCGCGACCGGCGGCGCCCCTGCTACGATCGCGCGGCCATGCCCGACCGCTTCTACATCACGACCGCCATCGCCTACGCGAACAACAAGCCCGGCCTGCACACGCTCCACGAGGTGATCGCGGCCGACGCCCTCGCCCGCTGGCACCGAATGCGCGGCATCCCGACGCGCTTCCTTACCGGCACCGACGAGCACAGCGTCAACATCGCGATGAAGGCGGCGGAGGAGGGGCGGGCCCCGCGCGACTTCGTCGACGAGAAGGTGGCCCTCTTCCGGGCCGCCGAGGACGCCCTCCTCATCAGCCCCGACCGCTTCATCCGGACGACCGATCCCGATCACCTGCGGTCGGCCCAGGAGATGGTCCGCCGGGCCTACGAGCGGGACGACATCTACGTCGGCACGTACGAGGGCTGGTACTGCCCGAACGAGGGCTTCCGCAGCGCGACCGACGTGACCGAGACGGCGGCCGGCACGATCTGCCCCAACCACCCGGAGATCCCGTTGCAGTGGCTGACCGAGAAGAACTGGTTCTTCCGGCTCTCCGCCTACCAGGAGCGCCTGGAGCGCTGGTTCGAGGAGAACCCGACGTTCGTCCAGCCCGACTACCGGCGCAACGAGATGCTCGGCTTCATCCGCGGCGGCCTCGAGGACTTCTCGATCAGCCGTGCCGGTGCGAGGTGGGGGATCCCGTTCCCGCTCATGCCGGACGG
>Ga0315295_10001692_pt1 | contig 18884 bp, 15 predicted proteins | sample YL17G14_0_MG_FD_204453 | JGI IMG/M metagenome (GOLD analysis project Ga0315295, IMG submission 204453) | Sediment microbial communities from Yellowstone Lake, YNP, Wyoming, USA - YL17G14_0 | ecosystem: Environmental > Aquatic > Freshwater > Lake > Sediment | place: USA: Wyoming | collected... | reverse complement strand
CCTTTGGTCCAACAAAGGCGGGCCGTGCCTCGCCACCGGCGGCCGCCGGCACGTAGCACGCGTGCCGCCAACTTCCTTCTGGCAGCGGGCAACCGCCCTGCCCGTTGCCTAGAACCTCTCGCCGATGACGAGGTGCACGCGCGTGAGGCCGCCCTCGGCGAAACCGAGGCCCAGGACCACAGGTCCGATCGGGGTCAGGGCCCCGACGAAGGGGCCGCCGCTCCAGCGCACGGTGTTCAACGACACCGGCTGTTCCTTCGCATACACGTTGCCCGCTTCGATCGACGCCCCGGCGAACGCGCTGACGCGGAGGCTCGACACGTTGAGCTTCACGAGCCGCCGGTAGTACATGAGGCGCGCGAGCCCCATTCTCGGCCCGATGAACTCGTTTTCCGCGTACCCTGAAAGACGGCCGAGGCCGCCGAGGCGGAAGACGTTGAAGGCGGTCGTCTGGGAGTCGAAGCTGCTGCCGGCCTCGAGCAGCACCTGGACGGTGTTCCTGCCCATGGTCCACGCATGTGCCGCCGAAACGAAAGCCGTGTGATAGCTGGTGTCGGCGCCCAACGAGTCCAGACTCACGTCGTACGACGCGGTCAGGAGGGTGCCCTCGGTCGGAAAGACCGTGCTGTTGAGCGTGTCGATGCGGAAGGCCCCCTCCACGCCGCCGGTGTGCTCGCCGCCGTCCGGAAGGACTGGCGTCCCGATCTCCAGGGTCGCCCGGTTGCTCGCGGAGTACGCACCCACGCGCACTTGTCCCCAGTTGCTGAGGACGCGGCCGAACCCGAGCCGAGCCTGCTCCCGCTGCAGGCTGTACAGGGAAACCCGATTCCCGCCGACCCAGACCCCCTGGAGCTCCCGCCGCGCCTCGACCAGCGGCGCGACGAACCAGCGCTGGCCGGTGTCGAGCGGCTGGTAGAACTGGCTGGCAAGGACAGCGACGCTGCCGAACTGGACTATGTTTTCCCACTCGCCGTTGAGGCGGTTCATCGCGAGCAGCCGGTGCACCAGCGTCACGGTGTAGTTGGTCTCACCCCGAAAGTCGGCGGCCAGGCTGATGCCCGCCTGCAGAGTGCCCAGGCCGCGCTCCTTCGCGGGCGTCGTGACCACCAGCTCGCTCCGGCCGTTCGTGCGGTCGAGGCCGTCACGGATGAGGCCGAACACGTTCATCGCGTTGAGCCGCAGGAGCTGATTCTCGAGCGCGGGCAGATCGAGCGGCTGGCCGACCGGTACGTTGATCGCCTGCCGGACGAGCCCGTCGTCCAGGCCGCTCGTGTTTTCGACCCTCACCGTGCCGACGACGAGGTCGCTGGCCGAGCGGCGGTGGTGGCGCGCCCGGAAGGCGGCCCACTCCTCGTCGCTGGCCGAGAAGCGTTTCAGCTCGGAGATCTTGGCGCGGGCCGCCTCGTATCCCTTGGCCACGGCCTCGGCGGCCTTGTCGAAGGCGAGAAAGGAGAGGCCCGTGAGATCGGGCTGGATGAAGACGTCACCCGGTTTGAGCCGGCCGACGTCCTCGGCGCGGTTGCTCACGGTCAGCAGGCTGTTCATGCGGCTGATCGAGTCGAGGAAGCTGGCGCTCTTCTGGGGAAACGGGTCGAGCGGGCTCGAGATGTCGACCGCGATCACGGCCTCCGCCCCCTGCGCACGGGCGATCCCGACGGGCAGGTTGGCCACCGCGCCGCCATCCGAGAGCCTCACATCGCCGTACTCGACCGGGGCGAACAGGCCCGGGATGGCCATGCTCGCGCGCATCGCCGTGGCCAGGCTTCCGCGGGCGAACACCAACGGTTCGCCGGTGTTCAGATTCGTTGCCACGGCACGGTATGGAATCGGGAAGGCGTTGAAGTCGGTCTCGCCGGTGGAGCGGATCTCGAGCGACTTCATGAACAGTTCCATGCTCTGTCCGCCGAGAATCCCTGGGGGCAGGTACGGTTTGAGCCCGTCGAAGTTCACCTTGCCCTGGATCAAAACTACCAGGTCGTCCTGCTTGCGCCGGAATGTCCTCTCGCGGCGGTCCACCCTGTCCGAGAACACCTTGTTCCAGTCCATCGTCTTGAGCAGTTCCTCGATCTCCTCCGGGGACCACCCCGTCGCGTAGAGGCCTCCGACGATCGAGCCGATGCTCGTCCCCACGATCAGATCGGGGACGATGTGCAGCTCCTCGAGCACCTTGAGCGCGCCGATCTCGGCGGCACCGCGGGCGCCGCCGCCGCTCAGCACGAGGCCGAGCTTCGGGCGCCGTGCTTCCTGACCGGCATCGGTCGCCGTCTGGGCCGCAGCCGAGCCCGTGGAAGAAACCAGCAACCCGATGGCGATCGCTGCAACCGCCGCCGCGGTGCGAAGAGCCGTCCCACTCATGAGCCACCTCCGCCGAGAACTCGCCGAGGACGTCTTGTGTTGCAGGCGGAAGTCTACCGAAGGCGACACCTCCGGTCACGTCTCGAGAAAACGTGGCTCGCGGTGCCCGGGCGACGCTCGAACCGACGCGGAAGAACCGCCACCATCCCGAGCCGGTTCAAAGCGTTGCCGGTATTGGCCCTAAGTCCAGTAGACTTTACCCGTCAACAAGGTAAGAATCAGCCGCTGTCTGTGGGGATGCAACGAACGCAGCGGCCAATTGGCGGCGTTTCGATGAGAGCCAGCAAGATCTCGGGCCATCTCGGTTGATGGACACGGCTCGCAAGGGAAAGGAGAGACCATGACACGCCGTTTCTTTCGTCCGGCCACCGCAGGGTTGCTCGTGCTGCTGGCGGTGGCGGGGGGCTGCAGGTCATCCAAGAAGGCGGAGGATCCGGTCACCGTGCTGCAAGGCAAGGTCAACGAGGAGGTCCGCGCGGTCGTCAAGGACCCCAACACGGCAGCGCAGGTCGAGGCTCTCACGCAGCAAGTCCTCGATCTTTTGCGGCAGATGGAGCAGGAGGATTCGGCGTACCGAGCGCGACTTGATGCCCTCAACGCCAACTACGACGCCACATCGCAACAGTTCAGTGAGATTTCCTCCACTCACAGGGCCAGTCACAACACTCTCCTGAAGCAGTCCGTCGAGATCCGCGACCGCATGGCCGGCCTCCTCACGGACGAGGAGTGGAAGAAGCTAAACGACCTTCGTGCCGACATCCGCAAACTAGGCATCACCACCGACTGAGTTTGGAAAGGGGCCCTCAATGTTGATAGCAACCTTCGCGGCACTGTTTCTACTGTTCGGTGGGTCCAAACTGCCTTTCATGCCGTCCCTGAAGGTCACCACGGAGCAGGTAAAGAAGGTCGTGCCCGACGGCATTCAGCGTGAGCACGCGCTTGCCATCCTCAAGCAGATGGAGGAAGTGGCCAAGCAGGACGGGAAGAATCTGAAAGAGTTCGAGAAGGCCGTGGACAAGCTCGCGGCGCGTCGCGATGCGACGACGCAGGAGTTCAAGGCCGCCTATCGTGGCTACGAACCGCAGGAAACCGCAACCGAAGAGAAGCTACTGGCGCTGCGGTTCCAGTTGAAGGACACCCTCACCCGCGAGGAATGGGGAAAGGTCTTCCCACCGGCGTCGGCCTCCGGGGCTCCGGCAGCGAAGCCCTGAATGCGTGGTCGGCGCAGCGCACTGGGCCACGCTCGCCCGGCGCACAAAGGTGGAGATGAAACGGCTCCACCGATAAGGGAGAAAAAGGGGGAAGAACATGAGAATAGCGAGCACGTCATCTGCCGTCGCTGCGCTGTCCGCCGCGGTCGCGCTCGTGCTGCTCCCGGTGGCGCCGGCAGCTGCCCAATCGAATGCTCCACCGCCTGGCACCTGGCAGTTCCAGGTGACGCCCTACCTATGGGCCGCGGGGATCTCCGGCAGGATCGGGCTGGATCTCAAGTCTGGCGTTCCCGTAGAAGTGACCCTCTCCGACATGCTCCTGGACCTGCAGATGGCCGGAATGGTCGAGTTCGAGGGCCACAAGGACCGCTGGGGTTTTGTCTTCGACGGGATGTACGTCAACCTCGGGAAGACCACGTCGTTGGAGAACGACGAGGTCGAGGTGAAGTTCGACATGACGCAGCAGATCTACGAGTTCGCCGGGGCGTACCGCGTGAGCGAGGGCAAGGTACCCGTTGACCTCATCCTCGGGGCCCGCGGCTACTTCCTCAGTGACGGTCTTAAGTTGACGGGCCCGAATGACGCCGTCAGCGCAAGCGGTAGCAAGAGCTGGGTGGACGGGTACGTGGGTGCGCGCGTGCGGGCCCAGCTCTCGGAACGCTGGTTCGTTGCGGGGTACGCGGACGTCGGAGCGGGCGGGTCCAACCTCTCCTGGCAGGCGCTGGCCGGCGTGAGCTACAACTTCTCCAAGACCGTCTCCGGGATGCTTGGTTACCGGTACCTCAGCATCGACTACGAGACGAAGGGTTTCCTCTACGACGTGGCGATGGGTGGGCCCTACCTCGGCCTGGGCATCCGCTTCTGACGAGGGCGTGCCGCAACCAGTGAGGCACGCACGCAGTTGTGGCCCCATGGAAGTGAAGGGGCGCCCCCGACGGGGCGCCCCAACGATCGAATTCGAAAACGTCTGAACCTTGCGCTGCGCGCCGCGCTACTTGGCCAGCGGGATCTGCGCCACGACGTTCTTCATCAGGAAGGCATCGAGCTTGTTCTCGATCTGGTAGAAGCGCAGGACGCTCTTCGCCGGAAGGATCGCGCCGAAACGCGGCGCGTACTGCTCCTTCACCTTGAGCGTTTCCCCTTGGATTGCGAGGAATTCCTTCAGAAGTGCCGCAGCCTGCTCGTCGGTGAGTGTGGTGTTGTAGCTGTTCGCGTAGTCCGTGATCAGCTTCACCATCCGGTCCCCGACTTTCTGCACATCCGCCCGGTACTGTTTGTACAGCGGCCAGAATGTGGTGGTCTGTTCGGTCGTGAGCGGCAGTTCGGTCGCGACGATCGCGTTGCGGTCCGACTGGATCTGGGCCCTCTGGGCGTCGAGGTCCGCCTGCGTCTGGGCCGCGAGTGTCCCCGTTACAGCAACCGCCAGGAATGCCACCAGGATCACTGCGTTGAGCTTCCTCATTCTCGTCTCCTCACTCTTTCTGCCGGCACGCGCCGGTCGGTCCGCGCATCTTAGCAGGAGCGCCGCTCCCCGGTCCTCGGCACGCACGCCCGCCCCACACGAGGCAGGAAACTGAGACGACACAGCGAGATCCTGGACATGGGCCCGGGCAGCGTCGGTGAGCGTCGTGGGGCCTCTGTCCGGCTCGTCGCAGCTCGAGACCACTGCAACGAACCAACACGAAAACGCGTGCTCCTCCCTGTCAGCAGCGAGACCCGCCGAACGCACTGCCCAGCGGGCGTCCGCACGTCGTCTCAAGTGCCAGACCGGCCGGGAGACCTCCCGGCGTCCGCCGGCCCAGGTCCGGTAGACTTGGGCTGCGCAGAGCGCTACAAGTAGGCGCGACCCTAGGCGCGAAGTGAGGGCGTGTGCGCCCTCCCTCCGACGTGACGAGGGTGGCGGTCTCGGTTGGGCGAGGGTCACGGATATGGCGACGAAGATGAAACCACTCACCGAGCGGCGGGCATGGAAGGCGCTCACGGCCCATCACAAGAAGGTGAAGGAGTTGCACCTTCGAGACCTCTTCGCCGAGGACCCGAAGCGCGGCGAGCGCATGACGGCCGAGGCGGTCGGCCTCTTCCTGGACTACTCGAAGAACCGCGTCAACGACGAGACCATCAAGCTGCTGCTCCAGTTGGTCGAGGAATCCGGCCTTCGGGCGCGGATCGACGCCATGTTCCGCGGCGAGAAGATCAACATCACCGAGAAGCGGGCCGTTCTGCACGTGGCGCTGCGCACCCCCAGGGGGGTATCCGTCGTCGTGGACGGAGAGAACGTGGTGCCGCAGGTCCACGCCGTGCTGGACAGGATGGCCGAGTTCTCCGACCGCGTCCGGAGCGGCGCGTGGAAGGGCCACACCGGCAAGCGTATTCGCAACGTCATCAACATCGGCATCGGGGGCTCCGACCTCGGGCCGGTGATGGCGTACGAGGCGCTCAAGCACTACAGCGACCGCGCCATGACGTTCCGCTTCGTCTCCAACGTCGACGGCACCGATTTCGCGGAAGCCGTCCTGGACCTCGACCCGGCGGAGACCCTCTTCATCGTCTCCTCGAAGACGTTCACGACGCTGGAGACGATGATGAACGCCCGCACGGCACGTGCCTGGTTGTTCGCGGGTCTCGGGGGCGACGAGAGGTCGGTCGCCAGGCACTTCGTCGCGGTCTCGACCAACGCCGCGGAGGTGTCGAAGTTCGGCATCGACACGGCCAACATGTTCCCTTTCTGGGACTGGGTCGGCGGGCGCTACTCCATGGACTCGGCGATCGGTCTCTCCACGATGCTCGCGATCGGTTCGGCGAACTTCCGCGCACTGCTCGACGGCTTCCACCGGATGGACGAGCACTTCCGCACCGCGCCGTTCGAACGCAACCTGCCAGTGCTGATGGGCCTGCTGGGCGTGTGGTACACCGACTTCTTCGGCGCGCAGACGGTCGCGGTTCTCCCCTACGAGCAGTACCTGAAGCGCTTCCCCGCCTATCTGCAGCAGCTGACGATGGAGAGCAACGGCAAACGCGTCACGCTCGACGGGACTGCGGTGGACTACGACACCGGCCCCATCTACTGGGGCGAGCCTGGAACCAACGGCCAGCACTCCTTCTACCAGCTGATCCACCAGGGGACGAAGCTCATCCCGTGCGACTTCATCGCGTTCGTGGAGCCGCTCAACCCCCTTGGCCGGCACCACGACGTGCTCCTGGCCAACGTTTTCGCGCAGGCCGAGGCGCTGGCGTTCGGCAAGACGCCCGAGCAGGTCGAGTCCGAAGGCACGCCGGACTGGCTCGTGCCGCACCGGGTCTTCGAGGGCAACCGGCCGTCCAACGTGATTCTCGCCCAGCGTCTCACCCCGGAGGCTCTCGGCGCGCTCATCGCGCTCTACGAGCACTCGGTCTTCACCCAGGGCGCGGTCTGGAACATCGACTCGTTCGACCAGTGGGGCGTGGAGCTCGGCAAGGTGCTGGCGCAGCGCATCATCCCGGAGCTCGAGAGCGAGACGGAGCCCACGCTCGCCCACGACAGCTCCACGAACAACCTGATCCGGCGCTACCGGAAGCTCAAGGGGACGACGGGAGGGTAGAAGGACAAGGAACTAGAAGCGTCTAGGCGGCCCACCGATCCCGGCGGCCATGCGCTTCGGGTTCGCCGGGCATCTTGAACAACCACGCGACGCGTGACAGGCTGAGAGCCGCGATGGAGATCAGGGTACTTGCGGATGCCGGCGCGGTCGCAAATGAGGCAGCGAAAGTCATCGCGGCGGAGGCTCGTGCGGCGGTTGCCGCGCGCGGTCGTTTTGTCGTGGCCGTCAGCGGCGGCCGCACGCCGCGGGTGATGCTGCGCGTCCTGGCAGGCGAGAAGGTGCCCTGGCAGGCCGTTCATGTCGTCCAGGTGGACGAGCGGGTGGCCCCCGCGGGGCACCCCGACCGGAACCTCACCCACCTGCGCGAGACCCTGCTCGATCACGCACCGCTGCGCGCCGAGCAGGTCCACGCGATGCCGGTGGAGGGGCACGATCTCGTGGAGGCCGCGGGGCGCTACAGCCTGGAGCTTCGGGCCGTCGCCGGCTCCCCGCCGGTGCTCGATCTCGTCCACCTCGGCCTCGGGTCGGACGGTCACACGGCCTCCCTGGTCCCGAGTGATCCGGTTCTCGAGGTGAGCGACGCGGAGGTGGCTCTCACCGGGGTTTACCAGGGGAGGTGCCGGATGACCCTGACGTACCCGGTGCTCAACCGCGCACGACGCATCCTGTGGGTCGTGACGGGCAGCGAGAAGGCCGGCATGCTCGTGCGCCTTCGCGATGGAGACCGGTCCATTCCGGCCGGACGGGTCAGTCGGGCACATGCCCTGGTCCTTGCCGACCGCGACGCTGCGGGACAGCTGGAAACACCCTGAACCGGTGGAAGCAAGTGTGCGCGTAGATTGAAAGAGGAGTTGGTCGCCAATCCGCGCGCCGCGCTCGTGCTGCCTCCCGCCCCCAGCAGCCCGGCATTGGACCAAAGGCCAATAGCGTCGGCCTAAGGGCCGCGATATAAATGGCCCGTGAAACTCTGCGCATGCCACCCGCACGCGTGTCGGCGGACCACCGGAGGCGAAACAGTCCGTCTGGAGGGTGATTGAGCCTCCACTGGTTTAGGGCGAGGAGAGGGGTCCGCCATCAGCACGAAGTACGGCTGGAAGCGATCTTCCTGTAGGAGCGGCAGGAGAAAGCGACGAGTGCGGAGGGAACGCACTCAGTGATCGGTAATCAGTGAAGGGAGGTGTGAGGGCAAGACGATGAGCATCACCTGAGGCTTGGGAATAGATCAACGGAAGTTTGACTCTGTTAGCACGAAGGAAAAGCAAAGGAGCCGGATAATGAGGCACACCACGAGATTCTGTTTCATGTTGTTTGCTCTGGTTGTTGTGCTGGGGCTGGTCGCAGGGCCGGCGGCGGCGCAGCAGAAGAAACCCAACATCCTTATCATCATGGGTGACGACATCGGCCAGTGGGACGTCAGCGCCTACAACCAAGGCATGATGGGCTTCCGGACGCCCAACATTGACAGCCTTGCCAAGCAAGGCGCGCTATTCACGGACTTCTATGCTCAGCAGAGCTGCACCGCTGGACGGGCGGCGTTCATTACGGGCCAGAGCGGCTTCCGCACCGGCTTGTTGAAAATCGGCATGCCCGGTGGCAAGGAAGGTCTGTCACCGAAGGATCCGACCCTGGCCGAATTGCTCAAGCCACTCGGCTACATGACCGGCCAATTCGGCAAGAACCATCTCGGCGACCGCAATGAGTTCCTACCCACGGTTCACGGGTTCGATGAATTCTTCGGCAACCTCTACCACTTGAATGCGGAAGAGGAGCCGGAGAACGCGGACTACCCGAAGGGGGAGAAGTTCAGGAAGACGTTCGCCCCGCGCGGCGTCATCGAGAGCTTCGCATCGGACAAGGATGATCCGACCGAAGACGGGCGCAATGGCCGGATTGGCAAACAGACCATCAAGGACACCGGCCCGCTGACCAAGAAGCGCATGGAGACGATTGACGAGGAAGTTACCGCCAAGACGCTCAGTTTCCTGGAGCGCGCCAAGAAGGCCGACAAGCCCTTCTTCTGCTGGTATAACTCCACCCGGATCCACATCTGGACGCACTTGAAAGCAGCGTCGGATGGCAAGACCGGCTTCGGCATCATTGCCGATGCCATGACCGAACACGACGGCATGGTCGGGCAGGTGCTGAATAAGCTCAAGGAACTGGGCCTCGAAGAGAACACCATCGTCGTTTATACCACCGACAACGGAGCCGAAGTCTTCTCGTGGCCCGACGGCGGCATGACCCCGTTCCGCAACGAGAAAAACTCCAACTGGGAGGGCGGCTATCGCGTCCCTGCGCTCATCCGCTGGCCCGGCGTCATCAAGCCCGGCACGCAGATCAACGACATCACCTCGCTGGAGGACTTTGTGCCGACATTGCTGGCGGCCGCTGGCGAGCCGGACATCAAGACGAAGCTGCTGACCGGCTACACGGCCGGTGGCCAGACCTACAAGGTGCATCTCGACGGTTACAACCTCATGCCTGCGCTGCAAGGCCAGGCTGAATGGCCGCGTCACGAGTTCTTCTACTGGAACGACGAGGGCAGCCTCGTGGGCCTCCGCTATGACCGCTGGAAGATCGTCTTCCAGGAGCAACGCGCCCATGGATTTGACGTGTGGCAGGAGCCCACGGTCACCTTGCGCATGCCGAAGCTGTTCGACCTCCGAGCCGATCCGTTTGAACGAGCCGACCACGAGGCCATCGGGTATGCCAAATGGCGTGCGGAACATGCCTACGCGATCCTTCCGGCCGGGGGCTACGTGAGTCAGCATCTGGCCACCTATAAGGAATTCCCGCCCCGCCAAAAGGCTGGCACCTTCGGCCTAGACCAAGTGTTGGAGAAACTCCAGGAAAGCGGCGGCGACAAGTAAGCCTCGCGTTTCGATTGTGAAACACTAACTCAACTCATCGGGCCGCACCCGTCCCAATCGGGTGCGGCCCGGCATTTCAGGCAAACGGGCGGGGAGAACCATTCGCGCGGGCTATGATGGCAAAGGAGGTTCAGACCACATGGATTCTATGATGTCCGCTGCGCTCTTCGCGGCTTGTTGGCTGGTCGGCATGCTGGTGATGATAGAGATCGGGCGGCGGGCGGGACTCCACCGCCTGGCCAGAGACCCGGTGAAGGGAATGGCCGGCCTGGGCCCTCTCCAAGGCGCGGTGCTTGCCCTGTTCGGGTTGTTGATCGCATTCACGTTTTCCGGAGGCGCCTCGCGGTTTGACTCAAAGCGGCAGCTCATCGCCGAAGAAGCCAATGACATCGGCACCGCCTACCTGCGCCTTGATCTGCTGCCGGCCGGCGCCCAGCCTGCTCTGCGAGCGCTGTTCCGTGACTACCTTGACTCGCGGCTGGCGACCTATCGCAAGTTGCCCGACTGGGACGCGGCCAAAGCGGAATTTGTCAGGTCCGAAGCGCTTCAGCGCGAGATTTGGACCCGGGCGGTGGCCGCCACGCGTGACCCCGGCGCTCACGTGGACGCCGCCAAGCTGCTGCCGCCGTCGCTCAACGCCATGATCGACATCACGACCACGCGGACCATGGCCGCCCGCACCCATCCTCCCCTGATCCTTTATGCCCTTCTGTTCGTCCTGGGTATCGGGTGTTCGCTGCTGGCAGGGTACGGCATGGCCGAGGGCAAGTACCGGAGCTGGATCCACATCTTGGGGTTCGCCGTCATCATGGGCATCAGCGTGTTCGTCATCCTCGATCTCGAGTACCCGCGCATGGGCTTCATCCGTCTGGACAAGTACGACCAGGTGCTGGTCGAGTTGCGGGAAAGAATGCAGTGATCGTGAGAGGATTCGGCGGACCTGCGTTCCAGCGCCAGTCGTCCTCTTCTCGCGTCAAGCAGTCTACTCGTGCTCTGCGCGCCGTCTGCGGCCAGCGCGTGCCGCGCCGGTACTGCCTCCCGCCCCCAGCACCCTGCAATGGACCAAAGGCCAATAGCCAGGCGTTGCGCAACGGCGTACGCTCAATGCGTGAAACCCGCACAACTTTGCGGGTATCCTTTGCCTTTTGCTCTCCGAGCCGAGGGAGTCCTCTGAACGGTGCTCTGTGAACCCACCTGCACGCCAGATATTGGGAATAGGGGGTAGGCGCATTTTCGATTCCGTTGGAACAAGTTAAGAGAGGAAGACGATGAAAAGAGACGCGTGGGTCCCCGCACTGTTGGTCGCGGTTACAGCGGTCTTGGTGGCGGTTTCGCCGGCCATGGCCCAGACCGGCCCCTTGTCCTCGTGGAATGACGGATCGGCGAAGAAGGCAATCTTCGAATTCGTCGCGAAGGTGACGAAGCAAGGCTCTTCCGACTTCGTCCCGCCCGCCGAGCGCATCGCGGTCTTCGACAACGACGGCACGCTCTGGTGCGAACAGCCGGTGCCCGTGCAGGCGGTTTTCGCGTTCGACCGCGTCAAGGCGCTCGCTCCGCAGCATCCCGAGTGGAAAACCAAGGAACCGTTCGCTTCAATCCTCAAGGGTGACTTGAATGCCGCGCTCGCCGGCGGCGACCAAGCGATCCTGGATCTCTTCATGGCCACGCACACGGGCATGACGACGGCGGAATTCGAGCAGATCGTCAAGGACTGGATCGCCATCGCGAGACACCCGAAGACCGGCAAGCTCTACACCGAAATGGTCTATCAGCCGATGCTCGAGGTGCTCGCCTACCTGCGCGCGAACGGATTCAAGACCTTCATCGTCTCCGGCGGCGGCATCGAGTTCATGCGCCCGTGGACGGAACAGGTCTACGGCATCCCGCCGGAACAGGTCATCGGCAGCAGCATCCAGACGAAGTTCGAGATGCGTGACGGCAAGCCCGTCCTCGTGCGTCTGCCGGAGCTGAACTTCAATGACGACAAAGGCGGCAAGCCGGTCGCCATCAACCAGCACATTGGCCGCCGCCCCATCGCCGCCTTCGGCAATTCTGATGGCGACAAGGAGATGTTGGAGTACACGCAGGGCGGGAGCGGCGCGCGTTTCGCGATGCTGGTGCTGCACGATGATGCCGCGCGCGAATACGCCTACGGACCGGCCCTGGAATTGCCCACCCCCAAGCTCGGTGCCTTCACGCAGGCGCTCTACGAGCAAACGAAGAAGGATGGCTGGACCGTCGTCAGCATGAAGAGCGACTGGAAGCAGGTCTTCCCTTTCGAGCAGACCCCGGTCACGGCCATTGACATCCTGCTGGAGCCGGACGCCACGATGCTCAAGCATTGCCAAGCCAACAACGCCCGACTGCTTGCGGTCTTCCCGAAAGGCTTCGCCCTGGATGCCGCGCACCGTCCGCACATCACGATGCTCCAGTGTTTCGTTCGCACGGCGGACCTCGACCAAGTCTATACCGCCGCCGGCAAGGTGCTCGCTGCCGCCAACGTCAACGCGATGAGGCTGGAGGCCTTCAAGTACTACTACGCCCCGGGCGGCGCGGCGGGCGTCGCCGGCATTTGCGCGAGGCCGACGCCGGAACTGGTCAAGCTGCAAGCGGACATCATTGCCGCTGTGGAACCGTTCATGGTGAAACGCGGCCCCATCGGCGCGTTCACCGCCCCGCACGACGATCCCGCTCTCGACGCGATCATGATCGACTACGTCGCGACGTACGTTCCGAAGTATGCGGGTGAGCACTTCAACCCGCACGTCAGCACCGGCGTCGCGCCCACAGCATACCTCGACCAGATGCTGACCGAGCCGTTTGCGCCGTTCACCTTCTCGCCCGCAGGCGCGGCTGTGTTTCAGCTGGGCCCGTTCGGCACGGCGGCGAAGAAACTCAAGGAATTGGATTTGAAACAGTGAACCGCAAGTAAATAGATGAAAGGAAAACAATCATGAAAACAAGGACCCTCATCGCCGCCGCGCTCGTTGGCGCGGTGGCCATGGGCGTACTCGCCACGCAGGCGCACGCCGAGGACAGCGCCGCTGATCTCGCCAAGAAACTCTCCAACCCCGTTGCGGCGCTCATCAGCGTGCCGCTCCAGCTCAATTACGACGAGAAGATCGGACCCACCAAAGGCGGCGAGCGGTGGCTTCTCAACATCCAGCCGGTGGTGCCGATCACCTTGAACTCCAACTGGAACCTGATCTCGCGGACCATCCTGCCGGTGATGTCTCAGCAGGATATCTATCTCGGCGCCGGTAGTCAGTCCGGCATCGGGGACATCGTGCAGAGCGTTTTCTTCTCACCCAAGGCGCCAACGGCCGGCGGCTGGATCTGGGGCGCGGGACCGGTGTTCCTGTTGCCCACCGGCACCGACGACCTGCTGAGCGCCCAAAAGTGGGGCGCGGGGCCGACCGCGGTCCTGCTCAAGCAGGAACATGGCTGGACCTACGGCGCGTTGGCAAACCACATCTGGTCGTTTGCCGGCGACAGCGCGCGGGCGGATATCAGCACGACCTTCCTGCAGCCCTTTGTTTCGTACACCACGCCCACGGCCTGGACCTATGCTGCTAACACCGAGAGCACCTACGACTGGGAGAACAAGCAGTGGACCGTGCCAATCAACCTGTTCGTGTCGAAGGTCATAAAGATCTCCAACCAGTTGATCAGTGTGGGTGGCGGCGTGCGCTCTTGGGCCGACGGGCCGGACAGCAGCCCGCACGGCTTGGGCCTCAGGCTCGTCGTCACGCTGCTGTTCCCGAAATGAAATGACTCGCAAGGAGGATGCAGCCATGAAAACCAAATACAAACTGAACCTCCTCGCCGCCGCGCTCGCTGGCGCGCCGGTGCATAACCTCGGCAACTTCGGGACGTGCCGGGCAAAACTCAGCGCGTTGAAGCTCACGCCAAAGGCACTTTTCCTCCCCTGAGGCGCCGAATGACACGTTCGTGCTGTTCGGACGCGCGTATTGGATCGAGGTAGAAGATCCCGAAGACGTGTGAAGGCAAAGGCGGCTCAACGAAACGGTGATGGAAGCGACCAAGAACCACCGGTGTCGCGGGGAAAGCCACCAGTGATCAGCATTCAGCGAAAGGGGGTCAAGGAGCAAACCGATACGCATTCCGCGAGGTCTGGGATGAGCTCAGAGGGACTCTGGTTCAGTTGGAAAGACGGAAGGACAAAGGAGGCGCAGAATGAAGCACACCACGAGATTCTGTTTCATGTTGTTCGTTTTGGTTGTTGCGCTGGGACTGGTCGCAGGGCCGGCATCCGCACAGCAGAAAAAACCCAACATCGTCATCATCTGGGGCGATGATATAGGCCAGTCCGATATCAGTGCCTATACCTTTGGGCTGATGGGCTTTCGCACGCCCAACATCGACCGCGTCGCGAAGGAAGGCATGATCTTCACCGACTACTATGCCGAGCAGAGCTGCACCGCCGGCCGGGCCTCGTTCATCACCGGCCAGTCCGGCTTGCGCACCGGCCTGACCAAGGTCGGTATGCCGGGCGCCACGGTAGGGTTGCAAAAGGAAGACCCGACGATTGCCGAGCTGTTGAAAGCGCAAGGCTATGCTACCGGCCAGTTCGGCAAGAACCATCTGGGCGACCGTAACGAGTACCTGCCCACCGCACACGGCTTCGACGAGTTCTACGGCAACCTGTACCACCTGAACGCCGAGGAAGAGCCGGAACTGCCGGACTATCCGAAGGACCCCGCCTTCCGCGCGAAGTTCGGACCGCGCGGGGTGCTGGACTGCAAGGCCTCGGCCACGGACGACCCGACTGTGGATCCGCGCTTCGGCAAGGTCGGCAAGCAGGTGTGCACGGACACCGGTCCCCTGACCAAGAAGCGGATGGAGACGATCGACGATGACGTCGCCAACCGGGCCGTGGACTTCATCCAGCGGCAAAACAAGGCCGGCAAGCCAGCCTTTGTCTGGGTGAACTTCTCCCACATGCACTTCCGCACCCACACCAAGGCGGAGAGCATCGGCCAGGCGGGGCGCGGGCAGAGCCCGTACCACGACACCATGATCGACCACGACAAGAACGTCGGCCAGGTCCTCAAGGTGCTGGATGACCTGGGCATCGTGGACAACACCTTCGTCATGTACTCGACCGACAACGGTCCGCACATGAACAGCTGGCCGGACGGAGCGATGACGCCGTTCCGCAGCGAGAAAAACTCGAACTGGGAGGGGGCCTACCGGGTGCCGGCCATGGTCCGCTGGCCGGGTCATATCAAGCCGGGCCAGGTGTCCAACGAGATCGTCGCTCACCTCGACTGGCTGCCGACCCTTCTGGCCATCGCCGGCGACACGCAGGTGAAGGACAAGCTGCTCAAGGGCTACGCGGTTGGTGGCATGACCTACAAGGTCCACCTCGACGGCTACAACCTCGTCCCCTACCTGACCGGCCAAGTCGAGAAGAGCCCGCGGGAATCGTTCCTGTACATCAACGACGACCAGCAACTGACCGGCCTGCGCTATGACAACTGGAAGCTTGTGTTCATGGAGCAGCGGGCCCCCGGAACGATGCTTATCTGGTCGAACCCGTTCACCACCTTGCGGATTCCGAAGATCTTCAACCTCCGCACGGACCCGTACGAGCGGGCAGATATCACCTCGAACACCTACTACGACTGGCTGCTGGATCACGCCTTCCTGTTGGTCCCCGCGCAGGGCTACGTGGGCCAGTTCCTGATGACCTTCAAGGACTACCCGCAGCGGCAGAAGGCGGGCAGCTTCAACATGGATGAAGTCTTCGCGAAGCTGAAGGAGAGCGGCGGGTCGAAGTAACGTCTATCAACCCGATATCAATCTGCGGTCGGCCGCAGGGTAGTGCTGCCACCGCGCTGAATGAAACGCTGATTCGACCCACCGGGCCGCACCCGTTCCAACCGGGTGCGGCCCGCCTCTTCTTGTGCTCCGTCTGCGGCCAGCGCGCGCCCTGCAACGGGACCCGGAGGACATCAAGATCGTGGTCCAGTTCGCCGAGGTGTGATCTCGCGGTACCCCTCAACGGGGAGAGGCGGCAAGCAGGACGCACACCGGCTTGGAGACCGCCAGCGGCCGGCCGATGGGGCTCGGGCGGCCGGTCGCGGGATCGAGGCGGAAGAACGTGATCGAGTCGGACTCCTGGTTCGCGACCAGGAGGAAGCGGCCCGAGGCATCGATCGCGAAGTGCCGGGGCGCCCGGCCTCCGGCGGGGACGCGGCCTGAGACGGCAAGCGTGCCCGAGGCGGCATCGATCGAGAAGACGGCGAGGCTGTCATCCCCGCGATTTGAGGCGTACAGGAATCGGCCGTCCGCCGAGACCGCGACCTCCGCCGCCTTGTTCGGACCCGAGAAGCCGGCAGGCAGCGTCGTGACCGTCTGGAACGCATCGAGAGTGCCGCGGCCGGCGTCGTAGCGGAACGCCGTCACCGTGGAGCCGAGCTCGTTGATCACGTACGCGATTCTCCCCGACGGGTTCCACGCCAGGTGTCGCGGCCCCGAGCCGGGTTCGAGAACGGCCGCCTTGGGGTCGTTCGGTTCGAGGGTACCCGACGCGGCACCATACCGGTAGACGAAGATCCGGTCGGCCCCAAGATCGGCCGCGAACGCGAAGGCCTCCGCCGCGTCGAGAACGATCTCGTGGGCGTGCGGCCCTTCCTGGCGTGCCCTGTTCGGTCCCGTCCCCGCCTGCTGGCGAACGGTGGACGGGGGCCGCAAGCGGCCGTCGGCGGCGAGCGGCAGGACGGCCACGGTACCCGCGGTGTAGTTCGCCACCAGGACGTTCCGCCCCGCCCTGTCCACGGCGAGGTAGCACGGGTCGGCTCCGCCCGATGGTTGCTGGTCGAGCCGCGTGAGCTTTCCGCTCGCCGGGTCGATCACGAAGGCGCTCACGGCGCCGGTCGGCGCGCCGCCAAAGCTCACGACCTCGTTGACGGCGTACAGCACACGCCCGTTCGGGTGCACGGCTAGGAACGACGGGTTCTCCGACTCGGCCGCGAGGACCGGCGCAGTCGCGGCGCCCGAGGAGGGATCGAACTCGAAGCGGTAGATCCCACGGCTGCCGCCGCCGGCGTAGGTGCCCACGTACACAGGCACCGATTGGGCCGGGGCATCGCCTCCGGCAGCCGCCAGGGCCTGAGCGACGCACGCAAGGGTCAGGGCGACCACCAAAGGCACACGGGCACGGGTCATCGGGAACCTCCGCTCACGACGTCCGTCCTTTGCCAACGCAGGGACGCCGAAAGGTTGCAGCCAACTCGAGGTGCACCCGAGCAGTGTACCTGGTCATCTCCCGGCGCCGACGGCGCGAAACCACCACCCCTGCCGGGATACGCGTCCACCCCGAATCGGGCCGGGCCTTCCGGTCCGCGCGCGGTCCCCGTATTGGACCAAAGGCTAATTGACCGGTCTCCGCACTGGTGAAACAATGACACCCGCTCAGGGGGTTCGCATGCCCGATTCTGGGAAAGAGCATGACCAATGGCGCTTTCCGTGGCGCCTCTTCCTGTCCGAGCTGATAGGCACGGGCCTGCTCCTCCTGAGCGGCCTCTCGCTGGTCATCTTCATGTTCGGCGCGCACAGTCCCATCGCGTGGGTCATTTTGAATGAGGGGACGCGACGGCGCATCACCGGCTTCGTGTTTGGCATGTTCGGGGCGCTAATCTCTCTCTCCGCCGTCGGCAAGGAAAGCGGAGCCCATATCAACCCGTGCGTGACCCTCGGGTTCTACCTGGTGGGCAAGCTCGACGCGAGAACCGCCGTGGTCTACGTGCTCGGCCAGATGAGCGGCGCGGTCCTCGCCTGCGTGCCGCTCCTCGCCTGGGGTGCGATGGGCCGGAGCGTCGCGTTCGGCGCCACCCTGCCGGGCCAGACCTATCCCTTGCGAACCGTCCTTTTGGGCGAGATCGTCACGACGTTCTGCCTGATCACGTTGCTGTGCGTGTTCATCGGGTTCCGGCAGCTCCGGAGGTTCACGCCGTTGATGATCCCGGTTCTCTTCGCGGTCATGTCCTACTGGGAGGCGCCGATATCGGGCACGAGCTGCAACCCGGCCCGCAGCTTCGGGCCGGCGCTCATCTCCGGACAGTGGCACGGCTGGTGGATCTACTGGGTCGGTCCGGTGATCGGCACGCTCCTGGCAATCCTCGTCTGCAACGCCCTCGCGCTGAAAGTCGAGGTCGCCAAGATCTACCACTTCGACACCGACCGGTCCGGGCTGTTGCGCCGAAAGCTAAAGAACACTGGAGTTGGCGCGTGAGCGCCGAGATTCAACGTCTTGAAGAGCACCGCCCGGCTACCCCTATGAAGCGGTTGTGCGCCGCCGCCGGGCTGGCAGGGAACCAACATCGCAGCGGAAGAGAAGGGACAGACCAATGACAAGCAAGAAGGTGGCCGATACAGGAATCGTGGACACCACCGAGCAGAAGCGACTGAACGACGCCCGCGAGGAGGGCATCCCCTGGAAGAAGTGGGGCCCGTACCTCAGCGAGCGGCAGTGGGGGACGGTCCGCGAGGACTACAGCGAGGACGGCAACGCCTGGGACTACTTCTCGCACGACCAGTCCCGCTCCCGGGCCTACAGGTGGGGCGAGGACGGCCTCGGCGGGATCTCGGACGACCAGCAGCGCCTGTGCTTCGCCCTCGCCCTCTGGAACGAGCGGGACCCCATCCTCAAGGAGCGCGCGTTTGGCCTCACCAACAGCGAGGGGAACCACGGCGAGGACGTCAAGGACTACTACTTCTACCTCGACTCGACGCCGACCCACTCGTACATGAAGTACCTCTACAAGTACCCGCAGCGCGAGTTCCCCTACCGGGACCTGCTCGAGACGAACCGGGGGCGGACGAAGCAGGAGCTCGAGTACGAG
>Ga0315295_10001691_pt1 | contig 18891 bp, 27 predicted proteins | sample YL17G14_0_MG_FD_204453 | JGI IMG/M metagenome (GOLD analysis project Ga0315295, IMG submission 204453) | Sediment microbial communities from Yellowstone Lake, YNP, Wyoming, USA - YL17G14_0 | ecosystem: Environmental > Aquatic > Freshwater > Lake > Sediment | place: USA: Wyoming | collected... | reverse complement strand
CAAGGCCGTCCAAAGGAATTCGACAACTTGCAGATTGGAACAGCTTTTCAGGCTTGAGGATTGTGCAAAACAAGGGGTGGGTTAATGTGCAAGTTCACAATACACGACTAAAGTAGTTTCGCCGTAGTCTCCGAGTGTCACCTCGTTGATGAGCCAGCGATCCCCTGACATCTTGACTATAAGGACAACGGGCCGCTTTGCCGCCGCTCCGCCGCTTGCCTTCTCCACGCTAGTCACTTCGATGATTTCGCCTTTGACCTGATACTTGCCGGCCGACGACTCTTCGAGGTCTGTAATCTCGATGCGGTCGGGCCAAGGGCTCGACAAGTGCCTTCCGGGGGCATTTGCAGGGTCTTCTTGCCATTCCTGAAGGAGAGCGGGAGACACCAGATCGCCGTAGTTCTCTTCCATACTCCTGCTGACGATGTCTTTCGGAGCTAGTAGAGGGACCATCCGGAGCCTGGTGCCGAAATCCTCGACCAGGCTCTTTACAGCCGCCCAGTCACTCTCACTCGGCTCGGGCGGCGCGCCAACAGCGACCGCATTGGTACATCCCACTAAAGAGAAACCCAGCAGACCGACAACGGCACAGCACAGCAGTAGGTTCATGAAGATTGCCTCCCAGGAACCACGTCTCAGGATCAGGTCCGTATCTGAAGACGCAGGACACGGCGCGCAGTTCCCCCAAGAGCCAGCGCCGAAGATCCCATCCGGGGTTCCCCGGTCCGTCAGACCACTCCGGCTTAGGAGGCAATAGTCAAGCAAGGGAATAGAGACCGAGGACCCCCAGGGACGGTTCACTGAGTCAACCAAGTGGATACTCCGAGATCAGGCGAACCCGGTCGGAATGTCCTCGCAGCGCCGTAACCAATCTCTTGTCCGAGGTATAGCAGATGCACCGGTGGCTCTCGGCCAGCGCCACATAGGAGGCGTCGTACGTAGTGACCCCCGGGAGGGAGGACAGCCTGAGAATCGAGCGCCCGTGTCTGCCCGGGTCGGCGAGCAGGATGCCTAGGTCGGAGAAAGCTTCCCAGGCGAGGACCGCATCCTCCGCCGTAATCCTGCGCCTCTTCACGGCCACGGAAAGGGCGTTAGCGAGTTCGTGCATCAGGAGCGGCGGGGCCACGAGAGTCACCTGTCTGGATCCGACGTCCGCCATCAGCCTTTGCGAACCGGGGCAGACCCCCTCGTCAGGCAGGAACCACTGGGCCAGAACGCTCGCGTCCGGCACCACGAGGATGGGCCTATTTGCCGTCACGGCCGGTGCTCCCCTTCTCGAGCAATTCCCTCCGTGACTCCCGGAGAACCGCGGACAGGTTGCCCTTGCGTGCCCGGGCGCGTATGTCGAGCAGCGTCCTTAGGGCTTCGCGTCGTTCATCGACCAGGCGGGCGGTTCTCCCGCCGTCTGTGGAATCAGATAGCGGACTGGTCACCACGGAAGACGGACGGTCTCTGGCAACAAGGACGTCTTCGTGTGAAGGCGACTGCCGGCTCGCCAGCACCCATTCCTCAAGGTCGGTCCTTGAGAACCTCCACGTCCGGCCAATCTTATGAGCAGGAATGACGCCCCGCCTGGCATAGGCTCTGATCGTGTACGCGGACAGGTTCAGCATTTCTGCGGCTTGCTCTGGAGTCAGGAAGACCTCGTTCACGTATGCACCTCCTGACCGGATCATATCAGGCCTCCTAACACCGAGCAATACAGACCAACATTAACCAACATGCTTGCCCTCATGTGCAGAACCAAAGGTGTCGCGCAGAGGAACTCCACTCAGAGGGCTGGAACCTCATGGCAGTCCCCTGAGTCATGTTTGTCAAAGGGGTATCGAGTGAAGTCACGACCTGTCCGAAACGCAATCTACCTGATACGTTGCCTAATCTTGGGCATCATTGCTGCTATGCAGCTGTCCGGCTGCGCGCGGCCGCCGGCTCCACCCAAGCCCAAACCATCCGAACCCTTCGTGACCTGGGATCAACGGACCGCCATCCCGTTCCTATGTTACGTCGTTGACCAGTCCAAAGGACCTGACCACCGGGCCTTCCTCGGCCTCTGGGACCTGGGGGAGGGGACCATATCGTTCCAAGACAGCCCGCTGTTCAGCGTGGGCGCTCAGAAGAGCTTTGCTGCCTGGGACGGTGGGGACCGCTTTGCTTTCGGCCACACGGACGTGACGCGATTGGACTCCCGTATCCGCGTGGACTGCGTCACCGAAGGAACGTACTACGGCTCGCTGGTGGCAGCTCCGTCGGACGGCGACGCGGTGTTCGCGGTCTACATGGAGGGCCAGAAGCCCGTACTCGTGATCAAGAACCATCCCTTAGCAGGGACAATTGTCATGGAACCGCCTGAGCTGCCCCCAGACACCAGGTTATGGAGGAAGCTCGGCATTGAGGTCGGTCTGGAACGGGTGAACGTGTATTTCGAGACAACTCGCCGCGATGTGGACCCAAGTTCGGGCAAGAGTGACTACGTCCAGGGGGTCATCCAGGCCACCTATCGTCCGGCGTCGACAGCACGTCCGGTGAGGTGGCGCGTCGTGAACCCGGAAGTCCCCTCGTACATAGCCGGTTCGGGCACCAGTTACGCGCAGCTCCAAAACGGGCTGGCGCTGAGCAGGGAGTACAACACGACAGACATGCTTGACCTCAATACCGGCGCTGTTGTCAAACTCCCCGGTCTTGAGGAGGCCCTCCGGGAGATTGACCCCACTGCAAAGAGAGACGATATTCGCAACAGCTGCTACGCCTACAAGGACCTGCGCATTGTGAGGACGCAGTGCTCCAGGAAAGATGGTTCGTCGGTGAATCACCTGCTCGCGTTCCGCGGAGATGCCCTGGTCGGTCGCGCTGAGATGGAAAAGGGGCGGCTCAAGGTGTTCAAGGGCGCAGAGGCGACCTGTGATATCGAGAATCCTCGGCCCAATGCCTGGCTGGATTTTCCGGAGACCGTCCAGGCGGCTACCGCGCCTGCCGCAGTCCCCATGGATGCCTACAAGGCCGTATGGCAGAACGCCCGTTACGCAGACCTGTTCAGCGAGCCGATGCGCACGGACGGGGCGTATACCGAGCAGATCGCCTCGATCCTCATGGCTCGCTTCACAGCCAATCCATCAATCTTCATTCGTGCCTTGGGTGTCGCCCCTGCTAACCAAGCTGATCGCGTGGGCGACCTCCTCGCGTACAACGCCGGCTACGGTGACCCGGGAGCATTCTGCCTGAAGGTCGAGGACCTCAGGTCGACTCTTGCGACCGGCCTGAAGACCGGCGCCTCGCGCCAGACCGATATCGATGCAGCCGATAGGCTTCTCAAGCGCATAGCTGAGTCCGAGAAGAGGAAGTGACAAGGCGAGCGGAAGCTCCGCCTCGTGGATCTCTGGAAGAGTGTGTGACCACGGTCAAGGAGACCGGGTCTCGCAGGGAGTCACGAGGTGGACCGAGTAGGCCCCAGCAAGGACGCAGCGATTTCCTTTTCCACGGGTTCGTCTGTGAACAGCTGAAGGTAGGACGCATAGGCGAAAACGCGGTTGCGCTGGTGAGAGGTGATCTCCTTCAGGATCCCCTGGTCAACCAGCAACGCGACCAACCTGTTAGCTCCCGCATAGCTCAACCCCAACCGGTCCACGACCGTCCCCACTGACACGACTGGTTGTCTGTACAGGTCGTCCAGGAGCCGAAGCGCGTTGGTGATGCGTGGGGCAACTCTCTCGAGAGACTGGCGGTGTCCTTCCCGCATTTCCATAAGCCGGTGCACGACATCGGTCGCCTCGCGTGCGATTTCCGCTACCCCCTGCAGGAAGAAACGCAACCACCCCTCCCAATTCCCTTCGGTCCTGACTGCCATGAGGCGGTCGTAGTACTCCTGCCGGTGCTGTCTGAAGTAGTACGAGAGGTAGAGCATAGGACGCTGCAGTATTCCCTGCTGACACAGGTAGAAGGTAATGAGCAGTCGCCCCAGGCGTCCATTGCCATCCAAGAACGGGTGGATGGTCTCAAACTGACAGTGGATCAGGCCACACTTGACCAGGGCAGGAAGCCTGTCTTGGCCGTGGATGAACTTCTCCAGATCACCCATAGCAGCGATCATCTCCGGCACGGGCGGCGGGACGAACACAGCCTCATCTAGCCTGCATCCAGCGGGACCAATCCAGTTCTGGGACCTCCGAAACTCTCCCGGAGCGAGGTCCGCTCCTCGTCCCTTGGACAGCAAGCGAGCATGGATCTCCCGCAAGAGTCGGAGAGAAAGCGGGAACTTCTTTATCCTCTCCAGGCCGTAGTTCATTGCCTCAATGTAGCGAACTACTTCAGTCACGTCAGCGGGCACGCCACGGACGGCGGCCTGTCCCTCGTACTCCAAGAGGTTGAGTAGCGAGGCTTGCGTTCCCTCGATCTGCGAAGATAGCACTGCTTCTTTGCGCACGTACATCGCGAGGAAAAAGTCGGGGTCTGGGATCATCGTTGTCATGCCATCCAGACGCCCGAGCGACCGGTCCGCTTGCGAGAGAAGCGTGAGCATGTCTTCGTCTATGTTGATCGCGGGTCTGGGTGGAAGAGGCTTCGGAATGAAGGCTCTGTAGCCTCCTGGCTGAGCTACGTAGCCACCGGCTCGTGCGGAACGGAGTCCTGCGGTACTCATTACCTCACACCCCTTCTGTTGTCCTCCCAAGTCGTTATTTGCACACGCGATAACATGGCGACTCCTCCGGTACCTTATTGTCATTTTAGGTGGGTTCGTGATAATAAGCAAGGACTAGCCGATATCATTAGTCGTGGCGCGTCACCTCCCCTACGGTATTGGGTCTACCGATTCACCCTCGAGCGCAAGCAGCCCAAACACGCACCTGTGGATGCTGTATAGGGGCGCGCGGGCCAAATCCAGCGTTCGGCCGACTGGGCCCAACAAGGCGACGTCGTAGTGGGCAGACTGGGGACTGGGTTCTCACCCAGAGGCGTGAGGACCGGCGAGGTCCCGGAAACGTACGGACTCGGCGATCACTGGGATATCGCCCGCAACGGTCTTGCCTCCCAGGTCGACATACTCGGCGCTCGACCACGTGAACGGCGGGAAGAACCTGAGTCGCGGGGCGTCATACAGCTTCCTGAACTCGGGATCATAGTACAGGTGGCGGGTACCCCGACCGGACGCCACGTATTCATCGACGGGTATCCCGTTGATCTTGGATACTTTGCAGCCCACTGAGACCTTGGAGGATATGTCTGCGTCCGGCGCCACCTCGACTACGATGTACTCTCCCCGCACATAGCAGGCAGCGAACGGCACTGGGCCAGTGCCTCGTTCGGGTTTGCTGGCCAACGTATACCAGTAGTCGGTGCTCTCAGGCGTTGTTTTGGCCACTATGTCCTTCCAGTAGAACACCTGTCCATACACATCGAGGATGCTCCCCGGCAAGAAGCGCATTCCCTGGAATCACTACCGGAAAGAAGGGGAGTAGTGACGCATCGTCATAACCATCATTGGGGGCTCAAGCGAAGATGATAGTGATCCTGATTAGTGGACATACTAAGATATGGGTATATCCCCAGCAGGTGGTGTCCACAAGTGTCAGGGTCAAAGGGTCACAGGTACGATCCCGAGTTCATACGGGAAGCTCTACGCCTCACGCGTGAGAGCGGAAAACCGAGGAGCCAGATAGCTTCGGACCTTGGCGTGTCGGAGGAGTCGTTGCGTAGGTGGGGACTGACGTACGCGGAAGACGGCCGCAAGCGCCTTACCCCTGAGGCCGTCGAGCATGCCGAGGTCGAGCGGTTGAAGAGAGAACTGCGGGTGTCCAACGAGGAGCGTGAGATCCTAAAAAAAGCTGCCGCCTTCTTCGCTCGGGAGGCCGTGAACCGGAACCGATAGAGGTGTTCCGTTTCATCGGGCGGGAGAAGGCTCACCACAGCGTTAAGATAATGTGCCGGGTACTGAAGGTATCGCGGAGCGGCTACCACAAGTGGGCGTCACGGAAGCCGTCGGCCCGGGAAGAGAGCGACGCCAAACTCAAGAAGGTGATCGCCAAGATACATAAGGAGAGCCGGGGCGCCTACGGATCGCCCAGGGTGCACGCCGAACTGCGCATGAGCAAGGGCATCCGGTGCTCGAGGAAACGGGTGATACGGCTCATGCGGGAACTGGGGATCCATGGCGCACGCAGGCGCGGACGTTTTGGATGCACCAAGCGCAATCCCAAGAGGGAGGCCTATCCGGACCTGGTCGGGAGGCAGTTTCGCGCCGACCGGCCCAACAAACTCTGGGTGGCGGACATGACCCAGCACATGACGCTCCAGGGACTCCTGTACCTGGCGGTGGTGATCGACGTGTTCTCCAGGATGGTGGTGGGCTGGAGCATGGGGGAACGGCAGACGGTGGACTTGGTCGTGGGAGCGCTGAACATGGCGGTCCGAAACCGCCAGCCGGTGAGCGGCGCGACCCACCACTCAGACCACGGCAGCCAGTACACTTCCGTGCAGTTCGGTAAGAGGCTCAAGCATGCGGGGATACTGGGTTCAATGGGATCGGTAGGGGACGCTCTGGACAACGCGGTGGCTGAGAGTTTCTTCTCGACGCTGCAGACCGAACTTCTTGACGCGAAGACCTGGGAGTCAAGAGAGGAACTAAGGACGGCGGTCTTTGAGTACATCGAGGTATTCTACAACCGGCGGCGGCGACACTTGAGCCTGGAGTACATGGCCCCTGTGGAGTTCGAACGGAAGAGCGAGCAACAACGATTGGCGGCCAGCGCGTGAGTGTGTCTCGGCGTCCACTAAAGCGGATCAAGTCCACATACTCCCCAGCCCAGCGGAATGCTCCTACTTGAGACTCAGTCTGCAACAGCCGTGAGGTGGAACTACCCTGCCCGCGCGAGTGTGTGTTCAATCCTCTCAGATCAGAGAGGCTTTCCGCGCGAGGATCCGCCAGAAGATCAAGCGGGACAAGGTGGATGTCATGGAGTCCCTGGATCACGACCTGCCGTCGTGGATCTCATGGGCGGTCAAGCCTGCCGCGGGCCTCCGCCACGAACTCGCGAATGCCCGGGACGATTTCGTCGGGCGGGTGGGGGAGATGAAGACGGCTGTGTCCCTTCGCGCGCTACTGCCGTCCGACTGCATACTCATCAATGACGTCGTCCTTGAGACATCGCCGGAGGAGTTCATCCAGGTAGATCACATGGTCGTCGCAAAGTCGGGGGTCTACCTCATCGAAACAAAGGCTTGGGAAGGCGCAGTACTATGCCGCCGGGACTCGTGGATGAGGAAGAACGGGGACCGCTGGGTCAGGTGCCAGAGCCCCACGCGGCAGAGCGACCGGCACGCCAGGCTCTTCCTGGCGTGGGTGGGAGGAGTCCTGGGCAGGCAACCGCCCGGGGAATGGGTTCACGCCTTGATCCTGTTCAGCCGCGTGAACTGGCTCAGGGCAGAGGAAAGCTCAGTGCCGGTTTTCCGCAGCCCAATCTGGATGTCAGTGTATATCCGCAAGCAACTGAAGGAGCACGCGCTAACCGGGGAAGAGGTCGACCTGATAGTGGCGGCTATCCTGTCTGCGAAGCCCCTGTCCGCCCAGCCTGGGGAGGGTTCGTGATGTGCTCTTCACCCGTCACCTTGGATGGAAAAGCCCTTCACCAGAATCACGGTCAAGATGATTGGCGGACAATGCAAGCCGAGCAATGGCATTCCAGAGAGGTGTTTACCGCATGCCCGCCCAGTTCTTCTACCAAGACCCCTCCACCGTCGATGCGGTCACTCGTGAGGTGCGGGAGGAGACCGGCCTTGCGGCCAAAGAGGTGCAGTTGTTTGGTGTTTTCTCAGATCCCTCCCGAATTGCGAGTTACCCGGACGGGAACGTCTTTCGCCTTGTAACAATCGCATATCGCGTATCTGTGGCAGACGCCCTGGGTATTCGCCCCAGCCATGAATCCAGCGAAGTGAGGTTTCACCCCCTGAACACATTGGCTGCGATAAACGTGGCACCAACGCACAGGCACATCGTGGAGCGTTATCTGACGGACAAGAATAGCGTGGTATGCGAGTAGCCATATGGGGAGGACTGGCTACGGGCTCCTGGCCCCGCACTTGCGGGAGCCGGAATGTCCAACCGGTCCATACCCATCCGAAATTCGCTCCGCTGAGGCCCCGGCGCGAGGTCGGGTTAGAGGTACGAGTGGCCAAGCAAGGGCAGACCGGCCTACTTCCGAGTGGCAAGGTTCAGGCACTCCCTCATGACCGTATCCAACTCGGGTCTGGGCTTGATGGGGAAGCCCTCATCTCGAACGGTCTCCAGCCAACGCAGGAGAGCTCCCTTGGTCTGTTCGACCAGCACGTCGCCCGCGTTCGACATTCCATAGCGCAACCAGTGAGCCAGGTGTTCCCTGGGAATCAGGCGGTCAACCCTCCACAACAGGTCCTTTCGGAGCGCATTCCTAGGAATCAGTGCCGGAGAGAAGGGGAGTAGTGACGCATCGTCATAACCACCATTGGGCACTCAAGCGAAGAGCCCTTACATCATGGGAGAGCATGCGCGTGTGACTGCGTGCGGCCAGGAGGGCAGAAACCACAATGAACTGGCGAAATGACAGGATCGGGTCGGCAGTGCAAGGCCTCAATCCAACGGTCATTGCACGGATGAAGAGCGGGTTTGCGGTGATCGGAGATACGCAATTCCTTCCCGGTTACTGCGTGCTGCTTGGCTGTCCCAGGGTTCCTGGCCTCAATGACCTGCCTACCGAAGAACGTGTCGACTTCCTCCTGGATATGAGCCTCATCGGGGATGCCGTCATGTCGGTCTGCAAACCGGCCAGAGTCAATTACGAGATCCTCGGCAACACGGATGCGTTCCTGCATGCCCACATCTTCCCACGCTATCACTGGGAGGAAGAGTCGAGAAGGAGGTCCCCCGTGTGGCTGTATCCGGGGGATAGATGGGTTCTTGCCGACTACCAGTATGACGAGGCGAGACACGGGGAGCTCAAGAGCCGACTCATGGTGGCACTAGCTAAAGTGATGGAGATGCATTACAGGTGAGGTTAGCAGGCTAGGCCGTTAGGGCGGCACCCTCGTGTTGTTGGAGGTCGATACTGCCGAAGACTGGGTTCGGAAAGAGCGCGTACCAGTCCTTCGGCGTCCCGGTCGACGCCACGATCATGAGGCCGATGCGGTGCCCTTCGCATATGAGTACCTAGAGGTCTTCCGCCTGCTGGGGTGACTGCTAGACGGGACCACTCCTCCTTCCGTGCACGGGAGTCCGCGTTTTCGAGCAGGCTGAGTTGCCGACAACTTGGCGAGGACTCGCCCTGGAATTCGCGGTCGTCCAGGAGGTTGGTTCGCCACAGGCCAAGCGATCCTTTGGCGGGGATGGGACTGGGAAGGAGACGGATGTCTGAGAGGAACCACTGGAACCGTCCCGGTATGTAGTTCCCAAAATCGAACTCCGGACTGGGAGGCGTATTGGCAAGAGAGATCTCCTGCACGTCAGTGATCCGGCCGACAGCCAGGATGACCCCACGGGGCAAGTCGCGCCAGTTCTCGTACCCCTCCCCGGTCAGGACGTCTCTGACGGGTGGGAGGGAGCAAGCTTTCTTCACGCGCGCATCTATCCCTGCCGAAGCGTGGATCGCGATGGGACCGCGGTAGCTGGTGTACCAACTCCTCGTTTCACGGCTTTTCGCCCCCAGCGAGACCAATGTCGCCCACGGTTGCCTGAGAGAGATGACGCGCATCCGTCCCCTCCTCTCCGCGCTACACTGCCTGAACCGGAAGATCGCAGCTACGGATGGGCAGACATCGACCGGACTACGCAGCAAGCGCATTGCTCAACGCGGCAGGGCCGCAATTCTGTGCTTGAACGTCTTGATGAACTGTCCCAGCAGTGTGATGGCGTTATCTGCAAGCTTGTCAAGTATCTCAATTCCTGCATCGATACTGCCCTCTTCGTAGACAGCAATTCGACTCGCCCTTTTTTCGTCCAACCTCTCCCAGGAGAGCTCCTGGCCAAATTCCCCCTCGATAGATTGCTTTTCGGCGAGAAAGCCGTCAAACACCGCCTTGTTCTTGGCCGCGTCGCCCACGTCGATGAACACCTCCGCTCTAAGACGCGACCCGCGGGCGAAGGACACGCCGTATGCGAACCCTGTTCTGCCGGCAGGGAAGTTCATCCAGTTCTGCGGTAGGCCCTTCGTGGCAGAGGTGAGCCCTGGCAACCGTCGCTTCACCTTGCCCAGCAAGCGAGTGAAGAACTCCTCGTAAGCTTTCGCTTTGCCGCTGGGCTGTGACCTCATCTCCTTCTGCCACTCGTTCGGCTGGACCAGGGGGTCGAACTCCGGCGCCGGCAAGGAGTCACCGATCTTGACCACTCCCGCTCTCACGGCGAAGAACAGGTGCTCTTCTCCCGAGAGCTCGTTCAGCCACTCCAGCGCCTTGAGATGCTCGTCCCGGAACTCGGTGCCTACCAGGATAGCAGCCCTTGCTCCCCAACCCGCCGCATATGTGAGCAGCTTCCCAAGGTGGTCGTGGTCGGTCGGGCCAAGCATGTTTTCGATGACCACGGGCCTACCAGTCGCGAGGTCCTTGCAGACTATGTCCACGCGGAAGCCTCCAACCGCTGCTTCGGACTCATCTACCTCCAGATCCATCCCTATGGCATCGGACAGGAGTCGGATGTTCTCCACAAGCCACGGCGTGAAACCGCTGGCCTCGTCAGGCCAAATGGTACGCGGGTCGACCTTCTCAAGAGTCCCCAGTTTGGGCATTTGTCACCCTCCCAAGAGTCCTGTTGAGGGACTCGATAGGGTTTCTTGGGAAGCTATTGCATTCCCTCTGCGATTCTCCTCGGGGCAGGCCGATTGCCTTGGGTTTGATTGTCATCCACTGCGGCCGCGAGGCTGTTGCCAAGAGGATCGACGGAGGGAGAGTTCTAAGCTAGAATTGCTGGTAGAGGGTTGAGAAACCGGAGATGGTCTGCGATGATGGACCCCAAGCCCCCCACCTTCAAGATGCAGAGCCAATACCTTGGGAGGTACTCAGGACAGACGTATTCGCTCATGGCCGGAATACAGTTCGGGGAGCGCGTGAAAACAACCTCAAAAACATCACTCTGGATATCCCGAAGAACCGTCTGGTTGTGTTGACCGGTCTTTCCGGTTCCGGCAAATCATCGCTCGCTTACGATACCTTTCAGAAGGAATGCGTCCGCCAGTACATGGAGTCGATGGGGATGGTGACCTTCCTCCTCAGCAAACCCAAAGTCGACGCCATCATCGGGCTTTCCCCGTCCATAAGCGTTGACCAAGTCAGGTCCAACCGTAGCCCGCGGTCTACCGTAGGGACGTCCACCGATGTCTACACCTATCTGCGAATCCTCTTCGCCAGACTTGGCGAGAGGGATTGTCCAGAATGCGGGAAGCGGGTCTCGCCGCCTCTGGAAACCCTAACTGGGAGCGATGAGGGCTACGTGGACGAAGCCGGTGACGACGAGTATTTTGCCTGCCTGCATTGCGGAGGTCGCGGAACGGTCTACGATGTCGACCTTTCCACCTTGGTCGACGAGGAGAAGAGCATCTCTGATGGTGCGGTCATGGAGTGGAACCAGTTCATGGTTGACTTCCTTATGTCTGTATCGTTACTGGGACGCACTGCTCTTTCAGAGAACACTCCGAGAAGAATTCGTGATCCGCTCACCTGTCACATCGTATGCAACATCGGACAGCAGCCTTCCCAGCTCTCCGCGGTCTCCAACCTCTAAGTTGACCAGAATCTCAGGCTTGGAGTGTACCGGACTCGGGATGAGTCCTGGAGGAACTGCAATCACATGGATACTGCGAGCGCAAGTCTGGTCCAACGCACCAGCCCCCTCTGCCATGACAGCCTTCCATTCTCCTTCGATCTCCGTTGGCCTTACGATCGATTGCTCCACAAAGACTACTAGTAGAGCGATTCCTAAATAGTTGCCCATTCACAACTGCTAAATGCCCAGCGTAGACGCCCTATGCGGACTACCAAGAAGTAGGAATCTCAATACTAGTCTGTGTGAGAAGTCCCCGGAATCCACTCTGCCAAACAAGATAACCACACGCCCGTTCCCACCTTTGGACGCATAGTACCGATAGACGTCGTCGCAGTTCACGTTCGGACCGCTGCCAATCTTTGCGGAGGATTCTCTTCCCTTGAAAGTGAGGCTTCTGCCAGCGAAACCACAGGTGCAGACGCCCTCAAAGATGGTAACGCGGTCTCCGTTCGCGTAACGAATCCATGGGAAGGGAGTCTCCGGAATCGTGCTCACATACGCGCCCTCGCCTGCCTGAGATATCGTTCCGTCGGGCAAAATCACTTCGTGGCTTGAGTTGACTGACCTAATGTGGAAGACATTCGGTCTGCTATACGGGCAGCCGACATGCGCAATGGGGGAATCGACTGACATGAAGAAAAACAGGACTCTCACTCCAAGGTCAACCAGGTATCGGGTCACCTGCTTCGGTTGGTAGAGACCTACAATGGCCCGAATCCCATACGGAAGGGGGTTTATCTTGGTGTTCATGATATCGAGGGCTATTGTCCCGCTTATGTTGAGCAATGCATTACAGTGCATGTGTCGAGCCATCTCAAGTTGCCTCATAAGCCACGTGCCTTGACCTTAGCGTGGAGGACGAGGCACTTCTAGGAATACTGCAAGACATCGGGCTCTACGATGTTGTCGCAGCCCTCCCTGGGAACTTGGATGCCAATCTCGTCGAGCACATTAGCACGCTAAGCGGCGGTGAGATCCAAAGACTCCTTCTTGCGCGGGCTCTTGCGCGGAGCCCCAAACTGCTGATCCTGGATGAAGCGCTTTCCGGAATCGCAGTGGACGATCTCGCTCTCGTCTTTGCGGCTCTGCGGAAGAACATCTGTGAGCGGGGTGGGCGGATTATGCTCTCTTTTCATAGTCCACACATGATTCCCTATTGTGACTTCGTCGTTGAGTTGTATGGGGCGGCCGACGCCCCGAAGCTTGGGGGAGAACCGGGGGACTCCAGCAGAGGAGGAACAGAATGATAGCTTGTGCGTTGAATGGAAGGGGCGTAACAGATGTCGAGACTGGTGACTGCACGTTCTTTATCTGTTGTCCCGGTGCCGAAGTCGACATGCCTGGATGCGACCCGAATGCCTGCGGACCAGGAGACAGTTGTCCTGAACCTGACACCTGCTGTCCCCAAGGGGATAGCTGTTGTCCAATAGTGCCTCCTGAGCCCCCATGTCCGTGCGAGTACCAGCTGAACTCGCTGGTAAAGCCTAAGTAACCAGGAGCACCCCGACTCCCCCAGGGCCTTGCTTGAGGATGTGGTAGAGTTAGCACGTCGTCGGCGTGAGAAGGTGAGGAGACGTGATGCAAGGTGAACACTGACTCCTATCCGGATTACGTCGTTTACGGGCTCATAGTCTGTGCGTCCATGACTGCATTGATGGCTGTCCTCCGATCCGAAATGGCCGGTGCGCTGTGGTTCGGCGTGATCCCGATACTGTGCGTATCTTTCCTCTTGCTTACCAAGACCAAGGTGGGCTTCAGCTGGAGCCAGCTTGTTACCGATCTCGGTCACTACTGGAAGATCCTGGTTCTCTTCGAAGTCATGGCAATGGCTTCTGCACTGTCCAATGAATACACGTGGCGGGTTCTGGGACAGACGGCGAAACCGGGCTTCTCCCTCGGTTTCCTTGTTACGAACATCGTCGAGGAGCTGCTATTTCGCGTGACTGGGATTGCGGCGCTTGAGCTGTTGGAACGAAGACTGTTCGGAACATTCAACCAGACGAGAGTTGTCGCACTGGCGTCAGTAGTATATGCGGTGACACACCTCCCAACGCTGTCGGGATTCTATGCGTCTTACTACCCTTTCGCGGGGGAGACCCTGAAGTACCTTACACTACCCGTCAACCTGGCAGTCCCATTTTTCCTGGGTATGCTACTGGGAAACGTCTACAGCCGTTCCCATAACCTGCTCAGCTCACTCGTTATCCATTGGGGGATCAATCTAAGCGTTAGGATCTGCAGGTTCTTGGTATCCTTCCTCATGACCGGGATCCTCACTGTTTCTCGGTGAAGAGGCAGTACTGCGACGGGCAGGCGGAACATCAGCATGGCATCTGTCATTTCGACCTGCACTTCACGCCAAGTAATCCTTGAACCATTCTCGATGGCCGACTCCCCAGCCTCATCTGCAGCCTAATGAATGTGTCGACAGACTCACTGGTTGAGGGATCTATCGAATTGAGGACGAATAGGGCATCCAAACTGGTACGCTGACGGCGATCACGGGTGTCACGGGTTCTGGCAAGTCGACTCTCATATTTGACATACTCGCCAACGTTGCCTCAATGAAGCTCAACGGGTCTCGCACCCGACCAGGGATTCACGATGAGGTCGCCGGCCTGGACAGCTTCGAGCGTGTGGTCACTGTTGACCAGACTCCCATCGGGCGCGTCCCGAGATCCAACGCAGCGACCTACACCGGGGGGAGGAGATCGCGAAGAGGCAGCAGAGGAACGGCGGTGTTCCCTCGGCGATGACCTGGCCACCGTCCCTCCCGCCTTCCGGCCCCAGGTCGATGACCCTGTCAGCCGACGCGATCAGGTCGAGATTGTGCTCAACCACGCAGGTACCAGGACAAGAGGGTGGCATTGTTCGAGAAGGCCAGAACGCCGGGCACTCGCCAGTCTGTCGAGGGCCAGTACAGGGGGATCCCCCTGTCAGCCTCGATGCCGCGGCGCGAGCCCCTGGCCGTCCAGAAGAGCATCTCTCATGGTGCGGTCATGGAGTGGAACCGCTGATCACAAGGTTTGGCTACACGGGCAAATCGCGGGTTGCTTGTCGGCTCACTCAGGGAGGATCGCCAGATGAGCGCGCAGAGGGTACTGGAACTTGCGTTTCATCACTCGATGACCGATGTCTACAGAAAAGCTAAGTCGGTCGGATACGATGCACATGCCTTTTTCGCCATGGTCGCCCAGATGGGCGGCCTGAAGGCGGCCAAGCAGCTGCTGGCCGGGCCTGAAGAGCAGTCCGGGTTCACGAGGCTCTGGGAACTCCATCACATCGAATGGTCAGTGGAGGCCCAGGTTCACCTAGATAGATTCCGCGGGCTGTTCACTCCCGATGAGCTAGCGGAGGCTGAGAGTCGAATACTGAAGTATTCGCCGTCTTTCTTCGAGGAGCACAGGCGGCAGTACGTCAGCACTGGGAGGAGAAGGCTCGTAGGGGCTGAGCCCGCTGTGAAGTTGCGGAGATAGGGATCGACGAGGGGTCAGCAGCACCCGAGCCCTTGCCCGTGCTGGTGTGGCTGAAGGCGGCGGTCAGGCCGCTACCGCAAGCGGACCATCCGTGCCTGTGTCAGCACCGATCGGCACATTATTGGTGCTGATTATGTGTATGAAACGCACATAATCGGCACATAATCGTAGGCCCGATCCCCGGGACTGGCGGGCAGCGATCGTCGCCCCGGGGCACAGCCTGAGAGCTATTGACAGGACCTGACGGGACCAGAACACCGATGGATTCGTGGATTCCGCATTCTTGAGGTCGTGTTCTCTGATCAGCCGCCACACAGGGATCAGCCTTTCGAAGAAGGCCTGTCAGCTCCCAGATACTTCAACAGCTTGCCGGCGCTATCCACGATGTTGGATGACAGCCCCTTAATCTCCAGGGCCCCGTACACCGAGTCATCATCCGCGAACCGGGACATGAACCGGGCAAAGTCGACCTTCCCCTTTCCAATGGGGAGGTGTGTGCCTCTATCGAGTTCCTCGTTCGCCAGAGCGTCGCCGAGATGCAGTCCAGTCACCCGGCAGCCCTCGAACGCCGATATCACCTCATCGATGTCATAGCCATCGTTCCACAGGTGGGAAATGTCGATAAGCACACCCAGCTCAGGCAGGTCGCCCACGAAGTCCGAGAAATCGACCAGGCCGTCGAATACGAAGAACTCGCCGGAAACGTGAGACTCAACCGAGAGTGAGACGCCGTGGTCCGAGTACCTGGGCAGCCACCTCGCCAGGACATCCGAGAAGGCCGAGCGCACAGAGGCCCGTTCGCCATCGCCGTCATACGCCAGGCGCGGCGGATGAAGCGACACGTCTTCCATACGGTTCTCGTAAGCGATGCTCACCCCCTCCCGAAGGAGCGCCTCAAGCTGCTCCCCATCCCTCGGTGATGCGAGAGGCCATATTCCCCCAATGTGATAGGTAAGCCGGTATTTCCGGAACGCCTCTGGGATCTCCCTCAACGACAGACCCAGAGTCTGCTCGTAGACGGTGGGGGTGAACTGGATTCCCTTGACTCCGAATTCATGCGCGATGCGGTCAATCTCCGCCCATATCAGCTCCCTGTCCTTGAGCCGGCAGAGTCTTGTGACATTGTCAAACCCGATCTCATCCATCGCAAGGTACACGCTCTTCCCCCGTTCGCCATTTCACTGCTGACCGAACAGACCCGAGCACATCTGGTACCAGACCCATGTCCCCGAGGTCGACACCAAGCACTGCCGCAGCTCTCTCCCTTCCGGTGCGGCAATCGACGCAGTAGGCGATCCTTCCCGACGAGGTCTCGCATTTCCTGTCGGCGTAGCGTGCCCGAAACGTCTCCGGTGTCAACTACGGCTCAACACGCCTACCGCAGGATGTGAACGGTCGGCGATAGCGTGCCAGCACGCGCTGAAAGACCGTGCCGAAGAGGGACCAGCAGGTAGTTGAGGTGAAACCGATCGGGGCAAGCAGGACCCTGACCAGCAGGAGAGAGCCCTGCGACTGGCTGTTGGGGAGCACGACCTGCGGGAAGCGCCCTGGCCAACGATGGCTTCCTTGGCTTGCAGGCCGCAGGACAGTTTCTTGTAGACTCCGGCCCTTTGCGTCGCGTCAGCCGGTTCTCCGTCCCGCCCCGGGCGCACCTTTTCGCCGATGATGTAGCCGTCCGCCGCCCCCTGCAGGACTCTCCGGTTGTCGGTCGAGTTGAACCCGGCGTCCATCACCGTCACCACCCTGCCGCACCCACCTTCGGTGGGTCCCCGCCACCCGTTGAGGTCCTTCTTCACTTCTTCCACCACGTTCTGGTCCGCGGTGTTCCCAGCACCCACCTTCGGTGGGTCCCCGGCCCACACGCGCACCGGTATCCCGTCCCTCGTCATGGCGAAGCCTACCACTATCTGACCCAGGTCTGCGGCCGTCCTTGCTGTATCCCCTCCGGCGTAACTCCTCTTCCTCTCCCCGCGCCAAGCCCTCGACCTCGAAGTAGGTCGTGGTGGTGTCGAAGAAGATGATGTCCACTTCCAGATTGAACAGCACACCCACCGAGAACTCGGCAAGATGTTTCAATGCCTATGATGTATCTACCGGATCTGTGTTGTTTCCACGTCCCGCGGACAAGATCGCCCTGCTAGCGAAGTTTCGGGGTGGTCAGTTGTGCCCGATCACTGTTCAACGCCAGCCCGCAAGAGGCAGCAGACCGCACGGTTCCCAAAAGCCCTGCAGACGAGCAGCCATAAGCCTTCTGAGGCTCTTCAGAGACCACGCCATGTATCTAGCCAATCGTCAGCATCCGGTCAAGCGCGAGTCTCGCAGACTCAGCAACCCCCGCATCCACAGAAACCACGTTAACCACAACACCGTCCAGCAGATTCTCTAGAGACCACAACAGGTTCTGCGGGCTTATCCGGCACATGGTCGGACACAGGCAGGTATCAGGATCTAACGAAAGAATCTTCTTGTCCGCATGACGTTCTGCCAACCGGTGAACCAGGTTAATCTCGGTTCCAATGGCCCAGATACTGCCCGGTGACCCTGATTCCACCTGTTCAATGATGTATTCAGTCGACCCACACATATCAGACGCCGCGACCACGTCATGCGAGCATTCAGGGTGGACCAGGATCTTGATTCCCGGATACTCTTCGCGAAGCGCATCGATTTGCCCAGTGTGAAAGCGCTGGTGGACGGCACAGAAACCTTTCCACAGCACAATTCGAACCTGGTCCCGCTTCTGTCCAGGCAGCCATTCCATCTGGCTCTTGGACTGATTCCACACGACCATCTTGTCTGGTTCGATACCCAAATCCAGCGCGGTGTTCCTCCCCAAGTGTTCGTCGGGGAAGAATAACACGTGTTTGCCGCGTTCGAGAGCCCAAGTCAAGCTCTTCTTGGCATTGGATGAAGTGCAAACCGCTCCCCCGTGCGAACCGCAGAAGGCCTTCGAGCCCGCTGACGAGTTGACATAAGCTATGGGCACCGTAACCCCTGAGAAAACCGCCTGGATCTGTGCCCAGCACTCAGCAACCTGCCCGTCGTCAGCCATATCGGCCATCGAGCAACCGGCGCTCAGATCCGGCAGAATCACCTGCTGATGCGGCAATGTCAGAATGTCTGCCGTCTCCGCCATGAAGTACACCCCGCAGAACACAACATACTTCGCCCGGGAATTCAGCGCCGCCATTCTCGCCAGTCTAAGCGAATCCCCGGTCATGTGCGCGAAGCGGATGACATCATCTCGTTGATAGTGGTGTCCCAAGATCAGCAAGTCGTCCCCGAGCTTCTTCTTCGCCTTCAGAAGGCGCGGTTCCCACTCGTGCTTTGCGAGCCCCATGTAAGTGGAGGGCATCTCCTCTTGACCACGAACAGACTTTATACTTGCCAGGTTGATCAACCCCTCTTTCCGTAACGCCCGGCCGCTCTGCAATCCCAGTCTCCATCTTGCTGAAATCCGTTCTCCTTTGCGCGCTCGGAGATCTGCCGCCTCTGGCTGCTTCAGGCTCCCAATTTCGCTGTGGTAGCGCTGCCATTCTGGTTTGTGCTCCGGAAAGTCGTCGCGATAGTGTGCGCCCCGGCTTTCCTCACGCAACAACGCGGACTCAAGGATCCAGGTAGCCACCGAGACAGATGGCGACC
>Ga0315295_10001690_pt1 | contig 18892 bp, 19 predicted proteins | sample YL17G14_0_MG_FD_204453 | JGI IMG/M metagenome (GOLD analysis project Ga0315295, IMG submission 204453) | Sediment microbial communities from Yellowstone Lake, YNP, Wyoming, USA - YL17G14_0 | ecosystem: Environmental > Aquatic > Freshwater > Lake > Sediment | place: USA: Wyoming | collected... | reverse complement strand
CTTTGCCTTGTTAACCAATTCATAATTGATTTTTCGTGGTCTAGCCATGGAAACATTATACTATGGTTAGTCTCATTATGAAAGCGAATTAGAATTAGTTGCGTTTGCTCTCGACGAAGGATTAAAGAGCGAAGTTGACCAAATTCAAGCTCGGACCATGTCGGTTATTCAAGGCGCAATTCAACGCCTGTGTAACACCAAAGATGCCGAGACATTTCCCGAATCATATACAATAGAAGAAGCTGGTATCGAGATGTTCCTCAAGAGCCTTAAGCCCTTCTTGGATGCGGAAGAAGGTTCAATTTCACCCGTCATTGAAAGGGCTCGCGTCAGAGGTAATATCTCTGCAAAGTGGCTTCCCGAAAACCTTGAGGTTGTTTTGATAGACGGCGAAGGAATAGGTCACGACATCAAGGAAGCAAACAAAAGCTCTCTTTCACCATGGCATTTGGATTTCTTTTACCTCTCCGATGCAATCGTTTTGGTCGAAGACAGCGAGCGATCCTTCATTGCAGGTGGCAAAAGCGCTTTGCTGACCCTTGCACGGAACGGCTATTTGCCAAAATCAATCCTTGCCTTTTCAAAACTCGACAAAATTGATGGCGAACGGCACGAACAAATATCAGAAGTAAACAAGAGCCTTCGTAATCTGCTAAGTGCTCTATCCGAGGAGGAAGGCATCTCTATCGCTAAGGAGCAACTGGACATTCGTTATTTTGGTAAAATGGACAGTGAGGTTGCAGATGAGGGCACAAGGGCGGAAATAATTGATCTACTTAGGACAATCAAGTCAAACGCAACAAAGGCAAAGCCGATATATGCCAAGCCCGTTTATGATTTTGAGCTCTTAGCCCCGTTCTTGGATCGAGCAACCGCTGAATTTCGTTCAATGTGGGACGGATATTTGTCGAGCGATCTATCCTATCGCAAACCTTGGCAAACAATAAAGGCGTTCAATTATCGTATGACATGGGGGCAGGACGAGCACAAAGACATGCGTCCCGTTGAGGATTTGCATTCTGAACTCATTACCAAACTTGAACGCTACATTACCAGTCCGACCATGTGGGAACAGGATGTGACAGCGATCCTACAGCAGGTCAGTGTGGATCGTTTCAAACAAGAGTTCTCTATCAGCCTGGTTCAACTCATCCGCGAGATTCTTATATTCCAGAATGAACAATACTGGAGGAAATCGGCAGAACTTCGAGGAGCAGGTTCGACAAAAGAGAGGGCGTCTCTAATCAAAGACTTGCTTCATGAAACAGTACCTTCTATGACCGATGAACATGCTCGCAAGTTCAAGGACGCGATCAAGGAATGTTTCAAAAAGGCGTTAACAAAGATTTCGTAATGTGCACGCCGCATAACACGCGCATTTACGGCGCTCCCACCTTTGGCTTGTTTTTCAGTGGTGGTCGCTCCATGTCGACCGCCCCTTTGACAAACAAGAAATGACACAAAAACAAACAAGAAATGTCTTGACATAAATGGATATAATATTTATATATAGATGGCAATGTTGTTTTATGGGAAAATGACTTTATGACTATCGCAGCTGCATATTTGGTTTCTGAAGGGGTCGTTTTGGGAGCTGACAGTTCCACTACTGTTCAGGTCTCAACGCCTCAAGGTACGAGTGTTGTCCAACTGCTGACGCATTCCCAGAAAGTATTTGAGGTTGGCTGTGATTCGAGGATTGGAGTTTGTACATGGGGAGCAGGGAATGTGGGTGTTTTTAGCCATAGGACGCTTATAGCTCAACTCTCTGATAAGATTACAGATAAGACTACTATTGAGGAAGCGGCGAATATGTTCGCCGATATTGTAATGCCAAGGATGAAGGAATATAATGTCCCCTTCATTGGTTACTATATGGGCGGTTGGAACCCGGAGGCTCGAACACCTGCCTGTTACCATATTGAATTAAAACCCGAAGAAAGGATTATTAATCCTTTACAGCAGGGATTATGCTCATTCTCTGGCAATCCTCTTTTTTTTACACGAGTCTTCAGAGGGTTTGACCCGCGACTGCCCCAGAATATATTGGAGGAACTAAAAAAAGAAGATATTTCCTGCGAAGGGTTAGAGGACAAATTTCTAAAATCGTTTGAAAGGGCATCAGTCCCTCTTGCCTCTGTTGGCTTTCAAGACCTTCCGCTAAGGGAGGCTATTGATTTTATTTACTCTTACTTGCACATAACTGTTAAGGCAGAGAAGTTTAAATTTGGACCACCAAGTTGCGGAGGACCAATCGAATTAGGGTTTATCTCTACGGACCGTCTTTTTAGATGGGTTCGCCACAAACCGTTCTATTCGGCTATAATAGAACAGGAAGGGGAGTAATATGTTAAACGACAATATTTGCATCATGAATAACATTGCGATAGTAAAGTCTCAAGGGTTTTATTGTGAATTGCCCTCCACCATTACATTAAACGACCTGCCACAATATTATGGTACTGTGAAACTTTTCGTTGCAGATAGCAAACCTGTAGTCGAAACCGAGTCTTCAGGTCTCGAACTCTTATTCGGGTCATGGTTCGAGAGCGGAGACGAGGACGCACAACTGGATGAGCTATATCGTTCGAGAGCAATTCCCTCTATTAATAACCAGCATGAATGAAATATCTTATAGATACAGATATATCCTCTTATTTTCTAAGGGGGAGGCATAACCTCTTAACTATCTTTACCCAAAAGGGGATTTCTGAGATCAGAATTTCTGCGGTTTCAGTCGCTGAACTTGAGGTGCTGGCTCATAAAAACCCTGCGTCAAGAATCAATTTTTCTTCTATTACAGTCCTTGCCCAAAAATTAGGAATTCTGAGCGTTGACAATAAAACGTGGAAGCTCTTTTCTAAGCTGAAAGCGGATACTCTAAAATCAGGTTCTCGAAGAGGGGATTTTGATTTGCTCATCGCTTCAATTGCCTTGCAACATTCGCTAATCCTTGTCACGAATAATGTAGCTCATTACAAAGATTTAGTAACGGTCGAAGATTGGATTGTTTGAAAAAGTGTTTAAAAAGGGGCCGGTTCTATTATGAGAATGCCCGAAACCTCATTTAACACCATGCTTGCGCAAAGCCCTGACGGGAAACAAAAACGCTTTTTCATTGGATTAATACTTAAATGTTGCTCGAATTTTGGCATTGCGCCCATAATAGCTAATAAAAATGAGGGGTTGCAGAGTTTGAATGCCGACAAAGCCTGCAATCACTGGACTTCATAAGGAAGCCCTTATTTTACAAGGGGTTTTATCCCTTATGCCCTCGCATGAAGGCCATCATTTCCAAAGACTACTCATTCGAGGAAGTTCAGCATTTTCAATGTGTTCCGCACATGGTATTTCGGATCGTTCAATGATGCCAGGCTTTTCTGGCCACGCGATGGCTTTACTGCTTATTCTACAAGGGGTTTCCGCATAATCGGCAAAATTTCGAGCAACCTTTAAGTAATAGACCTTGGCATTTCTGTTTCGCAAGCACACAACGTTAGCGGAAATTTTCACCGCCAGAAATTTATGATAGAATTAGAAGCAGGGATGGGCGATGTTAAGATTTCCGCATAACAGGAGACAAAGAAGGAAAGAAGGGGTCAAGTCTTTATTATTGGCACTCACGCATCATGTATGATCCTGCTGATTGTTGTGTAATGTAGTTCTAAAAGATAAGCGATTTCTCGCTGACTGTATCCATACCGTCGCACCCCTTCGATAATCTTCCCGTCCCGTTCCTTCTTCATCTTCATGCTTGTTCCGAAGAGTGCCGCCAGTGTCGGCCTTGCAAGATACCGTTGACTCCTTGGAATCTCGTTCGCGGTAGGGACACCCGTTGCCAGGTGCCCCCCGCACAGATCCGTGCTTGAAGCAGTACCTCACACGGCTCCTACCTTGGGTTATTCACGTAAAGCCTCCCTGTGCTGCTTCACGTATCCTGTCGAGTCCGTTCAATGCTTCCTCCTGCCTCTGCTTGCAGGTCGCAGACGTCTCTTCAGAAATTCCCCTTGGTCACCGCCCTTCCCTCCAGAACCTCCGCCCTGGTGTGGGGTCACACCAGTTTGTTCGGCTCCTTCTTTGGTACTATTGCGGTGTCAGACTCCTCAGCACCGTGCATGTCAGGATTGCGACCACAGGTCTTCCCCGACCGTCCCGCTGTACATCTTCCGTCGTGAGTTGCTGAGGTCTCCCGGTTCTCGAACATAGAGTGTCTACGCATGCGCAGGGTCTGCTGACTCCGCGGGGCCGTTGTATAACTCGCTGTATATCGCCGTTCATCGTAGTGCCTTCCCCCTCGGTTCACAGGGTCGGCACCCCGGAGGTGTGATTTCGGAGCTCAATGGCTGGCCTGCGTTTTCCCCTGTAAACGCTTCACGTGCGGTCTCGCGACCGCCCGCGCATGACTCGGGGCCATGATGGAGTAGCTCCTCCTTTCATGTAAGGCTCTTTCATCCTCTAGTCTATGCCGGTTTAACCCGGTGCTTTCGAACCGTCCCCTTTTATTTTTTAGTCGCACTACATTGGGAAGAAAGGAGCACCTGAATGGCTGAATACGGATTGGCTTTTAGCAGAATATGGCAAGAACAGGAACGCAGCATGGGAGAAATATAAAGGATTTGTAGAGGCGGCAATAGAGAATCCCTCAGAATATCCGAAAGAGGATATCATAGGGCAGGCGATCTTGGGGAGCAAGGAATTCAACAAGAAGATCATTAAAGGGATGAAGAGCGGCAGGAGGTCTGAAGAGATAACGGCAAAGAGGAGATACGAAGGCGGGATAGACCTTGAAGAGGTAAGAGACACCATATGCAGATATTACAAAGTAGGGGAGATTAGACATAGACACATACCTGAAGAACGACACGGGAGACTGATGTTCATATTCCTATCAAAGAAGGAGACATCTGCATTCAATAGAGAGATCGCAGAGATGGCTGGAGGAATCAGTCCATCCGGTGTGACTCATCAATATAAGAGAATTAGGCTATCCGCTTGACTCAAATAACCACAATATATAGAACATGGGGATATGGAAGATTATCCCCGAAACTTGACAGAGTTTAATAATTATTTTCCTACTGTGGAAGTTGATGAAACATATATAGGCGGAAAGCGCTCTGGGAAACGAGGTCGTGGTGCCGCTGGTAAATCTTTGGTTCTTATAGCAGTTGAAGATAAAGGCTGCATCAGGCGACCGGCGGCAGAAAGCAATCGAAGAAGCCATGAGAAATTCCGATGCTCTCGTAGCCTGTTCCGCATAGCATGCAATCGACGGCCGATGCAAATTTCATAAAAAACTTCTCAACATCCTTGAAGATTCTCGGTCTCTGTCTTCTGTGAGAAATCAGTAATCCGGTCAATTCTTTAAGGATGTGCTTCCTCAACGCTGTTTGATATTTCCTGTGAAACCATGCTAAAGTATTAGACATTTTCTTTGAGAAGGTTCAAAATGGGTGAGGTCATACCGTTTCAAGGAATCGTCTACAATACATCGAAGATAAAGGGAGATGAAGTGGTCGCTCCCCCCTATGACATCATCACCTCTGAGCTTAAGGATCTCCTCTACAAGAAAAGCCAATACAACATTGTGAGAATCGATTCTGGAGAGGAGTTCGCCAGCGATAATGAGAAAGAGAATAAGTATGTCAGGGCAGCAAAATATCTCAATCAGTGGCTGAAGAATCGCGTGCTGATTCGCTCCCAAAGGCCATGTTTCTATGCCTACGAAATGGAATATGCCGCGGAGGATGGACACAAACGGCTCTCCGGGTTTCTCGGACTCGTGAGGCTCGTGGAGTTGGGCAATGGTGTCTACCCCCATGAAGAGACACACTCAAAGCCGAAGGTCGACCGTCTGAACCTCATGAGTGCATGTAATGCAAATACCAGCCCGATCTTTTCCCTCTACCATAGTCCCGAGGGCAGGGCCTCCGCTGTGGTGGAAGAAACCGTAAGGTCGATCCCATACATGGAGGCGACGGATCCCTATGGGGCTGTCCACAGGCTCTGGTCTATTGAGGGGGAGGAAGACATCAGGATCATACAAGAAGACCTTACCGACAGGGCAATCATCATTGCAGACGGGCATCACCGGTACGAGACGGCACTGGAATACCGCAGAATGATGGGAGGGAATTCTGTAGCCGCTAAGTCCTACAATTATGTCCTTATGTTTCTGGCGAATATCTCCTCGGACGGGATCACGATCCTCCCTGCTCACAGGATCGTGAAGCATCCTCTCAGGGATGTACTGACAAGTCTTGATCCCTTCTTTAAAATCATCCCCGTACCGATGGGAGAGGAAATCGTCAGAGCGATGCGGGGCAATATCCAGACTTTCGGCTTCTATCACAGGGGAGATACCAGACAGTACCTCCTCAGGTACAAAGGTGACGCCCTTGGCAGTGTGCACCCCTCATTGAAAGACCTCGATGTCGTCATCCTCCATGAGCTCGTCCTCAAAAAAATACTCCCGGTCTCCGAGGTAGTCTATGAAATGGATGCCGCTGTTGCAAAGGAAAAGGTGGATAGCGGCAGTTATGATGCCGTCTTCTTCCTCAATCCTACCAAGGTGACGGATGTCGAAAAAGCTGCCCTCTCCTCTGTGAGGATGCCGCCGAAGTCGACATATTTTTATCCCAAGGTAATGACAGGTTTTGTGATAAACGATTTTAATAAGTAACCCTTCAGTGAAGAGTGGCAGAAAAGAGAGATTCCGGTCGAGCCGGAATGACACAAGTGGGAATTTTTATTGTGAATTTGTTATTCCCGCTTGTCGGGAATCTTTCTATAATAGAACATAAAGACGCACTGCACCACACTCCACTGATGGATTACTTTAATAACTCTTTTTAAGGGGGTATTATGGCGGTGAAAGTTGGAATCAACGGGTTTGGAAGGATTGGGAGAAACTTTGTGAGGGTCTGCCAGGGATTCAGCGACCTCGAGATCGTTGCGATTAATGATCTCACCGATGCAAAGACCCTTGCCCACCTCCTGAAATATGATTCTGTTCACGGCATCTTCAATGCCGAGGTGAAGACTGCTGACACCGGCATCCTTGTCAACGGGAAAGAGATAAAGGTTTTCTCCATGAAAGACCCCCGGGGGCTTCCCTGGAAAGACCTTGGCGTTGACATCGTCCTCGAATCAACCGGTCACTTTACCGATAGGGCGGGGGCAATGAAACACCTCGAGGATGGTGCGAGGTGGGTGATCATATCGGCACCTGCGAAAGATCCTGATGTGACGGTTTGTATGGGTGTGAATGAAGAGATGATTGATCCGAAAAGCCACAGGATCATCTCGAACGCCTCCTGCACCACAAACTGCGTCGCCCCTATAGCGAAGGTCCTCCACATGGAGTTCGGCATCCTCAGAGGGCTTATGACGACTATCCATTCCTATACCAACGACCAGAGGATACTTGACCTCCCCCATAAGGACCTGAGACGCGCAAGGGCGGCAGCGCTTAATATGATTCCGACAACCACGGGTGCTGCAAGAGCAGTCGGCCTCGTTCTCCCCGAGCTGAAAGGCAGGCTGGACGGTTTAGCGATTCGCGTTCCCACACCCAATGTCTCAGTCGTCGATCTTGTGGCAGAGGTCTCGAAGGATGTGACAGTGGATGAGGTCATGAGCGTCTATAAGAGGGCCTCTGAAGGCCAGATGAAAGGAATACTTCAGTATTCGGAAGATCCCCTTGTCTCCATCGACTCGAATGGCAACTCCCACTCTGCCATTGTCGACGGGACTCTCACGAAGGTTATCGGGGGGAGAATGGTGAAGGTGATCGCCTGGTATGACAACGAATGGGGTTACAGCTGCCGCATCTGCGACCTTATGCACTATCTCATCAGATGAGGTAATAGGCATGGTAAAAAGAAACGAAGCAACGTTGCCTAAAATGGACATACTGAATAAAGTAACTATCGAAGACCTCGAGATAAAGGGGAAGCGGGTCTTTATCAGGGCCGATTTCAATGTCCCACTCGATGAGAATCTGAAGATCACCGATGACCGGAGGATTCGTTCGACGCTCCCGACGATCAACTATGCCATCGATGAAGGTGCAAAGGTCATCCTTGCCTCGCACCTCGGGAGACCGAAGGGAAAGGCCGATCCCCGTCTCAGTCTTGCTCCTGTTGCGAAGAGACTCCAGCGGCTCCTCAACAAGGAGGTCCACTTCGCTCCCGACTGCATAGGCCAGCAGGTTGAGAACACCGTTTCAAAGATGAAGGACGGCGATGTCATCGTCCTCGAAAACCTGAGGTTTCATATCGGTGAGGAGAAGGACGATGAGGAATTCGCGAAGGCCCTTTCAAGGCTTGCGGACTTCTATGTAAATGATGCCTTTGGTGTAGCCCACAGGGCCCATGCGTCCATAGTCGGAATCCCCAAATTCCTCCCTTCTGCCGTAGGATATCTTTTGAAGAGGGAGATCGAGTACCTCAAGGGAGTCGTAATGAACCCGATCAGGCCCTTCGTCGCAATCCTCGGAGGGGCAAAGGTTTCAGGGAAGATCGGGGTCCTTGAGAACCTAGTCGACAAGGTGAACAAAGTAATTATCGGTGGCGGGATGGCCTTCACCTTCATAAAGGCTATGGGTTATGAAATCGGGAATTCCCTTGTTGAGCTGGACATGCTCGAGTTCGCAAATGTGATAAGGGAGAAATTAATCAGGAACAGCGTGAAGTTCTATCTCCCTGTCGACTGTGTCGTTGCCCAAAGCATGGAACTTGGGACAGAGACAAAGATCGTCACTACCCAGGAGATACCGAAAGGATGGCGGGCATTGGATATAGGGCCGGCATCAGTCAGGCTCTTCGCGGAGGCGATCCAGGACGCTAAGACGATTATCTGGAATGGGCCGATGGGGGTCTTCGAGGTCGATGCCTTTTCGAGGGGAACATACTCGATTGCCCACTCAGTAGCAGACGCATATGCCCTCACGATTGTGGGAGGAGGAGATACCGACCTTGCGGTACACAAGGCCGGCGTCTCCGATTCCATATCCTTTATCTCCACAGGAGGCGGGGCGTCCCTTCAATTGCTCGAGGGGAAGGAACTCCACGGGATCTCGGCACTCGCGGAGAGGAATTACGGCTGATTATTTAAGAAACAGTATGGAGTTCAGAGCCCATGTACTTGTGGGGCAGCTTGATGTTCTCGTGGGAGATGATCCCCCTCTTCATCTCCACAATGGAGGGACTCTTACTCTCAAACCGTTTTATGAGATAGTCGACAGCGACTTCAGGCTTGATCACGTCTCCACAGGTAAAGATGTCGACCGCAGCATAGCCGTATTCCGGCCATGTGTGGATGGAAAGGTGAGACTCTGCGATCACTACCATGCCGCTGATTCCGTAGGGACTGAATTCATGAAAGGAGAAGTCTATGATGGTGGCCTTTGCCTGCTTTGCCGCAGACACTAATGCATCTCGTACTTCTTCGAGATTTTTGAGTAAAGAAGGATTGCAATCCTTTAATTCAACCAAGAGATGGGCACCTAGAGCATACAATTCACTACCCCCCTCCGTAGAGAATCTATGGAGTGAATCACTCCTCATTAGAATAGAAAAGATAACTCAAAGAAAAGGCCTTTGTCAAGACCGGAGAAAAGGGAATCGTAAAGCAGGGCTGAGCGGGTAGGTTACTTTTTCACCGGCCATTCATTTCTGAAGCCAACGATCAAATGCATCTCCTCATCCGGGTTGTGGAGGACAATTCCTTTCAGGTCATTGAACCGTTTCTTCGTCTTTTTGTCAAAGTCTCCTGCCTCCGCTTCGATCTCCTTCAGCCCCTTCTCGACTTTCTGAGAGATCTGCAGAGATTTTTTATACTTCTCCTTGTCGGTCTTGATCGAGAAGTCACCGGGGGCCTTCCATTTGTCGCCGAGGAAGAGCCATGTTGCGAAATCCTCGAGCCTTGCATCCTTTATGAGCTCCATGGGGGTAGTGTTTCTTATCCCTTCTATGCGAAGTACTGTTGCATCAGCAGAGATCCTGTGGTTTCCCTCGAAAGGTTTCGACCCGTAGTAATCATAATACTCCCAGTGGGAGAGGGAGAGCTGTGATTCGCTCTTGTGGCAGCTCTCACATGACCTTGACTTTCCGAAGGGGTGCGCAGCCTGTTCGATCTGGATCCAGAGGAGGTGTTTGCTATTCGTCTCGGGATTATCGAAGGTGCCGACGATAAAATATGCATCCTTTGTCTCGCCGTTGGGCCATCTGAAAAGCATCTTTTCCGAGGGCTTTACATCGTATTTGATGTTTCCGACGCTGTGAGGCCAAATCTTGACGGGCATCCATATCCCCTTTTGATCCTTCATCAGGATGGGCGGCTTCTGTATCCCGTAGTAAAGAGAATATTTCTCGAAGGGATTTTTCTTGTAGCCTACGTATCCCGGCCCCCAAATGGTGATCTGGTATCCCCCGAGTTCGCTGATGTGACAGGTGGCGCAGTCGAGTTTCTTGTGAATGCCTTTTTGGTGGGCCTCTTCGATCGCGATATGGCAGTCCTGGCAGCTTGCCTTCCGCTGCATATCTCCCATGCCTTTTTCCCCTGTGAGGTGACATTCGACACAATGGATGTTCTTCTTGTAGTGGACATCCGGCTTCATTCCTGTGGGGATTGAGTAATCTCCTCCTATGTAGGTCTCGCCCCTTCTGCTCTGCATCGCCCCGGGATGGCAAATGCTTGTTCCACGACCGTTTCCGGCACAATTCTCAGAGGGTGGTTTCTTTACAAAGGAATGAACCCCTTTTTCGTGTGAGGGCACGTAGTGGCAGTCCAGGCACCCCGCATGGCAGACGTTACAGAACTTCTGCTTCAATATTGCCTGCTCTTTTGTAAATGGGACATTGAGGTTTTTCTTGATTTCTTCATAATTCCTAAAATCAAAGCCCGCATCCTCGAGGTAGGGAAGAGGAGGTGTATCAGCGAAGGAGGGACCGCAGTTATGGGGCCCATAGTGGGGATCGAGCCATGTCTTCATCGTCCGCTGCCTGAAATTTGTCGCCATGATGGACTTCCTGAACTGTTCCAGCTCCTGGGGGTGACAGTTAGATTTCCCGCAGGTCTTCTTAGAGATCGCAGGATCAAAGTTGAAGGTCTCCGGGTCATGGTCATGCCAGAGGATGTTCCTTACCTCATGGTCCGGCGGCAATAGCTCGTTTATCCTGTCCGTTCCATGGGGAAGGAGCAGCCCTTTCGTGATTTTCATCCTTTCGAGAATATCCCCCGATTCTCCGAGTATCATGGCCTTCAGCATCCCTTTGTGGGATTCCTTTGCCTCCTTAGCCCTGCCATCCCCGAGATGGCACTCATGGCACTTCACATTCGGGTGGTTTGACTCCTTTTCGACCATCTCCTGAGTTACAAAAAATTGTGGATATCCGAGGGAGTTCAACTTCTCTCTATTACCATGACATGCAATACACTGTTCGCTCGAATCCTTGTACGCTCTGTAACCAAGCACTGAAACCACCAGGACGAACTGCAGGAGAATGAGCAAAAGGACCTTCCCGTTTAGATAGTCACTAATCGTACCTATGGAGAAGGAGGACACAGTTCTTATCTCCGGGCATCGGGGGAGGATTGGGGAACTTCTTCCTTTGGTAACCGGAGTGTTAACACCTTCCCCTTTTCTCCTAGTACCCCAAGAGCGGTTCCATTAAGTGTGATCCTCACACCGCCTGCATTGCCAATTTTGAGCCTGAACTCATTCTGGGATGTCCATTCCCTCGACTCGTTTGCTTTCAGAAGGACTTCTTCATCCTTTTCCCCTTCCCTCTCGATGCGGATCCAGGAGGTATCTATCGCAGTGAGGGTGAGACGGTTTTCTGTCGGGAGGACCTCAGAAAAGCCCGGTAGTGTTGTGGCCACTATATGGTCATCCTGGGTGCTTTTCATCTCTTCCTGTGCGGGGGGAAGGGTATAGATTTTGCCAATTTTTGGTGTCTCCTTCGGAATCCTGTGTCCCAGTGAAAAGAGATAGAGAAGTGTAGCTGCGGCGATTACCACGGGGACGATGAGGCTCATACGCGATAAGGCGATGCCTTTCCCGAGAGAGGCCTGTTCCTGCTTACCACTATTGTTAAGCAATATCCTCTGTTTTGCATATTCCTCGATAAGGGGTTCCGGAGGTATGCCGAGATACTGTGCATACTCCCTGATATACCCCCTCGTATAGACATCAGGAGGCAATCCCTCAAAGGTGCCATTCTCGAGTGCACTGAGAAATCCTGTCCGTATCTTCAACTCCCTCGCTACCTCATCGAGGGAGAGACCTGCTTCTTCCCGTGCCTTCTTGAATAGTTCTCCTGCCATCGATAACCCAGTATTACGATTTGATTATAGTATACCATTCACACTTTCCTCCTATCTACATGCCGGTATAACCAATAACCAAGATTATGTTGCCTTGTTCTGAACGAGCCTGATCGATCATCTCATACTTTTGTAAATAATGCAGGCTTTCAGTGGAGTCCAGTAGTGGAAGTACCGAACTGCAGTTTGCGTGGTATCATATGTGGTAATGGGAAGAGTAGTAGTGACAGGTATAGGAGCTGTAACACCACTCGGCAACTCCTTCAGCCTTTCTTGGGAGGCATTAAAGACAGGTAGGACAGGGATTTCGAAGATAACGAGGTTTGATGCTTCATTTATCCCCTGGAGGGTTGCAGGGGAGTTGAAGGGGTTTGATCCGGGGGCCTATCTTGCACAGAAGGAGGTGCTGAGGCTTGACCCGTTTGTACAGTATTCCATTGCCACAGCGATAATGGCTGTCGAGGACGCTGGCCTTATTTCTACTCATTCACTATCTCTCGTTCCTCCTTTTGGTGATCATTTGGGGGTAATTATTGGTTCAAGCCGTGGAGGTATCTCGACGATAGAAAAATCTTTTTTTAAGGTGTTTCGGCAACTAGCTGAAAAGAAGGATGATGGGATGATGATGGTAGCTGATCGGGAAGTTCGTCTTCGACCCCTGCCATCCCTTATGCCTTCAACTACGGTAGGCATGGCAGCATCCTATATAGCACAGAAGCTTGGGATCAAAGGTGCCTGTCTTGGGGTCTCGAATGCATGTGCCTCCGGGGCAAATGCGGTAGGGGAGGCTTTCAGGATGATAAAGTCAGGATATGCCCGTATGGTTTTGGCAGGGGGGACGGATGCGCCGATATGCAGATGGTGTGTGGAGGGATATGGTGCCGCAGGTACCCTTTCAAAATACGACAATCCTTCCAAGGACATCAGTGCACCGAGGCCCTTTGATAAGACACGGGATGGCTTTGTCCTCTCGGAGGGGGCTTGTGTGCTGGTCATTGAAGAATACGGGAGTGCTATGAGAAGGGGTGTAAGGATCTACGGTGAAATTGCCGGATACGGTAACACTTCTGACGCCTTCCACATGACGAGACCTGACCCCTCAGGGGAGGCGAGGGGGATCTTTGCTGCACTAAAGGAATCAGGTATAGATGCTGAAGAAGTCGAGCATTTCAATACTCATGGGACGGCAACGCATATTGGTGACCTCGCTGAGGTTCAGGCATTCAGGAAGGTCTTTGGAGCGAGGGCAACCAAGGTCCCGGCGACAGCAGTGAAGTCTATGACCGGCCATATGCTTGCCGCATCAGGGGCCTTTGAAGTTGCCTCAACGCTCATGACCCTGCATGAAGGCATCCTTCCTCCTACCATAAACCTGAAGGAAAAGGACCCTGCTTGTGACATCGCGTTGGTGACCAACAGAAGAAACGTCGACATCAGCACAGCCCTCTCTACTTCTTTTGGCTTTGGAGGGGTGAATGCAGTGGTGGTGCTCAAGAGGGTTTGAGCAGTCTTCTACCCGCCACCCGTTTCAGATTACCCTCCCAGAAACACCTTCTCCACATTCTCATCTGCAAGAAGATTCCTTCCGGTGTCTTCAAAAAAAATTCTGCCGTTCTTGAAGACATAGCCCCTGTGAGCTATTTCGAGGGCCATGCGTGCATTCTGCTCCACCAACAAGATACTCGTTCCTGACCCGTTTACCTCGATAAGCTTCTCGAATATGAGATCGACATATATCGGAGAGAGCCCTAAGGATGGCTCGTCAGCGAGGAGAAGCACCGGTTTCTGCATCAAGGCCCTGCCCATAGCGAGTACCTGTTGTTCACCGGTGGAGAGTACCCCTGCCTTCTGACCCTTCTTGTCCTTAAGGAGAGGGAATAGCTCAAGGACTTTGCCAATCTCTGCTTTGAGATTGCCACGGGTTCTTGCAAATGCTCCCATCTCAAGGTTTTCGATGACGGTCATTGAAGGAAAGAGCCTTCTTCCTTCAGGAATCAGTGATATCCCTTTCATGACGCGTTCATCCGGTGTCAGGCCCCTAATGCTCGATCCATTGAAAATGATTTCGCTTACTTTAAGATCAACCATTCCGAAGACTGCCTTGAGAGCCGTGGATTTGCCGGCTCCATTTGGGCCGATCATCGCCACGATCTCGCCGGGACTCACCGAAAAAGATACGTCCTCGATAGCCCTGACCTGGCCATAAGAGACACTTATGTTCTTAGCTTCGAGCAGCAACTATCCGTCCCCTCCCCATGTACGCTTCGAGCACCGCCTCGTTTTTCTGTATTTCCTCGGGATCACCTTCGGCTATCTTTTTCCCATGATTAAGGACGATGATGTTGTCCGAGATATCCATTACTACTTTCATGTTATGCTCAATGAAAAGGATGGTCTTGCCTTTGCGCTTGAGGTCCTCGATGATTGCAAGAAGGTTCGGGATTGTGTTAGGGAATACGCCCGCTGTAGGCTCGTCAAAGAGATAGAATTCTGAATCCGTTCCAAGGGTACGTGCGAATTCCAGAAGCCTCCTTTGACCGTGAGAAAGATTTTCAGCAAGTTCATCTTTCTTGTCTTCCAATCCTACGATTCCCAGTAATTCCATTGCCTTCTCAGTGTTTTCCTTCTCCTCGTGCAGCATGGCGGGGGTTCTGAAGAGCGGCCCAAAGGGTTTCTGCCCTCTCATATATCTGTTGACAGATGACGGCAGTTTTGCTACGCTTATTTCAGGCGATGGGGTTCGCCTTTAACCATCCCGCAGGGATTGATGACCCCTACTGAATCAATTCGCTTCAGTAGGGGTTTTTAAATTCACCTGGAGGAAATGATAGGGGGAGACCGAATAATTGGACAACCAGTGGCTACAGGCAGCACTCTGGATGGGGCTCGCCCTTGTGGCGACACTCCTTTCCCTGAGGATTGCAATATCGATTGCAATCCTGGAGATTACGGTTGGTGTGATAGGGGGGAACTTCCTGCCCCTGGAAAGAACGGAATGGGTGAACTTCCTTGCCGGGTTCGGCAGCATTCTCCTGACATTCCTTGCGGGGGCCGAGGTGGACCCCGAGGTGATGAGAAGGAAGTTCAAGGAAAGCATTACCATTGGAGTCTTCAGCTTCTTTGGACCCTTTCTGGGCGTCATGGCCTACGCTTACTATATCGGGGGTTGGTCCCTTCGGGAGGCAGAGATCGCCGGTATTGCCCTCTCGACAACATCGGTGGCCGTCATTTATTCCGTGATGATTGAGAGCCGCCAGAACGAGACAGAACTCGGAAAGATGATCATTGCTGCAACATTCGTCACCGATCTGGGTACCGTTCTAGCCTTGGGCATACTTTTCGCCAACTACAACTGGTACATGGTTTTGTTTATTGCCGTACTCGCTATCAGTCTCTTCATCCTCCCGAAGTTTACGCCCTGGTTTTTCCTGAAGGCAGGCAATCGCATCAGTGAACCGGAGTCGAAATTCATCTTTGTCATCCTCTTTGGTCTCGGCGGGCTCGCACTCGTGGCAAAGAGCGAAGCGGTCCTTCCTGCCTATCTCGTTGGGATGGTGCTCGCTCCCTTCTTCCTTGCCAACAGGACACTGAGCCACAGGATGCGCGTAACCGCCTTCACCATGCTCACTCCCTTCTTTTTTCTGAAGGCAGGCTCTCTCATCAAGATCTCGACGCTCTGGGACAGTGCACTCCTGGTCAGTATTTTTCTCATCATAAAGGTAGCCACGAAGTTTGCCGGCATATGGCCAACCATGGAACTATTTAAATTCACGAGGCGGGAGAATATGTACACGACCCTGCTCATGTCAACGGGGCTCACCTTCGGCACGATTTCTGCCCTTTTTGGATACACCAACAAAATAATCAACCAGGAACAGTACACCATACTTGTCACAGCCGTCATTCTTTCAGCGGTGGTTCCGACCGTTATTGCTCAACGGTGGTTTCAGCCTGAGATGAAGGAGGTGAAAGAGAATGTTTAAGAAGATCCTGATTGCTTACGACGGCTCCAATGGAGCAAAACTCGCCCTGAAGGCTGCGATCGATCTTGCAAAACATTATGATGCGGAACTTCACAGCATTGCTGTGGAGGAGAAGATTCCACGCTATGCAGCAACAATAGGTGAAGTTGAAGAATTCAGAAGAGAGGCAGACGAGTATTTCAGAAAACTCAACGAGGAGGCGATCGAGCAGGCCAAGAGGGAGGGTATTGACCTTCATACCCATGTGCGGGCAGGTCATGAAGTTGAAACGATTGTCAACTTTTCAAAGGAGGGCAAGTTCGACCTTGTCGTGATCGGTTTTCACGGCCATTCAGAGATATTCGATAGGGTATGGGGATCGACCTCACGGTACATCACAAGACACGCACCGTGTACGGTGGTTGTTGTAAAATAACCCATCACTGAAGGCGATGGAGTTCGCCTGAACCACCCTGATTGATCGGGACTGATAATTCATACTGCGATACCAGCAGGCTTCTCGGCTTTATTATTCGTTGTATTCATTGCAGCAATCAAAAGAGATGCTGTAAATTCGAAAAACTCTCAGGCTTGAAGCCTGACCCGTGACAGATTAAATGACAGATTAAAGGTTTATAAGTTATTGGTCAGGTATATTACCTGACACAGAATCTTATAACTTATAGAAAGGAGAAAGGCTTATGTCAAAAATCAAGAAGGTATTGGCAAGAGAGATTTTGGATTCAAGGGGGAATCCTACAGTGGAGGTGGATGTGGTTCTTGATAATGGCATATTGGGCCGGGCTGCCGTACCTTCAGGCGCCTCGACGGGGAGCAAAGAGGCTATGGAGCTGAGGGATGGCGACAAACACCGCTATCTGGGTAAAGGTGTTTTGAAGGCAGTGGCAAATGCAAATGAGATTATCGCTCCAAAACTTATCGGTAAGGATCCGAAAAAACAAAAGGAAATAGACAACTTCATGATCGGCCTCGATGGAACAGAGAACAAATCAAAACTGGGAGCCAATGCAATATTAGGGGTCTCACTCGCAGTGGCAAAAGCAGGGGCACAGGATGCGGTCATGCCGGTCTTTCTGTATCTTGGCGGAGAAGGCGCACGGCGTCTACCCATTCCGTTTTTCAATATCCTCAACGGCGGGAAGCATGCCGATAACAATGTCGATATACAGGAATTCATGATTGCACCCATTGGAGCAAAGTCTTTTAGAGAGGCCCTCAGAATGGGTGCTGAAACATACCACAATTTAAAGGCAGTTTTAAAATTCAAAGGACTGAACACAGCCGTAGGTGATGAGGGAGGGTTTGCCCCAAACCTCTCATCGAATGAAGAGGCGATACAAATCATTATTACCGCAATTGAAAGGGCAGGCTATAAGCCCGGGCAAGACATATCCATAGTTTTGGACCCGGCAGCAAGCGAGTTTTACCAGGATGGCAGGTATTTATTGAAAGCTGACAACAGCAGATTATCTTCAGAAGAGATGGTCGCATACTATGAGAGACTGGTTTCAAAATATCCTGTCACCTCTATTGAAGACGGACTCGCTGAAGACGATTGGGAAGGCTGGAAGGTTCTCACGAACGTATTAGGGGAGAAGATACAACTCACAGGAGATGATATCTTTGTGACTAATCCAAGACTATTAGCTGCAGGGATAAAGCAGGGCATTGCCAATTCCGTGCTTATTAAGCTTAACCAGATCGGCACTCTGACGGAAACATTGGAAACTGTAGATATGGCAAAAACAGCCGGATACACGTGCGTATTTTCTCACAGGTCAGGAGAGACGGAGGATTCATTTTTGGCGGATATTACCGTTGCTACCGATGCAGGACAGCTCAAGACAGGGGCGCCTGCCCGATCAGAAAGACTGGCAAAGTATAACCAATTGCTCAGGATAGAGGAGGAATTAGGTTCAAACGCGATTTTTCGTGGAGACTTGAATTGGTAAAAAACGCAGGAGTTGATCATAGTAAACCTAAGTGTTGTAAAAAGAGACATGGCAGACATTCCTCAACGCCTTTATAAGGCGATGAAATGGCACTCATTCGGCTTGCATGGTCATACCTCACATGGGGTGTGGTCATGCAGTCAGGCTTGGCACGTGGCTTCCGATACTTCAAGGTATCGCCGATAAAGGCTTTTCTGGACATCCGCCATATCTCTGTCGATAAAGTTTTTTACAACTGGCAGGGAAAGTAGTTATTCTCCGGATTTGGGTCAGTAACGCTGACAATCTATTCGGATCGATAAGGAGGTTGTCCATGCTCGATTTTCTCGAAGTGGTATTTCCTGTTTCGGGAGTCAAGACGAATGTGCTCATACCGCTACTTGTTGCGATGGTTGTCTCATTCTTCACCTCCATGGGAGGAGTTTCAGGCGCCTTTCTCCTGCTTCCCTTTCAGGTGAGCATCCTCAACTACACGAGTCCGTCTGTGAGCGGGACAAATTTCATCTTCAACATCGTAGCCATACCAAGCGGAGTATACAGGTACATCAAAGAGGGCAGGATGGCATGGCCACTCACGTGGGTGGTGATACTGGGAACCCTTCCGGGTGTATTCATCGGCTATTTTCT
>Ga0315295_10001689_pt1 | contig 18901 bp, 23 predicted proteins | sample YL17G14_0_MG_FD_204453 | JGI IMG/M metagenome (GOLD analysis project Ga0315295, IMG submission 204453) | Sediment microbial communities from Yellowstone Lake, YNP, Wyoming, USA - YL17G14_0 | ecosystem: Environmental > Aquatic > Freshwater > Lake > Sediment | place: USA: Wyoming | collected... | reverse complement strand
TCCCAAAATATAAAATCGCATGATATAATTATACCATGATTCATTTCATAAAAATGCAGGGGCTGGGGAATGATTTTATCCTGATCGATTCCCGCTCGGAGAACTTGAAAGAGCTCGACCTTAAGAACCTGGCGCAGGAGATCTGCGATCGGCACTTTGGGGTGGGGGCAGATGGATTGCTGATCGTTTGGCCGTCTGATAAGGCCAATTATAGGATGCAGATATTCAATCCGGACGGATCGGAGCCGGAGATGTGCGGCAACGGCATCCGTTGTTTCGCCAAGTACGTTTATGAGAAAGATAAACTGAGCAACGATGTGATCTCGGTGGAGACCCAAGCCGGGATCATGGTGCCGGCCATTATTGAGGAAGGCGGGGTGGTCTCGGCTATCGAGGTGGACATGGGCGCTCCTAAGACAAGTCAAAAGTCAAAAGTCAAAATTCAAAATTACGAGTTTTGGGAAGTGAATATGGGGAATCCACACGCGGTCATCTTTGTAGATGATCTTTCAGCCATTGATCTTACAGAAGTCGGGCCTCAGATAGAGAATCATCCCCATTTCCCTGATCGGACCAATGTGGAATTCGTCAAGGTCATATCTAAAGATGAAATAGAGATGGTGGTATGGGAGAGGGGGGCGGGTGAGACGCCGGCCTGTGGGACGGGGGCCTGCGCGGCGGTGGTGGCCTCCAGTCTGGCAGGGGCGACCGGCCGGAAGGTTTTGGCGCATCTGCCGGGCGGCGACTTGAACATCGAATGGCAAGCAGAGGACGATCATGTTCTGATGAACGGTCCGGCTGAGACCGTATTTACGGGTCAATATGACTATTAAGGTCCTGCCGGAAGAGCTCATCAATCAGATCGCGGCCGGGGAAGTGGTGGAGCGACCCGCCTCGGTGGTCAAGGAACTGGTGGAGAATTCCCTGGATGCCGGGGCCCGGCATATAACCGTTGAGATCCAGGGAGCGGGCAAGCAACTGATCCGGGTCACAGATGACGGTTGCGGCATGACCGAGGAGGAAGTGAAGTTGGCTCTGCAAAGGCATTCCACCTCGAAGATATTCTCCCTTAAAGACCTCTCAAACATCAAGACCCTGGGCTTCAGGGGGGAAGCCCTGCCTTCTATCGCCAGCGTCTCCAAGCTTAAGATCAGCTCCAACCAAAGCGGCGCTGGCCTAACTGTGACCGCGCGGGAACTTTTTTACAATGTGCCGGTCCGGCTGAAATTCTTAAAAAGCGATCCTACTGAACTGGGGCAGATCGCCGACCTTATGGGCCGCTTCATCCTGTCCCGGCCGCAGGTCGTCCTGAAGCTGATCCTGGAGGGCCGGGAGGTTTTAAATTCCAGCGGGAACGGGAACCTGAAAGATGCCATATTGGCAGTTTACGGCCTGGAACTCACCCGGGAATTATTGGAAGTCTCTTTTGGCTCGGTTAATGGCTTTGTTTCCAAGCCGAACTTAAGCCGCATAGACCGGAATTATGAATCCTTTTTCGTTAACGGACGTTATGTCAAGAACTTTCTTCTGAATCGGGCGGTGGAGGATGCCTATCAGAGCCTTATCCCCGGCCAGCGCTATCCCGTGGCGATATTGTTCCTCGATATCCCTCCCCGGGAACTGGATGTCAATGTGCATCCCACCAAACGGGAGATCAAGTTCCTAAACACCAGAGAGGTAATGGGAGAGGTTTATACTGCGGTCAGAGGGACATTGAATTCTATTGTGGAAACAGGAAATAGGGTGAAGGAGCCAGAGGCCGGTATGGAAGTTAGAAGTTGGGATTTAGGCGTTAAAGACCAATTGCCAATTACAAATAACCAAACCGGCTTCCTAACCCTCACCCAACAATCAACCTCTAAGGAGCTTGAGTTTTTAGTATCCGATGTCCAACCCTTGATCCCGATCTATCAGTATTTAGAAACTTACATAATTGCAACCGACGGAGTGGACCTGGTATTGATCGACCAGCATGCCGCCCATGAGAGGGTTCTGTTCGATCGCTTAAGCGCCAAGTCGAAAACAACCGTCTCCCAGGACCTTTTGATAGCGGAAACGTTGGAGTTCAAACCGGCCCAGGCAGCTGCTTTGCAGGAGAACCTGGATTATCTAAAGGAGCTGGGATTTGAGATCGAGCCTTTCGGCCAGGATACTTATATTATGCGGGCAGTGCCGGCAGTTCTAAGGGATGCTCCTGGAAGCGTCCTTTTGGATATCCTGGATGAATTAGGGGAGATCAGGCGGTCCACGGTTGGCGAGGAGAAAAAAGCAGCGGTCCTTAAGCTTTTAGCCTGCCATGCGGCGGTCAAGGCCGGCGACAAATTAACCAGAGAAGAGATGGAGCGGCTTATCCGGGACCTTTATAGAACCCAAAACCCCTTAACCTGTCCCCACGGCCGCCCCACTATGATAAAATGGACGGCGGAAGACCTGGAGAAGAGGTTCGAAAGGAGATAGCTATGCAAAAAAGTGCGGCCTTATTTTTGATCGTATTGCTGGCGGGGATGGCGGCGGCTGTTCCCGGCAGGGGCTTTCTGGGCGATATTGATGGCTATTTGATGGTCACTTCAGAAGATGATATCGTGAGCTCGGAAAACACCATCTTGAGGAGCGAATTACAGATCTATCGGGATTATAATTGGGGCTCCCTTGTTCTGGAGCCCTATTATTATTTTAAGAATGACGGCATGAACCTGCAAAATCAATCTTTGTTATTGACCGAAAACCTGCTGGGTTTTGACCTGATCCTTCAGCAATCCCCCCTGACCAGGTTTACCGGCGGCATCGGCTATAAATACCGCACCAAGAGCTTCGGCACCAATGATTCACTTATATTTACCAAGCTGAGGATAGATTTTTAAATGGCCGAGGAAAAAGTAAACCTCAAGACCAATGTGATCTGGCTGGGATTCACCAGTCTATTTACTGACATCTCTTCCGAGATGATCATGGCCCTCCTGCCGCTATTTTTAACCTCTTTGGGTGCCTCCCGTTCCATGGTGGGCCTCATCGAGGGGTTTGCGGAGGCCACGGCCAGCATCCTAAAATCGGTATCAGGCTGGATCTCCGATAGATTACAGGCGCGTAAAGGGCTGGTGGTGGTGGGTTATATTCTCTCCACGGTGGTCAAGCCCTTCATTGCCCTGGCCAATACCTGGTATCAAGTGCTGGCCGTGCGCTTCATCGACCGTGTCGGCAAGGGAGTTCGCACTGCCCCGCGGGACGCCTTGATCGCGGATTCGGTGGAAGCTCAGGAACGCGGCCGTTCCTTCGGCCTGCAGAGAGGGATGGATACTACCGGCGCTGTGATCGGCACGCTATTGGCCTCGGGCCTGATCTATTTGTTCTCCCGCTATACCCGGATGCCTCTTATAACCCAGTATCGCACCATCTTCTGGCTGTCGGTCATTCCGGGGATAATAGCAGTGCTCACGGTTGCGGTTTTCGTTAAGGATGTGGCGGCCAAGCCCTTTGAAAAGAAAAACTATAAGATGGCCTGGGGCTCCCTGGATTCGGGTTTTCGCGCCTTTCTCTTGGCCTCCGTGATATTTGAGCTTTCCAATTTCAGCTATGCCATATTCATCTTGCGGGCAGCGGATCTGGGAGTGATAGTAGCCTTGATTCCCATCATTTATTTGATCTATAACCTGGCCTACGCCTCCCTTTCCCTGCCTTTGGGTCTGCTGGCGGACAAGGTGGGGAAAAAGCCGGTATTGTTCACGGGCTATCTGTTCTCAGCGGGGATGTGCCTGGGATTCGCCCTGGCCCGGGAACCCCTGCACGCCTGGCTGCTTTTTGGCCTGTACGGCATCTGCATGGCCATCACCCAATCCACTCCGCGGGCTCTTCTGGCGGATTTGATACCCAAGGACCTGCGGGGAACCGCTTATGGGGTCTATTACACTTTGATCGGCCTGGTGGCCCTGCCCACCTCAGCCATCGCCGGGTTACTTTGGGATCGTTATTCGGCTGAGGTGGCCTTTGGCTATGGAGCGGTCCTGGCAGCGGTCGCCGCGGTCTTGATTTTGCTTATCGTACCAGCAAAATCTGAATTGACAAAATGACCTTTAACCGATATAATTATCGGCTGTTGTGTCTATCCGGATCGATATTACCCCGCTTTTAAAAAGCGTGGGACAGAGCCTGAAGATCGATGAATCTGAAACGGTCTCTTACCCCGAAGACAACCTGGTTTTAACCTCCCCTGTGCATATCAAGGGGGAGTTCGTGAATACCGGGCGGTCTATCCTGTTTACGGGATGGGTGGATACCAAGGCCCGGCTCAATTGCAGCCGGTGCCTTAAGGATTTCGATCATCCGTTGCGGTTTAAGATAGAGGAGGAATACAGCCGGGAGTCGCATCCTGCTCCGGCCATATCAGGCAGGACCCAGCTCAAGGAAGAGGATTTTATTTTTGAGGTTGGATCGGACAATACCATTGACCTCTCCGAGGCTATCCGCCAGGACATTATAACGGAATTGCCGATCCAGCCTTTATGCGAAGAAGCTTGTAAAGGAGTGAAGTAAACTATGCCAGTTCCAAAAAAAAGACATTCACGCTCTCGCCAGGGAAGCCGCCGGGCCGAAAATTTCAGGGCTTATCTCCCGGATCTCAGTAAGTGCCCGGCCTGCGGAGCAGCCGTCCCCTCGCATCAGGCCTGTCCCGCCTGCGGCGCCTATAAGGGAAGGGCCGTGATCAAGATCAAGACCAAGAAAAAGAAAGAGAAATGATCAAAATCGCGGTAGATGCTATGGGCGGCGACTTCGCACCCGAGGAGATCGTAAAGGGGGCCTGCCAGGCCATCTCCGAATTTCCGGAAGTGGAGATCATCCTGGTCGGCCAGGAGGATATGATCGATCGTATCCTGAGCAAAGGTCCTCCCCCCCGCATCTCGACCATCAACGCCTCTCAGGTGATAACCATGGATGAGGCTCCGGTCTCGGCGGTCCGCGAAAAAAAAGACGCTTCCATCAACGTAGCCCTGCAGTTGGTAGCCGAGGGGAAGGTCCAAGCGGTGGTCTCGGCGGGCAATACCGGGGCTTTCATGACCGCCGCGCTTTTTAAATTAGGTAGGATCCCAGGAGTGGAGAGGCCCGCGATCGCCACTATTTTTCCCGCCAGGTCTAGATCAGTTTTATGCCTGGATGTAGGAGCCAATTCCGAAAATCGCCCCAAACACTTACAGCAATTTGGTGAGATGGGCAGCCTTTATGCCCAACATGTTCTGCATATTGAAAATCCCCGCGTGGGGCTATTGAATATCGGTGAGGAGCCGGAGAAAGGAAATGAGTTGACCACCGCTACCTATCTATTGCTAAAACAATCTAAAATAAATTTTATGGGCATGGTAGAGAGCGGGGAGATTTTAAGCGGAAAAGTGGACGTGGTGGTCTGCGATGGTTTTGTCGGCAACCTGATCCTAAAGTTTGCCGAATCGGTAAGCTCCTTTGTGGTGGATCTGATTAAATCTGAAATAACCAGGAATCCCATAACCTGGCTGGGAGCGGCCTTGCTTCTGCCGGCCTTTATGGGGATCAAGAAGAAAATAGATGCGGATGAGTTAGGCGGGGCCCCAATTTTGGGAGTGGATGGTTTATGCATCAAAGCCCATGGCCGGGCCAAGGCCAAAGCCATAAAAAACGCCATCCGGGTGGCGGCGGAAGCGGCATCAGAAGATATCATAGGCTGTATTAAAGCCGTGGAGGCCAAATGAGGGCCAGGATCATAGGCACTGGATCAGAGGTCCCGCCCAAGATCGTAACCAACGAGGATCTTTCCCGGATAGTGGACACCAACGATGAATGGATCCGCAGCCGCACCGGCATCAGGGAACGGCGGGTCAGCGATGACGGCACCGCCACCTCCGATCTGGCGATCATCGCGGCGGAGAGAGCTTTAACTTCAGCTAAGATCACCCCCCGGGAGCTGGACCTGATCCTGGTAGCCACCTGCTCACCGGACACTTTGTTCCCTTCGGTGGGATGCATGATCCAGAACAAATTAGGAGCCAGCGGGATCCCGGCTTTCGACCTTTCCGCGGCCTGTTCGGGATTCAATTTCGCTCTTTCCGCGGGAGCGGCTTATATTGAATCGGGCGCCTATAAAAAAATACTGGTGGTAGGAGCGGATACCCTGACCAAATATCTGGATTGGACCGATCGAGGGACCTGCGTGTTATTCGGGGATGGGGCGGGGGCGGTGGTCCTGGAGGCCACCGATTCCAATTGTGGCATCCTGGCCAGTTATATCAAGGCCAAGGGAGAGGGGGGCAAGTTCCTGGTGATGCCGGGCGGGGGGACCCGCGATCCGGAAAATAAAAAGGGCAGATTCATCCGCATGGATGGCAAGGAGGTCTTCAGATTCGCGGTGAAAGCACTGGAAGAATCCCTGGTGGAGGTATTAAAGCTGGCCAAGTTAAAAATGGAGGATATGGACCTTTTGATCCCCCATCAGGCCAATTGGCGCATTATCGATCATGTGATGAAAAAATTCAACTTGCCAGAGAAAAAAGTGTATGTTAATTTAATGAAGTACGGCAATACCTCTGCAGCTTCGATACCTCTGGCCTTGGACGAGGCCAGATCAGAAGGAAAAATCAAGAGCGGGGATAATATTGTGCTGGTCGGCTTCGGGGCCGGCCTAACCTATGGGGCCAATGTCATTCTTTGGGGGTGAAGTTAAGTGTTAAATTACGGTTTTACTGAAGAACAATTGATGGTGAAGGACCTGGCGAGAAAGATCGCGGTCGAAAAAGTTATGCCGGTCCGGGCGGAGCTGGACGAGAAAGAGGAATTCCCCTGGGAGATCATGAAGATCCTGGCCGAGGCGGACCTCTGCGGATTATGGATCCCCGAGAAATACGGCGGTTTTGGTCAGTCGGTTACGGCCTTCTGTCTGGGCACCGAAGAGATCAGCCGGGTATGCGGGGGGGTGGGGGTCACTTTTGCCGCTTCAGCTCTGGGGGGCGCTCCCATTTTACTTTTTGGGACCGATGAACAGAAACAAAAATATCTTCCCGACCTGGCTTCCGGAAAAAAGCTGGCCGCTTTTGGCCTAACGGAGGCCAATGCGGGCTCGGATGCTTCGGGGCTTCAAACCACCGCCAAAAAGGACGGCGACTATTACATTATAAACGGCACCAAGCAGTGGATCACCAATGGCGGGGAGGCGGAGACTTATACGATCATTGCCATGACCGACAAGAACCGGGGTGCCCGCGGGGCCACCGCATTTATCGTTGAAAAGGGAACCCCCGGCTTTGGTTTTGGCAAGAAAGAAAAGAAAATGGGCATCCGCTGTTCCGCCACCCGCGAGCTGGTATTTGACGGCTGCAAGGTCCACAAAAGCCAGATCCTGGGCAAAGAAGGCATGGGTTTTATAGTGGCCATGAAGACCTTGGACATGACCCGGCCGGGCATCGGCGCCCAGGCCGTGGGCATTGCCCAGGGCGCGCTGGATGAAGCCATCAAATATGCCAAGACCAGAGTGCAATTCGGCAAACCCATCATCTCTCTGCAGGCCATCCAGCATATGCTGGCCGATATGGCCACCCAGATAGAGGCCTCCCGCGCCCTGGTCTATGCCGTGGCCAAAGCCATAGATGCCGGCGCCAAGGACTTTACCAAGGAAGCCAGCATGGCCAAGCTGATGGCTTCCGATACTGCCATGTCGGTCACCACCCAGGCGGTCCAGATCCTGGGCGGTTACGGCTATATGCGAGAGTATCCGGTGGAAAAGATGATGCGCGATGCCAAGATCACCCAGATCTATGAAGGCACCAACCAGATCCAGCGCAACCAGATCGGACTTTCTCTTATCAAGGAGAGCGCCCAGAAAGAATAATGGATATCGTTGTCTGTATAAAACAGGTCCCCGATACCACTGAGGTTAGGATCAATCCCGAGACCAATACCCTGATCCGCGAGGGCGTGCCTGCCATTGTCAATCCCATAGATGAAAATGCGGTGGAAGAAGCCCTGCGCCTTAGGGATAAGCACGGCGGGAAGGTCACCGTGATCACCATGGGACCCCCGCAGGCGACCGAAGCCCTAAAGCAGTGCATCGCTATGGGCGCGGATGAGGTGTATTTGATCTCTGACCGCGCTTTTGCCGGGTCCGACACCTGGGCCACCTCTTATACTCTGGCCACCGCTATTAAAAAATTGGGCAAATTCGATCTCATTCTCTGCGGCAAGCAAGCCATTGATGGCGACACCGCCCAGGTCGGCCCGGGGATAGCTGAATGGCTGAATATCCCTCAGGTAACTTTTGCAATAAAAGTGGAAGTGGATAGCAGTAAGGTAAAAGTTGAAAGATTGCTGGAAGAAGTGAATGAGATCGTGGAGATCCCGCTGCCTTGCGTTTTAACTGTGGTCAAACAGATCAATGAGCCCCGCGTCCCCTCCCTCAAAGGGCTGATGCGCGCAAAAAAAGCAGAAATTAAGACCCTGTCCGCGGCCGAGATCGAGGCCGATCAGGCGGTGACCGGTTTAAAAGGCTCTCCCACCCGGGTGGTTAAGATCTTTGCTCCTCCGGCTAAGGGCGGGGGAGAAATGTTGTCCGGGACAGCGGAGGAGATGGTGGTAGCGGTGATCGATAAGCTTAGGGAAAGGAAGACAATCTGATGGATCTCAGGCCAAATCCGGTGGAAGCGGCCAATTGGAAAGGCATTTGGATCTTTGCCGAGCAAAGAGAAGGCCAGGTCCAGAACGTGGCCTTTGAGCTTTTGTCCGAAGCGCAGAAATTGGCCGCCGATCTTAATTGCGAAGTGGCGGCAGTGCTCTGCGGGGAGGCGGGGATCGAAAAGCAGGCGGGGACTCTTTTTGAATACGGCGCCGCCAGGGTTTATTTAATAGAACATCCGGAGTTAAAGCATTACCGGACCGCACCCTATACCCGAGCCATCACCCAGCTGGCTCTAAAATATAAACCGGAGATATTTTTGATCGGGGCCACCACTGTTGGCCGCGATCTGGCAGCGCGCATGGCGGTGAGAATAAATTGCGGCCTGACCGCTGACTGCACCGGCTTGGCGATTGAGAACGGTATATTAAGACAAACCCGTCCGGCTTTTGGTGGGAATATCATGGCGACCATTATTTCCCCTAACCACCGGCCGCAGATGGCGACCGTAAGACCGAAAGTATTTAAAAAGTCAAAAGTCAAAAGTCAAAAGTCAGAAATTATTAAGTTTGATCCCGTAATAAATCAGGAAGACCTATTGGTTAAACTTATCAATATCGTCAGGGATGAATCGGTGAAGGTAAATCTTCAAGAGGCAGAAATAATCATTTCGGGCGGTCGGGGCATTGGCGATCCAAAAAACTTTGCCATGATCGAGGAGCTGGCCGGCGTTTTGGGCGGGGCGGTGGGGGCTTCGCGCGCTACGGTGGACGCGGGCTGGATCTCCGCTCATCATCAGGTGGGGCAGACCGGAAAAACCGTATCCCCCAAGCTCTATATCGCGTGCGGTATCGCCGGGAAGATCCAGCATCTGGTGGGAATGCAGTCTTCAGATACGATCATTGCTATTAATAAAGATCCGGATGCGCCGATCTTCAAGGTCGCAACTTATGGGATAGTGGGCGATTGCCTGGAAGTGGTCCCCCTGCTGACCAAAAAGATCAAGGAGCTTCGGGGTTGAAGACCGCGTTTGTTTTTCCGGGGCAGGGCAGTCAGTTCGTGGGGATGGGAAAGGATTTGGCCGAGAAGCGCTTAGAAGAAGCTAATGCGATCCTGGGATTTGATCTTTTAAAAATATGTTTTGAAGGGCCGGAAGAGGAATTAAAGCGGACCGAGATCACTCAACCGGCTATATTGACCGTAAGCGTAGCTGCTTATGAACATTTGAAAATCAGGCCGGAGGTTATGGCTGGACATTCGCTGGGGGAATACTCAGCGCTGGTAGCGGCCGGAGCTTTAAAATTTTCCGACGCGGTGAAACTGGTCCACCTGCGGGGCAAATTCATGCAGGAAGCCGTGCCGGAGGGAAAAGGCGCCATGGCGGCGGTTTTAGGCGCCTCCCGCGAAAAGATCGCCGAGATCTGCAAGCAGGTAGGCGGGGTGCAGCCGGCCAATCTGAACGCCCCGGACCAGATCGTGATCTCGGGTTTGGCTGAGTCCGTAGCCAAGGCCTCTGAGCTTTTAAAGGCGGCCGGGGCCAAAAGGGTGATTCCCTTAAAGGTTTCTGCTCCTTTTCACAGCCAGTTGATGGAGCCGGCGGCCAGGAAACTTGCGGCTGAACTTGATAAAATAGAGGTCCGGGACGCGCAGGTGCCGGTAGTAGCCAATTTCACGGCGGATCAGGTGACCGAGGCAGGGAAGATCAGGGATCTTCTGATAAAACAGGTGACCGGATCGGTTTTATGGGAAGATTCTGTCAGAAAAATGATCAAGGACGGGGTGGGGCGGTTCGTGGAGGTGGGGCCGGGAAATATTCTGGCTGGTTTGATCAAAAAGATCGACAGCTCGGTGGAGGTTATAAGTTATGTCGAAATTAAAGGGTAAAGTAGCGCTGGTCACCGGTTCCGCCCAGGGGATTGGCAAGGCCATCGCCCAAGCTTTGGCCAAGGAAGGCGCGGATATTGTGATATCCGATATAAATATGGAACTGGCCAATGCCACCGCTTTGGAAATTGCCAAATTGGGAGTTAAAGCTATCGCTTTAAAAATAAATGTGGCCGATCACGATGAGGCGGAAAAGGCCATAAAGGAAGCGGCTGTCCAAATGGGTAAAATTGATATCCTGGTCAACAATGCCGGCATTACCAAGGATACTCTCTTAATGCGCATGAAGATAGAGGATTGGAAAGCGGTGATCGATATCAACCTAACCGGGGTCTTTAACTGCACCAAGGCGGTTTCCACTTTGATGATGAAGCAAAGATACGGTAAAATAGTGAATATAGCCAGCATTGTGGGCGAAATGGGCAATGCCGGCCAGGCCAACTATTCCGCCAGCAAGGGCGGGGTGATCGCTTTTACCAAGACGGTGGCGCGGGAGCTGGCATCGCGCAATATTTGCGTGAATGCCGTGGCTCCGGGATTTATCCAAACGGCCATGACGGATAAACTGCCGGAAGAGGTAAAAACCGCCATGTTAAAGCAGATCCCTTTGAATAAATTGGGTCAACCGGAGGATGTGGCGGCCGCGGTATTATTCTTATCTGGTCCGGAGTCCGATTATATTACGGGGCAAGTGATAAATGTCAACGGCGGAATGTTAATGAACACCTAAGGAGGTGAAAACATGGAAGAGAATCAAGTTTTTGAACAGGTAAAGAAAGTGGTGGTGGAACAGCTGGGAGTTTCCGAGGCCGAGGTAAAGAAAGAGTCATCCTATGTGGATGATCTGGGAGCTGATTCCCTGGATACAGTGGAATTGGTAATGGCCCTGGAAGAGGCTTTCGGGACCGAGATACCAGATGAGGACGCGGAAAAGATAAAGACCGTGGGCGACACTATCAATTATATAATAGCACACGCAAAGAAATGAAATTACCGCAATTGAAGATCGGCGAGTTGATCGCCAATATCCCCATTATTCAGGGGGGGATGGCGATCAGGATATCTACGGGGCGCCTGGCAGGGGAGGTGGCGGCAGAGGGAGGGATTGGCATAATCGGAGCTTCGGGGATGGACTTTGATGAGCTATCCTTAGAGATCCGGGAAGCCAAACGGCGCGCCAAAGGCGGCATTGTGGGCATCAATATCATGTTCGCGGCCCGCGAGTTCATAGGGATCGTGCAGACGGCCATCAAGGAAAAGATCAACCTGATCACCACCGGGGCCGGGTTCTCGCGCGACATCTTTAAGCTGGGCAGCGAATCCGACACCCCCATCGTACCCATTGTTTCCTCCGCACGATTAGCCAAGACCGCAGAGAGATGCGGGGCGGCGGCAGTGGTGGTGGAGGGCAAGGAGGCCGGGGGGCATCTGGGGACCGATCGCTCGGTCCGGGAGATCGTCCCGGAGGTTCGGTCCGCGGTAAAGATACCGGTGATCGCTGCCGGGGGGATCACGGACGGGGCCGAGATCTGCAAAATGCTGAAGCTGGGTGCTAATGGAGTGCAGATCGCCACGCGTTTTGTCCTCTCGGAGGAATGCAATGCCGCTCCCGAATATAAGAAGCTCTACCAGACCGCCAGGAAAGAGGATGTGGTGCTGATCTCTTCCCCGGTGGGAATGCCGGGGAGGGCCCTGCGCACCGCTTTTGTGGACAAGATCGTTTCCAAAAATCCGCCGCGGCCTCTGGGCTGTGATTTTTGCTTGAAAAATTGTTCCCTGGAATACTGCATCATTCAGGCGCTCCTCAATTCCCAGCGGGGGGACATTGAGAACGGGATCGTTTTTTCAGGGGAATATGTCTGGAAGATCAAGGATCGCACTATTAAGCCGGCCCGGGAGATCGTGAAAGAATTGGTATCTGAAGCAGAGGAGGTAATTGACTGTTGAACAGGGTAGTTATAACCGGTTTGGGAGCGGTTACCCCCATTGGCATCGGAGCCGAGGAGTTCTTCAAGAACCTCTGCTTGGGTGTGAGCGGGATCAGCCGGATTTCGTTCTTTGATCCGTCCGCTTATTCCTGCCAGATCGCCGGGCAGGTAAGCGATTTTGATCCCGGCCAGTTCATGGACAAAAAGGAAGCCCGCAAACTGGTGCGCTTTATCCAGTTCGGGATCGCGGCCGCTAAGCTGGCCGTACAGGATGCCGCCCTGACCATCAACGAATCCAACGCCAATGAGATCGGGGTCATCATCGGCTCAGGCATTGGTGGCATCAATTTCCTGGAGGAGCAAGCCGCGGTCCTAAGAGAAAAAGGGCCGGACCGGCTTTCTCCCTTTACCGTGCCCTACATGATAACCAATATGGCCGCCGGGATGGTTTCTATCCAGCTGGGGGCTAAGGGGCCCAATAGCTGCGTGGTGACCGCCTGCGCCACCGGGACCCATTCTATCGGAGATGCCTTCAAGATCATACAAAGAGGGGATGCCAAAGCCATGCTGGCGGGAGGCGCGGAAGCCAGTATTTGTCCCATAGGAGTGGGCAGTTTTTGCGCGGCCCGCGCTCTTTCCGCGGAAGGAATTTCCCGGCCCTTTGATCTAAAACGCGACGGTTTTGTGATGGGGGAGGGAGCGGGAGTGGTGGTCCTGGAAGACCTGGAGTACGCCAAGGTCCGCGGAGCAAAGATCTATGCCGAGATCGTGGGTTACGGCATGAGCGGAGACGCTTATCACATAACTGCTCCAGCGCCGGGCGGGGAGGGGGCGGCCCGGGCTATGAAGCTGGCGCTTAAGGACGGAAAATTAAATCCTGAGGACATCGACTATATAAATGCCCACGGCACTTCGACCGAGCTCAACGACAAATTCGAGACCATGGGCATCAAGGCCGCTTTTGGCGACCAGGCCGGAAAATTGGCCATCAGCTCCAACAAATCCATGGTCGGGCATCTTTTGGGGGCGGCGGGGGCGGTGGAATTGATCGCCACGGTCCTTACCGTGAACCGGGATATTATCCCTCCCACCATAAATTATGAATGTCCGGATCCCGAGTGCGACTTGGACTACGTGCCCAATGCGGCCCGGAAAGCCAAGGTACGGGCGGCTATCTCTAATTCCTTTGGTTTCGGGGGGCACAACGCGGTTTTAGCGGTCAAAAAGTTTGCGTAAATATTTATTACGGCGCTTACTGCAGTTCATTCCCTTATTGATCGGCATCTCCCTGATCTCCTTTTTTATCATGCACCTGGCTCCCGGCGATCCTACCGCCCTGTTCATCGATCCCAATGTGGACCCGCAGGAGCTGATCCGGGTTAGGGCCAACTGGGGGCTCGATCAACCTATCTACATCCAATATTTCAAATGGCTGGGAAATGCTTTGCGGCTGGACTTCGGCCGCAGTTATCTGACCGGACAACCGGTAATACTTGAGATAGCGGAACGGCTGCCCAACACCCTGCTGCTCATGATCTCCTCTTATATTTTGACCCTGTTGATCTGCATTCCGGTGGGAGTCTATTCCGCGGTCAAGAAGGGTGGTTGGTTTGACAATCTTTTTACCGTTCTGTCTTTCATCGGCATGGCCATCCCCACTTTCTGGGTCGGATTGATGCTCATGCTGCTCTTCGCGGTGCAGCTTAGTTGGCTGCCGGCAACCGGCAACCTGGTCCTGCCCTTGATCACCATGACCATCGGATCTCTGGCGGGGCTGACCCGCTATCAGCGGGCCGCCATGCTGGAGGTGCTCAACCAGGATTTTATACGCACCGCCCGGGCCAAGGGCCTGCCGGAGCGGATAGTGATCTTCAAGCATGCTTTGCGCAATGCCCTGATCCCCATTGTCACAATTTTGGGACTTTCTCTGCCCGATCTTTTTGGCGGGGCGTTCATCATTGAGACCATCTTTGCCTGGCCGGGAATGGGGCGGCTGGGTGTGCAGGCCATCTTTTCCCGCAATTACCCGCTGATCATGGGGATCGTGATGTTTTCCGCTTTGCTTATAGTTCTGGGCAATCTTTTCGCTGACATCGGCTACGCACTGGTGGATCCGAGGATCAGGTATGAAAAGAAATAAATTAGCTATCTTTGGCCTGCTGGTGTTAGGATCCTTCGTAGTGCTGGCGATCCTGGCACCGATGCTGGCGCCCTATGATCCTTCTGAGATCATTGAGAACGAGACGATTCCTCCTTCACTTAAACACCTTTTCGGGACCGATGATCTGGGGCGTGATATCTTCAGCCGGGCGCTTTACGGTGCGCGCATTTCTTTGACCGTTGGTTTGGTGGCGGTGACCATTGCGGTGCTGATCGGGACCCTGTTCGGCGCCCTGGCCGGTTATTACGGCGGCCTTTTGGATTCCGCGCTCATGCGTATGGTGGATGTGATGCTGGCTTTCCCCTCTATTTTCCTGATCCTGGCCATTCAGGTGATGCTCACCCCCAATATATATAATGTAATGGTGGTCATCGGCTTGACTTCCTGGATGGGGGTGGCGCGGTTGGTGAGGGGGGAATTTTTACGCATCCGAGAATTGCAGTATGTGGAGGCGGCGCGGGCCATCGGCTGTTCTGATCTTAGGATAATATTCAGGCACATCCTTCCCAATGCCACCGGACCCATCATCGTGGCCGGTACTTTGGGCATGGCGGGAGCCATACTCACCGAATCGGCGCTTTCGTTCTTGGGCTTGGGGGTTCAGCCGCCCATGTCTTCCTGGGGCAATATGCTGATGGATTCCCAGGCCTATATGCGGGATGCGCCCTGGATGGCCATCATTCCAGGCATTTTGATCCTGTTCACCGTCTTGTCGCTGTATTTTGTGGGAGAAGGATTAAGGGAGAAGTTGAATGTTAGAGGTTAAGGATCTGTCGGTCACCTATTTCACTGAAGCTGAAGCTGTGAGCGCGGTTAGCGGAGTGAGTCTTTTGGTGGCGAAGGGGGAAACATTGGGCGTTTTGGGTGAATCGGGATCGGGAAAATCAACGCTGGCCTTGGCCCTTATGCGTTTGGTGGGTTATCCGGGCAAGATCGTGAAGGGTGAGATATGGTTCAAAGGCCAGGACCTATTGAAACTATCTGAGGCGGAAATGATCAAGATCCGCGGGGCCAGGATCTCTATGATCTTCCAGGACCCCTTCACTTCGCTGAACCCGGTCTATTCGATAGGGGACCAGATCGCGGAAGCCATTCAGCTGCATCAGCAGGTCTCCCGCCGGGAGGCCTGGTCTCGCGCCAAAGACATGCTGAGCCTGGTCCGCCTCGATAGCCGCCGGATATCCGACTATCCTCACCAGTTCTCCGGCGGTATGCAGCAGAGAGCGATGATCGCCATGGCGCTCTCCTGCCGGCCCGATCTTTTGATCGCGGACGAGCCCACCACCGCTTTGGATGTGACCATCCAGGCGGACATATTAAAGCTGCTTTTAGAGCTGCAGCGGGATTTGGGCCTTTCCATTATATATATCACCCATAATTTCGGGATCATAAAGGAGGTCTGCCGGCGGGTCCTGGTGATGTATAAGGGGAGAGTAGTGGAGGAGGGGGAAACCCTGAAGGTGCTGAATGATCCAAAGGATAATTATACTAAGAGCTTAATAGAGAGTTTGCGGGTTTTAAGGACATGATAGAGATAAAAGAGATAAAAAAGCGATTTGGCGAGATCCGGGCAGTGGATGGGATCGATCTGAAGATAGAAACCGGCCAGACCCTGGGCCTGGTGGGCGAATCCGGGTCCGGCAAGTCCACTTTAGCCCGGTTGATCCTTAAGCTCATCGAACCGGACAGCGGAACCATCGATCATGACGGGATAAAAAACCTCCGCCGGGAGTGCCAGATCGTTTTTCAGGACCCGCAGACCTCGCTCAATCCCCGCATCAGGATCGGCGAAGCGATCGCCGAACCCCTCAAACTGCATAAGGTCCAGGGTAGTGTCAAAGAGTTGCTGGAAATGGTAAAGCTCCCCGCTGCCTACGCTAGCCGCTATCCTCACGAACTCTCGGGCGGGGAGCGGCAGAGAGTGGGGATCGCCCGGGCGCTGGCCGTTCAACCGCGCTTTTTGGTGCTGGATGAGCCGGTCTCCTCCCTGGATGTGATCATCCAGGTACAGATCTTGGACCTTCTCAAGGAGCTCAAACGGAAACTGGATCTGACCTATCTGTTCATCGCCCATGACCTCTCGACGATCGGCTATATGTGTGATAGTATAGTGGTGATGAAAGCCGGTAAGATCCTGGAAACAGGGACAGCCGAGCAAGTACTTACTACTCCGCAGAATCCCTACACCCAGCTGCTTCTGGCCTCGTCCCCGAAAATCTAAAATCGGGTGAAATTTTTAAAACCTGACGCAGATATACTTGTAGGAAAAGGAGAAAACATGGAAGAGTTTCGCTGCAAATTTTGCCATCGTCTGTTAGCCAAAATGGAAGGCACCAAAAAAGTGGAGATCAAATGCCCCAAATGCAAGACCATGAACCTCTATTCCGACAATCAGATCCTGATCGTATCCCTGGACGAGGGCTATTTGCAGAAAAAGATCATGAGGGGGAAGGTCTCCTACGGATTGATCAAAAATTAGCTGAAATTTCGGTTTTAAATTGACGATAAATATTAGGAAGATATAAATATGGAAGAATTTCGCTGCAAATTTTGCCATCGTCTGCTGGCCAAGGTGGAAGAGGCCGGCAAGGTGGAGATCAAGTGCCCCAAGTGCAAGACCATCAACCTCTGTCAGCAGAATGAGATCGTGGTGGTGCAGGTGGACGAGGAGTACCTCAAACGCAAATTCCAAAATCGCCCCGACTTCGACCTGGACCAGCTCAAGTAATTTCCCCTGAAATTTTCAAGATAACCGCGCGATAATTAATCAGCCATGCTTGAAGCAAGTACTATAAGTACAGCTAGGATAGTAAGAGTTCAACCCCGGCTTGAATACCAGGTGATGACCAGGGAAGCAGCCAGCCAGAGGGCGGCGGATGAGATAATGGAGGTGGCGAGGCGGGGACGGGGCACGGTCCTAACCCCCGGTTGCAACACCCCCAAACTCATGTACCAGCGCTTGTTCGTCACCGGAGCGCTGGAGCTGGCGCCGCTGCTTAGAGGGGAAAGAGGGGATTTTGCCATGGGGATGATAGACGGGGTGGAGTGGCAGGTGGAGCATCCCTATAGTTTCCCCTATTATTTCATAGATAGATTTTTAGCGCGTTTTGCCTTGGCCCCGCTGAACTCGATCGCTGATCCCCAGGAGAGGGCGGCCCTGATCGAGCACACTTATTCCTTATTTAAGCATGTCTATGTGCCCCATATCCCAAAAGATGCGGATCCAGAGGCCAAGCTCTCCGCTCTGGAAGAGTTCAACAGCTGGCTGTACCAGCGCCTGCCCATAGATCTTCTGGTATTGGGATTGGGTCCCGATGGCCATATCGCCTTTTTGGGCCCGGGAACCGACATTAAAGAGTTGGAGTCGCCGGCCTGCTGGATCAGTCTCTGGGAAGGGATCCGCAACTGGAAATGGCTGAAGTCTTCGGATGAGGCCTGCGAATGTGTCCGGGAGGGCTGTGATATAGAGGTGGACGCGCCGGAGTCTGCCCTGACCATAAGCTTAAGCACCGTAATCAGCGCCCGTAAGATCATCCTGATGGCTTTTGGACAGGGAAAGGCAGCGGCGGTTCGCCAATTATTAAATGGTAATTACCGACCTGAACAATTCACTGCTCATTATCTGGCTGAGGTAAAGAACAAGGTCACAGTTCTTTTGGACGAGCCCGCAGCCTCTCTTCTTTAAGATTTCCAGTAGTATTTCCCTCGATCAACTGCACCGGCAGGGTGTGGCGGTAGGCGGCGCGGGAGGGGTTCTCAATTATATCCAGTAAGATGTTCACCGCGGTCTTCCCCAGCTGGTCGAGATTCACATCCACAGTGGTCAATTGGGGCTTGGCGGCGTTTATATAATGCGGGAAGGGTATATTATCAAAACCGCTAAGAGAGATGTCCCGGGGAACCTTGTAACCCAACTCTATAAGCCTCCTATAGACGGAATAGGCCAGGGCGTCACTTTGACAGACGATAGCGGTGGGCGGAATTTTTAGGTTCAAAAGATAGTCCAGGGCGGCGGCCGCCGTATCCAGAGCGCAAAAATCCCCGATAGCGATATATTCTTCCGGAAGATGGATCCGGGCCTCGATCAAGGCGTAGCGGAAGCCGTCCAGCCGGTCGGAGACCACCGGATCAAAGATGGGGCCGCCGGTTAGGTGGGCTATCTTTTTATGCCCCAGTTTGATCAGGTGTTTGGTGATCTCATAAAGTCCGGCCCGGCCGTCGCTCAACACCGTATGCAATTCTATCCCCGGTATAGGATGTCCGCAGAGGACCAGGGGAATGTTATGCTGTTTGATCTGCAGGACA
>Ga0315295_10001688_pt1 | contig 18907 bp, 15 predicted proteins | sample YL17G14_0_MG_FD_204453 | JGI IMG/M metagenome (GOLD analysis project Ga0315295, IMG submission 204453) | Sediment microbial communities from Yellowstone Lake, YNP, Wyoming, USA - YL17G14_0 | ecosystem: Environmental > Aquatic > Freshwater > Lake > Sediment | place: USA: Wyoming | collected... | reverse complement strand
GCGCCTGCGCCAGCGCCGAGCGCACCAGGTTGCGCGCACCGCTCTGCCGCTGCGACCTCATCATCGGACCCGCCGCCGGCGCCGCCAGCGCGATCATCAGACCGATGATCCCGATCACCACCAGCATCTCCACCAGCGTGAAGGCCGATTGTCTGCGTCGCCCGGTCATGGCTTACTCCCGGCGGCCCGCCCCGTTCTGCGGCCGGCGCCGCGTCCTTCTCTCTCCCAGGCCTCTACCAGATTGTACGGCCGCGCCCCCCTCTCGCCCACCCGCCGCCGCCCTTCATCCCCCTTGCCCCCGGACTCGCCTTCTTCGTCAACCACCCGGACGCCCAGCCGCCCAGGCGGCGGTGAAATATCCCCCCTATAGCCCGTCGGACCAAACGTCGTCGGCCGTGCCAAACACCCCGTCCGGCCCCGCCGACTGCAATCGCGGAAAGTTCCCCGCCCCCTGGCTGACGTAGTTGACCGGCTTGCCCCAGGCGTCCACCGCCTCCTGCAGCCCCACCATCGGCCGAGCCGCCCACTGCAACTGATCCCCGTCCTCGTTCACCAGCGTCTCCGCGCTCAGCTTGCTCAAGACCGCCTGGCTCTCCCGCCGCTGCGCCAGAAACGCCCACATGAACTCGCTCCGCGCCCGCGCCGCCACCACGTCAAACTGCTGACCAGGAACTAAGTCGCCCCCGTCCTTCCAGGGAAAGTAGTCCCCATGCCTCCGTCCTAGCGGCGCCGTGTCCTGGACCGTAAAAGGGCCCAGATTCGCACCCGTCAACATATTCCCCAGCTTCGCCAAGTCATCGTCCAAGGGTGCCGGGCCCGGCGGACTGACCTCCCACTGCGGAAAATCCCTGCGCGTCGCCCCCTGCCACTCCCGCAGGGCCGCCGTCAAAATGCCCAATGTCGCCCTGGTGTTGTTCACCCGCGCGCTCGTCCGCACGTGGCTGCCCACCACCAGAATGCCGCTGACCACGATCACCATGATCGCGATCACCACCAGCATCTCCAGCAGCGTGAACCCGCCCTTGGCGCCGTCCTGCCTCATCGCCGCGCCCGCCTCCTCGTTATGCCGCCCTGCCGCCTCCCCCGCCGCCGCTCCGGCTCACCGGAAGTTGGTAATGTCATCGGCAGTCCCATACTGGTGGTCGCGGCCGGCGTTTATCAACAAGAACCCGTCGGCGTTGTACGGCCGCGCACTAGCTTGATAGCTTGCCGTGTCCGGAATGGATCCCGGCCCCGTCCGCGGATCCCACGTGAACTTGTAGAACTTGGGCCCGTCGGAGAACTCCGGGTGGATAAAAGCGCTGCCGTCTTGAGTAATAACCGCATTGTCTGAGTAGTTGTAAACGCAGTTGCTGAAGTTTTGCTGCGGCGCGCCGGCGTAGTAGTGCAGACGCGCCGACTTGTTGGCGCGATAATAGAGGATCGGCCGCTGCAACCGCGACTCGATATTGTCCACGAACACCGGGTTGTCGTTCTTGCCGGCGCCCACGAAATTCTGACCGTCGGCCTGGGCTTCCTGCATCGGCTTTATCTTCAGGCTCTGCGCCTGCACGTAGGGGCCGTACCTCTTCGTTGGTTCAAAGGCAGGGATGGCATCGTTCCATCTGATGGGATTACCAGCCGCATTCACTTGGTACCAATGATCTTGCTGGAAGCCCAGGTAATCCAGCCCCAGCAAGGCCTCCACCAGCCGATGCGCCCCCTGGTCCTGCGGATTCGGCTGCGGCGGCGGATACGAGCCGCCCGTCGGCACCACGCGCAGCGCCAGTCGCGGCGCAGACTCGGGGTAGAACCCCATGTCGTTGGCGAATTGCTCGACGCCCTGCGCCAGGACGCTCAGGCGCACCTTCTCCGCCGCCAGCCGGGCATGAATCCGCGCCTCGTTCAAGGCCGGCACCGCCAGGCCCACCAACAGCGCGATGATCGTCATCACCACCAGCAGCTCCGTCAGGGTAAATCCGCCGCGCCTTCGCATCGTCATCCTCCGGCCGGTCCCGCCCCTGCCGACCCATCCGCCCGTCCTTATCTACTTCTGCAAACTCTGCATCAGCGTGACCAGCGGCAGAAACAGCGAAACCACGATGAACCCGCAGATCACGCCCAGCCCGACCACCAGCACCGGTTCCAGCAGCGACACCAGCGACGACACCAGCCGGTCCACTTCTTCGTCGTACGTGTCCGCCACCCGCACCAGCATCTTGTCCAGATCGCCCGTCTCCTCGCCCACGTCGATCATGTTGGTCACCATCACGTCGGTAATCCGCTGCTTGCGCAGCGGCGCGGAGAAGCTCTCGCCCCGCCGGATGCTGGCGTGCACCGCCTCCAGGCCCCGCCGGTGCACCTCGTTCCCGGTCGTGTCCGTCGTGATCGACAAGGCGTCCAAAATCGGCACGCCCGCCGAAATCAGCGTCCCCAGCGTCCGCGTAAACCGCGACACCGAGGTCTTGCTCAGGATGTCCCCGAGCACCGGAATCTGCATCACCGCCACGTCCACGATATGCCGGCCCGTCTTGCTCAGCCGAACGAGACGCACCAGCAGCACCAACCCCACCGGGATGCCTATCATGACCGCCCAGCCGTATTGCTCCGAGATCCATGTCCCGGCCGCCAGCAGCAGCCGCGTCGGCGCGGGCATATCGGCCCCAAAGTCGGCAAAAATCTTCTTGAACTTGGGAACCACGAACGTCATGATGCCCATCACGATGCCGAACGCGATGGTCAGCACCGCCGCCGGATACACCATCGCGCCGATCACCTTGCTCTTCAGCCGGGCGGCCTTCTCCATGAACTCCGCCAAGCGGTTAAGAATCAGGTCGAGAACGCCGCCCGCCTCCCCCGCCGCCACCATGCTGCTGTACAGCGAATCGAACGTCCGCGGGAACTTCGCCATCGCCTCCGACAGCGTCGCACCCGCCTCCACGTCGTCCGCCACCGCACCCAGCACCGACCGCAGCGTGCCGGGCTTCTGCTGCTGCTCCAAAATCCGCAGCGACCGCAGAATCGGCAATCCCGCGTCCTGCAGCGTGCTCAACTGCCGCGTGAACGTCGTCAGCTTCTTGAGCTTCACCTTCCGCCGCGAACCCTTGGCCTTCCTCGACCGGGCCCCCGGCGCCGCCGCCTTCGTCGGCCGTCGGCCGCCCTTCTCCTTGATCTTCGTCGGAAAATACCCCAGGTTGCGAATCTTGCTGATCGCTTCTTCCGAACTCAGGGCCTCGACCTCGTCCTTGACCTCCTGCCCCTGAGCGTTCATCGCTTCATATTGGTATTTCGGCATCACTCTTCCTCGCCCGCCACCCCTTTACGCCGCCTCCTCCACCACCGTCTCCTTCACCACCTCCTCGATCGTGGTCGTCCTCTCGTAAATCCCCATAATCCCCGACTCCCGCAACGTCCGCATCCCCTTCCGCACCGCCTTCTCCCGCAACTGATTCGTCGAAGCGTGGTTCATAATGTCTTCCCGCAGCTCGTCGTCCAGCCGCATGATCTCAAAAATCCCCATCCGGCCCTTGTAACCCGTGTTGTTGCAGTAATCGCAGCCTTTGCCGTAGAAAAACTCCCGCCCCGCCACGTCCTCCGGCCGCAAATCCAACTCCAACAACATCTCTTCCGTCGGCTTGAACGGCGCCTTGCAGTTCTCGCATATCTTCCGCACCAGGCGCTGCCCCACGATCCCTTCCAGCGTCGCCGTCACCAAAAACGGCTCCAGCCCCAGGTCCAGCAGCCGCGCAATCGCCGACGGCGCATCGTTGGTGTGCAGCGTCGTGAACACCAAGTGCCCCGTCAGCGACGCCTGCACCGCTATCTCCGCCGTCTCCAGGTCCCGAATCTCCCCCACCAGCACGATGTCCGGGTCCTGACGCAGAATGCTCCGCAAACACCGCGCAAAGGTCAGCCCGATCTCGCTCTTGATCTGGCACTGGATCACCCCGTCAATGTCGTACTCCACCGGGTCCTCCGTGGTGATCAACTTGCTGTCGATGCCGTTCAGCTCGCTTAACGCCGAATACAGCGTCGTCGTCTTGCCCGACCCCGTCGGTCCCGTGACAATCACGATGCCGTTCGGCCGGTTCATCAGGTAGCGCAACGTCTCGACCTCGTCCCGTCGCATCCCCAGCCGTTCGATGTCCAGTTGCACCTGCGACCGGTCCAGCACCCGCAGCACCACGCTCTCGCCGAACAGCGTCGGCAACACCGAAACCCGCAGGTCCACCGGCCGACTCCGCACCGTCAGCGAAATCCGGCCGTCCTGCGGCAGCCGACGCTCCGCAATGTCCAAATTCGCCATCACCTTGATCCGCGAGGCGATCGCCACCGCAATGTGCCGCGGCGGCGGCACCATCTCGTACAGCACCCCGTCGATCCGGTAACGCATCTTGTACTCATTCTCGAACGGCTCAAAGTGAATGTCCGACGCCTTGTCCCGAATCGCCTGCAGCAGCACCAGGTTCAGCAACCGCTTCACGGGGTTCGAGTCCGCCAACTCCCGCAGCTCCGCCAAATCGATGCTCTCCCCGCGATCCTTGAACTCCGCCAAAAACGCATCCTCCGTCAGCTCACCGATCAGCTCGTTGATGCTCTCCCCTTCCTGGCTGTAGTAGCGACTCAACGCCGCCTCTAGCACCCCCCCCTCCGTGATCATCGCCCTGACGTTGTACCCCAGCAGCGTCCGCAGATCGTCCGTCGCTCGGAAATTATCCGGCGAATCAACCGCGATCGTCAGCGTATGGCTCTTGTCGTCGTACTCGACCGGCAGGACGCGGTAGGTCATTGCCATCTGCGGCGACAACTGGCTGATCACCTTGTCGGGAATGTCGATCTCCTTCAACTCGACGTACGGCATCCCCAACTGAAACGCCAACGCCAGATTGAGGTCCCGCTCCGTGATCAGACCCAGGTTGATCAAAATCTGCCCGATCGGCGTCTTGGTCGCGGATTCCTTCTGCACGCTCAACGCCTTGTGCACCTGCTCCCGCGTCAGCTTGCCCATCTTGATGAGCACGCGACCCAAAGGCCGCCCCTTCAACTGGTCAACTGGTGGTATCTTAGCCATACCCTTGCATCTCGCTTGCCTGGTCCTCTTGATTCTACCGGGTCAAAACCCGTTCGCCCACCTGGTTTCCCACCCCCTGCCGGCCCCAGCCCTTTCCCTCTCGCCCACCCCCTCCACCCCCGCGCACCTCGATGCTCTCCCTTACTCCACCGCCCCCGCCGCCCCGGCGCCCCTGCCCGGCACCCTGCCAAACGCCACTCCCGGCCCGCCCGCCGACGCCCGGCCCGCCCGCCGACCCCCGGCCTGCCCGCCCACCATCGCCCTTACGATGTCCTCAGAATAGGCCCCCCCGATTCCTCCGCCTCCGCCATCTCCTCGGCCTTCTTGGCCGACTCCGGCTTCTTGATTATGCCTCGCGACCGGTCGTCCAGTTCCCCCGCGTTCCGCGCGTGGCCCAGCATCTCCTCCCGGTCGATCAACCCCTTTTGGAACAACTCCAACAGGTGATCATCCATCAACTGCATGCCATATTTCTTCCCCGTCTGAATCGCCGAGTTGATGCGGAATGTCTTGTTCTCCCGGATCAGGTTCGCAATCGCCGGCGTAACCACCATGAACTCGAACGCCGCCACGCGCCCCTTGCCACCCGTCTTCCGGCACAAATTCTGGCTCAGCACCGCCAGCAAATTCGACGAAATCTGCACCCGAATCTGCTCCTGTTGGTCCGGCGGAAACTGGTCGATGATACGCGTCACGGTCCCCTGCGCCCCCGTCGTGTGCACCGTGCTGAACAGCAGGTGCCCCGTCTCCGCCGCCCGAATCGCCGCCCCCATCGTCTCCAAGTCACGCAACTCCCCCACCAAAATCACGTCCGGGTCCTGACGCAACACCCGCCGCAACGCCTCCGTAAAACTCGGCACGTCCACCCCCACCTCCCGCTGGTTCACGATCGCCTTCTTGTGCGAATGGTAGTACTCAATCGGATCCTCCACCGTGACAATGTGTGCGTCCATCGTCTCGTTGATGTAGTTGATCATCGTCGCCAGCGTCGTCGTCTTGCCCGAACCCGTCGGACCCGTCACCAGAAACATCCCCTGCGGCCGGTGGCACAACGCCCGGCAAATCTTCGGCAACCCCAGCTCCTCGAACGTTAGCATCTTCGACGGAATCAACCGCAATACCACCGACACGTTGCCTCGTTGCCGGAACACCGCCACCCGAAACCGCCCCTGCTCCCCGAACGAAAACCCAAAGTCCGTCGTCCCTTCTTCCTGGAGCTCCTGCTGGTTCCGCTCCGGCGTGATGCTCTTCATCAACCCCACCGTGTCCTCCGGCTCCAGCACCTTGGTCTCCAGGCTCCGCAACAACCCGTGCAACCGAATCACCGGCGGACGCCCCACCACCAAGTGAATGTCCGAGGCATCCTGCCGTACGCACGTCTCCAACAACCGGTCAATGTGAATCGTCGTCATCGCGCTTCCTTCGTCCCTTCGACGCTCGCCCTGCCTGCCCCCCGCCTTGGCTCCGCCCGCTCCCCCCCCGCCGCCCCCGCGCCCGTCCCGCCTGTCGGGCCGCGCCAACGCGGCGCGCGGCTTACACCGTCGCCATCTCCTCCGCCACCTGGGCCTGCTTCGCTACCTCGTCCACCGTCGTAATCCCCTCCAGCACTTTTAGCTTGCCGTCCTCCAGCAGCGCCCGCATCCCCGCCGCCACCGCCGCCTGCCGGATCCGGTTCGTCGGCGCCCGCTTGAACGACATCTCCCGCAACTCCGCATTCATCAACATCATCTCGAAAATCCCGATCCGACCGTGATACCCCGTCTTATGGCACCGCGGGCAGCCCCGCCCGTGGTACGCCGGCTTCTCCGCCAGCAACGCCGGCGTCAGCCCCACCAGCCGCAACTGCTTCTCATCCGGATGCGCCTCGATCTCCCGGCAATCCGTGCAAATCTTCCGCACCAACCGCTGCGCCATGATCGCCTGAATCGCGCTGGCCACCAGGAACGGCTTCACCCCCATGTCGATCAGACGCGTGATCGCACTGGGCGCGTCGTTCGTGTGCAGCGTGCTGAACACCAAGTGTCCCGTCAACGCCGCTTGGATCGCAATCTCCGCCACCTCCAGGTCGCGAATCTCGCCCACCAGAATGATATTGGGGGCCTGCCGCAACATCGACCGCAAGATGGCCGCGAACGTCAGCCCAATGTCCGCCCGCACCTGGCACTGGTTCATCCCGGTAAAGTTGTACTCCACCGGGTCCTCCGCCGTGATGATCTTCTTGTCCGGCCGGTTCAGCTCCTGCAGCGCCGCGTACAATGTCGTCGTCTTGCCCGACCCCGTCGGCCCCGTCACCAGAAAAATACCGTTCGGACGCCTGATGATCTTGCTGAACCGCCGGTAGTCGTCCTCCGCGAAACCCAACGCCTGAATCCCCACCCGCACCGACTCCGGCCGCAGAATACGCAGCACCATGCTCTCCCCGTGATACGCCGGCAACGCGCTCACCCGAAAATCAATCGCCGACCCCCCGAACACCTGCTTGATACGGCCGTCCTGCGGCAGCCGACGCTCCGCAATGTCCATGCCCGCCATGATCTTCAACCGCGTCAGCACCACCTGCTGCAACCGCTTGGGTATGTTGTCCCGCTCCACGCACACCCCGTCGATCCGGTAGCGCACCCGCACCCGGTCCGCCATCGGCTCCACGTGCACGTCCGACGCCCGCAGCTTCACCGCTTCCCCGACGATCTTGTTGATCAGCTTGATCACCGGCGCCGCGTCGTCCGCCAGGTCGCCGGCCGCCAACGCGTCCAGGTCGATCGAGGCGTCTATCGACGAATCAATCGACTTGTGCAACTCGTCCACCGTCGCGTCCAGCGACGAATGCACCTTGTCCAAAAACGTGTCGATGTACCGCTTGATCTTGCTCTTCGGCGCCAACGCGCATTCCAGCTCCGTGTTCAGCCGAAACCGCAGCAGATCCATCGTGTCCAGGTCCAGCGGATCGTGAATGATGATCTTCAGTCGACCGTTCTCCCGACCCATCGGCAACACCAGGTGCCGACGCATCAGCTCGTCCGGAATCAACTCCAACGCCGCCCGATCCATCACGTGGTGGTCCAGGTCGATGTACTCCAGGTCGAACTGGGTCGCCATCGCCTTGCTGACTTGTTCTTCCTTGGCCACCCCCAGGTCGATCAGCACTTCCCCCAGCCGTCGCCGCGTCCGCTCCGCCTGCTCCATGGCCTGGTCGAGCTGCTTCTGGTCGATGACACCCCACGCCATCAGGATGTCACCCAGCTTCTTGCGCTTGGCGGCCATGCACCACTCCGAACCACCCACCCGCCCGCCTGCTGCCTCCCTCCGCCCGTCCCGACGCCGCCTGCCTCCCCTATCCTGGCCGCCCGGCGGCCACCCACGCACCACTCCCCTCCCCCCATCTAATCGACCTACTCAGCCTAACCTAACCACCTGCCCCGCCGGCACCCTCCTCTGCTAGCCTGCGCACCCGACCATCTCGTCAGGGTTGTTAATCGAGGTAAGTTCTTGGCAGGGCGGGAGTTATCGCAGCGCCCACGGCTCAGTCCTCACCCGGCCCCTGGCACCCTCCGCGCTGCAGATCCTCTCAGGTTGTGGACACCCTTCAGCAGCAGGCTCGTCTCACCCACTACTTCATTATACTGCCGTAACATCAGGCCCGTCAAGAACAAACAGACGCCCACCCCCGCCAACTCAATCGATCACCGCCTTAAGTATCTCATCCAGCACGGCCGTGCGGCTTGGTCCGGAAGTTCCGTTGGCCAAAATCGAGAACGCCACCCACTCACCCGACTGCCTTTGGGCGTACCCGCTCAACGCCCAGGCCCCGTTGACATACCCCGTCTTGGCCTGTAGCCGCCCCTGATACCCCGGCTCGCGGAACCGCTTGGCCCGGCGCAGGGTCCCTGCCTCCGGCGTGGCCAGCGATTGCCGGTACATCTCCCCAGCCGGGTGCTTGCCCATGTGGCACAACACCTTGGTAAGGCACTGCGCCGACAATCGGTTCTGCCGGCTCAGCCCGCTGCCGTCATCGATCACGTATTGGTCCGCATCCACCTTCAGCCCCCCCAGAAACGCCGTTACCGCCTGCCGCCCACTATCCCACGAACCCCCGCCCTTGCTGGCGCCCTTCTGCACCCCCAGCGTCTTGAACAGGCACTCCGCCGCCAAGTTCAAGCTGTCCTGATTCGCCCGCGACAAAACCTCGGCTAGCGGCGTCTTCCACGTCACTAGCGTGTCCAGCCGCGCCGGCGGCCGACCCCCCTCGTCGCGCAACTGACGAATCACCAGCTTGCCCTTGATCGGCGCCTCGTGTCTCGCCAGGTATTCCGCCAAGACCTGCCCAAAAAACGCGCTCGGCCGCTCCACCGTAACCGAAAACGTGCTCTCCGACCGCACCGACCCGCGTACCGTGATCTCGTTCGTCCCCGCCTTGCGCACCGCCCACGCGCCCCCGCGACCCGACGCCGCCGTCTCGGTCAGGTTCTCCACCGAAACGTACCGCGTGTCAGGCTTCAGGGACAGAACCCCCGGCTTGCCCGACCCCTCCCCTGCCCTGGCCGTCACGTCCAGACAATTGTCGTTGAAATTGAGGGCGGACACCTGTGCCGTGTACCAGTTGTTCCCCTGATCCGTCGGCCAGGAGGGGTGGAACCGCACGTCGTCAAACAAAAAATCGTCCAGCAGCAAATCGCCGCTGATCGCCGCCAAGCCCCGACCCCGCAACTGCTCCAGAATCCGCCGGAACAGCTCGTCAATGTCGTAGCCTTCCTTGCCCGCCCGCCGCGGGTCGCCCAACAGCGGATCCCCCCCCCCCAGAATCGCCAGGTTCCCCTCCAGCAACCCCGCCACCGTCTGGTACTCAAACTCCCGCCCCAGTGTCGCGCACGCCGCCGCCGTCGTAACCAGCTTCATGTTGCTCGCCGGCCTCAACGGCAGGTCGGCGTTGTGCGCAAATACTGTCCGCCCCGTCTCCAAATCGCAAAAGTGAATCGAGAACTCCGTCTGCTGCAATCGGGGCTGGTTCAGCACGCCCCGAATCCGCTCTTCCAGCGCCGGCGCCTGGGCCCCGCCCGCCGCCGTCGGCCAAACCCACAGGCTCAACCAGCTCAGAATGATCGCGCCTCGGACCCGCCCACTCACTGCCTGCCTCCCGTCCGGGTGCTCCTCTTGCCGCACCCGCTCCCAGTCCCTCGTTAAGAAAAACGCCTTATACCGGCCCGGTCCGCCGAAATCAAGGCTGCCCTCGGAACGGACCTCGCCTCCTCGCCGACCCGGAAATGCCGCTTGACGCCGCCCCGTTCCCCGCTATAATCCCCCTTTCTCCGCACCGTAAGGAGAAGGCTGAGTTATTGCCGGAAGGAGATTTCCGACCCATGGGTTATCGGCGCACCAGACGCGACAAAATGATCAAGTCCCAGACCGCCTTGCGACGCAAGAACTCCCCGCGTAAGGAGGCCCAGCACGCCCGCCGGCATGAGCAGATGCTCAGCCTCGTGCGGCGAGGGTCATTCCCCTACACTCCCGGCGTGATGAGTTGGCTCAGCGTGCAGCTCGGCAAGAAGGCCGCTCGCATCACCCCCCAAGACGTGCAGAAGTTGCTCGCCTGACGCGCGACCGGCCGCAGCCCCGCTGTCTTTCACGCCCCCGTGATTTGCAGCCGCCGCGCCCCTGCCAGGATGTGCCCCGTCCCGACGACTACCCGCGCAACCTCGGCCTCTCAGACTCCCCCGGAACGTCCGGCAACCCGCCCGCCCCCCCAGAACTAACGCGTCACCCAGCACGCCGCCAAGTGCTGTGGGTCGCCCCCCTTCGCCATCAACGGCGGGCTCTCCCGCCGGCACCGCTCCTCGACCAGGTGGCACCGCGGATGAAACGGACAGCCAGCCGGCGGGTTGATCGGGCTGGGAACCTCCCCCCGCAGCACGATCCGTTCACGCCGCCGGTGCGGGTCCGGCTCCGGCACCGCCGACAGCAACGCCATCGTGTACGGATGACGCGGATTCGCATACAACGCCGCCGACGCCGCCGACTCCACGATCCGACCCAAATACATCACCGCCACGGTATCGCTGATGTGCTCCACCACCGCCAAATCGTGCGCGATGAACAGATACGTCAATCCCAGGTCTTTCTGCAAGTCGCCCAACAAATTCACAATCTGCGACTGGATCGAAACGTCCAGGGCGCTCACCGGCTCGTCGCACACGATAAACCGCGGGTTCAACGCCAGCGCCCGCGCGATCCCGATGCGCTGCCGCTGCCCCCCGGAGAACTCGTGCGGATACCGCCCCGCGTGGCTCGGTGACAGCCCCACCTTCTCGAGCAGCTCCGCCACCCGCTCGCGCCGCGCCCGCCCACGCGCCAAACCGTGCACCGTCAGCGACTCGCCGACGATGTCTGCTACCGTCATCCGCGGGTTCAGCGACCCGAACGGGTCCTGGAAAATCAACTGCATGTGCCGCCGCAGCGGCCGCAGGGCCCGCCGCGACAGCCTCAGCAGGTCCACCCCGTCGAAAAACACCCGCCCAGCCGTCGCGGGTATCAGCCGTAGAATTGTCCGGCCTGCCGTCGTCTTCCCGCACCCGCTCTCCCCCACCAGCCCCAGCGTCTGGCCCGCCGCAATCCGCAAACTCACCCCGTCCACCGCCCGCACGTACCCCACCGTCCGACCCAGCACCCCCTTCCGCACCGGAAAGTACGTCTTCAAACCCTCCACCGCCAGTAAAACACCGTCGCTACCGGTAGCATTCATTGATCAAACCACCCAGGCACAAAGCCCCTGCCTGCTCTCCCGTCGTTTGCCGCGCGGGGGTCGGCAAGCGTCCTGATTATCATACCGTCCGCTTGATCCCTTTTCTAATGGCCGGGACGTTGAAGGCGATCACTAAGCCCAAACGGTTGCCCGTCAGCCGCGGACGCCTGAGCACTTGCGCCGCCCCGGACTGCACCGGCCTCGTAGCCCGCCGCCAGCCAGCACGCCACCCACCGCCCCGACGCCGCCTCCCGCAACAATGGCTCGCTCGTCTGACAACGCCGACTGTCCCGCCCCAACGGACAACGCGGGTGGAACTTGCAGCCCGTGGGAAAGTGCAACGGGTCCGGCACCGCCCCGGGAATCACCTCCAGCCGCTGCCGTCGCGCCCCCAATCTCGGCCGGGAACGCAGCAGCCCCTGCGTATAGGGATGCAGCGGCCCGGCAAACATCTCCGCCGCCCCCGACTTCTCCACGATCCGCGAGGCGTACATCACCGCCACCGCGTCGGCGTTCTCCGCCACCACCCCCAGGTCGTGCGTGATCAGCAGCACGCTCATCTGCCGCCGCCGCCGCAAATCCCCCAGCAAGTCCAGTATCTGCGCCTGAATCGTTACGTCCAACGCCGTCGTCGGCTCGTCCGCAATCAACAACGCCGGATCGCAAGACAACGCCATCGCGATCATCACCCGCTGCCGCATACCCCCGGACAGTTGGTGCGGATACTCCCCCGCCCGCCGCTCCGGCTCCGCGATCCCCACCAGACGCAGCATCTCCGCCGCCCGACCCCGCGCCGCCGAACCACGCAACCCCTGGTGCAGCTCGATCGCCTCCGCGATCTGATCCCCCGCCGTGTACACCGGATTCAGGCTCGTCATCGGCTCCTGGAACACCATCGCGATCTCGTTCCCCCGTATCCGCCGCATCTCCCCCTCCGAAAGCTCCAGCAGGTTCCGCCCCCGAAACATGATCCGCCCCTGCGTAATCCGACCCGGCGGGTCCGGAATCAGCCGCAGAATCGCCAACGCCGTCACGCTCTTGCCGCAGCCGCTCTCCCCCACCACCGCCACCGTCTGACCCGCCGGCACCTCGTACGATACCTCGTTCACCGCCCGCACCACCCCCTCCTCCGTGAAAAACGCCACGCTCAGCCCCTCAATCGTCAGCAGACTGTCCTTCCGCTCCGTCATGGTCCCTTCCTCAAACGCGGGTCGATGGCGTCCCGCAACGCGTCTCCCAGCAGGTTGTACGCCAGCACCGCCCCGAAAATCGCCACGCACGGCGGATACACCAGGTGCGGCGCCGTCCGCAGCGAGTCGTACGCCGCCCGCAGTATGTTCCCCCACGACGGCGCCGGCGGCTGTACCCCGAACCCCAGCCACGACAGCCCCGCTTCCACCAGGATCGCCGCCGCCACCCCGAACGTCACGCTCACCAGTACCGGCGCCAAGGCGTTCGGCAGAATGTGCCGAAACATGATCCGCGCCTGCGGCACCCCCAACGCCTCCGCCGCCGATACGTAATCCTGGCCCTTGATCCGCATGAACTCCCCCCGCGCGTACCGCGCTATGCTCGTCCACCGCGTCAGACCGATCACCACCATCACGTTCAGAATGTTCGGCTCCAGCCACGCCATGATCGCCAGGATCAGGAAGAACACCGGAAAGCAAATCACAATCTCGATCACCCGGCTCAGCACGATGTCCAACCAACCCCCGTAGTACCCCGCCAGCCCTCCCAACACCACCCCGATTGCCGCCGCGATCCCCATCGACACGAACCCCACCTTCACCGACACCCCCGTCCCGTGAATCATCCGCGCCGCCAAGTCCCGCCCCACCTCGTCCGTCCCCAGCCAGTGTCGCCGCGACGGCGCCGCCAGAAAATCCCCCGTCGTCTCGAACTCGTCGTACGGAATCAGCGGCCAAATCGCCCAGTCCTCCCCCGACAGCTCCCGCCGCGCGTCAAACTGCGGCCGATTGAACGGCACGCTCTTCTCCAGCCAGTGCCGCCCTCCTCCCCGCGTCTGGAACATCTCCACCAACCCCGGAAAGTGCCACCGACCCTGATACCGGCACGCGATCGGCTGGCTCGACGCCAACAGCGGACTCAGCAGCCACACTGCCAGCATCAGCACCACCGCGTGCAGCCCCGCCATGCCGCGGCGGTTCCGCCGCAGCCGCTGCCACACCATCGGCCAAAAACCGCCCGACACACTCTCGCTTGCCCCTCGGCCCGTCTCAGTCATACGCCACCCTCGGATCCACCGCCGCATACGCAATGTCCGCCAACAGCATCCCCAGCAGCACCAGGCACGCCGACACGAACTCCAACGCCATGATCGTCGGATAGTCCCGCGCCAACATGCTCTCATAGAACAGCCGCCCCAGCCCCGGCCAGTTGAACATCACCTCCAGAATCACCGAGCCCCCCAGCACGCTGGGCAACAGCAGCCCCAGCAGCGTAACCACTGGAATCAGGCTGTTGCGAAACGCATGGCCCCAGATCACCCGCCCTTCCCTCAGTCCCTTCGCCCGCGCCGTCCGCACGTAGTCCTGCCGGAGCGTCTCCAGCATCGTCTGCCGCACGAACCGGCTGTAATACGCCCACGAACCGTAACTGAAACAAAACGTGATCAACGCATAGTGCTTCGCCAGGTCCAGCGCCTTGCCCCCTGCCCCCAACGCCGCGTAGTTGTCGCTCGTCATCCCCTGGAACGGCAGCAGGTCCCATTTCACACCCACCAGCAGAATCAGCGGCGCCGCCATCACGTACTCCGGCACCGAATACAACCCGTACAAGATCGTGCTCGAGACCGTATCAAACAGCCGGTTCTGCCGCACCGCCGCCCACACCCCCATCGGCAGCGACAGACCCAGGCTCAGCACCAGCGACAGCGCCGCCAGCGACATCGTCGGCCACAGCCGCTCCTTGATCTTGTCCCGCACCGGCCGCCGGTCCGTTGACATCGACTCGCCAAAATCCAACCGCGCCAGCCGACCCAGCCACCGCGCGTACCGCACCCCGATCGGCTGGTCCAACCCGTAATACTTCTCCAGCTCCTGGTAGATCCGCACCGATACCCGCGGGTCCAACGCCGACTGCGCCTGAAACTGCGCCGGGTTCCCCGGCGCCAGGTTGATCACGAAAAACGTCACCACCGTGATCCCCAACAGCGTCGGCGCCGCAATCAACAACCGCCGAAAAATGTAAGTCAGCATACCAGCCGCCTGTTCATCACGGCAACGCCTCCGCCCGCGCCGTCCACCAACCCAGAAAACTCGGATCAAAGTTGAACACGCCCCGCGGGCTGAACTGCACCCCGTGAATCCGCTTGTTGAACGCCGCCAGCGTCGGCCGATTCGCCAGGAACGTGTACGGCTGGTCCTCGTAGATCAACCGCTGAATCTCCTGGTAAATCGCCCTGCGCCTCTCAAAATCGAACTCTCGCCGCCCTAGCTCCAACAGCTCGTCCACCCGCGCGCTCGAGTAGCCCACGTAGTTCCGACCCCCTCGATACTCGTCCGACCGCCACAGGTTCCATTCCGTGTCCGGGTCCGTCCCCGTACCCCACGCCCCCATCTCCGCCTGGAACTCATGGTTCCGCAGCTTCTCGATCAACGCCGAAAACTCGCACGCCTGCGTCTTCATCCGCACCCCGATCCGACGCAGGTCCTGCTGATAGATCGCCGCCGCCTGCGGCGCCGTCGGCGACTCCTGCGCCATCAACAGCGTAAACTCGAACGCCCTCTTCCGTCCGTCGCTCACCTTGTAGCGCCACCCGTCCCGCTCGTCCGCCCGCCAGCCCGCCTCGTCCAGCAACGCCGCCGCCTGCCCCAGGTCGTACTCCAGCGGCGCCACCCGCGGATTGTACATCCACGAGTCCGGATGGAAAATCCCCCGGCACGGCGTGGCCAAATTGTACGAAATCTTCTCCAATATGAACCGCTGGTTGAACGCCGCCGTCATCGCCCGACGCACCCGCCGATCCCCAAAAAACGGATTCGACCCGTCCATGTTCCATCCTATGTAACTGTACGTCCATTCCACCCCCCACCCCTTGCACCCCGCCTGCCGAAAAGTCTCCGAGCTCGTCTCCAACACGAACTTCTGGCTCGTGAGCTGATCCACTACGTCCACCAGACCCTTCTCGAACGTCAGCAACGCCACGTTGTCGTCCGGAATGATGCGAAAAATGATCGTCTTGAAATACGGCTTCTTCCCCGCGTATCCCTCCCACCGCTCCACCGTGATCTGCCGGTTCTCGATCCATTCCACCAGCCGGTACGGCCCCGACCCCACCGGCCGACGCGCCTGCTGGTTGTAATACGCGCCGCTGACCAGGTCCGCGTTGTTCGCCTTGTCCTTCTCGAAAATATGCCGCGGTATGATCGGAAACAGCAGGTTCCACCGCCGTGTCGCCAAAGGCGTCGGCTGCACGTATTTCACCGTCAGATCGTCCAACGCCACGCACTGCTTGATCGGCTCCGTGGACAGCTTCTGCGCCGGGCACGGCACCTCGGGATCCAAAATCTGCTCCCACGAATACACCACGTCCTGCGCCCTCAGCGGCTCGCCGTCCTGCCAGGTGAACCCCGGCTTCAGCCGCAGCACGAACTCCGTGTGATCCGCCGACTCCTCGAACGACTCCACCATCTCTTCGTTCAGCCGCCACTGCATGTCCCGCCCGAACGTGAACGGCCCCGCGTACAGCACGTCCGCCACCATGAAATCGTACAACGACGACACAAACAGCGGATTCAGCGTGTTTGGGTTGGCCCGCAGCGTCAGGTGCAGCGTGTCCTCGGTGTTGATCCGCCCGGCCTCCTCCGGCGCCGCCGCCAACAGGCTCGCCGGGTTCACCAGCGGATCACTCCCCGGATCATACCTCGGACCCTCCCCCGCCGGCTCGCCCCCCGGCCGCCGGTACACACCCGTCGCCAGCAACGCCCCCAACAGCAATATGTAAATCGTCGCCACTCGTTTCATTCGCCGCTCATCCGCGCCAATCTGCGTCCATTTCTATCGCGTCCGCGACTGTCTGCCGCTAGCCGCCCGACTTCGGATCAAACGCATCCCGTAGCCCGTCCCCCACGAAGTTCAGGCACAGCAGCGTCAAACCCAGCAGCCCGCACGGAAACGCCACCATCCACCAGTAGCTCGCCACCGTGTTCACCGCCTTGACCCCCTCCGACGCCAGCGAACCCCACGTCGGCATCGGCGCCTGTATCCCGATCCCCAGAAAACTCAAAAACGATTCCTGCAAAATCGCCTGCGGCACCGTCAGCGTCGCGTACACGATGATCGGCCCCAGCAGGTTCGGCAAAAGGTGCCGCACCAGGATCCGCCCCGTCGGCAGACCCAACGCCCGCGCCGCCTCCAGGAACGGCTGCGCCTTGAGCGAAAGCACCTGGCCCCGAACCACCCGCGCCATCGTCAGCCAACTCACACCCCCGATCGCCAGGAACAAAATCATGATGTTCGCCGCGTGCTCCTGCCCCGGCCCCCGCCACCGCTCCAACGCCCCGATCAACCGCGGCTCGAACGCCAACTTCAACAAAATCACCAGCAGAATGTACGGCAGCCCGTAGAGAATGTCCACCAGCCGCATCAACGCCCCATCTACCCGACCCCCGTACCAACCCGCCGCCGCACCCCAACTCGTCCCGATCACCACCGCGATCCCCGCCGCCGCCAGACCGATCCCCAAACTCACGCACCCGCCGTACAAACACCGCCAAAACAAATTCCGCCCCAGAATGTCATACCCGAACGGCGCAAACCGCCCCGCCACCCGCGGCGCCCCACGATTGTAGTCCAGCTCCTGCGCTTGGTACCGCCGCGCCGACGCCGGCAGCGTCGCCACGCACCCCAACGCCACCGCCCCCAGCAGCACCAACGCCCCTACCGCCGCCCGGTTCCGTCCAAACCGCCGCCATGCCCGCCCCCCCGGCCGCTCCGCCGCCGCCCGCTCGCCTCCCGTACCTGCCGCCCACGCCGTCCCGGTCATGTCCCCTCCGCCTCGATCCGCGGGTCCACCAAATGGTACGCCGCGTCCACCGCCAGGTTGAACACCACGATCACCGCCGAATACACCAGCACCGTCGCCAGGATCATCCCCCGGTCCCGATTCAGAATGCTGTCCACGAAATGACGCCCCAGACCCGGCACGTTGAATATGCTCTCCACCACGAACGAACCCGTCAACGCCAACGCCATCGCCGGCCCCAAAAAACTCAGCACCGGCAGGAACGCATTCTTCAACGCGTGCTTCCAGATCACCTGCCGCTCCGACAGCCCCTTCGCCCGCGCCGTCCGGATGTAATCGCTCGACAACACCTCCAGCATCCCCAGCCGCGTCAGCCGCGCTATGTACGCCATGAACGGCAGCGACAGCGTCAACGCCGGCAACGGCAACTGCGACAGCCTACCCCATCCCCCCACCGGAAACCACCCCAAACCTACCGCCAACCCGATCAGCACCGCCGTCCCCGTCACGAACGTCGGCAGCGACACCCCCACCAACGCCAACCCCACGCACAAATAGTCAAACCAACTGTTCCGGTGCACCGCGCTCAGCACCCCCGCCGGCACCCCCACCGCCGTCGCCAGCAGCATCGCCAGCAGACCCAGCCCCGCCGACACCGGCAGCGCCGCCGACACGATCTGATTGCACGTCCAGTCCCCGTACTGCCACGACGGCCCCAGATCAATCAATGGCCGCCGACCACGCCACGCCTCCACCGGGTTAAACAGCCCCTTCAGGTAATCCCAGTAAAACCGCCCGTTGTCGTCCGCCCGGTAACGCGCCTCGATCGCTCGCTGCACCTCCGGCAAAATGTTCCGCTCCGTCTGCGTGAACGGATTGCCCGGTATCTTCACCGCCATCACAAACGTCAGGCTGTAGATCGCCCACAGCAGCACCGGACACAGCAGCAATCGACCGATCAGACGTGCCGACAACGCCAGGCCCTCGTTCCTCCCCGCCGCCGCCACGACCACTGCGTCCCTGCGGCTTCCTTCTCTGCCCCGCCAGTATAGCCCGCCCGCGCCCCTCTGTCAGCACTTTTCTCCCCCGGCCCCTTCCCCCCCGCCCGCCCGCCGCACAACACGATCCCCCACCA
>Ga0315295_10001687_pt1 | contig 18912 bp, 19 predicted proteins | sample YL17G14_0_MG_FD_204453 | JGI IMG/M metagenome (GOLD analysis project Ga0315295, IMG submission 204453) | Sediment microbial communities from Yellowstone Lake, YNP, Wyoming, USA - YL17G14_0 | ecosystem: Environmental > Aquatic > Freshwater > Lake > Sediment | place: USA: Wyoming | collected... | reverse complement strand
AGCCATATCCCCATCGGAAACGGATTGCCCTTCGTAGACTGGCTGAGGCCATGATTGCTGTCCTGGTGTTGGTGCTGCTGATCTACTTTGCTGGTACCCAGAACAATTACTTTGCCCGTCTGTGGACATTCTGGACAACGGAAGACTCCGGGGTTGAAAATTACTTGGAGTACATCGCTTTCCAACAGCGTTTTGTCTATGCTGAAACAGCCTTACGCATGTTTGAAGCCTATCCGGTACTGGGAGTAGGAGTAGGGAATTATGCTTTTTACTTCGATGCCATGCTTCCCGACCGGCCTTGGAATCACCAGCCTGATATTTTGCGCCAATTAACTCCCGTTGAAGGACAGAACCAGTTGATCACACCTAAGAACCTTTTTGCCAAGATTTTAGCTGAGACAGGTACGCTGGGTATAAGTACATTCCTGGCTTTTGTTGTCGCCGTCCTGGGGTGTGTGCAATATTTATGGCTGGGGAATTCCCCAGAAGAAAAATTCTGGGGGATATCTGGCTTGTTTGGCTTGATTATCTTTTTTATTGTAGCGTTTTCATTTGACTCTTTTGCTATTCCAAACATGTGGGTTGTCTTTGGATTGATTACTGCTGCAACCCTTGTGCCGCGTGTGGAGTAATATTATAAACAATGGGAATATTGTAACTTGCGTCGTCCTTGCCGTTGTAGCCATTTTATTAGGTTGTGGTTGCTGCTTTGTGATCGCCACTGCTGGGGGTATCTTCTTTCTACTTGATCAAACAGAGCCATCCAGCGATTTCGGACTGCTGGAGCCTATCCCGTTCTTTTTTGGCCCTGATACACCTACGCCCGTGGTGATAAGACCCACGATTGAGAGTACGCCTACGATAGAGACGCCAGTAGAAGTCCCTCCAGTAACTGAGTCACCGCTGGAGAGCACCCCGCTGCCGGTGATTGGGAATAGTTTGCCGGCTTTACAAGCAGCGGTTATTCCAGAGAACGATCTGTTTGATCTGGCGCGTCGATTGGAGGGTAAGGAGAACATCTCCCCCACTCTGAATCCGCCGCTGGCTCCGTTTAAAGTGGGCGACCAGTTGAGCTTCTGGGGGGAGAACCAGGACAAACATAATAATTTTCAGGTTAAGGCTACTCTGCGCTATGCTACGGACCACCTTTACTTCTGGGTGGAGAATGGGGTTCCCTTTTATCAGAATGATGTGAAAGATTTGTCTGAAACCTTTGAAAATGAAACATATCTTAAAAACCGCGAATTTTTTGGCAGTGAGTGGACGCCTGGTGTGGATGGCGACCCGCACATTTACCTCTTATATGCACGCAATTTAGGAGACTCTGTGGGCGGCTATTTCTCCACTAGAGATCCCTTCCCACCCTCGGTAAGCGAATATTCCAATGCTCACGAGATGATCATGGTCAATGCCGATACTACGCCATTAGACCAGGATTATACCTATGGTGTGTTGGCTCACGAATTTGAGCACCTGATCCAGTGGTACCAAGACCGCAATGAGAGCAATTGGCTGGATGAGGGTTTTGCTGAATTAGCTGCGTTTATCAACGGCCGTGATATCGGCGGTTTTGACAGCCTGTATGCCATGGCCCCCGATATTCCTTTAACCCATTGGCCGGAGGACGATACTTCTCCATATTACGGCTCTTCCTTCCTCTTTGTGGATTATTTTCTGGATCGCTTTGGGGAAAAAGCCACCCGGACTTTGATCAGTCACCCTGAAAACGGCCTGGCGGGTATTGATGTGACCCTAAAAGAATTGGGAGCTATAGACCCTCTCACCGGCACACTGATCCAGGCGGATGATTTCTTCCTGGATTGGGTGTTGGCGAACCATATCCAGGATGATAATGTGGCCGATGGTCGCTATTTCTATCATAACTACCCGGATGCGCCTAAGTCGGAGACGACTGAGGAGATTTCCTCCTGCCCAGAAGATACTGCCACCCGGGATGTTTACCAGTATGGGGTGGATTATATTCAAATCACCTGTGGAGGGGATTACACTCTGCACTTTGAGGGCAGTGTGGAGACCCGGGTTGTGCCTACCGATATTCACGCTGGCTCCTTCGCTTTCTATTCGAACCGCGGAGATGAATCGGACATGACTCTGACACGCGAATTCGATTTCAGCGGGCAAAGCGGCCCATTAACGCTCACCTATTGGACCTGGTATGATATCGAAGAGGACTTCGATTATGTGTATCTGGAGACCTCCACCGATGGTGAGCGCTGGCAAATCCTGACCACGCCTTCAGGAGCAGGTAAGGATCCCAATGGGAGCAACTATGGCTGGGGTTACACTGGTAAATCGGCTGGTGGGCTGGAATGGATTCAAGAAAAAGTGGATTTATCCAAATTTGCCGGACAAAAGGTCCAGCTTCGCTTTGAATATATTACCGATGCAGCTATCAATGGCGAAGGTTTCCTGCTGGATGATGTTGCCATCCCTGAGGTAGGCTATTCGACAGGTTTTGAAGATGGGGATGGGGGTTGGCAGGCAGCGGGCTTTGTGCGCATTGATAATGTGATCCCCCAAACTTTCCGCCTGGCGTTAGTCTCCAGCGGTAACACCACCTCCATGCAATACCTCACGCTTGCCCAGGATAACGCTATAGATATCCCCCTGCAAATTGGCGGGAATGTGGACGCGGTCACCCTGGTGGTGACGGGCACTAGCCGCTATACAAATGAAAAGGCTGCTTATCACTTCAGCATCAAATAGTATTAGTCGATTCGGAATTCGTTTACCAGGCCTTGCAATTCCTTTGCCATTCGATCCAGGTTTTCCATACGAAGTGCTCACTTCTGCCACTTGGTTTTTGATCTTCTCGGCTGAAACATTGACATCATCTAACGCTGTGCTATTCCGAGCTGAAATCGTGGCTATATCCTCTACCGCCTGCACAACTTCGCTGGAATGTTCTTGCATCTCGTGTGTAGCCTGAGTGTGTGTTTCTGCAACCTGACGCATGGCATCAATGGTCCATACCAATTCTTGAGAAACCCGACCCATTTTTTGAATGACTGGGTAAGCTGCATCAGTCTGGTGGGTGGCAGCTTCTACTGTCTCCAGGATGTCTTGCAGGGCTTGTTTGAGCAAACCAGCATGGCCTACGCCCACTTCGACCTCACGTGAACCTTCATCCATTGCGATTATTGCTTCAGAGACAGCCTGCTGGATGCTCTTGATGATCTCAGTGATCTCTCGTGTTGCTCCCGCCGACTTCTCTGCTAGTTTGCGGACTTCATCGGCCATTACCGCAAACCCTTTCCCAGCCTCGCCGGCGCGGGCAGCCTCTATAGCCGCATTGAGTGCTAGCATGTTGGTCTGTGAGGCGATATCTTCAATAGTGCTGATGATGTTGCCAATTTTTGTAGTGCGCGTTCCTGCCTCATTTACTTTTTGGGCAAGGATTTGTGCTTTGGCGTTTATGGCTGCGATGCTCTGGATAGTATCTTCAGTCGTGCCTGCCCCGCTTCGGGCGGCTTGAGTAGCGCGGTTGGTTGCCTGGCTGACCGCTTGCATATTCTCGGCCACCTGGCTGGCTGCAATGGTGATCTCCTGTGTTGCGCCGACCGATTTTGCGACAACAGTAGATTGTTGTTGAGCGCCGTTGGCTATGTCCTGGATAGACTGCCCCACCACATCAAACGCGGCAATCATCTGGTTGAGCGTTTCGCTTCGCTGTGATGAGCCTTTGGTTATATCTTGGAGATTGGCCGCGATTTGCATTGAGGCCTGGTTTGTCTCTACCGCGGCTCCTGTCACCTGCGTCGTAGTCTCCCCAAGTTTGTTGGCATTATTTGCAATCTGGCTAACAGTTTTCTGAAGACTTGTAGTCAGATGTACTAATGCGTTGCCAAGAACAGCCTGCTCGTAGCGCGCAGTTACTTTTTGGGTTAGATCCCCCTGGGAAAGTTGCATTATAACTATCGCGGCTTGGTTGAAATAATCCACCATGTCCTGAAAAGACCTGGCCAGGATACCAATCTCGTCTCTCTGTTGTAAATAAGCAACCTGGCTGGATGTGTCTCCTCGTGCCACTTTCTGCGCAATGCGTGTGATAGCGCCCATGGGTACTACTATGTAGCGTTTAATAACCAGGGAGACTATTAACCCTACCATAATACTGATCAGTACCAATAAGATAATTAATAACATATGCTTCTAAGACCTTCGTTAAAAACAGTACATTCCGTATCCACGCGCAGAATCAATGCTGGTTTTTGGTAGATGTCATTAACAACAGCATATCCTCCCAGGGTGTTCCGGTTGAAAGCCTGAGTAGTATAGGATGATGAATCTGGTAATTGTTGCAAGGCAGTGCGGAAATCCTCTGGCAGGTTGGTGTCATCAATCCGCCAGATTTGATGAGGCTGATGGATAATATTCGCATATTTCTGAATCATCTCATTATCTACATAGCGTCCCAAGATTAATACGCCGTAGATGGGGCATTCTCCCTCGTTAGTTAAGACTGGCCGCGAGACGATCTCAAAAACGCCTTCAGGCAGCACGAGGATACCTTCGAGGTAACTGTCTATATTAGGGAGGTTCAATAGTAGGCTATCAGGGCGGATCTCGGCCATAATGGCCTCGGGGACTGGGCCAATTTGCTGGCTAAGCGCGTCATAACTGGCGCCATAGAGTACCCCAACCCGAAGTTTTAACAAATATTAACAAATTGACTTGCAGACTCTGAAATGTGTCTACAGGGAAGTTTTCGTTATATAGCTTGTGTCGCCGTTTTGGATGAAATTATAAGTATCTGTTCAGGTGGCATAATCACGAGCGACGACACTGATGCCCCGGGTGTTTTCGATAATGACATCCCTGGCGCGCTGGATGTGATCGAACATCATATCCTTTTCGATTTTCGAAAAGCTGTTCAACAAACTAAAACCAGCGATAACGGATAACACCACGACCAGTATGGTTAAAGAAAACGCTATGATCAGTGTGATTTTTTTGGATAGAGACATAGGTTTCCTCCAGGCGCGCAAAAAGTCCGGCCGAATTATTTCGACGCAAGAATTTAAAATTGAGGTGATCTTACACTAACTGACCCGGGGTGAAGTAGACCGCAACGCGGTCAGTTGCTTTTCCAACTCAGCCCGGCGCTCAGACGCAGCTTTTCTGATTTCGCGCTCAATGTTTTGAGCCCTGGTGCGGATTTGCATCTGGAGATTTTCACCCGAAACTGGTGTCAGTAAAATTGCCACCATGGACCCGATGATAGCTCCGGTTAGAAGACCAGCAATAAAGCTGATAGCACGTTGCATAATATACCTCCATATTTACTTGATCATGTACATTATAATAGATAATATTATAAAAACAGAGAAAGGGCTTTCTATATGATTGTTTTGTCAGTTGGCATGCCCCGCGCTGGCTCCGGTTGGTATTATAACCTGAACCACGATTTACTGGTAGCCACCGGATACCAGGACGCACATGAAATTCGCCGGTGTTACCACCTGGAGAAAATCCTGACTGAAGTGAATTGTAATATCGGTGCACTGACTGCCCGGCGCATGCTGCCCATCCTGTTGCCTGTCTTTCTGGGTAAGACTTTTGCTATCAAGGCCCATGCCGGCCCTAAGCCGCTGGCCTTAATCCTGATCCGGTTTGGTGTGATCCTCCCTACCAATATCTACCGTGACCCGCGCGATGCCATGCTTTCAGCCTTTGAGAATGGTCAGCGTGCCAGGCAGAATGGTCGCGAGAATGCCTTTTCCCATTTGACCACTTTTGAAATTACCCTGGATTTCATGCGCGAGTATGTGCGCATTTGGGAGCAGTGGAAGGCTTGCAACCAGGCCATGCACGTGCGCTATGAAGACTTGTTGGTCGATTATGATGGCCAGGCTGCTCGACTGGTGGATTTCCTGGGGCTTAAAATGACATCAGCTATACAGGCTGTTCTTGACCGCTACCGCCCCGAGCAGGTGCAATCCACTGACCAGCAGGGATTGCACTTCCGCAAGGGTAAGATTGGCCGGTTTCGCCTGGTATTCACCACTGAGCAACAGCAAGCGTGCGTGGAGGCTTTTGGGCCTTACTTGAAGCAAATGGGCTACGAATTGGAATAGATAAAAATCACCACAGTTGGCCCAGATTCACAATGGTAATTATCAAGTATCCGTGGTTTCATTATTCTTAGGATTATTGCCCATCATCTCATATAACATGATACCCGTCGCCACGGCCAGGTTCAGCGATGTTACCTTGCCGTGCATAGGGATGCGCACCATCTGCCCTCCGGCCAGGATGACCATGTCGCGTTGTTCGGTAGAGAGGCCTTCTCGCTCGCTGCCCATCAACAAGATGCATGGCTTCAGGTAGTCTTGTACCTGGTGGTAGTCGTGTATGCTGTGAGCTGAAGTGCCATATGTGTGATAACCATGGGATTTAACCCAGGCTATAAATTCAGCGAAAGACGCGGTCACTACTGGCAGCCAGAATATCGCTCCCATGCTGGCGCGCACCGCGCTGGGGTGGGTAGGGTCAACACTGTCTTCCAAAAGCAGTAATCCACTGGCGCCAACCGCGTCCACGGTACGCAAAATTGCACCCACATTGCCAGGGTCTTGAGGTGAGACCAGGGCTACTCCCCAGGGAAAGTTGTGTGATCCCAGACCGGACATTTCCAGGTACGGCTGGTGCACCACGGCCAGGATCCCCTGGGGATTTTCTTTATCTGCAATGGAACTAAAAACATCAGGTGAGACTGCGATGCAGGCGATACCTTTCATGGACTGATCTGTCACCAGTTGGTGGGCGAACTCGCTGGTCAAGAGATGAGGGGCATAATAGATAGCGATAATTTCAACCCCAGCCTCAATTGCCTGCCCGACATGATGGATGCCTTCCACAATGAAAGATGTGACTGCGGCATTCTTCCGAACTCCGCTTCGCCGCTGGCGGAGAGAGCGGACAAATTTAATTTTGGGATTGCTGCGGCTGGTGATAATGGTCATGACTGGTAGCGCGGCACCCAGGCCAGTACAGTCGTACCCTCCTCGGGAGCCGAAATGATTTCAACATCACCACCTACTTTGCGAGCCCGTAACAGCATATTCGAAAGACCGTGTCCCAGGGTTGCACCGATGTGCTCAGGATTAAAACCCTGTCCATCGTCCACCACCTCTAACAGGACACGCTCCTTGGTGGTCCATAGGTTGATTTTGGCCTGGCGAGCCTGGGCATGCTTGGCGATATTGGCCAGGGACTCCTGGCAGATATGGAACAGAGCCTTAGCATGGGCTTTGGGGAAGCTGGGCAGCTCGTTTTCAGGACCGGTCAGTGTGCCCTGGATGGTTGAATTTATTTGGAATTCATCTAACAGGCGTCGTAGGCCGTGCATCAGGCTTTCCTCATCGCGCAGTTGTCTGGGCTGCAGGTCTAGGATATAAGCTCGTAGGTCACGGATGGTGCTGTTTAAGCCCTCAATGGCCTGCTCGATTTTCTCGAGGGCCTGGCTTCCATCTAGGTTATCGTGCAGGGAGCCACGCGCAAAATCCAGGGCCAACCCCACAGCATAGATGGATTGGATAATGCCATCATGCAAATCCATCCCGATGCGCTCGCGTTCTTCTAAAACAGCCAGCCTCTGGGCATGGTGGTGTAAAGTTGCGTTTTTAATAGCGATGCCAGCCCAGGTCCCGATGGTGTTTAACAATTCAATCTCGTGCTGGTCCAGTTGGCGCTCCCGCCGACTGAGGACATTCATCACACCCATCAGCTTGCGCTGTGATGTAAGTGGGATTGAGGCCCAGAAGTGGAAGCCAGCTTCCAACGCTTGTTGGTGGAACTGGCAACAATTGCTGTCCACAGTTGTGGTTGTAAAGGGTTGGTCGGCTGCCGAGATACCTTCCATCAGGCATTCTTTGCATTGGCAGTGTTCATGTCCCCAGAATGCCTCAGTCTCCTGGCCGCGATGAAGTGCCAGACGTAAGACATCGCTGCCATCTTCACACAATAAAATCTCGCCTGCTTCTATATCCAAGTAGGACATCACCCGCGTCAGGGTAAGGTCTAAAATTTGATCAAGGTCGAGTGTACTGGTCAAAGCAGTGGCTATGTCGTTGACCAAGACCAGGTCCTCGTTGCACTGATTTATTGCCTGTAGCCGTTCTTCAAGCTGCGGCTGTTTTAAGAGCTCCATCCATTCAATCCTTAAAGCTACTCCATTTTACCCCAAAACTCATCATAATTGATAGTTTTTGCCAGTAGGGACATAATATATTACCTTTCTACTGGCAAAGACAGGGGAGCAGATATGTCATCGGATAGCAAAGGATCACGCTTACCTGGTTTTTATAACCTTACATTAAAAGAGCGAATGAAGCTGTTGGCTGGCACCGGCCATCTGACACCAGAGGAACTTGCTGCTTTGAGTGGTGCGGCTGGATTGACCCCAGACCAGGCTGACCACATGGTGGAAAACGCGGCCGGTGTTTACGCCCTGCCACTTGGGATTGCCCTCAATTTCATCGTCAACGGGCGAGATGTGCTTGTGCCGATGGTCATTGAGGAACCTTCCGTGGTGGCGGGAGCCTCGTTCATGGCAAAGCTGGCGCGGACTGGCGGCGGTTTCATTGCCCAGACGGATTCACCCGTGATGATTGGCCAGATACAGGTGCTGGATTTGGCGGATGTCTATGCGGCCCGATTGGCTCTCCTGGAACACAAAACGCAATTGTTGGCCGAAGCTGCTGAAATTGACCCGGTGTTGCAGCGACTGGGCGGTGGTCCGTGCGACCTGGAAGTGCGACTGATCGAAAACTCCCCGGTTGGCCCCTTTATGGTGATTCACCTGTTATATGATGTGCGTGACGCTATGGGTGCCAATGCTATTAATACAGCCTGCGAACGGTTGGCCCCTCGGGTAGAGCAGATCACCGGCGGTCGCGTGCTGTTGCGTATCCTCTCTAACCTGGCGGACCGGCGGCTGGCCCGTGCTCGCTGTACTATTCCTCTTTCCAGTTTGGCCTTCGATGAATACCACGCAGAAGACGTGTGCGATGGCATCATTTCTGCCTGGGCTTTCGCCGCAGCTGACCCCTACCGGGCTGCTACACACAACAAGGGCATTATGAACGGTGTGGATGCAGTTGTTATTGCCACAGGCAATGACTGGCGTGCCATTGAGGCTGGGGCGCATGCCTATGCTGCCCGTAGCGGGCGCTATACCTCGCTCAGCACCTGGGGCAAGGATGCGCAAGGCAACCTGGTCGGTACGCTAGAGATGCCCATGGCGGTTGGTATAGTGGGCGGGGCGACCAAGGTGCACCCGGCTGCCAGGGCTGCTCTCAGACTCATGGGGGTTCAAAAGGCGGGTGAGCTGGCAGAGATCATCGTCTCCGTCGGTCTGGCGCAAAACCTGGCGGCCTTGCGAGCGTTGGTCACCGAGGGTATCCAGCGCGGCCATATGTCGCTACATGCCTGCCAGGTGGCTATTGCTGCTGGCGCCGATGGTGAGATGATCGCTCGTCTGGCAGAACAACTGGTGGCTGAAAAGACCATCCGTATCGACCGAGCTGAAGAGATTTTGCAAGAATGGAAGGCAAAATGAGCGAAAGACAACCTGACAAACTATTACTCAAACCTGCACGGACGGTAGGCATCATTGGCTACGGGGCTTATGTGCCGCGCTACCGATTGCCAGTCAAAGAGGTCGCCCGAGTGTGGACAGGCGGGCAGGGCGGTCTACCGGTGGATGAAAAATCCGTACCCGGTTGCGATGAGGATGTGATCACCATGTCCATCGAAGCAGCCCGCAACGCCCTGGCACGCGCTGGAATTGATCCCCTTGGCATCCGCGCGGTGTGGGTGGGTTCGGAATCACATCCTTATGCTGTCAAACCCTCCTCAACCATTGTGGCGGAGGCCATCGGGACATCACCCAGTATACAGGCCGGGGATTGGGAGTTCGCCTGCAAAGCTGGAACCGAGGCCTTGGTGGCGGCGATGGGATTTGTTGGCTCTAATATGGCAGATTATGCCTTGGCGATTGGCATGGATACGGCCCAGGGGAAGCCCGGCGATGCTCTAGAATACACCGCTGCAGCCGGCGGCGCGGCTTATATCATTGGCCCGGCTAAAGAAGCCCTGGCAGTGATTGACGCCTCTTATTCTTATGTCACCGATACGCCTGATTTCTGGCGACGGGCGGACCAGAAATACCCGGAACATGGGCAGCGCTTTACCGGTGAACCGGCTTACTTTGAGCACATCATCCAAGCTACGCAGGTATTAATGAAGGAGATGGGCACTACCGCAGCAGATTATAAATATGCCGTGTTCCACCAACCCAACGCCAAGTTTCCGCAAACTGTAGGGGCCAAGCTGGGTTTTGGTAAAGAACAACTGGCGCCCGGGTTGCTTTCACCCGTGATAGGCAATACCTACGCTGGTGCAGCCATTATTGGGTTAACCGCGATTTTTGACATCGCTGAGCCCGGTGACCGCATTCTGATGACTTCCTATGGCTCCGGTGCTGGCTCGGATGCTTTTGATATCCGTGTGACTGAGGCTTTGCCACAGCGCAGGGAACACGCCCCTAAAACGGTTGACTACATTGCTCGGAGGACAGAAATTGACTATGCTATGTATGCGCGCTATCGTGGCAAGATTGCTATGAAGTGAGAGAAAAATAACTACAGAGACACAGAAAACGCGGAGAAAAGACTAGAGAGATCATCAAAAATGATTACGATGTCTTTGCTAGGAGCGAAGCGACGAAGCAATCCCCGACATATACCGGGAGATGACTTCGCTTTACTCACCAAGACATAGACAGAAATGATTTCCACTAATAGGAGCAATTATGACCGAAGTTGTTATTGCTGGTATTGGGCAGACCCCGGTGGGGGAACATTGGGACATTTCCTTACGCGACCTGGCGCTGAAGGCGATTGAAGCTGCAATTCAAGATGGTGCCGGATTGCAACCGCAAGCGCTGTATATTGGCAACATGCTGGCACCTGTGATCTCGGGGCAATCCCAGCTTGGGGCGCTAATCGCCGATTATGCCGGGATGGGTTGGGTAGAGGCCTGTGTGGTCGAAGCAGCCGGCGCCTCGGGCGGCGCGGCTTTGCGTCAGGGCTTCCTGGCGGTGGCCTCGGGCATGTTGGATATGGTCCTGGTGGTTGGGGTTGAAAAATTCACCGATCAGGTCGGTACTGTCGTAGATGCGGCTCTAGCTACGGGTATGGATAGCGATTATGAGGCAGTGCAGGGTCTAACACCTAATGCTCAGGCAGCTTTAATGATGCGTCGTTATATGTATGAGTATGGTGTAGCGCGTGAGGTTTTTGGAGGTATTCCCCTAATTACCCATGCGAATGGTGTTGGCAACAAAAACGCCATGTTCCGAAAAGCCATCAGCCTGGAGACTTACACCGGGGCTGGCATCGTTGATGACCCGCTCAACCTGTTCGATGTTGCCCCGCTGGCAGACGGCGCAGCCGCTTTGCTATTGACCCGACCCGAACTTGTCCCGCAAGGTTTTCCTCACCCGTTGGTGCGCATCTCTGGCTCAAGTCTGGTGACCGATGCCCTGGCTTTACACGATCGGCCTGACCCGCTTGAACTGAAAGCTGTTCGTATCTCGGTTGAGCGCGCCTGTCGTCAGGCTGGCATCATGCCCAAAGATGTTGATCTCTTTGAGCTTTATGATGCTTCTTCCATCTTGGCTGTGCTTTCGCTAGAGGCGGCTGGTTTTGCTGAACGCGGCAAAGGCTGGCAACTGGCACAGGATGGATATTGCTCATTACAAGGTAAATTACCGATTTGCACGATGGGGGGGTTGAAAGCGCGCGGCAACACGGGTGGGGCTGTTGGTGTTTATCAGGCGGTTGAGGCCGTTTTGCAACTGCGCGGCCAGGCCGGGCAGAACCAGGTGAAGAATGCTCAGCGCGCCCTTGTACAATCCCTGGGCGGACCAGCGGCTACTGCCGCAACTCATGTGCTTCAAAAACTCACCTAAGGTATGTTTTTTATATACTTGTGTTTCAAACCCGATCCCAAAAGAATGTAATATGGTCAATATGGTATACTTAATGTATGGGATTGAATTCAATTCGTCTTCGCTCTGTGCAAATAGAGCAATTTTGCAATAAATATCATATCCGCCGATTGGCCTTTTTTGGGTCGGTGGTAAGAGATGATTTTGGCCCATATAGCGATTTAGATGTTTTAGTCGAATTTGAACCTGGACACATACCCGGATTTGATTTCTTTTTGATGGAAGTGGAATTATCGCGTTTGTTGGATTGTAAAGTGGATTTGCAGACTGAAAATTTTTTGAGTCCAGATATCCGCCAATCCGTGCTTTCCGAGGCCATTACTGCTTATGAGCATACGTGATCCTGATTTAGCTTTAAGACAAATCTTGTCACATGCCCGAGAAGCAGTAGAGATTATTCAAGATAGAACGCGGACGGACCTTGATACTGATCGTCTACTCAACTTAGCACTTTCCCGTTTGTTGGAGATAATTGGAGAAGCAGCCAACCGCGTACCAGATGATATTCAGGCCAAATACCTAGAACTGCCCTGGTTGCAAATGATAGGGGCGCGCAATCGCTTAATCCACGGTTATGACTCCGTGGATTTTGATATTTTATGGGCTATCATTAGTGAAGACATGCCTGTTCTGATTAGCCAGCTAGAAAAGATACTTTAAGGGATAAGGGCTTAAGCGCCGCACTAGCCGGGATGTGCACCCTGAAAAAAATTTGATAGTAAATGACAGTTCCTTATCTCTATACTCATACTCAGATAGGTAATTGGAGTACAGTCTTACCGAAAGAAGGAGTTTGATATTATGGAAATCCCACGCCATTGGCGTTTAAGAAAACAGCGTTATACCTTAACCGGTGAAACTTGTTCTCATTGCAATGCCAAGATATTCCCGCCGCGCGATATTTGCCCGGAATGCAAGCAGGATGCTAAAGATACTTACCAGTTCAGCGGGCGTGGAACGGTTTATTCTTATGCCACCGTGTACAATCCCCCGGCTGGCTATGAAGAATACGCACCCTATACAATAGCCCTGGTGAAGTTGGCTGAGGGCCCTTTGGTGACTGCCCAACTGACTGATTTAGGCGGTCAGCAGGTCGCTGTTGATATGCCGGTTGAGATGGTCACCCGTCGCCTGCGGTCTGATGGCGATGAGCGCGGTATGTTGGTGTATGGTTATAAATTCAGGCCTGTGTTGAGAGCCTGAAACCAAAAGGATTTGAGAAAATGAGAAGCGCTTTCCTGAGAGGGGAGCGCTTTCTTTATTTATATCCTGATCTAAAAAATATCTGATATTATTACCTTATGGCCATAAAACAGCCAATTGACTTGATGAGGGAACGCATTACGGATGAGATTTTTCTGGCCTTAGGGTTGAGTAAAACAGGCTTGTTACGGCGCCTCTTTGGCCGGCTTTTTTATTTACCGACCCAACGCTTCGTCCAAATATTTTCCCGCGCGGATGAAGCGGTCGGTGAGGGTGGAATGAGCAACGGATGCCGGAGTGTTGTCCACGATTTTTCCATTCAGTTACAAATACGCGGGGCGGAGCAGATTCCTTCTGAAGGGTCACTGTTGGTGGTGTCCAACCATCCGGGTGCTTACGATTCGATTTGCCTGGCTTCCTCCATACCACGGCAGGATTTAAAGATCATCGTTTGGGAAATTCCCTTCTATCGCCTCCTTCCAAATGCCAGCCATAGGTTTTTCTATACCACCGAGGATACCACTGGACGCATGCTGGCTTTAAAAAATGCCATCCGGCACCTGAGGAATGGCGGTGCAGTCTTACAATTTGGCTCTGGCCTCATCGAGCCAGACCCGGGCATCTTTCCCCATACTGAGGAATCGTTGAGGAATTGGTCACCTAGTATCGAAATCATGCTGCGCAAGGTACCTGAAACTTGTTTGGTGTTAGCGGTAGCCAGCGGGGTATTACTACGTAAGTTCGCCAACCATCCCTTAACCCGACTGCGTCGTGAGCCGATCGCCAGACGGCGCCTGGCAGAGTTCATGCAGGTTATCCAGCAGTTATTGATAACAGGCTCGGTGCAGGTCAAAGCCTGCCTGAGTTTTGCGCCACCGGTTTCGGTTGGGGAACTGGCTGCAGAAAGCAAAGATGGAAGCTTGATGCCTGTTATCATGGAGCATGCCCGAGAATTATTATCTGAGCATCTTAAGGCATATCACATCTTAACCGTCTGAAAAGAATGTTTTATCCTAAGCTGATCTTGGTTTGAACTGATAGCTCCCTGCTAGGTTTCTATTCAAGCCAGCCCTGAATTTTCCAGATGGAAAGGTCTACTTACAATGCAAACTGCCCGTTCCGAGTTTTTGTCTGGTGTCAAAGCCTTAATGCCTATCTTGCTGGGGGTGATCCCGTTCGGCATGATTTCCGGTATTGCCGTGATTCAAACCAATATTCCACCCGGTAGTGGCTTGATTATGTCGATCCTTATCTTTTCTGGCGCGGCCCTGATCGTTGCTTTGCAGTTAATCACGAACAGTGCGCCGGCACTGGTGGTGCTGTTCAGCGCACTGGTGGTTAACCTGCGCTTCATGATCTATAGCGCCTCGCTTGCCCCATATTTCAAGCGGCTTTCTACGGGCTGGAAGGGTCTATTGGCTTACCTGCTTAGCGACCAGGCCTATGCTGCCTCGATCCTTCATATCTCGGAGGGTTCCTGCCCCAAGTATTCACACTGGCACTTCCTGGGATCCGGATTGATGATGTGGGTAGCATGGCAGATCAGTGTCGGAATAGGCTTGTTTGTCGGTGCCCGCTTACCTTCCAACTGGTCGCTGGAGTTTACTATCCCTTTGACATTTTTAGCTTTGGCCATCCCTACCATAAAAGACCTGCCAACCACAGTGGCGGCTGTCGTCGCCAGCATCGTCGTAGTTTTGGCAGGGTGGGTTCCGCTTAAGATGGGTATGATAATCGCCGCGTTGATTGGCATCCTGGCTGGAATGCTGACCGAGGGGAGAAAGAAATGAAAATCTGGTTGATCATGATCGCGCTTGGTGTGGGTACTTTCCTGATTAGAATATCATTTATTGCCCTGTTCGGCAGCAGAGAAATTCCACCTTTACTCCAGCGCGCCCTGCGGTTTGTGCCTGCTTCAGTTCTTTCGGCTTTAGTTGTCCCCCAGATCCTCACTCGTAACAATGCCCTTGATTTTTCTCTTTCCAATCCCCAGTTGGTCGCCGGGATTGTGGCGGGGTTGGTTGCCTGGCGTACGAAGAATGTTTTATATACGATATTGAGCGGTATGATTATTTTATGGTTATTACAGGCGTTATTTACCAGGTAATCTTATAAATAAACCAAGTCAATAAATGACTTTTTTTGATCCTCATATAGCGATGAGCGCGGCGTACTGGTGAATGAGTATAAGTTTAGGATTGTATCTTAGCGGTGATCATTACTCGTATCGCAGAGCGTGCACAATTTCCAATCGGGCGGCTTGACGCGCTGGCAGTATAGCTGCTAACACGCCAAAAATCAAGCCGGTGGCAATGGCGCCCAGTAGTCCGGCGTATGGAAAGGTATAAGAGACCGGATAGCCCCCGGCGCTCAATCCTAATACCATGATATAACCCAGGTAAAGCCCGGCCAGCAGGCCAAAGGCCGTACCGATCATCGCCAGCAGGAGCGACTCAGCAACCACCATCCGGCGCACTTGTTTTTGGGTCGCGCCAATCGCGCGCAGCATGCCTATCTCGCGAGTACGCTCGATCACACCAATAGCCAGGGTGTTAAGTAAGGCGATCAGCGAGGGCGCCGCCAATATGCCTAACAATACAAAATAGAAGACAAAGATACTATTAAATACCTGTTTATTCTCATCAAAATAGCTTTTTCCGGAGATGAGTTTAAATTGAGGATAGTCCTTAAGTGCCTTTTTAATTCTTGTTTCGACTTGAGCTGTCTTAGCATCGGGTTCCAGGTTCAGCTGAAAGAAAATGTCTTCGTTATTATGGAAGTCTGTCAGGATATTGGTTTGGGAGATATATGCTGTTAAAACCTTGGCGTTTAGGTAGTCGCCTGCAATGGCGATGATACGATATTCTTTCCACCCTGTGGGGGTCGAGAGTTGAATGATATCTCCGACCTTGAGCTCTGCCTGAGCGGCGAAAACCCCATTAGCGATCAAAGAGCGTCCTTCGGCTAACTCAGTATAAGCCGTCTTGGCATCTCCAGCCTGGAAGGTAAGACTGGCTACTTGTTTATACGCTTCTGGATCAATACCCAAGAGGGCCACAGACTTATCCTTCACCGAAGCTGCCTCAAAACGCATTGAACTGACAACCTTCACACCGGGGATGGCGCGCAACTTATCTCCCAGGGTTTGTTTGGCCCCGACGTTGCTTCCCCACAGAGCTACAGAGGGCGGCATGATCAAGTAATCGCTTCCCAAGCTCCTTTGAAGCATTCCCAAGAAACCCCCCGAAATGCTCCAGATCATTCCACCTAAACCGACAATGATGGCCAGTCCAATCATGGTAGTGCTTGCAGTGATAGCTGCTCGTGAAGGCTGGCGTGATAAATTATTTTGAGCCAGAGTTCCCGTCCCCTGACGGGCAAAGATCAGACCGATCAGCCCGCTAAATATAGAAGCGATTGGTCTCACCAGTGCTGGTGCAACCAGCACCAATCCGATCATGAACATCAGGCACCCTAAGGCTATCAGGCTTAAGATGCCTGAAACCAGGCCTAAAACAGCCAGCACGATCATAATGATCCCTATGACTACTCCAGCTCCGACCGTACGCTGGATCACTTCGGCAAGCGATGGACGCAACGCCTCCAATGGTGTTACCCGGCTGGCACTGAACGCTGGCAACAGTCCCGCGAACAGGGTAGCCCCAACCCCTAACACACCAGTAGTCACAATGAGTTGTAAGGTAACGACAGGTGCGCCCATTTGTAGATTCGTGTATTGAGCTAATAAATCCCCTAATAAGATCATGGCACCCACACTGAGAAAATATCCTAAGCCAATACCCACCAGTGTTCCAACAATGCCCTGAAATACCCCTTCTGTCAGGATCAGCCCAATGATCATCGGACGGCTGGCTCCAATCGCCCTCAGCATGCCGATATCATGGCGGCGTTCTGCAACGATCGTACGAAATGTATTGAAGATGATGAATCCCCCCATAAACAGCGCCAGGAAACCGATCATATTGAATGCTATCTGCCCAGTTTGGATGCTGGCCAGCATTTCTGTTCCGCTAGATAACGCACCCAGCGAATAGTTATCCCCTAATCGAGATTCAAGCTCCTTCAGAATAACCTCTCGTTGAGTCAAATCCGTTGTATCGAGGTTGATTTCGATTGTATTGATACGCTCGGGAAGGCCCATTAATTTTTGTCCTTCTAGTAGCGTTACGAGAACTTCTTCATTTCCCGGCAGCGTGCGCGCTGGAAGCAACCCTACGACCTTCAAGCCAAAGCTGCCTTCGGTTGTCGGCAGGTACAATCTGTCATTGAGACCTAGACCAAGATTTTCAGCCAGGCTGGTAGTTATGACCGCCACATGGGTATCACTGTTACCAAGGAAACGTCCCCCTTTAATGCTATAGTTATGCATCATTTGTGCGGCTCTGGGGTCAATTCCGGTCAGTGTCAGGGCGGAAATCTCGCTCCGACTGTAATATTTCTCCGGAATGTTGATCGTGCGGCTTAATGTCCCTGCTATTGCACGGATACCCGCTATTGTTTTGACCTTGTCTATTTCTTTACTTGGGAACGCTTCACCGGCTATTTGTGTGATGGTTGCGTCCACCTGCCCCGAGACAGCCATAGCATTCGCCTGGAACGCTTTTATCATGGTTGGCAATATGGTACCTGTACTGAAGATCACCAATGTGCCAAACACGACCGCCAGCGTAGTAAGGAACGTCCTGAGTTTGCGGCCCCACAAATAACGGGCAGCCAAGGTCACTTGGAAATTCAACTCTTGCCTATCCTCTCCCCTACCCAATCATCATTGTCGGTATGGGTAGGCCCAGGTCGACTCTCGTCCATTAAAATAGCCCCATCCTTGAGAAGGACGACACGGTCGGCATATGAAGCGATGTGCTGGTCATGCGTGACCATCACCACTGCCCGACCCCACTCGTTTGCCACCTGGCGTAAAAGTGCAGCGACCTCGTCGGATGAGCGGGAGTCGAGGTTTCCAGTCGGTTCATCAGCCAGGACAAGCTTTGGCTCGGTTACCAAAGCGCGAGCGATCGCCACCCGCTGCTGCTGGCCGCCCGAAAGCTGGTCAGGCCGGCTGTTCAACCGGTCCCCTAAACCGACCTTTTGCAACCATTCCCTCGCTTTGGCTTTTGCCCTGGCAGCATTTACACCATCGAGTATGGTGGCTAAGGCTGCGTTTTCTGTGGCATCGAGCACCGGGATCAGGTTGTAAAACTGAAAGACGAAACCGATCTCTCGTCGGCGTAGCTTGGCGAGGGGTTCATCCTTCATGTCGTTCAGCGGTTGACCATCGATAACCACACATCCTTCCGTCGGGTGGTCCAGTCCACCCAGCAAATGCAGCAAAGTGGATTTTCCACAACCGCTGGGGCCCATGACTGCCATAAACTCGTGGGCATTTACGTTGAGATTGATGTGATCGAGTGCGGTCACAGCGTTCTCGCCTGTGCCGTATACTTTGGTGAGGTTTTCTGCTTGGACGAGGGACATATATAAAACTGTACGACCATTTGCTCGATTTGTCAATGGATTTATGGGCGGTTGTCGTTGTTAAGTGAATCTGTCACCCTAACTGTTAATTGAAAATGTCACCTTGATAATGGCATAGGCTCGAGTATAATCGGGTTTAGTCCACAAGAGAAGGCGAGACGGAACTGTTATCGACAGTT
>Ga0315295_10001686_pt1 | contig 18913 bp, 16 predicted proteins | sample YL17G14_0_MG_FD_204453 | JGI IMG/M metagenome (GOLD analysis project Ga0315295, IMG submission 204453) | Sediment microbial communities from Yellowstone Lake, YNP, Wyoming, USA - YL17G14_0 | ecosystem: Environmental > Aquatic > Freshwater > Lake > Sediment | place: USA: Wyoming | collected... | reverse complement strand
GTTCGCGAAGAGATTCGACGGATTCCGAGGAGGTCCACTGACCCTATCCAGAGACAAGATTCGGTCCTCGCGAAAAAGCGTTTCGAAAGAAACCATTATGGCGCTGGCGACGAGCAAGCGGAGGATAGAGTCATTCCACTCGAGACAAACTCTTGAACCTTTCGTGTACAGAGATGAGTGCGGGACCATGGGGCAGCGAGTCGTCCCGCTCGATCGTATCGGTGTCTACGTCCCGGGTGGTACCGCGAATTACGTTTCGTCAGTCCTTATGGCGTCAATCCCTGCGCGCATCGCAGGCGTCAAGGAAATCGCGATGTGCACGCCAGGCAGGAACGGCACGGTGCCCGACGAGATCCTGGCAGCTGCCGACTTGTGCGGCATCACAGAGGTTCACCCAGTCGGCGGAGCCCATTCTATCGCTGCGATGGCGTATGGTACCAGGTCGATTCCCAAGGTACAGAAAATCGTCGGTCCCGGAGGCAGCGTCGTCACGGCAGCAAAGCTACTCGTGAGGAACGATTGCGAGATCGATTTCTTGGCAGGGCCGTCCGAGGTCCTAGTGATCGCCGACAAGAGCGCGGATCCCACCCTCGTCGCTGCCGACATGCTCGCTCAACTGGAACACGACCCACTCGCGCGCGCACTTCTGGTCACGAACTCCAAACCGCTCGTTGATCAGACAAGGAATGAGCTTCGTCTCCAACTTGCCAAGGCTAGCAGGAGCGAGATAGCATCTGAGGCGGCCAAGAAAGGAGCTATCGCGATCATCACAGAGACGATAGCACAAGCAGTTGCGTTCTCGAACGACTACGCTCCCGAGCACCTTCTGGTCGACGTCAAGAACCCGATGGCCCTCCTCGACAGAGTGCAGAATGCGGGTTCGGTGTTCATAGGGAGATACTCCTCGGTCGCATTCGGGGACTACTGCAGCGGCACGAACCACATACTCCCTACGAAAGGGACGGCAGCCATGAAGTCCTCCCTCTCTGTCTACGACTTCCTCAAGATTATACCATATCAGTGCATTAGCCGAACCGGGGCAGCAAGACTCTCCAAGGTTGTTGACGTCCTGGCACGCGCGGAGGGTCTTCCGGCTCACGCAGAAGCAGCACTCGCTCGCACAAGGAAGGTGAAGAAGTGACCACCGTAGGAGAACTTCGAAGGAAGACCATCGAAGCGCTCAATAAACCGTCCTATTCGATCTCCAGGAAAGACATGGTCCTCCTGAATGACAACGCGAACTTGTTCGGCGTGAACCCAGCTGTGCTTGCGGTGGCAGAGTCGTTCGATTTCGCAAGGCTGTGGGCATATCCGAGCGAGAATTCGGATGCGCTGAGAGAGCGTATCGCCTCCGAATACGGAGTGGCGTCGGACGAGGTCATCGTCGGGAACGGCTCGGACGAGATCCTCGATATCACATCTAAATGCTTCATCAACCCCGGCGATGCGTTCTGCACTCCAACACCGACTTTCGGCATGTACAGGTTTTATGGGCGCCTCCATCTAGCGAGGGTGTGCGAGAAACAGCTGAAGAGAGATTTTTCCTTGGATGTTGAGAGCCTTCTCGAGGAAAGGGCAAAGATCACCGCCATATGCCAGCCGAACAACCCGACAGCGGTCCTGTTCGACTCCAAAGCCGTCAAACGCGTGCTTCGAGAGGCGTATGGACTGGTTCTTGTGGACGAGGCGTATGCGGATTATTCCGGCTCCAACATGCTTCCAGAAGTCATGAACTCAGAGCACGCCCTCGACTTGCGAACGTTTTCGAAAGCGCATGGTATGGCAGGCCTGCGTGTTGGCTTCGCTATCGCTCACAAAGAAATCATCGATGAACTTAGGAGCGTGCGGACTCCGTTCGGCTTGAACTCCTTTGCTGAGGCAGCGGCCATAAAGGCTCTCGACAACCGCTCTTGGATCAGTGAGACCGTCGCCAGGACCAAGGAGGAACGATCGTACCTCGCACCTAGGCTGATCACACTCGGTTTCAAGGTATATCCATCGGACTGCAACTTCCTGCTCTGCAAAGCACCAATCGATGGCCCCGCCCTAGTCTCAGCTCTGAGAGGGGAAGGGGTCGCCATTCGGGACTGCAATTCGTATCCGCTCCTCGAGAATCATGTTCGGATCACGATCGGGCCAAGGCCAATGCTCGATGTCTTGCTCGACAAACTCGAGCACTTGCTTTCTGTGGGGTCAAGATGAAGATCTCGATAATGGACTACGGCGTGGGAAACCTCCACAGCATTTCCAAAGGGCTCGAAAGAGCAGGAGCCAATGTGCAAATGGTGGAAGATCCGGAGGAACTCCTTGAGGCGGAGTGCATCGTCTTCCCTGGTGTTGGCGCGTTCGGTGCCGCGATGGAGGTTCTGAGACCAGTGCTGCCTGGGCTTAGGAAGAAAGTGAAAGATGGCACTCCCACCCTCGGGATATGCCTCGGCATGCAGATCCTCTTCGAGAAGAGCGAGGAATCGAGGGGAGAGGGAGTCGCGGTCATCAAGGGCACCGTGAGAAGACTGAGGCGTGGTCGGATCCCGCAGATGGGCTGGAATGAAGTTGTCCCAAAGAGCGACAGACTGTTCGAGGGCGTGCCTGAGGGGTCTCAATTCTACTTCGCCAATTCCTACATATGTCTTCCAGCTGAGGATGTGACGATCGCGGATACGGTCTATGGCATGAGGTTCGCGTCCGCAGTCAGGAAGGGCGCCATTCTCGGGGTCCAGTTCCACCCGGAGAAGAGCGGACCCCCAGGTCTAAGGCTACTCGGCAATTTCGTGCGCATCGCGGAGGAGTCTTCGTGAAAGTAATACCTGCAATCGACGTGAAGGACGGGAAGTGCGTTCAGCTTGTCGGAGGGAAACCGGGGACTGAGAAGGTCATGATCGACGATGTCATGGGCGTCGCCAAGAGGTGGCAGAGTGAGGGCGCCGAACTGATCCACATCATAGATCTCGATTCCGCGCTGGAAACCGGCAACAACGAGACGTTGATCGAGATGATCGCTGCTTCGCTGTCCATACCCGTCCAGGTCGGTGGAGGAATACGAGACCAGGAGAAGGTCCAGAGACTCTTCGATATTGGGTGCGAAAGGGTCATCATTGGCACAAGGGCGATTCAAGACAAACCTTTCGTCAGGAAGATGGCCGAGGAGTATCCGGACGGAATAGTTGTGGCCGTAGATTCGGTGGCGAACGAGGTCCTGATAAAGGGTTGGCAAGAAGGCTCGGGCAAGGATATGCTGACCGTGGTGAAGGATCTCGATGCCTTGCCGATCTTCGGGTTCTTGTACACGAATGTCGAGGTCGAGGGGCAGCTCAAAGGGATAGATCCGATTCCGATCCAGGCCTTGGCCAATAGCACCAAGAAGCCATTGATCGTCTCGGGCGGCATCACTACCATGGGTGATCTGGATATTCTTCAAAGGATGGGCGTTCATTCCGCGGTTGTCGGCATGGCGATCTACACCGGGATGATCGACTTCAGAAGGGCAGTGGGGGAATTCAGGTGAGGACGAAGGTTGGTCAGAGGAGATCCGCGATATCAAGGCAAACGAAGGAGACATCGATCAAACTCGAGCTGGATATTGACGGTGAAGGCAAGTCGAAGTGCGTCGTCACTGACGAGTTCCTCAGGCACATGGTCGAGACGCTCGCGAAATACTCTGGCACGGACATCATGATGACTGCTAGGGGGGACATCGAACACCACCTGATTGAGGACGCTGCGATAACTCTCGGAAGGGGCTACAGAGAGGCCATCGGTTCCAAACCGATCAAGAGGATAGCCAGCGCGACGGTCCCTATGGATGAAGCCCTGGTCAAGGTCGCGATCGATTTGATAGACAGACCATATGCACACCTCGAGATGCCCAATCCGATGTACGAACACTTCCTGAGGTCGTTTGCTATGGAGTTGAGGGCGACAGTGCACACCATCGTCATCAGGGGGAAGGACGAGCACCACATTATCGAGGCGACTTTCAAGGCTCTGGGATTGGCGCTCAAAGAAGCGATGGTCGAGACGAAGACAACGGTGTCGACGAAGTCGAGCGTGAAGTGGAGGAGCGCTTAATGCCGCTCTCGAAACGCATCATCCCTTGCCTCGACGTGAGAGACGGCGTCGTGGTAAAGGGTGTCTGCTTCAAGGATCTTCAGGCCGTCGGGGACCCGCCTGCCCTGGCTGTTGAATATCAGGATCAAGGCGCGGACGAAATCGTCTTCCTGGACGTGAAGGCCTCAATAGCAGGCCGGGAGACACTGAGGACAGCCGTGCGGAAGACAGCGGAGACTCTCTTCATACCATTGACGGTGGGCGGCGGGATCAGATCGTTCGCTGATGTGAGGGCCACCCTTAAGGCTGGGGCGGACAAGACCTCGATCAATTCCGCGGCGGTCGAGAGCCCGTCCCTGATATCACAGTGTTCTGCTGCATTCGGGAGTCAGTGCATCGTGATTGCGATTGACGCCAAGAATTCGTGTGACAGCTGGGAGGTCTACACGTACTCTGGTACGAAGGCCACCGGACTCGACGCGATCGAATGGGCCAAGGAAGTCTGCGAAAGGGGAGCGGGTGAGATACTTCTGACAAGCATGGATGCCGATGGCACGAAGATGGGATACGACATAGAGTTGACCCGGAAAGTCGTCCGTGCCGTGAATGTCCCGGTCGTCGCTTCCGGGGGTTGCGGCAAGATAGAACACATAGTGGAGGTTCTGACCAAAGGTGAGGCTGACGCAGCGCTCGCGGCCTCGATCTTCCACTATGGTCAGCACACAGTCACCGATGTGAAGATAGCGCTCGAGAGAGAAGGGATTCCCGTCAGAAAGGGAGTGGGAATGTGATCGAGAAGAAGGAATTAGTCCCGGTTGTCGTGCAGGATGTCAAGAACAACAACGTTCTGATGCTCGCCTACATGAACGATGAGGCCCTCGAGTTGACGAAGAAGACCGGCTACATGCACTATTGGAGCCGATCCAGGAACGCGATCTGGAAGAAGGGAGAGACCTCCGGGAACGTCCAAAAGTGCATCGAGCTGATGACTGATTGCGATGGCGACGCCATCCTCGCGCGTGTCGAGCAGACAGGCGTGGCCTGTCACACAGGAACCTACTCTTGCTTCTCCAAGGATCCGATCCGCCAGCAGGACATCGTCGCGGCACTGTGGCGGGTGTTCGACGAGCGGAAAGCCAACCCGTCCGACTTTTCCTATACATGCAAGCTTTTCAAGAACCGGAATCTTCTGCTTAAGAAGATCGCAGAGGAGAGCTCGGAGGTCATGATCGCAGCGAAGGACAAATCGAGGAAGGAACTCATCTACGAAGCAGGAGACCTGATGTATCATCTTATGGTCCTGCTCTACGATGAGGGTATATCGATGGATGAGATACATGCTGAACTGGAGGGTAGAAGGAAATGAGAGCTAGGAGATGCGATTTCCACATGCACACGATCTTGAGCGACGGCGAGCTCCTGCCGATGGAACTGATCAGAAGAGCGGCAGCTGCAGATCACAGAGCAATCGCTCTAACCGACCACGCTTCCTTTTCAAACCTAGAGGAAGTCGTAAAGGCGCTCGCTCGAGACTGCAAGCGGGCTGACGCTTGGGGAATAGAAGCTATCCCCGGCGTGGAGCTCACACACGTCCCGGTCAAGTACTTGGATGATGCCATAAGGAAGTCGCGGAAAGCGGGCGCCGAGCTGATCATAATCCATGGGGAGACGCCAGTCGAACCAGTCGAGAAAGGTACGAACCGCAAGGCGGTGTCGAACCCCGAGGTGGACATATTGGCACACCCAGGCATGATCTCTATCGACGAGGTTGAGCTTGCGGCGAAGAACGATGTCTTCTTGGAGATCTCTTGCCGGCGAGGGCATTCACTTGCGAACGGCCATGTCGCGTCCCTTGCGAAGGATCTGAAAGCGAAGCTTGTAGTGAACACTGATGCACATTCTCCAGACGACCTGAGCTCCATGGCGTTTGCGAACACTGTCGCGCGCGGAGCGGGAATGATGCCAGAGGAGATTCGAGAGGCTCTCGTCTCAACACCTGAGGAGATTCTCAAGAGGCTGGGCAGGCTGTAGGCCAGTCCGCTCGGTTATTCATTCCGTCATATATTCTTAATAAGACTAAAATAGCTCGACTGCGCATGGCCCGAGACGAGAAGATGACGATAGTGAGCATTTCCGTGCCCAGCGAGCTATTGAGCCGGTTCGACGAGATTTTTGCTTCGAAGGGCTTCAGGTCGCGGTCGGACGCGATGCGCGAGTCGATGCGCTCCTTCGTTGATGAGGCTGAGTGGGACAGCACCGAAGGCGAGAATCAGATCGTCATAACGATGATCTACGATGAAATAGGGCCGAGGGGCGAGCTTTCCGTGTTGCAGCACAGGTACGAAGAGATTCAGATGATGCTTCACCTGCACCTGGAGAAGGGACAGTGCATGGAGGTCTTCATTGCGAGGGGCCCCAACAGCAGGTTGCGAGAGATACTTGGCAAGATTCGGAAGGTCAAAGGCGTCAGATCGATCAGATTCATATCAACTTCGCGCTCAGCTGACTAGGACATGGTCCTAGAGGCCCTGCCGGAGATCATCATCAACGCATTCTCCATGTCGGAGTATCTCTGGATCACTACGTCAGCCATCCCCTCAAGGCCAATCGGAGGTTCCTTGTCCGATGGATTGTACCAGATGGTCCAAAGGCCGGTTTTCTTGGCTCCAGCGATGTCCGTCTCGAAATGATCTCCTATCATCACGACCTCGTCTGGTGTCAATTCCAGCTTGCGCAAGATGCCGCGATAGAAGGCAGAGTTCGGTTTCGTAGCCTTGAGATCTCGTGCCGTGAAAACTTCGTCGAAATACTTCTCCAGGCCTGTTCGTTCGAGAGCGTCCCTGACGAGACTGGATCCCGAGTCGGAGGCGTTTGAGGCGAGAGCAATTACGTAGCTCGGCTTTGCCGTTCTCAGCGCGTTTTCGATTCCGGGCTCGGCCTCCACTCTGGGCCAATGGGCCATCGGTCCGGAGAATTCTGGGAAAACACGCATTACGGTATCGCCCCAGTCGAATACCAACGCGCGAATCATTGTTAAGGACCTCGGCAGACCGTGGTGGAAGGAATCTCATTAGGCGCTATTAAAATAAACTCACCGCCCAACGTGGCAAAAGTGCATTCAGGACGATATGATGGCGAGTTATCCCTCCACTTATGAAATGGTAAAGAAAGATTATAATATATCAGGACTCAATTCAATTTGATTGCTGGAGAAATGCGCGAGACAATCCGAACGACCTGTTTCAGCATGTGGTGAGAACTTGCATCCGTGTATCGAGAACTCCCTAGCGGTTGGTTTCGTCTCAGACGAATGTCAACCATTGCCGACCATTGCCTGTTCTGAGCAGACTTTGAAATCGCAGGAAGAAGTCACCAAGCGCTGCGACCTGCACGCTGGTTGCCGCAACACAACCCCCATCGATTTGGACCGGCTCGTCAAAGTCGCTTCGTCAACTCAGGATCTCTGGTTATTCTTGCCGATGCTATCGGCAACGGGAGTGCGAGCAAATTGAGCGGCGTTACTGGAAGAACCTCATCAGGAAAGCCACCCGCATCGCGTGTTGCCAAGTTGAGAATCCTTCTGATCGAAGACGACCCGGGGGATGTTCGATTGATCAAGGAGATGCTCGAGGAAGGCAGCAAACGGATTGTATTCGAGATCGAACCTATTGACAAGTTGGCAACGGGTCTTGAGAAGGTCAGGAGCGAGAGATACGATGCCGTGCTGCTTGACATTGACCTTCTGGACAGCAAAGGGCTTCACACCTTCTACGCTCTCCATTCAGCGGCACCCCAACTTCCTATAATCGTGCTTTCCCCATTCGCAGATGAGGAAGTCGCCAGCGAGGTTGTTAGAGGAGGCGCGCAAGACTTTCTCATAAAGGGGAGGATAGAGGGCGGCATTCTCACGCGAGGCATCCTGTACTCCATCGAGCGGAAGCAGGCCGAAACGGCCCTCCGTGGCAGGGCCATGGAGGCTGAGTCGTCTCAGTTCAGAGCTGAGACATACTTCGATTTCCTCGCCCATGACATGGCAAATATCATCTCCCCGATCATGGCCTACGCTGAGTTGATCTCTGCTGATGGTGCGACATCACCTGAGATCAAGAACAAGGCCGCCAAAATAGTGGAACAGGTCCGGCGCGCAGCTTCATTCATTCTCAGCCTCAAAGGACTTGAAGAGGCGGAAAGAACGCCACTGGATCGATTCGCGACCGTTGATCTGGTTGAAGTCTTCCCGCCTATTGAGGCTCGCGTCCGCCAGGAGTATCTCGATAAGCACCTTATAATCGGTTATGAACTGCCCTCGGGGACGTCATTGCGGGTCATTGGCGGGAATCACATCCGGAATATCCTTGAGGGGATACTGGAGAATGCAGCGAATTACGCCGACAATGATACTGTCGCAATCAACATCAAAGTGGTGCCCGCCGAAGAGGTCGGTGAGAAGAAGTCTTGGCAGATCGAAATTGCGGATAACGGTCCCGGCATTCCGGATGACCTCAAAAACTGCTTTCAGGGTTCGTCGAACCGACCTGAAGGATTGAGAAAAGATTTATCTCGCGGGGTGGCGTCGAGCCTCTTAGTCTACTCCACAGTCGTGAAGCACTTCGGAGGTAGAATATGGGTTGAGGACAGGTTACCTGGAGACTTCACGAAAGGCGCCAAGATAATGATGAGATTGCCAAGGGGTGAATAGTCTGGCCGCAAGTGTTTTCATTGTCGAGGACGATCGAATGGTCATCGAGACCTATCGCGAGATTCTGAGGATATATGGGTTCGAGGTCGTTGGCTGGTCTTACAACGGAGAGGAAGCGATCAAGAAGTTCAAGAATCTGAATCCTCGTCCTGATGTGATTATCATGGACCACAGACTCCCAATGAAGAACGGCATAGAGACCACTAAGGAAATACTGCAGATTGATCCCCATGCTAGAGTCTTGTTCGTGAGCGCAGATGTGACCGCGCGGTCCTCCGCCATCGCGAATGGCGCCGCCGGTTTCCTGCGTAAGCCCTTTGAACTGAAGGAGTTCGTGTCCACCATCAGAGTCCTGGCTGACAAGGCTCCATCTCCGCCACCTGGATGAATCAGGGAGGTGCCCCTTTTCGCTAGGCCCAATCAAAAAGTGGCCCATCGGGGGAATTGAGAGACTCTCTGGCAGTCTCACCCATACTCATCGCCAGATTCACGAAACAGCAGAACTCATCGATTAGGTTGGGTGGTGCTCCCGCCGGGATTTGAACCCGGGTATCGAACTTTCACCGGCCTGCCGCGAAAGCAGCCACGAGAGGCTCGAATGATTGGCCGGACTACACTACGGGAGCACTGTGAATCCCTCCAAAATGGATGGCCTTACATAAATGTTTGGAGTATAGCATCAGATATCTTCGTCGCCTTCGCGCCAGTCAAGACCAGGAGTTCTCAACCCCAGCTTCGGGGCCGGCTGGACCTTGCGCTTGTGAGATGTCATTCTCACGGTCTTCGCGATCTTCGCCACCTCTTTGACTGTGGTTTTGGCTCGCTCAGCAATCTCCTTCTCGGCCAGGCCAAGCTCTATGCCGAACAGGATCGCGTCCAGCCTCTCGTATGTGATTCCCATTTCTCCTTCGTCCGTCTGCCCTTTCCACAGGCCAGCAGAAGGCGCCTTCTTGATGATCTTGTCAGGGATTCCGATATCCTTCGCGAGTTGCCGAACTTCCGTTTTGTAAAGGTCACCGATTGGCTCCAGATCCGCTGCGCCGTCGCCGAACTTCGTGAAGTATCCGACAAGTAGCTCGCTCTTATTGCTGGTCCCGACGACCAGCCTCCAGTCGGTGTTGGCGTAGTGGTAGAGAACGATCATCCTGCTTCTGGCTTTGATGTTTGCCAGTGACTTCCTGTCGATCTTCTCCTTTATCGCTTTTCTGTAAGCTTCAGCAGGACCGGTGATGTCGACGACCTCGTAATCCACGCGCTCGCGCTTGCAGATCTCCATGGAATCCAAGAGATCTTCCTTCGGGGAATCCTTCTCAGGCATCAGGAGCGCCAGCACCTTCTTCTTCCCGACAGCCCGCACACAGAGTCGCAGAACGACTGCAGAATCTATGCCTCCGCTCACGCCAAGAACGTAGCCTTTGGCACCTGTCTTTCTCAGCTTCTCAGAGAGGAATTTCTCTATTATCTGCTCCGTTCCTTCTTTGAGCTTCGGGAGTATCATCGTGCTGGAATACCCCCGTTTGGATATATCGCTTATGGTCGGTCTGGCCTGATTGTCATGGGAGAACCGTAATCTATCTGCAGGACCATTCGTCGTATGATGGCGAAAATCGTTGTCACACTCGCCCAGCTCACATGTCAGCTCCACGACAAGGAGGCCAACCTGAAGCGCATGAGGGACATCGTGCGCAAGACGAAAGGGAACATTGTCATCTTTCCTGAGCTCAACCTCACAGGCTACATGCCTCGGGACGATCTGTTCGGGCAGGCGGAGACCGCCTCAAGCCGGATGATAAAGGCCATAGTCCGGCTCGCCAAGGACACCAAGAAAGACATCGTGTTCGGGGCTCCGATGAAGGGCGAACGATTGCCGGGCATCGTCTACAACTCATGTCTGCTCGCGGCTGGTACTGGCAAGCTCTTCAGATACGACAAGATGTACCTCCCAACATTCGGCCCGTTCGAGGAGAAGGTCTTCTTCGCCGAAGGGAAGGGGGTTGTTGTGGGTGATGGGCGCCATGCCCGGATCGGTCTGATGATTTGCTACGACATGTTCTTCCCCGAACTCGCCAAGCTTGAGACTTTGTTAGGAGCGCAGATACTTGTCAACATATCCGCCGCCCCTACAACATCGAGACCATTCTTCAGAAGAGTGATGCCTGGTAGGGCCGTGGAGAACGCCATCTTCGTAGCCTACAGCAACATGGTTGGAGTCCACGGCAGTCTCGTCTTCGGAGGGGGCAGCGTATTATGCGGTCCTCGTGGGGAGGAGATTGTGAGGGCAAAGGATCTTGAGCCAGACATTGTAGAAGCCGAGATCGACCTCGCTGATATAGATGTCGCGAGGCGATTCCGCCCCGTTGTGAGGGATTCGCGGCCAGAGATACTGGATCAGATCGGTTCGGTTCTCAGAAGCGGCAGAACCGATTGAACTTGATGTACTGGCGCGTCTTGTCGAGGGTAAATCGACACGCGGATATTCTTAAATACAGACACCCTTTTGAAGGTAGTCAAGCTGAGGTGGCCCAGCTCGGTAAGGCGCGAGCCTGGAATCTGCTGTCCTTATGCCAGCAAGCTCGTGGCGCTCAGCGCCTCGGGAGTTCAAATCTCCCCCTCAGCGCTTTTGGCGACCCACTACCTAAATACCATGCAGTCTATTTCCTGAAGAAGCTCGGAGGATTCTGGTCTGGCGGAGAAATGAATGATAAGAGTCCTGCACGTCGATGATGAGGTCGGGTTCCTTGATCTGGTCGGCTTCTTTTTGAAACGAGAAGGAGATTTCGAAGTCGACACGACAACCACCGCCGAGTCGGCCCTCGAGAAGATGCAATCTGAGAACTACGACGCATTCGTAGTAGACTATAGCCTTCCAGGGATGGATGGTATAGAGCTGCTCAAGATTCTCAGGGCGAGGGGTCTGCAGATTCCCTTCGTCCTCTTTACAGGTAAGGGGAAGGAGGAGACAGCCGTCCAGGCCCTGAACTGCGGTGCGGATTTCTACCTCCAAAAGGGTGCAAACACTCAGCTGCAGTTCACAGAGCTTGCGAACATGTTGAGGAAGTCTGTCCAGGGCAACCGCTCGGAAGCGGCCGCTCGTGAGGGGGAGAGATTCCTATCGAGCGTATTCTCAAGCATCCAGGATGGGATAAGTGTCCTTGACAAGGACCTGAACATCCTTCGTGTCAACCAGACGATGGAGGACTGGTACTCGCACAAGATGCCACTGGTCGGCAAGAAGTGCTACGATGCCTATCACGGCCGACAGGCACAATGCGATTCATGTCCGAGCATAAGGACAATCAATAGTGAGAAGTCGGCGTACGAAGTTGTTCCGAAGGCCGGTCCAAAAGGCGAGATCATGGGATGGCTCGACCTCTACAGCTTTCCAATGAGGGACAGCAAGACGGGCGAACTGTCTGGAGTCATAGAATACGTCCGAGACATAACCGACCGCAGGAAGGCCGAGCAGGATCTTCACGACGCACTAGAGCGATACAAGGAGCTGCAGGGGATCATAGACAAGAGCCCCGCCGTCCTGGTGCTCTGGCGTCCGGAGCCAGGCTCTCCGGTCACATTCGTATCTGATAGCATCGCGCAGTTCGGATACAAGCGCGAGGACCTGATGTCTCGTCGATACGTCTACGACGACATCATTCACAAAGACGACCTCGACCGCGTCAATGAGGAATTCCGGGGGTTAGTTGGGAAGGGTGCCAATGATTTCCGGCAAGAGTATAGAATAGCCACCCCATCGGGCGAAGTGCGATGGGTCGAGGACCACACATATGTGCGCAGAGGATCCGACGGCAACCCCATCCTTTTCGAAGGCCTGATAATAGACGTGACAGCTCGAAAGCTCGCTCAGGAAAGAGGGGAAGATCTCGGATCGAGACTGCAAGCGATTGTCGAGGCCTTCCCCGATCTCTACTTCCACGTGGATGCAGATGGGACGGTTCTCGACTTCAATGCCGGCCGCATAGCAGATCCGGACGTCCCTCCGCAGCAGTTTCTGGGAAGGAGATTGCAGGAGGTTTTGCCTCCAGACGTTGGGAAGATGTACGGAGAATCCGTCGCCGAAGCCCTGAGAACTGGCAGAATCGTCGCCCAGGAATACACCCTTGAGCTGGAGGGTGAGACCCGATACTTCGAGGGCAAACTTGTCCCGATTTCAAAGAAAGAGGCACTCATCATCGTGCGAAATATCACCGCCAGCAAACGAGCCGAGGAAGCGCTTCGGGCGAGCGAGTCTGCGTACAGACAGCTTGCAGACAGCATCACGGACGTCTTCTTCGCGCTTGACAAGGATATGCGGTACACATATTGGAACAAAGCGTCCGAAGTGCTCACAGGGATTTCGGCCAGAGATGCAATCGGCAAGTCCCTCTCAGAGCTCTTCCCTGGCCCGCAGGGCGAGAAAGCAAGAAAGGTATATCTCGAGGTGTTGAGAACCAAGAAAGCGATGAACTTTACAAATGAGTACAATCTTGGCGGGAAGGATCACCTCTATGATATCACTGCATATCCGATCGAGTACGGAGTGTCGGTCATAACCAAGGACATCACTGAGCACAAACTGGCGGAGGAGATGCTGAGGAGGAGCGAGGAGAAGTACCGGCAGCTTGTCGATTTGGCCCAGGAAGGCATATTGATGACTGACGCGGATGCGGTTATTCGGTTTGCGAATCCGAAGATGGCTGATATGCTGGGCTATCACGTCGACGAGCTGGTCGGCAAATCAGTCTTCCAGTTCATGAATGGACAGGCTGCCGAGCTGGGAAAGCGCAAATTCGAAGACAGAAGACGGGGGCTCGTCGGTCGGTATGAATTCGATTTCCTCAGAAACGATGGGACCCTGATTCGCACGAGGATAGGATCGACCCCGATCAAGGACAAAGGCGGCGACTTTCTTGGTTCTCTTGCGGTTGTCACCGATATAACGAATCACAAAAGATACGAGGATGCCCTGGAAGTCGCCAACCAGAAACTGAACCTGTTGGGCCAAGTGACCAGACACGACGCTTTGAACCAACTCGCGGTCTTGATGGGATGGCTGCAGATCGCCCAAGAGTCTGTCGCAGAACCACCTGTACAAGAATACATGAAGAACATGAGAACTGCGGCAGAGACAGTCATCAGACAGCTCGACTTCACTGGAGACTATCAGAAGATGGGCGTCGCAAAGCCTGAGTGGATCGATGTCAAGACCGCCTTCTTGAACGGCACCGCGGGGTTCAGCCCAAGCAAGTTCGCCAAGTCAGTTCATGTCGACGGACTTGAGGTCTACGCTGACATGATGTTCGAGAAGGTCTTCCACAATCTGGTCCACAACTCGATCCGACATGGCAAGAAGGTCACCGAAATTCGAGTCCATCACAAGAAGAAAGGGAATGACCTGTTGTTGTTCTATGAGGATGATGGTGTTGGCGTACCGGCCGATAAGAAGGACAAGCTCTTCCTACGGGGAATCGGCGATCATACTGGCTTTGGTCTCTTCATTGTCAGAGCTATCCTGGGAATTACAGGCATAACAATCGAGGAGAACGGAATACCAGGCCATGGTGTTCGATTCGAGATGCATGTCCCTTCAAATGGATTCAGAGTAAGGGGACGCGCTGAGAGTCAAGAGCGATGACACCACACAAATCGCTGCTTGCGGATGGCTGAATCGATAGGGCGTGCACTTGTCGAGTGCCTCCCTTTTGTGTCGCAGAAACAATAAATAACACGGTAGGCCATGATAAGAGCGCATTCCCCTCAGCCAGTACGTGGAGGAACTGATGACCATAAGAATCCTGCTCATAGACGATGAGAAAGCCCTCTTGGAGATTGCCAAGGTTTTCTTGGAGCAGGAGAAAGGGTTCAAGATCGTAACCTCGCTCTCCGCACAAGAGGCGCTCGACAGACTGAAGAGAGATCGATTCGACGTGATAGTTTCGGACTATCAGATGGCCGGGATGAACGGAATCGAGTTGCTGAAGAAGCTCAAGTCTGCGGGAGACACGACTCCTTACATCCTATTCACAGGCAGAGGAAGGGAGGATGTGGCAATTGACGCGTTGAACAACGGCGCGTCATTCTATCTGCAAAAGGGCGGGGATCCGGAATCGCAGTTTGCAGAACTCGCCAATATGATAGAGATTTCAGCACGTCAAGCGCGGGCGGAGAGGACGCTGCTGCAGGAGAAGGACAGGGCGCAACAATACATCAACCTCGCCGGAGTCATGCTACTGGCCCTTGACAAGCACGGGAAAGTGACTCTGATCAACAAGAAGGGTTGCGAGATCCTGGGATATGAAGAAGACCAGATTCTCGGGAAGTCCTGGTTCGAGAACTTCCTGCGGGAGAGGTGCCGAGATGAAGTCAAGGTTATCTTCAATGGGCTGATGCGTGGAGAACTCGGACCGCTGGATCACCAGCCCTCATTCCCGGTCCTGTGCAAGGGCGGAGCGGAGAGACGCATCGCCTTCACCAACGCTCACTTGAAGAACGAGGAGGGTGAGATAGTGGGCACTTTGAGCTCGGGGGAGGATGTCACCGAGCGCGAGCTGGCAGAGGATGCGCTCAGAGTCGGTCTTGCGAAATACACGACGCTCTTCGAATCGCTGCCATTGGGAGTGACCATTTCAGACAAAGAAGGCAACATAGTTGAGAGCAACAGAGACGCGGAGCGATTACTGGGCCTATCTCGGGAGGATCAGGTCAAGAGACAAATCGACGGACGAGAGTGGCGCATCGTAAGACGAGATGGCTCTCCAATGCCAGCGAGCGAGTATGCGAGCGTCAGGGCGATGAAAGAGAACCGACTCGTCTCGGATGTCGAAATGGGCATCGTCAAGGATGACGGTCCCCCGACCTGGATCAACGTCACGGCCGCGCCTATTCCTCTGGCTGGTTATGGTGTGGCGATAGTCTATAATGACATCACCGAACGCAAACTGGCGGAGGAGATGCTGAGGAAGAGCGAGGACAAGTACCGGCAATTGGTCGAACTCGCTCAAGAGGGCGTCTGGGTCATCGATGCGGATGCAAATACCACTTATGTCAACCCTCGAATGGCAGAAATGTTGGGCTATACGTCAGGTGAAATGATGGGGCGTCCTATCTTCGCTTTCATGGATGAGCGTGGCAAGAAAACCGCTCAAATGGCGCTCGGCCGTAGACAAGGAATCCATGAACATCACGATTTCGAGTTCCTGCGAAAGGATGGGCAGCGAATCTATGCTAGCTTGGAAACCTCACCACTTATGGATGAGGCGGGAAATTACACAGGTTACATGGCTGTTGTGGCGGACATCACCGAGCGCAAGCGGACCGAGGATGCGTTGAGAGAGAGCGAGAAGAGGTACCGCCTGCTGGTGGATAGTGCTGCCGAAGCCATCATTGTGGCGCAGGATGGGATGATTCGTGTGGTCAATCCCATGACCATCGCAATAACCGGCCTTTCGGAGCAGGAACTCATGTCGAAGCCTTTTCCAGCGTTCGTCCATCCAGATGACCGCGCCATGGTGGTGGATACCTATCAGAGGCGGTTGAGGGGCGAAGCCGTCCCGGCCCGCTACGCCTTTCGGCTGCTAGCTAAGGATGGAATCATCAAGTGGATGGAGGTCAGCGCGGTCGCGATCGACTGGGAAGGACGTCCCGCGACCCTGAACTTCCTGACCGACATCACCGAGCGCAGGAAATCCGAAGTGGTTATCGCGGAGTCTTTGGAGAAGCGCAGAGAGCTCGAATCCATAATAGACAAGAGCCCTGCGATAGCATTCATCTGGAAGCATGTTCCGGAATGGTCAGTCGTATTTGTGTCCAGCAACATCAAGCAGTTCGGGTACATGCCAGAGGATTTCACATCGAGGCGCTTGACATACGCAGATCTCGTGCATCCAGAGGATATGAAGCGCGTATTCGGTGAATCCGAGGCGTACGCCAAGAAAGGCGTTTCGGAGTTCACCCAGGAATACAGAATCCTTACGAAGTCCGGCGATGTTCGATGGGTGGACGACCGCACTGTGATCCTCCGAAATACAGCGGGTGAATCTGTCTTCCACCAGGGCATAATCTTCGACATCACTGAGCAGAGGCGCGCCGAGAGAGCACTGAGGCAGGCAAACGAGAAGTTGTCGCTCCTGGGAAGCATCACTAGGCACGATGCCATCAATCAGTTGTCCGTCCTGATGGCGTGGCTTGACATCGCCAAGGAAGTCGGGAAGGATCTGCCGATAATGGATCAGCTGACTCGGGTGCAAGAATCCGCTCGCATCCTTCAGAGGCAGCTCGAGTTCACGGCGGAGTACCAGGAGATGGGTGTCAAGCAACCCCAATGGATAAATCTGAGGGACGCAGCTGACGCGGGCACCGAAGGCATTGACCTGGGTGCCGTTTCTATCAAGTATGATTTGAAGGGTGCCGAGATCTTCGCGGACCCCATGCTCGAGAAGATGTTCCACAATCTTGTTGACAACTCACTTAGGCACGGCGAGAAGGTGACGCAGATTCGGCTCTACTGCAAGGAGTCCAACGAAGGACTCGTCATAATCTGCGAGGACGATGGCGCAGGGGTCCCGGTCGACGAGAAGGAGAGGATATTCGAACGCGGCTTCGGAAAGCACATGGGGTTAGGGCTCTATCTGGTCCGTGAGATCCTCGGGATAACCGGCATAGTGGTGAAGGAAACGGGCGAGCCAGGCACGGGTGCCAGATTCGAGGTGCTCGTTCCCGCCGGTAACTACAGGTTCGGCCACCCCGGTCAGTAGTCGGAATTCCTTCGCAGTCGTTCCTCAGCCAGTTCCAGATCCTCTCTGCTGTTCAGGTTCCAGAAGCTCTCCAGCCGAGGGTCCATGACGCGGACTATGTCCTCATCAACATACTCCAAATCTAGCATTCTGTAAGCATCGACCGGCCTTTGTCCGCCCTCTTCTATCGCCTGTTCGAATGCGGCCAGGCACCTGATTCTTCTGTAGGCGCCGTGAAGCGGTTCGAAATTGCCTCCAATCCGGGGCACGGCCCCGTCCCTCTTCCTGGCGAGGGATACGATCGACCTGCACAGATCCACCTTCAAGAACGGGGTGTCGCACGGGCTGACAAGGACGGAATCCTCTTTGGCGGCGCTCAGCGCGGTGACGAGCCCTTCGATAGGACCAACTCCGGATCTCTTGTCCTCAGCTATCATGTATTCGTCGCCAAGGGCTTCCCGGTACCTTCCTGACATGCCCTTGGCGACAGCTACGACGATCTCGTCTGCAACGCTCTCCAGAGTCCGCGCGACGTAGGAGATCAGCGGTTTCCCTCCGAGCACAGCAAGTCCTTTCTCCTCTCCCATGCGAGAGCTCAATCCACCGGACAGGATAGCCCCGGAAAGCATCGGTCAGAGTGAAGCGAATCAATGGTAATCAAGGTATCTCGGCGATGCCACCCAAAAAGGTTATTATCGGCCATCATCTTCGCAAGTCAGCTGGTAGGTCCCAATGTCCAAGATCACGATGACTCAAGGCGCGGGCGGAGAGCGGATGCAGGAGTTCATCCGCGAGTTCGTGCTGAAGGAGTTGGATCACGATTTCGGGGAGATACCTCTAGCCGCCTTGGACGACGCGGCAATCATCGACGGGATCGCGTTCACCACCGACTCTTATACGGTCAAACCGCTCTTCTTCCCGGGCGGGGACATAGGGGTCCTGTCCGTCGCCGGGACGGTGAACGACCTTTCGGTAATGGGCGCGACACCGTTGGCGCTCTCGTGCGCCATGATAATCCAGGAGGGGTTCTCCGGCGAGGAGCTCCACAAGATCATGAGGAGCATCAGCGCGACGGCAAAGAAGGCCGAGGTGAAGATCGTGACCGGCGATACGAAGGTCGTCGAGAAAGGCGCGTTGGACGGCCTGTTCATCAACACGAGCGGGGTGGGGAAGAGGTCCGAGCACCTGGACCACAACATCCGCGAGGTTAGGGAGCACAGGAAATTCAAGTGGAACTGGCCGAACGATTCCGCCGTGGGTGAAGGGGATGTATTGATCGCCTCGGGGCCGATGGGGAACCACGGCGTGGCGATACTGTCTTTCCGGGAAGGTTACGGATTCGAGACTACGGTCAAGAGCGACGCCGCGCCTCTGAATCATCTTATTGCTGCCGGGTTGAAGGTCGGTGGCATCACCGCGATGAAAGACCCCACAAGGGGTG
>Ga0315295_10001685_pt1 | contig 18918 bp, 18 predicted proteins | sample YL17G14_0_MG_FD_204453 | JGI IMG/M metagenome (GOLD analysis project Ga0315295, IMG submission 204453) | Sediment microbial communities from Yellowstone Lake, YNP, Wyoming, USA - YL17G14_0 | ecosystem: Environmental > Aquatic > Freshwater > Lake > Sediment | place: USA: Wyoming | collected... | reverse complement strand
TAGTTCAGATCTGATTACCTGCTCACTCACCTTAATCTGCTGCGAGAGTCTCTCAATATAAAGGTTTCTCTCTGTGGTATCACCCATTTTTGAGAGAAGCGGTGCTACCTCTCTCACCACGGTAAGCTTACCGTCAATGGTTGAGCTATCGTGCTGTGTAAGAAAGGTGGTGATACACAGTTCCATGAGGGGGATAGCCTTACCTATCTTTTCTCTAAATCCCTCACCCTTTTCTCGCTGGATGAATGAGTCTGGGTCATCGCCTAAAGGGAGCTCGATTACCTTTGGTGAAACCCCGTGGTCCAGGAAGAGGGGTAAGGTTTTTAAGGTTGCGTTAATTCCCGCGTCATCGGTATCAAAGGCGATAATCATTGCGGGAGTAAACCGCTTAAGGAGCTTGACTTGCCCTTCAGTGAGTGCAGTTCCTAAAGTGGCAACAGCGTTTTTTATCCCGTGTTGGTGAAGACTTAAAAGATCAAAGTATCCTTCCACCACTATTACATACCCTTCTTTTCTGATACCACTGAGGGTGGTATTAAGACCATAGAGGCTGTTGCTTTTTTTGTAGATGAGGGAGTCAGAAGAGTTAATATATTTAGCGCTCTCCTCATCAAGTGCTCTCCCCCCAAAACCGATTATTCGCTCGTTATAACTGATGATAGGAAAGATAATTCTATTTCTGAAACAGTCATACCATTCGTTGTTTTTAGCCTGTTTGATGAGCCCAAGGGTGTGAGCCAGTTCCAAGGGGATGTTTCTTTTTTTTAAAAATTTCACCAATCCATCCCACTGGTGTGATGCAAAGCCTAATGTATAGTTTACAATCGTTTCTTCTGTGATACCTCTTTTGGTAAGGTAGGTTCGTGCCTTTTCTCCCTCAGGGGTTCTGTGCAAGAGGGTGCGGTAGTACTCGGTGGCGTGCTCATTAATCTTGAAAAATTTCTCCTTTTCATCTCTGGTATGTTTTTGGATAGCGGTGGGTTCTCTCTGAGGTAGTGAAATACCATATTTGTATGCCAATTTTTTAACCGCCTCTGGAAAAGAGAGGTGCTCAAATTTCATTAGAAAAGTAAACACGTTACCACCACTGCCACATCCAAAGCAATGGTAAATCCGTTTTGCTTCACTGACCATGAACGAGGGTTCATTATCAGCGTGGAAGGGGCACACGCCTTTATAATTGGTACCAGCTTTTTTTAAAGGAACGTACTCAGAAATAACCTGTACTATATTACACAATTCTTTTATTTCTGCTATTGTATCTTCAGGGATATAGTATGACAAAGTTGACATCCCCAGGTTCCTATCAAAAGAGTAATGGTTTTATAATTTAGACACCATAGGTTTATTCAAAGAGGAGCAAAAGATAATTGACAATGGAAGAGCAGTGTAGACAAAATTAAAAATTTTAAAAAACTAATAGGTGCCTAATCAGCGATGAAATAAAAGAATGTTATTGTTAGTGGATGGTATCAACCACTGTAACGCCGTGTAGTCTTTAATGATCTTTTTCTTGCTGCCAGAGATTTCTTTTTCCTTCTTATACTGGGCTTTTCATAGAATTGCCTCTTCCTCAACTCAGATAGAATCCCAGCCCTTTCACACTGTTTTTTAAACCTCCTAAGCGCAACCTCAAAAGGTTCATCTTCGTTGATTTTAACGCCAGGCATCCATTCCCCCCCCTCCATATGTTTTTTTAAGAAGATTAATTTAAACCTTTTATTATAATTTATTTTATAGTATTGTCAAATTATATTTATATGAAATTATAATTGTTCCTTTATTTTTTTATAACTAGTGGTTAATTAACGTTTACTATGGGTACGGTTGTGCTCCCCGTACTCGAACTCGTCAGGGAACCTTTTTTTCATTTCGTGTTTCATGAACCTTTCTAACTCTGATGCTGTCTTGAATTGATCTATCATTTTAACGAATTCTTGAGATTCATGATAGCTCAATAGTCTTAATATCTTTTTCACTTTTAAAATGCAGAGGGGGTTCATGCTTAATTTATCAATATCCAAGCCAATGAGGAGAGGAAGGTAGAGTGGTTCACCGGCCATTTCACCACACATGACTACTTCAAGACCATTGCTGTGGGCTGCCTCTACCACATTTTTTATGATTCTAATTACGGAGGGGTGGAGTGGATTGTAGAGGTAGGATACATGTTCATTAACGCGATCAATGGCGAGCGTATATTGGATAAGGTCGTTCGTTCCAATGCTAAAAAAATCAACTTCTTTTGCAAGAAGATCTGCAATGGTTGCCGCCGAGGGAATTTCAATCATGATGCCTATTTGTATAGCTTGATTGAAAGAGATTCCTTCCTTGGTTAATTCATGCTTCAACCCCTCCAGTATCTCTTTTATCTGGTAAATTTCCTCTAGGCCGGAGATCATGGGGAAGAGAATTTTCATTTCACCTAGTGCGCTTGCTCTGAGGAGGGCTCTGAGTTGAGTTTTAAAAATGCTTACCTCTTTTAAACATAGTCTGATTGCTCTTAATCCCATTACCGGGTTCATTTCTTCTGCAAGATCAATGCGAGAGAGGAATTTGTCACCACCCAGATCTACTGTCCTAATGGTTACAGGATAGGGAACAATCTTTTCTATTACCTTTTTATAGATACTGAATTGTTCCTCCTCAGAGGGTAAGTCTTTACGGTTCAGGTAGAGGAACTCTGTACGATAGAGACCAATCCCCTCAGCGCCATGTTCGCGCACGGAAGCGAGTTCCTCAATGAGTTCGATGTTTGCTAAAAGCTTTATGCGAAATCCATCCGGTGTCTCCGCGGGAAGATCCTTATACTGAAAGAGCTCTTTTTCTAATTGTTCATATCTTTGCTTTTTTTCAGCGTAGTTTCGTAGCGTTTCAGCGGTAGGTCGTACTATTACTACGCCAATGGTACCATCAACGATGATCATATCACCACTGCTTACTTCTCTAGTGATCTTTTCTAAACCAACTACCGAAGGGATTTCTAAGGCACGTGCCATAATAGCAGTATGAGACGTTTTCCCGCCTGCATTAGTTACAAATCCCTTTACTATCCTCACATCGAGGTTGGCCGTATCCGCAGGGGAGAGATCGTGGGCGACAATGATGGTTTCTTCTTTTATGGTGGAAATGTCCTGTCGTTTTTTTCCCATGATATTTCTTATGATGCGTTCACCGATATAGTCGATGTCTGTCTTTCTCTGTTTCAGATACTCATCACCAATATCGTCAAAACTTTTACTTAGTGTTACCACGGTCCCCTTTACCGCAGTCGCCGCATCAATCTTTTCCTTCTTGATGGTGGAGACAATGGTTTCAATGAGCATTTTGTCGTCTAAGATAAGTGCCTGGGCATCAATAATGTAGCTCGCTTCCTTATACTTTTTATGCTCGACCTCCTTTTTTACATTCATTAACTGGCGCTTTGATTCTTTGAGGGCAGTTTTAAAGCGGTTGATCTCTTGGTGTATCTCTGCGTCGCTCGAGAGGTGGAGGGGGTACACCTCTATCTCTTGAGGATCGAGCAGAAAAGCCTTTCCAATAATAATACCGGGGGAAACTCCTGTTCCCTTAAGGAGCAGATCTTTTTTTCTTACTTCCATGAGCTATGGTTCCTCAAAGTTGTTCTCTATCAGTCTCTCCAAGTCCGTCAGGGCTTGCTCAGCATCTTCCCCACAGGCTTTGATTTTTATGGTAGCATTTTTACCGGCATTCAAAGTGGTAATGGCAATGATGCTCTTTCCATCAGCTTCCATCCCGTCTTTTTCCACCATGATATCTGCAGTATATTTTTTTGCTGTTTTCACGAAGAGTCCCGCCGTCCTCAGGTGGATCCCCCACTCGTGCTTAATGATACATTCTTTAATTTTTTCAGGGGATTTTGTTAAATTTCCCTGCCTTTTTACCATATTCTCTGCTGCCTGTCAATGAGACCGGGTGGGGGTGAGGAAGGGGTCCCTGAAACCACCAGGGTTACCTCCCCTTTGATGGTTTTTCCCTCGAGCTGCGCTAAGACTTCTGAGATGTTCCCACGGATTATTTCCTCGAACATTTTGGTGAGTTCTCTGACGATGACAATTTTTCTTTCTCCCAGTACCGTGAGGAGATCCCTGAGAGTTGCGGTCACCCTTCGAGGTGATTCATAGAGGATCAGGGTTCTGATCTCACCTTTCAATGATACAAAGAGGCTCTTTCTTTTGCCGGCTTTACGCGGGACAAATCCTTCGAAGACGAAGCTATGGGTCGGGAGACCAGAGGCACTCAGGGCAGCGGTGAGTGCTGAGGGACCAGGGATGGGGGTTACTCTTATCTGATGTTCTATTGCCTGGGTGGTGAGGGTAAACCCGGGATCTGAGATGGAGGGTGTGCCTGCTTCTGAAACCAGCGCAATGTGTTTTCCTCCTTTTAATTGGGCAATGAGGGAGTGCGTTTTGCGCACACTGCTATGTTCAAAATAGCTGGTGACGGGGGTTGCGATCTGGTAGTGATTGAGGAGCTTCTTGGTTCTTCTGGTATCTTCAGCAGCAATGAGATCAACTTCCTTGAGCACCTTAAGTGCTCTCAGGGTGATATCTTCCAGGTTACCTATAGGAGTTGCTACGAGATAGAGTATACCAGATGAGATGTCTGAGTGGCAGTGTTCCATGAACCTTACCCTACCACCTTTTTTCTGCTTTATCAAATGGATTTTAGCGGTGGGAGCGCGATGATCTGGAAAAGCAGTTGTGGGGAGTACCACACTTGTGCTATACAAAAAACTATTGCAGCGTTTGTCTTAAGGAGAGTTGAAATGAATACTGAAGGTATAGTACTCATGGTTGCGGGATATCTGATCGGATCCCTACCCACGGGAGTAATTGTCTCCACACTGTTCAGTACCAAGGATATTCGACAGGAGGGGAGTGGGAACATTGGGGCAACTAACGTGTATCGAGTCTTAGGGGTAACACCAGGGCTTCTCACCTTGGGAGGAGACGTGGTGAAAGGGTCCCTCCCTGTTATACTTACTTCGTATCTCCTAGGAAATGAGCGGTGGGTTGCAGCGGTAGCCTTGGTTACCTTCTTAGGGCACCTCTATCCCGTGTTTCTTAAATTTCGTGGGGGAAAGGGGGTGGCCACTGCACTGGGAATTTTTGTGGTAATCGCGCCACCGCTGGTACCCTTGGCTGTTCTCGTGTTCATTCTGGTGGTAGTGAAGTGGAAGTACGTTTCAGGAGGTTCTTTGGCAGCTTCAGCGTCAATGCCTCTCTTACTGTGCCTCACCCATTATCCTCTGGTATACGTCAATGTAGGGTTCGCAGTGGCGGTGCTCATCTTTTTCCGACATCGAGATAACATCAAAAGGTTACGGGAAGGGAGAGAACATAAAATAGCACGGGTTAAGGGATAAGTGGGTAGTAGGAGTAATAAGTACTTACAGTTTTTTGAGGCGCTGTAGCCGTCTCCTCATGGATTTAGGCAGTTTTCTTGAAGGTCCTTTCTTTTTAGTTGAGTGAGCCACCATTGTTTCACCATCGTCTTCTTCTAACCCTTTCATGCGGGCTAGACAACAGCGTTCTACTCTCTCTTCAAACAGGGGTGAGGGGATCACCTCGCATTTTCTGCTCTGGCAAAAATCAGTAATCTCACGATCTGAAGTTACCACTACCAACTCCTCCCGGGCGTGGGTAACAAGTCTCTTGATCACCTCGTCAGCCGTTTCACCCCTTTGAGAGTAAATAATATCTATTCCCTTTTCTTTAGTACGCTGTTCAGTCGCATGACCCTCCTGCCAGCCATCGAATACCACTACCAGTGGATTGCCTTTGACCATGCGGTAGAGCGCTAGTCGTTCTATCAACTTCTCTCTTACCCCGCTAAGACTGTGGAAATCGGCAGAGCGGAAGAGAGGCGATTGTTTAATGAGATTATACCCATCAATGATGATACGGAGAGACATCAGTGTGCTACCATAAAAAATTTTCTTGAGTAACGATTTACTAGGAGGTTGCAGGTTTCTTTCCTAGATAATATATCATGAAGAGGGCAAGAGGGAGGGAGAAGAGGGCGATGGCCTGGGTAACCGTGAATGCTCCCAAGATGAGCAACCCTCGCTCATCCCCTCGAAAGGGTTCAATGAGTAAGCGACCGACGGCGTAGAGAAAGATGTAGAGCCAGATGAGCTGACCATCACCTTTCTTATAGGTGCGAACACAGATGAGGATCAAAAAAATAATTAATGCTTGTAGGGACGCATAGAGTTGGGTGGGATGCAGAGGTACTCCAAGTTTAGCGAGGCTGTGGGGGTTGGTGAAGGTGATTGCCCAAGGGAGGGCGGTTGGTTTTCCATAGCAACACCCTGCGAAGCAGCAACCAAGCCGGCCACATGCCTCTCCTATTGCCAGACCGGGAACCAGCAGGTCAGCGGTTTTTAAAAAGGGGAGGTGGTAGCGTTTAATACAAATGAAGCAGGTAGCAAACGCGAATAAGAATCCTCCATAAAATACTAAACCCCCACGCCAGATCATTATCATCTCGAGGGGATGGCGGAGGTAGTAGGCAGGGTTGAGGGCTATGTAGAAGATGCGAGACCCTATGATGGCAGACATGAGAAGGTAGAAGGCAAGATCAAGGATCTGCTGTTGATTATAACCCTGCTTTTTTGCATCACGGGAGACCAGCACTATGCCCACCAGCGCCCCCAGTGCGATACACACACCGTAGGTGTGAATGGTAAAATTGCCTATGGTTACTAGATCAGGGTACATTTACTTTGAGGGAAACTGGTTGGTAACTATTCCAATAAAAAGGAGCACGAGCCCTGTCGATATAGCAGCATCGGCGACATTAAACGCTGGCCAGTGATAGTGATACCAGTGGAGATCGATAAAATCGATTACCTCTCCCCACCGCACCCGGTCAATGAGGTTACCTATGGCACCGCCAAGAATGAGGGAGAGGGTAATGGTGGCATAGCGCTGGGCGCTCTTTAAATTTTTCAGTAAATAGAAGATAAAGGCAATGGCGAGAAAAGAGGTGATGATGAGCATGGTTGATCGCACCTCACCCCCTTGTCCCGCAAGGAGTCCAAAGGCGATGCCTTTATTTCTCGTGTGAAGGATGGTGATAAAGTGTTTTACAATAGGGAAGGAGTGGTGGAGGGGAAGGGTGTGGATGATGAGGTATTTGGTAGCCTGATCGAGCAGAAGAATGGTGAGGGATACGAGCGTAACGATCAGATATTTACTATGTGTGTGAGCTTCCATGGTTGTCAGCCGCTATTTTTAGTAACTGTCGCACACCGATGGCAGAGGGAACGGTAGGTATGGTCCCCACCTACCGTTTCACTGAACTTCCAGCACCGCTCGCACTTTGTACCGGGGGCTTTTGAGATGCTCACCTTAAGTGATGTGAGTGCAGCTTCAAAGGAGAGTTCTTTGCCAGAAGGAAGGGGGGTACTCGCCACTTTTGATACGATGAAGAGATCTCCCAGTAGGTGGTGGAAGTCCTTGAGCACGCGAAACACAGTCTCAGGAGCCTCAAGCGTTACTTCTGCTTCCAAGGAATTGCCAATGATTTTCTCTGCTCTCTTCAGCTCAAGCACTTTGAGCACCGCATCTCTTACCTGGAAGAGTTTTTGCCACTTTTCATGAAGGGTAGGGTTTGAGTATCTCTGATCGAACTGGGGGAAGGTTGAGAGGTGAACACTCTCCTCCCGCTCCCGTTCGGGTGGAAGGTATTTCCAGATCTCTTCAGCGGTGAAAGGAAGGATAGGTGACATCAATTTCACCAGGGTGGTGAGAATCTGGAATAGGGTAGTTTGGGCTGCCTTTCTTGAGCGATCATGAGCAGAGGAACAGTAGAGCCGGTCCTTTAAAATATTGAGATAGAGGGCACTCATATCAATTACACAAAAGTTGTGGAGGAGGTGGTAGATGGTGTGAAACTCATACTTTGCGTAGGCGTCAACTACTTTGGTGGTAAGGTGGTAGAGTTGGTGGAGTGCCCACCGATCAATTTCTTCAAGCTCCTCATAGGCGGCCTTCTGCGCTGGATCAAAATCATAGAGGTTACCCAGCAGAAAGCGGCAGGTGTTCCTGAGCTTGCGGTAGGATTCAGAGAGCCTCTTTAAGATTTCATCAGAAATTCGTAAATCCTCCCGGTAATCCTCTGAGGCGACCCAAAGCCTTAGCACTTCGACCCCGTAGGAGTTAATTACCTTTTCAGGGGCAATCACGTTTCCCTTGGACTTTGCCATTTTTTCGCCTTTGCCGTCTACCACAAAACCATGGGTTAAGACTGATTTGTAAGGTGCACAATTTCTGGTTCCCACCGAGGTGAGGAGCGAGCTGTGGAACCACCCCCGGTGTTGGTCACTTCCTTCCAGATACATATCCGCCGGGTAGGAGAGGTTTTCATTATTTTCCAGCACCGCTGCATAGCTTACCCCTGAGTCGAACCACACATCGAGGATATCTTTTTCCTTTTCAAATGTTCTTCCCCCGCACTGAGGACAGCGGGTGGTAGGTGGGAGGAGGGTGGGTGCATCTTCTGAAAACCAGAGATCTGCACCCTGTTGCTCAAAACGATCAGCAATGTGTTCAATGATGTGTTGATCCGCGAGCGGGTGGTGGCATTGACTACAGTAAAATATAGGGATGGGGACCCCCCAGGATCTCTGGCGTGAGATACACCAATCGGGGCGGTATTTCACCATATTATAGATTCTCTCTTGTCCCCAGTGGGGTATCCACTCGACCTGCATAATTTCTTGGAGCGCCCTCTCCCGGAGCTGGGCGTGTTCCATAGAAATAAACCACTGTTCAGTGGCACGGAACACAATAGGGTTCTTGCATCTCCAGCAGTGAGGGTAAGAGTGGGTGATGGTCTCCTCTTTGAGGAGGGCATTCACCTCCTTTAATTTTTTGTTCACCGCTGGGTTAGCATCGAACACACGCTGTCCCCCAAAAAATTCTACCTCCGAGGTAAACTTACCCTCATCATCTACCGGGGCATAGATATCCAGATGGTAGTTGAGTCCTACTTCATAGTCTTCTTGTCCATGTCCGGGTGCGGTGTGGACACATCCCGTTCCTGCCTCGAGGGTAACGTGGCTTCCCAGGATGAGCACAGATTCCCTCTCGATAAAGGGGTGGCGGCACTTGAGGCCCTCGAGCGCTGAACCAGGAAAGGTGCCAACAATCTGGTAACGTTCAATTCCTAATTCTAAAAGGATTTTTAAAAGCAATCCCTCTGCGAGAATATAGACTTCACCTTCTACCTCTACCGCCGCATAGGTGAAATCAGGGTGGAAGCAGATAGCGAGGTTGGCGGGGATGGTCCAGGGGGTAGTTGTCCAGATGATGACGGATACCTTTTTACCTTTTAGTGCGGGAATAATAGTACTCACCTCAGAGATGAGGGGGAATTTTACATAAATGGAGGGAGAGGAGGAGTCTTGATATTCTACCTCCGCTTCCGCCAGGGCAGTCTTACAGGATGCGCACCACTGAATAGGCTTTTTTCTTCGGTAGATGCTTTGGGATGCGACGAATTTACCGAATTCTCTGATAATGGTTGCCACATAATGATTATTCATGGTGAGGTAGGGATCCTGCCATTCTCCCAAGACCCCGAGCCGTTTAAATTCATCCCTCTGAATAGAAATAAATTTCTGTGCATACTCCCGGCAGAGTTTTCTTTTTTCTAAAATAGAAACTGATTGCTTCTTTGAACCGAGCTCTTTATCGACTTGATGTTCTATGGGCAGTCCGTGGCAGTCCCAGCCGGGGAGATAATCGCTGCGGAAGCCGGCCATGGTTTTAGATTTTATAATAATATCTTTTAAAATTTTGTTGAGTGCGGTTCCTAGATGAATGTGGCCATTGGCATAAGGGGGGCCATCGTGGAGAATAAATTTTTTTCGATTCTTGGTGTTCGATTTAATCTTAGTGTAAAGGTTCTTTTTCTCCCACTCTTTGAGAATTTCAGGTTCCCGTTGAGTGAGGTTAGCCTTCATGGGGAAATCAGTTTTAGGTAAATTGAGGGTATCTTTGTAATCCATTTTTTAACCTAGCAGCGTGGTTCACTCAGCTAACGTGTTGAAATCTCTTCATAGATACTAAGAGTAAAAAGAGCAGATACACTAACTAACACATATTTTTTTATTGTCAAGCAGAAAACCTCATGAAGTTTCATGGGTTTTTATTCTTGGATGAGGAGACTTAAATAAAATTGATTGACGATCACCGGTATAAATTTTATTATAGATAGGTTACAGTATCACCGGGGCACACTGCAGTGGTTTTTGACACCTCATCAGCTTGAGGTGATTTCACGCTTACCGTGAAAGAATCTTATGAATAAATAACAAACCTTTTATGGAGGAGTAGGAGATGAGATGGGAAAAGATTGGAATGGGCATTTTCTTGGTAGTAGTTCTCAGTTTTTCTGGTGCCACCTTGAGTGAGGCAAAAACCTTTGGTGAATGTCCTCTCCCGGTACAGGGATGCCTGGTGGTTTCATCTGCGCTGGTGAGTGCACCCTATTTTGTGAGCAAATTGATTTATGCGGTGAACGGTAGCATTGTTGCTGGTGGTATCACCATTTTGAGTCTGGGATTTGCTCAGAACGCTGCCACTACCGTTGGATGCCAGGCAGTAAATGGGGATTGGATAGTTCACCCTGAGGTGTTTACTGGAGGGAGGGGGGTAGAGTTTGTGGGAAAAGATGAACCGGTAAAAGGACCCTCTCTCACCATGAAACAGAAAGAATAGGGGTAATCACTCATTAACCTCTTTACCACTCTCGTTTTCAAAGAGGAATCTATCGTATCCGCTGTCTTCTTTAAGTTCGAGGCTCCTCAGTTCTGCCTCTTTTCGGTAGGAGCCTTCTTTAAGCCTTATCTCCCCTAGCGGTTTCACTACAATTGCTGCATCTCCTTCCACGGGGCACTTCTGCTCACAGAATCCACACCCATTGCATTTGTTTTCTATCACAAAGGGTCTGCGAAGCCCCTCAACAGTTTTAAAGACGATAGCATTGTAGGGACACTGCTCATCACAGATTAAGCACACCTTATCCTGTTCCCAGACCAGGCATTTTTCCTTAAGTAGTACCGCAGTTCCTATCTTGGCATGTTTCTTCTCCTCAGGGTCAAGGTCACGTATGGCGTGGGTGGGACACACTTTTCCGCAGAGGTTACAGCTTTGCTCACAGGCTGCACGCCTTAAGTCTGCTCTCGGTGTCCAGAGTCCTTCAAGACCACCCTCGAAGAGAGATGGTTGAAGGGTATTGGTGATACACACCTTCATACATGCTGAGCAGCGGATACAGGTATTGAGAAATGCTTCCTCGGGGAGGGCACCAGGGGGGCGAATGAGCGTATCACCTCTCCCCCTTTTCAAGGGGCTGTTATAGAGGAGGAAGCTTGAAATCAGTCCACCTGAGAGTGAGGAGAGAAAACCTCTCCGGGTGATGCCCAGCTCAGTGTGGATATCCTCGTGGAAGGGAGAATAGTGTGGTTTAAAGGATACAACCTTCTGTGGACATACCAATGTGCAGGTTCTGCACTGTATACACTCGCGTACCTTTACCTTAGTGGGGTCTTCTTCAATAGCTCCCATGGGGCACTGGTGTGTGCACTTCATGCAGTAGTTACAGTTCTTGTCGACAACTCGTTTAAAGATACCAACGCGGGAGAAGAGACTTAAAAGGGCTCCGAGGGGGCAGAGATACCTGCACCAGAATCGCGGGGTTATGAGATTGAGTGCTATGATGCTGATGAAAATCGCTCCTGTAGAGAGCGTGGTATAAAATAGGGGCTGAAAGTAGTGAAGGTAGGCAAGGGTGATAAAACCCAGGTGGTCGGCGAGAGGGCGAATCCCCTCAAGCGAAAAATTTGCCAAAAGGATAATAAGCGGAGAGACGAGGATAGTATAGGTCCTCGTGAGAATCACCGTGGGGTCAAAAAGGAACGCAAGCTGTGCGCCGGTAGTGGAGGCGATGACGATCACCATAAGCAGGTAAAATTTTACCACGCGCAGCTTCTCTGGGTGCCTTACTTCTGGGGCAGGGAGAAGCCTACTGGATACCTCGATCAGCGTTCCTAGTGGGCAGAGGTAGCCACAGAAGAATCTACCAAAGAGCAGCGTGAGTACCATCAGTATCATTGCCGGGATGAGGTGGGTAGTAATTTCTTTTGATGAGATGAGTGTGGTGAGGGCGATGAGGGGGTCTGCTCTTAAGAAAAGATCAACAGGTATCCAGGAAGTGAGGGGATAGTGGGTACGGAGAAATAGGTAGGTGAAGAAAAAGAGGAAGAGAAGCTGAATGGTTTTTCTCACACGGTTTCCTTGCTTATCTGAAGCTGGTTTAGGTTGATATTTCCCAGACCCATCTGGTGAGCCGCCAGGAGGTGCTTTATCTGCGCAGGCTCGAATTTTCTAAAGAACCATTTTGTAATGGTCACTCCATAGGCATCAACTGCCACGGGATCAACCCCCGCAATGATGGTGTTTAACTTTTCGACAGTGCCAGGCCCTGACGGTCCTCCGGAAGCGAGTACTCTGGAGGCATCGATAATAGTAAGGTTTGGCATTACCAGGGAGGTCAAATCAGCGATGGCTTGATGCAAATCCACTTGAGAGTGGAAGTATCCTCGATCCCAGATCACACCCATCAGTCCTTTCATCCCCACGCTTACCCCGGTTGCGCTGTGTGATTTGGCAGTGGGAAGGTTGATCAGTACCTCACTCTTCAAAATCTCTTTCATGATTTTGAGTTCCCTGATTACTTTGCCTCGAGGTACGTTTACTGTTTGATAAAAGCCCTCATCATTGAGGGCAAGTACGTAAGTTCCTTTTATAGACTGGCAGAACTCTCCAATACCAGACTTTTCTATACAGAGGTCGCCTTGTTGAAGGGTGTGGTCTAACACCAGCACTTGTGTGGCACCAGCATCTCTACAGGCTTGAGCTACCGTTGCTACCACTACCGGATTGGTATTGGCTGCCTCCTCCGGTGTTTTGGCAAAAGACATGTTGGGCTTGATTACTACCCGCTGCCCTTCTTTCACAAACTGTTTCATGCCGCCGACCAGATCGATAGCTTTAAGAACTGCCCTTTCAGGATTACCCTTCACCACTGCTAAATCAGCGGTGCTGACTGCAACTGATTTAGCTGCCTTTCCTGATTCAGACAGTAAGGGGTACCCGAAGCCAAACAATACCCCCGCTTTGGCTGAAGTTTTTAGGAAATCCCGCCTGCTCAATTGATGATTGGAATTTTCTTTTTTTTGCATAAGATGGTCACTTTTCTGGAAGTTTTATAACTATTTAATTTATAAATTTTTAACATAAAAGACAATCTTCATCAACCAAAACATGGAGAAGGTTTGGTTTAAATGAATTATTAGATACAATATTATAAATGGTTCCTCTGATTATTTATTAAAAATGTCAAAATTGAGAAGTATTAATAATGATGAAGTCGTAAAAAGTCAAAGAAATTGTCATTGCGAACGAAGTGAAGCAATCTCTGCCTTTGTAAGTAGTTGAAAAACCAAGATTGCCACGTCGCTTCGCTCCTCGCAATGACACCTGTCAGGACTTTTTACGACGCTATTAATAATCAGTTCAATAGATAAGGAGTGGGGTTAGTAGTGGCATATGTATTGCACTTTAACAAGGTGGGATAGTAGAAAAATAAATAAATGGTTATAAATATTACTCTCTATTTATAAAGAAAACTTTCTTTGAAAAGCCATTCCGTGTACTAAAAGGAGCTTTCCATGGCCGAAATGGGACTTGCTTACCAGCGAAGAGATGTACGCATTCCTTTCACTGATGATGTGAGGTTTAGTACTGATGAATTTAGCTGGCATCGGGGAAGGGCACGCAACATCAGCAGGAGCGGTATTTTTGTCGAGACGGATAGAATGGCTAAGGTGGGATCGAGAATTTTCTTGAATTTCAGCCTCGCAACCAATTTTAAAAATGTTAAGGCAATGGGGGAGATAGTGAGGCTGGACCATGATAAGGGGAACGCTCTTGGGAGAGGGATGTGCGGAATGGGAATAAAATTTTCACTTTTGCCCAGTGAAGAGCTTATGATAAAGGGTGTGATAAGGGATGTGGTGAATGGGTATGATGTGCCAAAAGGTTCCTCCTCCGTACCTAAATTTGCAAAGCGTACTCCTTATGTGGTGGAAGATCAAGGTTCTTTTCGCCATATCTTGAAGTGGTGGGTAAAGGAGATAGTGTCTAAATCTATAGCAATAAATGGGCTAATTGTGGAATTGGTTTTACTACTCATTGTTTTAATGGTAGTAGTAAAGGCCTTTTTTACAAAACAAGGGCCTTAAATGATCCTACCAGTTAACCGACACTTTCTTTTTCTCTCCTGAAAAGCGATCCTGATAGTACACATATCCATTCTCTTTTCCGAACTCATAGAGTCTGCGAGTGATTTCAACATCATCCCTACAATAGGCGATCAATTCATCAATTTTCCCTTCTCTAAACCACCTTATCGCCTGGAGACCATCTGCACTTTTACCTGTTCCTAGTGTTGCCTGGGCGAGGGAGTCAAGGCTTACCCGAAATCCGAGCCTGTTTCTAACGTGGAGAAACATATCAATCGTTTTGAGCTGAGAGAGATCCTTTGCGGTATAGGGTTTGAGCACCCGGTAATCAAAATTGATGAGATTAAAGCCGATAATGGTATCGGCCTCAAATAATTCTTCAATGAGGTAAAATACTTGAGGTTCGGTATAGCTCTTAAATTCTCCCTTCAATGAGGAGTAGGTAACCGCTACCGAGACCAGGAGCTTCTCCACGAAATCTCTCCCCCCCACTTCCTCAAACGAGTGCTGCGTTTCAAGATCAAAAAAGAGGATTTCTTGAGATTTTTTAAGGTTGAGATCCTGGTAAGACAACTAAACGTCCTTTCTTTCAAACGTAGCTACAATTTTCAGCAGGGATGATGAGTTCATAGATGTTACGAGTTGCAGGTTGCGCGTTAAAAACTAAAAAAGAATCTTAATGTAACTCGAAACTCGTAACCCGCAACAGTTTTTATCTTTATGTAGCTGGTCTTTCACCAAAAATAGCGGTACCTATCCTCACTAAGGTTGCCCCTTCCTCAATGGCAACTTCAAAATCTCCCGACATCCCCATAGAGAGCTCTTTGAGACTGATACCTCCACGGTGTGCTTCACACAGTGTATCTCTCAGTTCCCTTAGTGCGACGAAGTAGGGACGGGCGTTTTCCGGGTCATCAAAATAGGGGGGCATAGTCATGAAACCCTCTAATGAAAGGTTTTTCATGGAAGTAATCTCTGTCACCAGAGGTACTATACCTTCCGGGTTGATGCCTGATTTAGTTTCTTCCCCCGAAATGTTGACCTGAATGAGTATCCTCACCTTTGCACCTTTTTTTTCAGCGATCCTATTGAGTTCTTGCGCGAGGGAGAGGCGGTCGACTGAGTGAATCATTTCAAATAACCCGACAGCGTAGCGCGCTTTATTGCTCTGAAGATGACCCATGAAATCCCACCTCACACCGTGACCGAGTTCCTCAATCTTCCTTTTTGCCTCCTGAACGTAATTCTCTCCTACAATGGTTACGCCTGCCTCAATTGCCTCCACAATGCTTTCTCGCGCAACATTTTTAGTCACCGCCACGAGCTGGACATCTTCTGGCCTTCTCCCTGACCCCAGTGCTGCTTCGGCAATTCTCTCTTTGACATTCTTAAGGTTATTACTTATAAAAGACATTGCACTTCCTGTATCCTGCATAGTGTATCATGCATTCTGTATCAGGTCTTATTTCTTTATAGTATGGAGGCATATAAATGTAAAGTCATTCCTCACCAATTAAATTCTAAATCCATTTAGAATGTATTGATCTATGGACTGATAACGAGGATACTATGTTTAGGATTTAGCATTTCATTGATGTGTAATTATTTCAACACCTCTTCTGAATACTACGACCAGTGTGCTATGTGAGATTTGAATGTAGCGCTGCCTTAAATTCATTGACAAAGCCTTTTTTTTTAGTAAAATCGCTTATGTAATCTAACAACAGCAAGTGAGGAGGTAATGTTGTGTCCAGAAAATTAACGGTTATCCCTGAGAGGTGCTCCGGCTGTAGGCTTTGTGAGGTGGTGTGTTCAATCAATCGCTTCGGAGTCAATAATCCCAAAAAGAGTAGCATCCGGGTGATGGTACTCTATCCCCACCCGGTCATCAGGATGCCCATTATTTGCAGGCAGTGTAAAGTGCCCAAGTGCCGGGAAAACTGTCCTACGGATGCTATTATCAGTAAAGATGGGTACTGCACTATCGATGAAGAAAAGTGCATTTCATGTCAGCAATGTGTGATGTCATGTCCCTTTGGTGCCATCTTCCTCCATGGTGACATCAGTGTGCCTTTTAAGTGTAACTTGTGTGGAGGAGATCCGCAGTGTGTAAAAAGCTGTCCCAAAAAGGCCCTCCTCTTTGTTCCAGAACACACCTTGGGACAGACTCACCGTATGGCCAGTGTGCTCAAGTATACCAAGATGAAAGAGGTAGAGTATGTGGAGAAGGGTGAGAAGAAGATACTACGTTATGCAGATGGTGAAAGGATAAAGGAAGAGAGATGAAACTTAAAGGTGGATATTTTAAAAAGTTACTCTTAGTAGATCTGGACAAGGGAAACGCTGAGGCAGTACCCTTAAGTGATGAGTTCTGCCTGAAATACGTGGGGGGCAGGGGGTTTGGCATCAAATTGATCTGGGACAATTTAAATAATTTTAAAAGCCCCTTTGACCCTCAGAGTATGATAATTGTCGCCCCGGGTCCTCTCACGGGACTTTACCTGCCAGCATCAGGTAAGACCTCATTTGTTTCTATATCACCTGCTACCGGTATTTACGGGGATAGCAACATGGGTGGCTCGTTTGGGGTGGAGCTGCGTCAGGCAGGGTATGATGCATTGACAATTAAGGGGAGAGCCAAAAAACTTTCCTATGTCTGGATTGATGATGATGAGATTGCCATTGTTGAGCATAAGGGGTTAAAAGGGAAGGGGTGTTTAGAGGTAGAGGGGATTCTCAAAAATGAGCTAAAAGACAATCACGTGAGCATTGCCTCCATAGGGATAGCGGGGGAAAATCTGGTGCGCTTTGCCTGTATCAGTGCAGACTGGGGACGGAATGCAGGAAGAACGGGCATGGGGGCAGTGTTAGGTTCCAAAAATATTAAGGCGATTGTGGTGAGGGGATCAAAGGATCTGCCGGTGTACGATCTCAAAAAGTTAAAGGAACTATCAGATGTCTCTTTTGAAAAGCTTAAATCCCATAAATACTTTGAGTTCTGGCAGCAGCAGGGGTTAATGTCGGTGATAGATTATGCCAATGAGTCAGGGATTATGCCTACCCACAATTTCAAGGATGTGCAATTTGACCGGGCAGACAAGGTTAATGGATATGAGATGCAGGCACGGTATAAGATTGGGGATACCGCCTGTTTTGCCTGCCCTATGGCGTGCGGTAATATCTGTCTGGTGAAGGAGGGGAAATACAGTGGAACAGTTATTGAGGGGCCCGAGTACGAAACTGCCTGTATGTTTGGCCCTAACCTCGGGGTAGATAATTTTGCCTGCATTATAAAAGCCAATGCCCTCTGTGATGACTTCGGGATTGATACTATCACCACCGGGAACCTGATTGGTGTGCTTATCGAAGGGCAGGAGACTGGTCTCATTTCTGAAGAAGAACTTGGTGGGATGAAGTTAAAGTGGGGAGATGAGGAGGGTATCATCCAGCTTATCCACCAGATCGCCTATCGGGAGGGCATAGGGAACACTCTCGCCGATGGAAGTGGGGGGGTGTTAGAGAAGATGCCCCAGTTGAAGCCAATCCTCTCTCAGGTAAAAGGGTTGGAGCAATCAGCCTACGATGCCCGGGCAGCGATCTCCATGGCATTGGGCTTTGCTACTTCCGATATCGGGGCTCACCATGCCCGTGCTTGGACGGTGGCGAAAGAGCTGGAGATGGGCAAGGAGTGGAGTTTAGAGCAGAAGGTTGACCTGGTGATATATCATCAGACCGTGCGACCCCTCTTTGATATGCTGGGCGTGTGCCGTTTACCCTGGATTGAACTGGGCTTTGATGAGCATACCTATGCTGAGTTCTACTCGGCAGTCACTGGCATAACATTGACTTTGGATGAGTTGCTTAAGAAATCTAATAACCTCTACGACTTAACCCGGGCGATCAATGTGAAATTGGGCATTGGTAAGAAAGACGACTATCCACCGGAACGGTGCTTTTCTACTCCAATTCCTTCGGGTCCTCATGCAGGAAAGGTACTCAACAGGGAGGAATATGAGAAGATTTTAGCTATCTACTATCAGAAAAGGGGATGGGATGAAAACGGTCGGCCTGATATGAGGAGTGTCTCCAAAAGATTTAGTGATAAAATGTGAAACACACTGAGGCAGTGGGGAATTTAGGAATTATAATTTCCAATCTATATAATGAAAGGATGCAAGATATGAAACGATACGGCTTTATTATCTTACTATCCTTTGTTTTCCTTCCCTCCGTCGTCTATTGTAAAACAATGTATGTAGAGGATCACTTTAGGGCTATGGTGAGGAGGTTGCCTGGTGAGAAATATAAAATCCTCGCGCAACTTCCTACCAATGAAAAGGTTGAGCTGATCAGGGCTGAGAAGGGGTGGGCAGAAATTTCTTTTAAAGGTGGCGAAACAGGATGGGTAGAGAAGCGATACTTGACTGAAGAAATACCAAGACTGATAAGGGTATCCGATTTTGAAGCACGGGTACAAGAGCTCACCGAGAAGGTGGAGATTTTGGAAAAAGAAAATCTTTCCCTTAAACAAAAAAGTGCTGAGCTAGGAGAGACAGCGGCTTCTCAGGCGGAAAAGG
>Ga0315295_10001684_pt1 | contig 18918 bp, 17 predicted proteins | sample YL17G14_0_MG_FD_204453 | JGI IMG/M metagenome (GOLD analysis project Ga0315295, IMG submission 204453) | Sediment microbial communities from Yellowstone Lake, YNP, Wyoming, USA - YL17G14_0 | ecosystem: Environmental > Aquatic > Freshwater > Lake > Sediment | place: USA: Wyoming | collected... | reverse complement strand
GAAACACCGCTCTCGCCTACTCAGACTACCTGGTGATCCCCGAGAATTACGCCTCGCTCTATGACAGCCCCACGCAGAGGCCCTCGGCCTCCCGGCTGTTTCAGAAAGTCTTTCTTACTCCGGCCAACGAAGATCATCTTCAATCAGAACAGCTATAATACCTTCCGCGGACAGTCTTTTGGGAAGAATGACCTGAAGAGCGTCTACCAGGATAGGAATGTCATCGCCACGTTGGTTATCTCGGAGGACAACAGTGAATACCTCAAGTTTTCCTTCCCCAAATTGAAGATCTACCGGATACACAACTCCATCCATCAAGGACTGTTTTCCTATCAGGGGAACAAGCGAAATCAGATCTGCTTCATGCCCAGAAAAAACAGGGATCATGCCCTCCAGGTGATCAATCTGCTGAAATTCAAGGGTGAACTCAACGGATTCGACATAGTACCAATAGAATGGAAGACGGAAAAGGAGACCGCCTCTATCATGAGGGAAGCGCTCATCTTCTTGAGCTTCGGGTATCCCGAGGGTTCCCCTCTGCCGCCTGCTGAGGCAATGAGCTGCGGGTGCATCGTAATCGGCTACCATGGGATGGGTGGCAGGGAATTCTTCAAGACGGATTTCTGTTTTCCGGTAGAGATGGGGGACATTATAGGTTTTGCCAAGACAGTTGCTGCTGTCTTGAAGCTCTATAGAGAGAACCCGCAGATCCTGAGGCAGATGGGACTGAACGCCGCTGACTACATCAATAAACACTATTCAGTAGAGCAAGAGCGGAAGGATATCATCGATTGCTGTAATGCAATTCTGGGATGTTCTGATTGAACCTCACACGCGCATGAGCATCTTGTAGATCCGCCAGGTATTCCGTAGGAGGTTTTTACTTTGCCAGATCTTCTCTCCCAAGTTCCTGTGCTCGGCCAGGATCTGTTTGAGCATGTACTTTTCGGTATTCGGGTTAACCGTTATCGCCCGCAAGACGACGATCTTCCGCGGGGTATACCTGGTTGACTCAAGCCTGGTCCTGGACACAAAGGATGTATCGCGCTCCCGGATCTTCTTGTGGAGTTCCACGTTGATCTCGTTGAGGACATTGTTGATCAGGGTGATCTTCTCGGCATTCTCTTTTGGGTGTTCCATGAGCCTCTCCAGCATCCTCTGCAATTCTACAGGCACATAGCGGTAATTGATGATGAAGAGTTCCGGGCTGTTCAACAGTTCGAACTGCTGTTCATTCCTTATCAGATTGAGGAAGGTCTCCTGGAGTGCATGGGCATGATTGAAGATCAGCTCGTATCCTTGCCGTCCTATGATCTTCAGTGCCGCCCACGGCTTCAGGCAGGAAAATGGCCGGGAACCTTCCAGGGTGAACCTCCCCTGATCCACCGAGCCCTTACGAATGATATAATTCGATGTATGGTAAAGGTAGCGGGATTCCTCGAGATTCTTGAACAGGCACATACCCATGGAGTTCGGTGAATAGAGGAGCTTGTGGGCGTCAAGACTAACGCTGTCCGCCTTGTCGATGCCCATGAGCAGATCCCTGCCGCCCTCCATGAGGAGCGCCCCGCCACCCCAGGCCGCATCAACATGGTAGTGGGCCTTCAGGTCGCGGGCGACATCATAAAGCGCAATCAGGTCGTCAACATTGCCCGTTTCGGTGGTCCCTGCGACCCCGACCAAGGCAACAAACCGCGTTGGTTTCCCTTGGTACCGATCCTCTCGTCTGATCTTTTCGATTGTCTGCCAGAGCCTGTCTATGTCAATCTTATTGGTGTAGGGGTGGACCGGGGCGAAAACGACTCCTTTTGCCCCAATCCCGAGGATAGTGCCCGCCTTGCAAATAGAGTAATGCCCCCGCTTCGAGACCAGAATGACGGCCTGGCGATACCCATAGTGCTCCAACGCCCGCGGAAGTCCTTCCTGGCGCACGCCAGCGAATTTCTTCCCGTCGGGGGGGAATGCCTTTGCCATAGCCATGGTCAAGGCGGTCAGGTTGGCAATGGTCCCGTCCGATGTAATGTTCCCGAGGGCAATGCGGTGGTTCTGGATATTCTTTTTATAGAATTGGGTCGAGTTATGATAAACGAGCCTGTGCATCCAGCACAGAAATTCCCGCTCCACGAAGGAAGATGCCTTGGCACTCTCTATCTTGACCTGGTTCTGGTTGAGAGCCACCTCGATCATCTCAAGGAGGATCATGAAATAGGGGATGGCGCTCGTCATATGCCCGATGTAGTAGGGATTCGCCACCTTAACCGAGTGTTTGATGATGCTTCCCTTGATCCCGTTCAGCACATCCCTGATGAGCATGGGGCCTTTGGGCATGTCGATGTTGTTGAAGATCTTGGCAAGGTCCTTCAATGATACGGCGGAATGGATTCCCCCCTTTTCCTGGAAGAAATCGTGGATCATATCGAGCAGGTGCTCGCCGAATTCTACGAAGTGGTCGGGCGAGTCGGGCATGATGAAGAGCTTGTGCATGTATTCCGGCGTGGTTTCTATCTTTTTCGGATGAAACCTTTTGTCTCGTCTGAGTGAATCCATTATTTTTGCCCTTCCCTTTCTTATCGGCAACTGACATATATACCATACTTGAGGACGGATGATGAAAGAGAAAATTTCCTATTGTATGAACAAGACGACACTTTTCATTGTCCCGACACCGATTGGGAATCTCAGGGATATCACACTGCGTGCCATTGACGTACTGAATGCCGTCGACCTCATCGTGTGCGAAGATACAAGGCATACCCTCAAGCTCCTCAATCACTATGGAATCAAGAAGCCTTTGGTATCCTGTGAGAAATTCAGCGAGGCCCGCAGGTCGCAGAAGATCCTCGCTCACTTGCAAAGGGGGAAAAATATTGCCTTGGTGAGCGATGCCGGCACACCTATGATCAGCGATCCGGGGACACTGCTCCTCGGTCAGGCCCGGAAGGTCGGGGTTAGAATCGAAGCCTTGCCCGGACCATGTGCGTTCGTCACGGCCCTGTCCGCCTCAGGCTTTACCGGTCCCATCCGCTTCATCGGCTTTTTCCCCAGGAAAAAGACCCTCATCGACCAGGCGCTCATGAGGATGCGCTTCTGTCCGGAGATCACCATCTTCTACGAATCGCCCAAACGAATTTTTTCCACCTTGCAGGCCCTCCACAAGACCCTCGATGAGCGGGAGATCTGCCTCGCCAGGGAGATAACCAAGTTCTATGAGGACTATATCGTCGCTCCGGTTGGAGAAATGCTCGCGAAATGGGAGGGGACAGAGATGAAGGGTGAGTGCACGGTCCTCGTCAAGGGTCAGGCAGAACTGCCGGAGAGCGAGGAGAACCTTGAGGAGAAGGTGCGATCCCTCAGGCAGAAGGGGTATGCAAAACGGGACATCTTGAAGATCCTGATGGAGTTTACCGGCCTTACGAGAAACGAACTCTATAAGCTCCTTTTGCGTGTGGATTCAAGTATCGATCGAACCTGCCGATAAATTAGTATGTTCATATATGTGGAGGCGAGAAGCAAATGAAGATCGATCCGGGAATGGGAAATGTAATCAACATCATCAAACCGGAAGACAGACAGCAGAAGAGGATTGAAGAGACCATCGAACAAAAGAAGCAGATTGTCGATACCATCTCGCTCGAAAATAGAAGGGCCTCGGAGTCACATATCGAGAATGTGGAGCAGGCCAAGCATTTGCTGAATCAGGTGGTGTCCAGCATGCAAGACTCCTCTTCCGACCTGTACAACCTGAATCTCCACCGGGTGATGGACCTGATCCATTGATTTTCGTGAATAATATGTTTTTGGCTTAATCTGAGGTTGCGGGGGGTTTTCTATTCCATTTCTGCGCCAATCCTGGCTATCCGTTTCAGATCGGGCATCAATTCTGCGGCAAGGATCCTTTCCATCTTCGGGGCCTTCCTAATATAGCCGTAGTAATCATCCCCGATATAGGTCCCTTGAATCTCCTGCGTGAAGTTCTTCGCGGCGACATCTGCAATGCTCAAGAAGGTGATCTCGTTGACGACATTGGGCGAGAGCTTTCCCACTTCCCGGAAGGGCCAGAACATCGGCCAATGATGCTGCTCGATGCAGGAGCACATCCTCTCGGGAATACGCCAAGCTTTTGCCAGCGCCGCTCCCAGGGTGGCATGGTCTATCCCATAATACTCGATCTCCCATTTGAGCCTCTGCCGGGGATCGGTTGGCGGGTCAGTCTCGGCCCGTGGCAATTTCTGGGCCATGATATCTTTGGCGATATCGTGCAGTATCCCGAGGGTGACCAAGGTACCGACTGGCATCCTCACCCTGGATGTCATTGCCAAGTAGGCCGCTATATGCGAGGTGAGATTGGCATGGATCCACTCCTGCTTGGAAGGCTTCACACCCATCTTCCTGATCCGCTCCTCCATCACGATCCGGTGGATCTCGTTATACCCAAGGATGACGATGGCATTGAAGATGTTGTCACACTTCTGGATCAGGCCATAATAGGGTGAATTGACCCGTCTGAGAATGAAGGAGGTGAGCCCCTGATCCGTGGCTATGAGTTTGCCGATATCCTGGGCGCTGATCTCGGGGTCGTTCAATCTATTCGTGAGTTCAGAAACCAGGGAAGAGATGCTCTCGGTCTCATTCACGATCTTCTGAATTTCTGGTGAAAACTCTGCTGGTCTTTCTCTGCTCGGTTTCCATGTGAGATCATACACCTTCATGAAATCGAGCCCTTCTTCCGACATAAGCGGGATATGCACCGGGGTTTTGGGCTGCGTCTTTGCCGTGGTCTTTTTTCTTGGCTTTTCTGAACTCTTTGCGGCGTATATACGAATCATGACAAGGATCGTAATACAAACGAGCATGAATATAATAAACAATATTACATTCGATCCCATGATATTGTTTTATCGGTCATCCAACATCCGGTCTTGAGGATAATTTTATCGTTACGCTTGAAACTCGTTTCTCTTTATGTGACCCTTGCACGTGCTGGGTTTGATAGAGGAGTATTGCGGGTCAGGTCCAAAAATATACCTGCGCTCATGATAGTGCTTGATGTGCAATTCCTATAACGAAAAACGGGCATCTATTATCTCTGCATAAATCCCCTTTTCAGGAGAGGGGGGTCCTGCTCAAAGTTGGGTGTGAAAACGCCTTTCCCGATGTTCTTTTCGATCTCGTGCAGACACCAGAAACGCCCGTCGGCAAGTTCCTCGGGATTATAGCGCATCGACCTGTCATACCTGGTCATAAAGACATGGACATATTCTGATTCATACGTGGTATTTATGGTGTGCACTGCAAGGAGCTCGGGGAGAAAATCCGTTATCCCGATTTCCTTTAAAGCCTCGCGCTTTATTGCTCCTTCAAGGGTCTCTCCGTATATTATATGTCCTCCGACAGCGGCATCCCACCTCCCAGGAAAGAGATCCTTGCGTAGAGATCTCTTTTGGAGATAGATCTCGCCAAAACTGTTGATGACATGCAGGTGGACGACGGGGTGCAAAATGCCAGGCCTTTCATAGCAACAAGAGCGCGGGGCACTGCCGATGACTTCGCCACCTGCATTTACCAGCGGAAAGATTTCTTCCGTATGCTTGCTTTTTCCCATACTTCCTTCGCTTCCCCAAAGCATGCGTTCATGTAGATCTCATATTTTCGCCATACTATCGCCTATGAAGAACATCCTCAAGAGAACGTGCATGGCGAGAGGATATTCGCTTTGTGATACCCAGCATCTGTTGTATAATACACCTATGATCATAAAAGATTATTTCTATTGGGTGGATATTATTATTGCCCTGTCAATCCCGGTGATATTTCTTATTCTCTATAAGATGCATAAGATAGGCTCCTTCTCCTGGCTGATGTTCTGGATCGGATGCACCATCGGCGCCACCTGGGAGATCCCATTCTACTTCATCGGTCCCACATTTTCCTCCGATCCCTTGTATGTCCTCAAGACACCCACCCCGTATCCGTTGTTTCTCCTCCACTTCGTCCACTGCTTTTGGGACGGCGGTCTATTCATGATAGGAGTCTTCCTTATAAAAAAGCTTTGCAGGGAACCTCAATTTACCCGGTTCAGGATCCAGGAGCTTGCCATACAGCTCATCTGGGGTGGGGCATCCGAACTCGCGGTAGAGCTCATGTCCACCGGATCCTCGGGATGGGCCTTTGTGCCGCACTGGTGGAACCCAACCCTATTCCAGTTCAGGGGCTCGGATATCACTGTGGTGCCTCAGCTGATCTGGGTGATCGCCCCCATCATCTTCTATCTGTTTGCCCTTCATGTCAGGAAACCCATCCCCTGAATAGTATGAAAACTCTCCCCTGGCTGATACCGATCTTGCTTACCTTGCACAACATCGAAGAAGGCATCACGGCCAAGGAGTTTCTATCCCCCATCGGGAGCAGAATTCCTGATTTTGCCAAGGACCTTATCAACCCATCCTATCTCCAGTTCCTCGTTGCGCTCGGCATCTTTACCGCGATCCCTTACCTCTGCGCTCTATCAGGCGACCTTACACGGAAAGGCGGTTTATCAATCCTGTTCCTCCTCGTCATCCAAATGGTGATGTTCATCAACGTGTTGCCCCATGTGGCTATGGCGACCTTCCTGAAAGGCTATACCCCGGGCTTGATAACCTCGGTCCTCATCAATCTCCCCTTTTCCCTGTTGCTCTTCCGAGCCGCCTTGAAGGATGGCTGGCTCAGCAAAAAAGCGTTTCTCTGGTTCATCCCATTGGCCGTCATCGCGCATGGCCCGGGGTTATGGGGATTGATGATTGTGTCAGGACATATTGCCAAACTACTGAGCTTGATCGTCCATGTGTATTGAGAAAGGGCCTGTATCGTGACTATGGAGGGAACAAGGATCCGTCTTGCATGTCGCTCGCTTGCGCATCGACAGAGCGACCGGCCAGGACGCCGGATATCCACCTGCATATGAATGGATTATAATACATTTATTTGATTACAATATATTCCGGTTGTATATATTGCAATTTTCTCCATACCTGATAACATGAGGGCCCAATGCCATACGCCGACTTCTCAACGATCCCCGGTGCAAAGGTGGAGAAACCCTTCGAACGCGAGCTCAAGATCATCCTGTCCCCCGAAAGCGACCCGGAGGTAAAGGACTTCACCCTCATCGTCTCCACGCTCGCCCCGCATGGGGGATGCACCGACTTCCATGCGCATACGGAAGCGGGGGAACTCATGATCTTCATGTCTGGCATCGGCAAGGCATGGCTCGCGGGGGTTGAATACCCACTGAAACCGGGCGTCGCCCTGTACGCCCCGCCGGGTGTCGTGCACAGAACCATGAATACCGGGTTTGAGCCGCTCACGATTGCCTGCGTCTTCGTCCCTCCCATCACTACCGACTACATCAGGCAGAACATCGCGGCTGCCCAGAAATCGAAAGACAAGGATCATGACCACAGATAGATTCAGAGATCGCTATTATGAGTTCAAGACTACAGGCGCTGCCGTGGTTCCCGAGCATGAGATCAAAGCGATCCTCAGAGATTATGGTCTGGGGATACCGGAAGGAAAGCTCTGCACCAGTGTCGCCGAGGCCTGCGCCTATGCACAGGAGCTGCATTACCCCCTCGCCCTGAAACTATCATCCGACAGGATCCTCCACAAAACCGAACAGAACGGGATACGGCTGGGGATTGCTTCAGAAGAAGATCTCGGGCGAAACTTTAAGGAAATGGACCAGGCTTTCCAGGCACGCAAAGTCCCGGGTTATCTGGGGATTCTCGTTGAAGAGCAGACCCCTTCAGGGACCGAGATCATCGTCGGCCTGCAGCATGACCCCGCCTTCGGGCTCGTGTTGCTGATCGGGCTCGGCGGTATCTTCACAGATCTCTTTCAGGATGTGGTCTTCCGGTTGCTCCCTGTATCGAAGCACGCGATTCGCGAAGCACTCCATCAGCTCAAGGGATGGCCGATCCTGAACGGGCACCGGGGATCGCAAACGGTCCAGGTAGAATCGCTTGTGGATGCCATAGAAGCGATCGGAAGATTCGGCGCAGAGTATGCCCCATTTTATGCATCGGTCGATTTCAATCCGGTCATAGCCAGGTCTGACGGCTGCACGGTCGTGGATGCAAAAATGGTCATTTCCGCTCGAGAGGGGAAGGCCCCCTTCTCTTTTGAACTCCCTCGTACGGAGTTTATCGAAAACTTCTTCCGACCCACGAGCGTGGCCGTGATCGGTGCCTCGGCCACCCCGGGCAAGATCGGATACGCCATCCTCGATTCCCTCTTGAATTTGGAGTACCAAGGAAAAGTATACCCCATAAATCCCAACTACCCGGAAGTCCTGGGCGCCAAAGCTTATCCGTCGCTGAGCATCCTTCCTGAGGTCCCTGCCCTTGTCGTGATCGCCGTGGATCTTGCTCTCGTGCCCGGCATTATCCGGGAGATGGGGAGGATTGGAGCGCACAACGCCTTCATCGTCTCCGGAGGAGGAAAGGAACTCGGTGGTGATCGCGCGCGTATCGAGCAGGAGATCCACGACCTCGCCCGTGAACATCGGGTGCGAATCATCGGTCCGAACTGCATCGGAAGCTTCGACGGCAACCATCGCTTCGATTCTTTCTTCTACCCGCGGGAGCGTTTGAAGAGGCCGAAAGGGGGCTCTATAAGTCTCATCACCCAAAGCGGTACATGGGGGTGCGCCTTCCTCGAATATGCTCAGAAAATTGGTGCAAGCAAGATGGTGAGCTACGGCAACCGGGTGGATGTCGATGAGGGCGACCTCATCGCTTACCTGGCCGATGATCAGGATACCACGGTGGTCGGCAGTTATCTCGAAGGACTGTCCTCGGGCAGAAAATTCCTCTATGCTGCTGTCATGGCGAGGGAGAAGGGCAAGCCTGTAGTGGTCTTCAAGACCGGCCGCAATCCCATTTCCGCTCATGCCGCGGTCTCTCACACCGGTGCATATGGGGGCAGTTACCAGGTATACAAAGGTCTTATGGAAGCCGCAGGCGTGATCCTGACGGATAGCTTCCAGGAGCTCGATGCTGCGTGCAAGGCGCTCGCCCTGCAGCCGCCGGCCCACGGCAGCCGGGTCGCACTCGTCTCCAATGGTGCCGGCCCAATGGTCAATGCCATTGATCTGTTCCCTCACAAAGGATTGGAGCTCACCCGGCTCGCCAATGCATCGTTCGATGCAATGCGCTCCCGCTTCAGCTTCTTCTACATCGTGGAGAATCCAGTCGACGTCACCGGCTCGGCGACAGCCGCAGATTATGAGTTCGTCATAGAGACCCTCTTGCTGGACGAAAACGTCGATATCGTCATGCCGTACTTCGTGTTCCAGAATACGCCTCTCGATGAGAGCATCGTCGAGCGGCTCGATACATTCACGAGGAAACGGATTAAGCCGATCGTATGTTGCACGACGCCGGGACCCTACTCCTATAAGATGGGAAAGGAGCTTTTCTCGATTGGTCTCCCCGTCTACACGCACATTATCGAATGGGTGTCTGCTGCATCTGCCCTGGTAAAATGGGGGAGCATCCTTCTGAAAAAAGTGGAATCATCATGGAAAGACTCATCCTAACCGCAGCCCTGGCAGGGGGATTTTACGAGAGGGAGGCGAACCCGGAACGCTGACTATTCTCATCACTATGATTGACCATCTTCCTCAAGACGCTATCTTTACTGTAACGGGAACCGGCCACGAAGTGGTAACACGAAACGAAGCGCGAAAGATCCAGGGAATCACTTCCTGAGCTCCCAACCCCCTGGTACCCTCAAAGGGGGTGAGAGGGGTGCAAAAAGGAGAAGAATATGCGAATAGCAGTTGTGAGTGAAGTAAGTGCTGTGGCACAGAATGTCGCCGTGGTTTCCGTTCTGGACGGCAGGGGGCACGAGATAGTCAATGCCGGGATGAAGTCGTCCCAAGATAAGCCGGAGCTGACCTATATCCACACCGGGCTGCTCGCCGCGCTCCTCCTGAACACGGACAGGGCTGATCTTGTCGTCGGCGGGTGCGGCACAGGCCAGGGCTTCATGACCTCGGTCATGCAGTACCCCAACGTCATCTGCGGTCTTATCGCCAACGCTCTGGATGTCTGGCTCTTCGCCCAGATCAACGGTGGGAACTGCATCTCGCTGCCGCTCCTCTATGGTTACGGGTGGGCGGGTGATGTAAACCTAAGGTTCGTCTTCGACGCCCTCTTCAACGTGAAATTCGGCAAGGGATATCCACCGCACCGACAGGAGTCGCAGCAACTGAGCAGGAGAAATCTGGCAAGGATCTCGATGCTCACGCACAAACCGTTTGCGCAGATTATTGAGAGCCTCGATGACGAGATCATCAGACCGGTACTGAGTTTCCCCGGTGTAGTCGAATTACTAGCCCCCAATACCCTTGAGGACATGGCTCTCAGGGATGCGATCGCGAGGAGGATGCAATGAGTATGGACAAGCGCAAGGAACGGGCGCAGATCATTGCACGCTATCAAAGTATAGAGAAGGCCGTGGAGTCAGGGGCTCTCGCCCAGTTTCAGGACGTTTCGGTCTCCGAGGCGATCGTGCTCGGCCTTTACCGGCAGGGAGTAAGGAAATACCTCGCCGTCTTCGGCCACGGCACGACGGATATCGCCGAGGCCTTGCGGGTGTATGAAGAGGCGGGACTCGTGAAGATCTACAACGTCCGGCACGAGACGGCCGGCGCGCATGCCGCCACAGCACTCAAGATGCTCACCGGCGAAACGCCGGCCGTGGTGACCTCGATCGGTCCCGGGGCCATGCATGCCTTTGCCGGTTCACTCTGTTCATTATCGAACGGGGCCGGCGTCTACCACATCTATGGCGATGAGACCACCCATGGCGAGGGCTTCAACATGCAGCAGATACCAAAGGATGAACAGGGCCTCTTTCTGAGGCTCACGAGCATCATGGGGAACGCCTATAGCGTCTATGAACCGTGGTCGGTGATCGCGGCCCTACGCATGGGAGCTTCCACCACTGGTGCTGCATTCGCACAGCCTTTCTTCCTCCTCGCCCCGATGAATGTCCAGCCAGTCGTCCTCAGGGTCTTCAACCTCCTCGAGCTGCCGGACAAGGTAAAACCCCAGAGGCTCTCGTGCCATGAGGATGAAGCTTATATAAGGGCTACCGATATAGCCAGGCAAGCAAAATGCGTTACGGTAAAGATCGGGCAGGGTGCCAGAGGTTGCGGAAAGGAGATCATAGCACTTGCGAACCTACTCGATGCAGCGATTGTCTCCGGCCCGAACGCCACAGGCATCGTCCCCTTTTCCGAACCGAGGTATATGACCGTCGGGGGGTCGAAGGGGTCCATTTCCGGGAACTACGCTATGAACGTCTCCGACCTCGTCATCGTGATCGGTGCGCGAGCCGTCTGTCAATGGGACTGTTCAGGTACGGCTTGGAAAAAGGCGCAGCATATCATCAACTTCAATATCAACCCGGTCCATGCCGCCCATTATAACCGTTCCATCCCTATCGTCGGGGATGCCAGGCTCAACCTGAAGAGATGGATCGAGTATCTCAAGGCCGAAGGATTCATCCCCGCTGCGGTTCGGTCGGAGTGGATGCGTGTGCTGCGTGCCAAGCGGGAAGAATGGGAGGCGTTCAAGCAAGAGCGCTATTCCTGTCCTCCGTTGTACGACGAGGTCTGGAAGCGGGAGATCCTCACCCAGCCCGTGGCGATCAAAACCGTGTGCGACTTTGCCGATGCCATCGGTGCCGTCAAGATATTCGATGCCGGGGATGTCCAGGCCAACGGCTTCCAGATCGTTCAGGATGAGCATGAATATCAGACACTGACCGATACCGGATCCTCCTACATGGGATTCGCCGCTTCGGCTGTCCTCGTATCAAGTATGTCGGATATCTACCCTGTCGCGTTCTGCGGCGACGGGAGTTTCATGATGAACCCGCAAATCCTCATCGACGGGGTTGAACATAGGGCAAGGGGCTGCATCGTTGTCTTTGACAACCGCAGGATGGCCGCAATCAGCGGTCTCCAGTATGCCCAGTATGGCACTGATTACAAGACGAACGACGCGGTGAGCGTCGACTATGTGGCCATGGCGAATGCCATCGCGGGAATAAAGGGCATATGGGGAGGGTGTTCGGTTAAGGAGTTAAAGGATGCGCTCGCGCAGACAAGGGCGCATGATGGGATTGCTCTCGTGCATGTTCCCGTTTATTCCGGATCCGACGAACGCGCCGGCATGGGTGTGTTTGGCGACTGGAACGTGGGGAATTGGTGCGAGCGGGTGCAGGCGGAGCACCACCGCCTCGGATTATAGGAGGATGCGATGATCAAGGTGGCAATAGCAGGTCTCGGGAGAATAGCAGATGTCCATTACCCGGGCTATATCGGGAATAGGGACGCAAAGATCGTTGCCGTATGCGATATCAATGAAGAGCTTGCCCTCAAGAGGAAGCAGGAGTGGGGAGCAGAACGCCATTACACAGATTTCAACAGGCTCCTCGCTGACCAGGATGTCGATGCGGTCGAGATCCTGACCCCCACGATGCTGCACGCGGAGATGACGGTCAAAGCCTTGGAGGCAGGCAGGCATGTCGCTGTCCAGAAGCCAATGGCCAACACGCTCGCAGATGCGGACCGGATGATCGCTGCGGCCAAGAAGGCTGGAAAGATATTCAAGGTCTCGGACAACTATGTCTTCTATCCCCCAATCCTGCTTGCCAAGAAGATGATCGGGGAGGGCCAGATCGGTACGCCCATTAATATCCGCCTCAAGCTCTTGAGCGGAGGCTCGGGCGGATGGGAGGTCCCCTCCACCTCTTGGGCCTGGCGCGTCAAGGAGAGCCAGGAAGGGAGAGGCCTCCAGACCTTCGACCACGGCCATCACCTCTGGGCCACGGCCTGGTTCCTCCTCGGCGATATCGAGCGGGTGGCGGCCTGGATCGATTACATCGACGATATCATCGATAGCCCCGCAACCATCATGTGGAAATACCAGGATGGCATGCAATACGGGATATGCGATTATTGCCACGCGCCCGAGCTCTTCATTCCTTCGAAATATTATGGGAATGACGAATGGATCGAGATCTCAGGGACAAAAGGGGTTATCCTGATCAACCGCTGCACGGGCAACGTGAAGGAAGGTCCGGCCGTGAGCCTCTTCAACGGCACATGGCGGCACTTCGATTGCGAAGATGACTGGGGGGAGGGTTTCAAGGGCTCCACCAAAAACTTCATCGATGCAATCCTCGGGAACGAGTCCGCACGTCTCTCAGGCGCGGAAGGGCGGTATGTCCTGAAGTTCTCGCTCGCCATCCAGAAGGCCAACCGGTTCCACCGCGAGGTCTACCTCGACGAGTTGGATGCCGCATTTCCGGCTTTCTATGCCATGGGAAAGCGACTCAAGCATACGCGAACCAAGCGGTCCAAGAAGGGCATCCTTGAACGCCTCGGTCTTGCAGAAAACATGGCCCAGTATGCAAACCAGGCGCATGATCTCACTTTCGATCTCTTGAAACACTTCGATCCCTCCGCGGTCGAAAGTTGGTCCACGGTCATGGGCCTGCAGCTCACCGCCGAGGGCACGGCTCCGGAGATGAAATTCACCCTGCGGGTGGCAGACGGCAAGGCCGAGATCATCGAGGGATCACTCCCGGACGATGCCGTTTTCACCATCGCCACTTCGGCCGGCACCTGGTCGGCGATCCTGCTCAAGAAGAAGCGGGTGGAGACAGCGTTCATCCAGGGCAAACTCAAGATCCAGGGGCGGTCCGAGGAGGCCCTTAAGCTCAAGGCCGCCTTTAAATTGTAGGAGGGAGAAGGCACGGAGTGCTGACATGTTGACTGAACGCGTCCCGCTTTCGATGAAGGTGGGCTATGGCCTCGGCGATCTCGGATTAAACCTCATGTTTCAGACTGAGACCTCTTCTTTCGGGAGGAAGGCTATGCGAAATATATTCAACATCATCGCTGATGTTTGCGCTATCGCAAACTGCCGTTCGAAGAACCGGCGCACCGAGCACATCGGGCTATAGTCTTGCAAGGCATGGACATAGAGAAGATCCCCTTCGGCACCCTCCCGGATGGTATACCGGTATTCCTTTTCACCCTAAAAAATATCGCGGGGGTGGAGGTGTGCATAACGAACTACGGCGGCGCCATCGTCTCAATCCTGACGCCAGACCGACAGGGGATGTCGGGCGATGTCGTACTCGGATACGATACCCTGGACGGATATCTGAACGACACCTCCTATTTCGGCAGCATCATCGGCCGCTATGCCAACCGCATTGCACAAGGAAGGTTTACCCTCCAGGGTATCCCGTACATCCTGGCCAAAAACAACGGGGAGAATCACCTCCATGGTGGTTTGAAAGGCTTTCACAAGGTCGTCTGGGAGGCCCATGCGCGTTTATCCGAAGATGGGGCGGCCCTCGATCTCACCTATCTCAGCAAAGATGGCGAGGAGGGCTATCCGGGAAATCTGCGCGTGAAAGTCATCTATACCCTATCGAGGAACGATGCGCTGAAGATAGAGTACCACGCTGAGACGGACAGGCCGACCATCATTAATCTCACGAACCACGCTTATTTCAACCTCGCCGGATCAAAGGATATCCTGGGGCATGAGATATGCCTGCATGCGGACGTCTTTCTCCCTGTGGATGATACGCTCATACCCACAGGCGAGATGAGGCTGGTACAAGGCACCCCTATGGACTTTACCCACCCAACACCCGTTGGTGCAAGAATTGGAGAGTTTTATGATCAGCTGATCTGCGCTGGAGGCTATGATCATACTTGGATGGCGAAAGGCCATGATGGTTCTCTGAAGCTGGCCGCCCAGGTATACGAGCCGATTTCGGGCAGGGTGTTGGAAGTGTCGACCACCGAGCCTGGTATCCAATTCTATTCCGGCAATTTCCTGGACGGTATAGCCGGAAAGAAGGGCAGGATCTATAAGAAATGCAGTGGTCTCTGCCTGGAGGCCCAGCATTTCCCCGATTCACCGAACAGACCGGAATTCCCTTCGACAACCCTCTCTCCTGGTCAAACATACACACAGACAACCCGCTATAGATTTTCTGTACGGTAAGCGTCGAGCCCCCCAAAGGTGCATTGGCATGGTGGAGAACGTGTGGTAGTAACGGGTGAATTTTATTCTCTGGAGGGATGATGGAGCATAGGCTTGCGATCATTGGTCTGGGCTACGTGGGATTGCCGCTGGCGGTGGAATTCGGAAAGTTCTTCCCCACCTTGGGATTCGACGTCAACGCTACCAGGATTGCCGAGCTCCAAAAACATCATGACAGGACGCGGGAAATCAGCATGGAGGAGTTCACACCTGCACAGCGCCTCGCGTTCACAGCGAATCCCCGCGATCTCCGGGAATGCAATACCTATATCGTCACCGTCCCCACCCCCATCGACCGGTACAACCGGCCGGACATATCCCTCCTCCTCAAGGCAAGCGAAACCGTCGGGAGCGTGCTGGAAAAAGGGAATATTGTGATCTATGAATCGACCGTCTATCCGGGATGCACCGAGGAAGACTGTGTGCCCGTACTCGAAAAGACCTCCGGCCTTATGTTCAACCAGGACTTCTTCTGCGGCTACAGCCCGGAGAGGATCAATCCCGGCGACAAGACCCACAGGCTGCCGCAGATACAAAAGGTCACCTCGGGATCAACACCGGAGGTAGCCGAGACCATCGATAGCCTCTACAAGACCATCATCCAGGCCGGCACTCACAAGGCGCCATCTATCAAGGTCGCCGAGGCGGCCAAGGTCATCGAGAATGCCCAGCGCGACATCAACATCGCCTTCATCAACGAACTCTCCATGATCTTCGCGCGCATGGGCATCCGGACCAAGGATGTTCTCGCGGCTGCGCGGACCAAGTGGAATTTCCTCCCCTTCGAGCCGGGCCTAGTCGGCGGCCACTGCATCGGAGTCGATCCCTATTATCTCACCCACAAGGCCGAGGGCCTGGGATATATCCCTCAGATCATCCTTGCGGGCCGAAGGCTCAATGACAGCATGGGACCATATGTGGCCAACCAGGTGATCAAGCTCCTCATCAAGAAATCCCATAAGATCACCACTGCGAACATCCTCGTCCTCGGCATCACCTTCAAAGAGAACTGTCCGGACATCAGGAACTCCAAGGTGATCGATGTAATCCGCGAATTGATGGACTTCGGCTGCAGCGTGCAAGTCTATGATCCGCTGGCGGACCCTTGGGAGGTACGGCACGCATATGGGATAGAACTGCTCGCCGCTCCGGAAACGCTCGGAAGGTATGAAGGTATAGTCCTGGCCGTGGCCCATGCACAGTTCAGGCACATGGACCTCAAGCAATTCATAGCCCAGGACGGCATCGTCTTTGATGTGAAAAACATCCTCTCCGAGCCGGACGGGAGCCTCTAGGGTAATCACCACATCCATTTTCCCCTGGGGAAGCGGAGCGAATAACCTCTCGCTTGGGCATCGATATCTTTCTCTTGACCTGTGGTGCCATGTCTATCTATAAGTACATTATAAGGTTCATGGTGATCGGGAATTTCCATGCAGGGAGGAACATATGCTGAGAAAATCATTTTTAGCGTTTCTAGTCGTCTTTTCCCTCTTCTGCCTGCCCTTGGCCAATCTTGCTACGGCGGCGGAGAGACCGTTCACTTTCGGACTGCTCCTTGTGGGTCCGTATAACGATCACGGCTACAGCCAGGCGCACTACGAGGGTGGTCAATACGTCGAGAAGATCATCCCCGGCACCAAGATGATCTATATCGATAAGGTCAACCCCGCCGACAGGAAGGGAGTGACCATCCCGCAGCTCGTCGATGAGCTCGTGGAGAAGGGAGCCAAGCTCATCATCGCCAACTCGGATGACATGAAGGATGGCATCCGCGAGGCTGCGGCACAACATCTGGATATCCACTTTGTGCACATCTCGGGCGACGATGTCCTCACCGGCAAGGCGCCGAAGAACCTCGTCAACCTCTTTGGCCGCATGGAATACGGTAAGATGATGGCGGGTTTCGTCGCGGCTCTCACCACCAAGACCGGCAAGATCGGATACCTGGGCCCATTGGAAAACGAGGAGACGAAGCGGCTCGCCAACTCCTGCTATCTCGGCGCACGCTATGCCTGGCAAAAGGTCCTCAAGAAAAATCCGAATGACCTCAAGTTCGATGTGAAATGGATCGGCTTCTGGTTCAATATCCCGGGCGTCACTGCCGATCCCACCCAGGTTGGGCAGAATTTCTTCAACAGCGGCTACGATGTCGTCGTCTCCGGCATCGATACCACCGAGGCCGTGACGGTGGCCAGCCAGGAGGCAAAGAAGGGTAAAAAGGTCTGGGCGATCCCCTACGACTATGTCGGGGCCTGCGGGAATAATTCGGTATGCCTGGGTGTCCCCTACTTCAACTGGGGCCCGGGCTATGTCGAGCTCGTCAGAAAATCCATGCAGAACGAATGGAAGTCCGAATGGATATGGCTTGGCCCCTACTGGAAGGACATCAACGACGCGAACAAGACCACGGTCGGTTTCGTCGAGGGGCCTGCCATGATTCCCTCCTCAAAGAAGGCCTTGGCTGCATTCAGGAGCGACCTCGGATCCGGGATAATCAACCTCTATAAGGGACCCCTGGCATACCAGGACGGCAGCATCTTCCTCAAACCCGGCGAAGTGGCAACCGACAAACAGATCTGGTATACGCAGAAGCTCCTCAAAGGCATGACAGGCCAGAGCAGCGCCAAATAGCCCGGCATACTTCAGGCAGGGCGCGAGAAAACATCTTCGCCTTGCCTTGCCTTCACATATGCTGCTCGAACTCAAAGGAATCCACAAGCATTTCGGAAAGGTTAAGGCCAATAACGGCATAGACCTGATCATAAAACCTGGTACAATCCACGGCATTCTGGGTGAGAACGGGGCGGGGAAAAGCACCCTAATGAAAATCCTCTCCGGTTACATCCAGAAGACCAGCGGCACCATGTGCATCGATGGCTCCCCCGTAGACTACCATACCCCGGCTCAGGCCTCCCAGCTCGGCATCGGCATGCTCTATCAGGACCCGCTTGACTTTCCTCCCCTGACCGTGCTCGAGAATTTCCTGCTCGGACAAAACCGTGGACTGCTGAGCAAGAAGGCCTTCTTCCAGAAACAGTTTGAAATCCTCATGCAAGCGCTCAATTTCAACCTCGTGCCCGATACAGCCGTAGCCAGCCTCACCATCGGGGAAAGGCAGCAGCTCGAGATCGTCCGGCTCCTCAATACAGGGATAGAGGTGCTCATTCTCGACGAACCCACCACGGGCATATCAGGCCTGCAGCGGGAAACCCTCTTCGGCGCCATCAGGAAACTCGCCCAGGAAGGGAAGAGCATCATCCTCGTCTCGCACAAGCTGGAAGAGGTCTTAAGCCTCTGTGATTGCGTGACCGTCCTGCGCAATGGCGTGGTGACAGGGTCGATGGTACAGCCATATGATTCCAAGGCCCTGCTTACCATGATGTTCGGAACACCCCCTGCGCAGCCTTCCAAGCCTGCCATTAGGCTAGGAGAGCCTATTTTCAGCATGGAAATGGTTTCGGGGACGAGTGGAAGGGCTGGCCTCTCGGACTGCAGCATCAGCATCAGGCAGGGTGAGGTGATCGGGCTGGCGGGTCTCGGGGGAAGCGGTCAGGAGGTCTTCCTGCGGATCGCAAGCGGCCTGGAGCGGCCCGTTTCCGGCAGGATATTCATCCGGGGTAAGCGGATGCACGGATCCGATCACCACCGCTTCAAAAAGGAAGGCGTGACCTTCCTCCCGGCCTCCCGCCTGGAAGAAGGTCTCATAGCGGGTATGTCCATCATGGAACATTTTGCCTTGAAGGATAGTCGCGGATTGCTCGTGCGATGGAATGACGCCTATCAGAAAGCCGAG
>Ga0315295_10001682_pt1 | contig 18937 bp, 10 predicted proteins | sample YL17G14_0_MG_FD_204453 | JGI IMG/M metagenome (GOLD analysis project Ga0315295, IMG submission 204453) | Sediment microbial communities from Yellowstone Lake, YNP, Wyoming, USA - YL17G14_0 | ecosystem: Environmental > Aquatic > Freshwater > Lake > Sediment | place: USA: Wyoming | collected... | reverse complement strand
GGTCGAGCTCTGGGACGACACCGACGGGCGCGTGGACGTGCTGGTCTCGGGCGTGGGGACCGGTGGAACGCTCACCGGGGTCGCCGAGGTCCTCAAGGCGAAGAAGCCCTCGTTCCGGGTCGTGGCGGTGGAGCCGAGGGATTCCGCGGTGCTCTCGGGCGGATCACCCGGACCGCACAAGATCCAGGGCATCGGCGCGGGCTTCGTGCCGAAGGTGCTGCGCAGCGACCTGATCGACGAGATCGTCCAGGTCACCAACGAGGACGCCTTCGCCACCGCGCGGCGGCTGTGCCGCGAGGAGGGCATCATGGTCGGCATCTCCTCGGGCGCGGCCACGTGGGCCGCCATGCAGGTGGCGGCGCGGCCCGAGATGGCCGGCAAGCTGATCGTCGCCGTGCTGGCGAGCCACGGCGAGCGCTACCTCTCCACGCCGCTCTTCGACTTCCCCGAGGACGCCGCGGGTCCGGCCGTCTAGCGCGGCCGCGGGCGCGTTCTCATGCTCAGGCTGGTGGAGGACATCCGGACGATCCGGGCGCACGACCCCGCGGCGCGCGGCGTCGTCGAGATTCTGCTGTGCTACCCGGGGCTGCACGCCCTGTGGATGCACGGCCTCGCGCACCGGCTGTGGTCGTGGCGCATCCCGGTCCTGCCCCGCTTCGTCTCGCACGTGGCCCGCTTCCTCACCGGCATCGAGATCCACCCCGGCGCGCGCATCGGCCGGCGCGTGTTCATCGACCACGGCATGGGCGTGGTGATCGGGGAGACGGCCGAGGTCGGCGACGGGTGCCTGATCTACCAGGGCGTGACGCTGGGTGGCACGAGCCTGAGCCGCGGCAAGCGCCACCCGACCCTCGAGGAGCACGTGGTGGTGGGCTCGGGCGCGAAGGTGCTCGGGAACATCACCATCGGCCGCAACTCACGCATCGGCTCGGGCGCCGTCGTCATCAAGTCGGCGCCGCCGCACTCCACCATCGTGGGCATCCCGGGCCGCGTCGTCGAGGAATCCGAGGCCGAGGAGCGCCGGCCGGGCCACGAGCTGGAGCACAACCGGCTGCCCGACCCGACCGCCAAGGCCATCACGGCGCTGCACGGCCAGGTGGAGGAGCTGGCGCGCGAGGTCGCCGAGCTGCGCCAGCGGCCGGTCGCGGTGGCGGTCCCGCACGGGCTGACGCTGGACGAGGTCGAGCGGGCGTTCCGGGTCATGAGCGAGAGCGCCGAGGACCCCCGCGACGGCGACGGCTTCGACGAGGGCGCCGGGATCTAGCCTGCACCACTCGCGAGGCCGCGCCCGGAGCACGTCCGGAGGGGGCCGTGTCGCGCTCAGCGCAGCGCGCCGGCCGCCCGCAGGTCGCGATCCAGCTCGGCCGAGTCGGCGGGGCCGGGCTGCGTGCCGAGGAACGCCGCACGGTCGGCGCGGGCACCCGGCGCGTCCCCCGCTCGTGCCCGCAGCCGCGCGCGCAGCGCCAGCGCGGGGGCGAAGCCCGCGTCCAGCGCCAGCGCGCGCTGGACCTCGGCGCGAGCGCCCGCGAGGCTGTCCAGCCCCATCAGCGCGAAGCCCGCGTTCTTGTGGAGCGGGGCGCTGCCGGGGTAGGCGGCGAGCCCGCGACGCAGCAGCCCCAGCGCCTCGGCGGGCTGCGCGGCGCGCACCAGCGCGTAGCCCAGCAGGCTGAAGCCGCGCTCGCTCGAGTCGAGGGCGAAGGCCTGCCGCAGGTAGCCCACCGCCGCCGGCCAGGTGCCGTCGTCCATGGCGATGTCGGCGAGCCCTGCGTACCCCGCGGCCCTCAGCGCGGGTGTGCCGCCGGTCGCGCGCGTCACCTGCGCGAACAGGTCGGCCGCTCGCGTGCCCTGCCCCGTGAGGCGCAGGACCTGCGCCAGGTTGAGCCGCGCCTCGCCGCTCGCCGGGTCGACCGCGAGCGCGGCCTCGGCCCGCGCCCGCGCCGAGTCCGCCTCGCCCCGCGTCAGGAACTGCGCGGCCTCGTCGCTGAGGGTCTTGGCCCGGAGCGCCCTCGCGCGCGTGGCCGCGCCGCCGCCGTGCAGCAGCGTGCGCGCGAGCAGGCCGCCGCCGACGGAGACCGCGAGCGCGAGGGCGGCGAGGACGATCCAGCCGGTGGCGCGCCGCCTGCGCCTCGCCTGGACCAGCGCCTCCTCGCCGCGGCGCGCGGGCAGCCGCTCGGCCTCCAGCTCCTCGGTGCGGCGCGCGGGCAGCGCGCCCTCGTCCGCGGCTCCGGCCGCGGACTCGGCCGCCGGCGCGGCCACGCCGGTGAGCGTGGACAGCTCGCGGGCCAGGGCGGCCGCGTCGATGCGCCGCTCCGGGTCCTTCTCGAGCGCGCGCATCACCAGCGTCTCCACCTCGGGCGGCACCTCGGGGCGGGCCTCGCGCAGGGGCCGCGGCGCCTCGTTCGCGATCATGTAGAGGAGCGCGAGCGGGTTCTCCCCGGGGAAGGGCAGCGCGCCGGCCAGCATCTCGTGGAGCACCACGCCGAGCGCGAACACGTCGGAGGGCGGGCCCACGGCGCCGCGCGTGGACTCGGGCGCCATGTAGGCCGCGGTGCCGAGCGTGCTGCCGGTCATGGTCAGGCGCGAGGCCTGCGCGGCACGCGCCAGGCCGAAGTCCATGACCTTGACCGCGCCCTCCTCGTCGAACATGAGGTTCTCGGGCTTGATGTCCCGGTGCACGATGCCGCGCCGATGGGCGTGCGCCAGGGCCGCGGCCACGTCGCGCGCGAGTGCCAGCGCCTCGGGCACCGGCAGCGCCCCGCGGGCGAGCCGTCCGCGCAGGCTCTCGCCCGACATCAGCTCCATGGCGATGAACACGGTGCGCCCGTCGTGCTCGAGCGCGTAGAGCGTGGCGATGTGCGGGTGGGAGAGGGCGGCCGCCGAGAGGGCCTCGCGCTCGAAGCGCTTCGCGCTCTCGGCGTCGGCCGACAGCTCGGGCGCGATGAACTTGAGCGCCACGCGGCGCTGGAGCTTCGAGTCGCGTGCCTCGTAGACCTCGCCCATGCCGCCGCGGCCGAGAAGGCGCCCGACCTCGTAGTGGAGGATGCGCGTGTTCTCCATGGGAGGCGTCAGGCTAGACGGGTTCGCCCGTGCGGGCAATGCGTCCGTGGGCGGGGGCGCGGGCCCGCTCACGCGGCGGGGCGGCGGGTCCCGGCCCGCCGCCCCTGCGCCGCGCTCCCGGTCCGGTCACTTCAGCCAGACCAGACGCTGCCTGAACTCCCGGCCCTCGGCGCGGAACCGCACGAAGTAGAGCCCCGCGTTGAGCCGTCCGCCCTCGTCCGTGCGGCCGGTCCAGCGCACCTCGTGCCAGCCCGCCTCGAGCGCGCCGGCGGCCAGGGTCCTCACCCGGCGTCCCTGCAGGTCGAAGACCTCGAGCCGCACCTGGGCGGCGCGAGGCAGCCCGAAGCGCAGCAGCGCCTCACCCGCTGCCGGGTTGGGCCGGACGGGCGCGAAGGCGAGGACGGCGGGCGGCGGCTCCACGTCCGTGGCGCCGAACACCTCGAAGACGCCGCTCACGCTCAGCACGCCGTTCACGTTGAAGCCGGTCGAGTCGGACGACTCCACCAGCACGATGCCGATGCGTGCGCTGTCGGCGCCGGCGCTGGGCACCTGCCACTGGTACGAGCCGGTGTTCGGCAGATGCGTGGCGTCCAGCACCCAGTTGGCCCCGTCGTCGAAGGTGTGCAGCACGGCGATCCATGCGCCGCTGAAGCCCTTCGGCACCTCCCAGCGCACCGTGTAGCGGTGGCCCGGCGGCACGACCTCGTGCGCGACGGGCGCGGTGACCTTCGCCCGCTTGACGCGGATGTGGTCGGTGCCCGTGAAGAGCCGCGGACCCACGGTGCCGGTCACCGTGACCGGCACCGCGTCCCCGTCGCTCAGCGCCAGCGACACCGCGGTGCGCGAGAACTTGACCATCAGGTCGGGGATCCCGTCGCCGTCCTCGTCACCGACCGTGTGCGGTCCCGCCGTGTCGGCCGGCACCACCCCGTTCAGCCGGATGGACGCCAGCACGATCTCGGACGCCGTGAGCGGCGCCTCCGGCTCGATGTAGCCCGTCACCCAGCGCCCCATGGACTTCAGGTTCAGGGTGTTCGGGTCGAAGTCGAAGGCCACCGTGACCGGCGGCAGGCTGGTCGGCATGCCGATGATGCTCACCGTGCCCGAGCCGGCGTTGCACACGAGCGCGAAGGCGCCCTGGCTCGGGTCGATGGCGATGCCCTCGGGGCCCTGGCCCACGGGGATCGTGGCCACCAGCGTCAGCACGACGGGCGGTCCGGGCGAGATGCTGGCCGCGTTCGGGACACTCGAGGCCGTGATCGAGAACACCATGACGGAGTTCCCGTCGCTGCTGGTGACGTAGGCGAGGGCGCCGTCGGGCGAGATGATGATGCCCTTGCCGCCCGAGCCGGTGTTCACCGTGGACAGGACCTGGTACTGGGTCGGGCTGCCCGTGGCCACGTCCACGATCGCGATGGTGCCGTCCTCGCACAGCACGAGCAGGATGGTGCCGTCCGGCGAGATGGTGATGCCCTTGCCGCCCGAGCCGGTGTTCACCGTGTTGAGCACGGCGCCGGAGCCCACGTCGATCACGACCACCGTGCCCCCGGCGGTGGCGACGAAGGCGCGCGCGCCGTCGGGCGAGATGATGATGCCCTTGCCGCCCGATCCCGTGTTCGTGGTCGTCAGCACCTGGTCGTAGGTGGCGTTGTTCGGGTTGGCGTCGATGATGCTCGCGTCGTTCGAGCCCGAGTTCACCACGATCACCTTCGGGCCGATGGCCGAGACCGCCACGTCGATGGGCGCGGCGCCCACGGTGATGGTGGCCACGACCTTGTGGTACTGCGCCGACGCGGGCCGGATGTCGATGACGCTCACGTCGTTGCTGCCGGTGTTGGCGACGTAGGCGCGCGAGTCGTCCGGCAGGAGCGCGACGCCCTGGGGCTGCAGGCCCACCGTGATGCTGGTGATGGTCTGGGTCCCGGGGATGTCGAGTGCCGTGACGCTGTTGCTGGCCGGGTTGGTCACGTAGGCCCGGCTGCCGTCCGAGGTGATGGCGACGTCGCGCACGCCCTGGCTGGCCGGGAGGTTGTTGATGACGCCGCCCGGGCTGGCGTTGGGCTCGAGCACCACGAAGGTCAGCGCGTTGCTGGTGGTGCTGCCGGTCTGCACCGTGACCGAGCCCGTGGTCGCCGCCAGTGGCACGTTCGCCACGACGGAGGTGGCGGTCGCGCTCGTGACGGTGGCCAGCACGCCGTTGAACAGCACGGTGTTCTGCGACGGGATGGGGCTGAAGCCCGCCCCGCCGATCACGACCGGCGAGGACGTGGTCGCGGCGGGCGGGCTCAGGCTCGAGATGGCGAGGGCGGGCGGGCCCATGATCGTGAAGACCGAGGTCGCGCCCTGCGCGGTCGTGAGCCCGTACGTGTCCTCGATGCCGGACGCGACGACCAGCGAGCAGCGCGCCGAGAAGGTCAGAGGCTGCGCGGGCTGGAAGAAGAACGTCTTCCGGTCCGCGGAGGCCTTGTAGCTCCCCGGGATCGTGTTGGGGCCCACGTGGAGCGTCATCCTCGCGACCACGCTGGCCGAGTCCATGCCCTTGTTGAAGGTCGCGGACACGGCCGTGCCGGCGTTGAGGCCGGAGGCCCCGTCCGCCGGGCCCAGCGAGACCACCACCGGCGGGAGCACGCTGTCGGCCAGCACGACCTGCGCCGTCGCGAGGGCGGAGACGCCGGGCACTCCCAGCACGCCGACCACGAGCGAATCGGTCCCCGGCACGCTTGAGACCATCCACTTCACCGAGACCTCGCCGTTCGCGTCGGTGACGTGCCAGAGCGGCGTGTCCCAGTCGTCGAGGATGGGCTTCAGGCCGCGGACGCCGTCGAAGCGCAGCACCGCGCCGACCTGCGGTTTGCCGATGCCGTCCGTGGCGCGGAAGATGAGCGGCTGTGACAGGAACGCGCTCTTGAGCCCGCTCTGCCCTCCGCCCGAGACCAGCGCCAGCGACGTCGCGTCGCTCAGGCTGTAGAGGCTCACGCCGGCCGAGCCGGGCCCGGGGTAGCCCACGGTGTGCGTGCCGATCCAGAGCCGCCGGCCGTCGGCGGTGGCCGCGAAGCGCCTCACGGGCTCCGGCGTGGCGATCCAGGTCAGCGCGGGCGGGTTGGTGCGCGGGTCGATGTAGACCAGCGAGTCGTGGTCGCTGCTGGCCGCGAGCACGCCGTGGCCGTCGGGCGCGGGCGACAGGGAGGTCACGACGTAGCCGAGCGGGAGCGGCGTGCCGAAGTAGAGCTCCCCGCCCATCGGGCCGGCCCCGGGGTCCGTGTTGTAGACCCCGACGCCGTACGGGTAGGTCACCACCGCGTGCTTGCCGTCCGTGGCGACCGCGACCTGGTAGCCGGCTTCGGTGCTGGAGCCGTGGGTCGGGGAGGAGCCGAACAGCGCACCGGCCTCCAGGTCCACGAACCCCACGCGCCAGGCTCCCGCCGTGACGACGTAGTGGCCGTCGGGCGTGAAGGCGCTGGCCCACGTGGGTCCCGGCGTCTGGATCTTGTGGAGGAACATCCCCATGACGTCGAAGACCGCCAGCGAGTCGCGCGTGCGGTCTCCCACCACCATGCAACGTCCGAGCGGGTCGGCGCAGATGCTGGAGGACGTGCCCGTCTGGGGAATCGAGATCGTGTGGACGATGGTCCCGAACGTCAGGGAGGAGGGATCGGTGTCCACGACGTTGACCGACGCCGTTCCGTCGTTGGAGACCCACAGCCCCTTTCCGTCCGGCGTGAAGTCCGTCCCCAGGATGTCGGCGCCCGACGGGGCGACGAACAGGCCGGTCATGGCCTGGGTCCCCAGCCGTGCGGGTCCCTCGTCGGTCGCCTGGAACATCTCGAGCCAGATCCCGCACTCCCCCGGCACGAGGTCCCGCGCCACTGCGAGGTACTTGCCGTCCGGGGAGAGTCGCATCCTCTCCATCTGGCCCCAGATGAAGCCCGCCAGGCCGCAGAAGGCCGAGTCCATTCTCACCGTGAAGCCCGTGGGATTCGCGACCATGCTCGTCACCGGGTCCACGATGTGCAGGGGCAGGCCGAGCGTGCGCATGCCCAGCGAGTCCACCGCGGCCACCAGGGCGTCGCGCTGCGGCCCCGCGGGCACCACGAAGGCGGCCCCGTTGCCACCCGCCGCCCGGCGCTCGGGCGCGAAGAGCCCGCTGCCGACGTCCACCTGGCTGCCCGCGCCGAAGGGGACGCCCGAGCCGATGAGGGCCACGACGTCGCCCGGACGCGCCACGGCGGGGACCGCGCGCAGCAGGGCCGCGCTGCCGCCGATGCGGAAGAGCGAGAGGCTCTGCGAGCCGTAGTTGGCCACCGCGATCACGTCGCCGAAGCCGCTCACCGCGACGGCCACCGGCGTCGAGCCGGTCGCCACCTCGGCGATCTTCTCGCGGTAGTTCGCGCCGTCCGGATCCACGCTCAGCATCTGCAGCTGGCTGGTGGCGGAGTTGACCAGGTACGCGGCGTTGCCGTCCTTGTTGTAGGCCACGTCCCGGATGTCGCCGCCGAGGGTGACGACCTGGGGCGTGAACGTCGTGTCGCTCAGGACGGTCAGTGCGAACAGGTTCGTGCCCGTGGTCCCGGCCCGGGCGAAGAGCACCTCGTGGGCCGCGGGGTCCACCGCCACGCCACCCGTGCTCGGGGTCTGGTCCACGTACGTCGGGGTGTGGCCCGGCAGCCGCACCGCGCGCACACCCGCGTCGCTCGTGCCGTAGTAGAGCATGTTCCCGTCGGGCGAGGTGGCGATGCCGCCAGTCAGCGCGACGGTCGTGTCGGCGACCTCGTCGAGCACGCCGTAGCGCGTCGCGCTCAACGGGTCGATGTCGATCTTGTACACCAGGCGCGTGCCCGGGTCGGTCACGAAGGCCGCGCGCCCCGTGGGCGCGATGGCCACGCCCTGCGGCGTGGCGCCCGACGGGAGCGTGGTGGTCCCGAGCACCTGGCCGAAGGTGCCGCTGCCGTGGGCCACGTCCACCGTGACCACGTCGCCCGTGGCGGGCCGGGTGACGACGGCCCGTTTCCCGTCGGGCGTGAGCGCCAGGCTCTGCGCCGCGCCGATGCTCGCGTAGTCCACGACGTCCAGAGTCTGCAGGTCGATCACCGCGAGCCCGCCCGAGCCCACGGCGTAGGCCGTGTCGCCGGCGGGGCCCAGCGCCACGTCGGTGGGCGCGAAGTTGAGGTCCACGTCCGTCACGTACGAGGGCGCGGTCTGCGCCAGCGCGGGCAGCACCGTGAGCGTGAAGAGATTGCTCAACTGGTCGAGGATCACGACGCGGATCGACCCCGACAGGGCGAGGACGGGCACGCGCACCAGCACCGAGGTGGGCGTCACGCTGGCGACGGGGACGCGGATGTACCCGGGCCCGTTGTCGTAGGGGAACTGCACGCTGTCCGGCTGCGCGGGATCGAAGCCCGTGCCCAGGATGGTGATGTAGGAGCCCGGCGACGCCGAGCGCGGGCGCACGTCGGTGATGGCCACCGGCGGCGCGTCCTGCGTGGTGAACCGCGTGGTGTAGGTCTCGGCCAGGTGCACGCCCTCGCGGTCGGTGACCCCGGTCGTGACGTCGAGCTGGTACTGCGTGCCGAACAGGAGCGCGTTCGTGGGACTGAAGACCAGGTTGCGCCCGCCGTTCACCAGGGTGCCGCTGCCGCCGAGGGCGTTGGACTCGCCCACGACGTGCAGGCGGAAGTTGCCCTGCAGCGTGGTGTCGTCGATGCGCTCGCTGAACCGGATGAGGATCGACGTGTCGATGCGGATGTCCGTCGTGTCGCGCCCGGGCGAGGTCGCGAGCACGGTGGGCGGGATGGTGTCCACGTTGGTGACGACGTTGATGCCCGCGCGCAGCTCGCCCGCGGCCAGCGCCAGGATGCCGCGCAGGTCGGGCGTGTCGCGGTCCGACTCCGGCTCGCACCACCACTCGGCCGAGAAGTTGGTCTGGGCGACCGCCTTCACGCGGTCGCTGATGTACTTCGGCGTCAGGGCGTAGCCGCCCATCTCGCCGTCGAGCGGGGTGACGCGCACGCTGTAGGAGCCGGGCGCGAGGCCGCGCAGCGCGTAGTTGCCGCCCTCGTCCGTGAAGTCCGAGGCCACCGAGTCGGCGGGCTCGCCGCCGCCGAGCCGCACGGCGGTGATCAGGGCGCCGGGGATGGCGTACCCGGACCCGCCGCGCACGACCTGCCCCGTCACCGTGGCGAAGTCCGTGGCGAAGGTGGGGCCGGGGTAGGCCGCAGCGATGGCGGCCTCGTCGTCGGCCTCGAGGCTGGCCGCGCCCTGCCCGCTCTGCAGCACGAAGAACATGGTCGAGTTCAGCACGCCGCTGTGCGACAGGCCGAAGATGTGCCCGGCCTCGTGCGTCACCACGCTCTGCAGGTCGAGCGCGTTGGCGCCGGGGTTGTAGCTCGGCGTGCGGAACGGCATCTGCGGGTTCAGCATCAGGTCCGCGTCGAGGATTTGGCCCGGCAGCACGATCCGGTCGTCGTACGCCGCGCGGCGCAGGGCCGAGAGCGTGGGCGCGAGCGCGACCACGTTGGGCGGGAAGGAGTAGTCGTCCTCGAAGGTGATGAGGTTCACGCCGTCGTACGCGGAGGCGTTGGTCTGCATCGGCGGCAGGTCCTGGATCACCTGCAGGTTGGTCCCGGGCGCCGCCGTCCACGCGGCGAAGCCGTCGTGGACCGCGGTGAAGTCGCTGCCGTCGGTGATGCGCGGGTCGCCGTGGATCGAGATGGCGTAGTGGAGCGGCAGCGCGTGCCGGTCCCAGGACTCGACGTGGCGCATGGTGGCGGTCGGGTCCACGCAGCCGTCGGCGTCGGCGTCCTGGCCTGCCCCGCACGAGTCGGGGCAGGCGTCGGCCGCGTCGGCCACGCCGTCGTGGTCGCGGTCCAGTCCGTACTGGTAGACCCGGATGTCGTCGAGGTAGGGCAGCTTCGACGCCGCGAGCGGGAAGATGCCCGGCGGGAACGTCAACGGGTCTTCGACCTCGGACTGTTCCTGGGCGTAGAAGACGACCTGCAGCGAGTCCGCCGCCTGCCAGGACTGGAAGTCGTGGGGGTAGCGCAGCACCTTCTGGTCCACGTAGGGCGAGGCCACGTCGTCGCCCCACGTCCCGCTGTTGTAGGCGAAGTAGGTGGGCGTGGCGAAGCGCGGCCGCGTGTCGCCCGCGTTCTTGCCCCGCACCCAGACGTCCAGCACCCGCCCGCTGTTCAGGGTGCCCAGCTTGCCCGAGAAGGTGATGAGCAGCGGGTGCAGGCTGTCGGGCGTGAGCGGCGTCATCGGGAACCAGGGCGAGGTGAGCCGCGCATACATGCCGCGGCGGTTCACGGAGTCGGCCATGGCGATGAACGTCCAGACGCAGCCCGGGTCGGTGAAGTCGAATCCCTTCCTGAGCGTGACGTCCGTGGGCGCGACGGTGAAGTCCCGCGTCCACTGGGAGACGTACGTGCCCATCCGGTAGGCGCCGTTCAGCGCCGACAAGGTCCACGGGCCGGTCGTGCCGTCCTCGAAGTCCTCCGGCGCGAGGACGTCGAGACCGCCGTCCCTGAGCGCGAGGTTGTCCACCACGAGCGCGCCGTCGGGGAAGTCGGGGCCCAGGCCGTCCTCGTTCGATCCGGACACCTGCGTCTGGACCATGATGCGCAGCTGGCAGTTGGGTGCGTAGGGGACGGTCTCGTTGCCGTCGGCATCGAGGTGGACCTCGGCCTTGAAGCGGCCGCTCCCGATGAACTGCAGGTAGGGGCCGTCGGCGCCCCCCATGGGGGTGATGCGGGAGCGGAGCATGGTCCAGTACCCGGAGCTGTTGAGCGCCTCGACCTGGACGAACGAGTTGGTGCCGGTGCCGGTGATGGCGCCGGAGTTCCCGAGGTGGATGCTGCCGTCGAAGCTCAGCACCGCGCCCGGGTGGGCGGCGATGGCGAACGTCGGCGAGGTGAGGCGCTGGCTCCAGCCGTTGCCGTAGCCCGCGGGGCGGGCCCAGTTGGTGACCTCCGCCGGGCGGGAGGCCATGTCGGCGCCGAACCAGAGCGATCGCTCCCCCATGGCGATCGGGGCCGGCACGCCGGCGAACGCGGAGAGCACGCCGAGTGCGTCGAGGTGGAACACGAGGTTGAGGCCCGAGTCGATGAAGTAGGCCCCGCCGCTGCCGTCGGGTCCCACGCCCGCGGGCAGCCTCAGGATCTGCTGGGTCGCTGACGCCAGGCCGGAGGCCGGCCCGTAGAACGAGCCGCCGCCCGCCGCGAGCGTGAGGGTGCCGCCCGAGAAGCGGAAGACCTTACCGGAGGTGGTGGTGATGAAGAGGTCGCCCGCGGACTGCGCGAGCCCCACCGGGCGGCCGAGGGTCTCGAACGTGCCGTCGCCGCAGACCGTCGTGATGATCCCGGTCACCAGGTCGATGCGCCGGACGCGCATGTTGCCCTCGTCGGCCACGTACAGCGCCGCCCCGAGACCGTCGAGCGCCACTCCGTCTGGCTTGTAGAGCCGTGCGGCGAGCGCGGGGCCGCCGTCCCCGGAGAACCCCGGCGTGCCGGTCCCCGCGATCGTGACCACCCGCCCGTCGGTGCGCAGCAGGCGCACGCGGTTGGTGTTGTACTCGGAGAAATAGATGTTCCCGAGGGGGTCCACCGCGAGCCCCGTGGGCAGGACCCGGGCGGCCGGGAGGGTGGTGTCGCCGGAGACGCCGCTGAGGCCGCCGATGAGCGTCGGGGGGCCCCCGGTGCCGGCGCTCGCGTAGAGTCCCGCCACGCCGTCGGCGACGACCACGCGCTTCACGTTCGGATCCCAGGCGATGGCGAAGAACTTGTGCGTCGTGCCCGTCCAGTCCGAGTAGGAGCGCAGCACCCCGGACATGGGATAGGCCGCGAACAGGCGGGCCGACGGGCCGTTGTCGCTGAAGACCACCGTGCCCGAGTCCGTCACGGCGAGCGCGGGCCCGCCGAACAGGCGCGTGGTCTCGAGCCGGCCGGTCAGGTTCTCGTCGAGCCAGCCCAGCGCGGACAGCCCGGTGAAGAACGCCTGGTTCACGGTGAGGGCCGGCTGGACGTGGGCGTAGACCTGGCTGGTGCGGTTCTCACCGAGCCAGCCGCGGTCGTTGCAGTTGCCCTGCAGGTCGTCGAAGCCGTGCGACAGGACGAGGAACGTGTCGCTCTTGCTGACGATGGCGTTGTTCGGCGCGGCCGTGCGCGTGAGCCCGGCCAGCGTGGGGAGCGTGCGGACATCGCGCGACGTGGAGCCCTGCGGCGTGGAGGCCGCGAGGGACGAAGCCGCGACGAGCGCGGCGAGGACGAGGCCCGTGAGGGCGGCGGAGATCGGGCGAGCGGTCATGGTCGTCACGGCCTAGCGGCCGCCCTCCGCGATGATGGTCCGGATCGCGCCCAGCATGTCGCCGAGCCTGAGGCCCGGCGCCGGCTCGCCCTCCCGCACCAGGCTCAAGGTGCGCGCGTCGCGCACCCGCAGCCCCTCCGGCGCGCGCTGGAGCGTCTTCTCGCCCGTGGCCGGGTCGGTGGTGATGTCGAACTTGCCCTGGGCCAGGCCGTTGACCTGGGCGCGGCCGCCCGCGTCGCGCCACACGAAGAGCAGCGCCTCCTCGCCCGTGCGGAAGAGCGGGCTGCCCGGGACCGAGTAGCGGAGGCCGTCGAGGTCGCCACCCAGTTGGGTCAGGGTGAGGACGTCGCCGCCCGCGCCCTTGAGCGACTCGCTCACGCGCACCGTGACGTCGGTGAGGATGCGGGTGTGGGACTCGTTCCAGTACGTGCGCGTCCCCTCGACCTGGCCGATCACGATGTCGCTCGAGCCGAGGGTGAGGTCGCGCAGGGTCTGGTGGAGCGCCAGGGAGGCGTGCGCGGCCGGCGTGACGAGGATCGCGGCCAGCGCGGTGGCAAGGATGAGCAAGCGGGCAGTCGGCATGGCGTCAGCTCCTGCGATGTGGGGTCGTCGCCGGGAACGCAGCGCCGGGGGAGGGCTGCCGCTGCACCCGTGTATCTTCGGTTGTCGGTTTCTCTGGTCCGGGCTACGGCTCGCGGCTGAGCGCGAGCGCCCGCTGGTATTCGGCCGCGGCGAGGTCCATCAGGCCGACGGCGCGGTAGACGTTGCCCAGCGCTTCGTGCGGGGCCGGTGAGTCGGGGGAGAGACGGCTCAGCGCTTCGAACTGGACGGCCGCGTCGCGGTAGAGGCCGCGGCCGCTGAGGTAGGAGCCCGACAGGAAGCGCGCGGCCGGAGCTTCGGTCCCGCCGGCGCTCTCGCCGATGCGGGCCAGCGCGCCGCGCACCGTGCGGGCCTCGTCCTCGGGGAGCACGTGCACGTACGACGCCTCGCGGCGCAGCTCGCCCTGCTCCGCGAGCGCGCGGACCTCCCACAGGAAGTCCCCGCCGGCGGCCAGTGCCGGGGCGTCGGCCGGGTAGTCGAGCGTGGTCCCGGTGGCCTCGCGGCTCCACAACTCGCCCTGGTCCCCGGAGACGGCCACGCGGTAGCGCGTCGCGCCCTCGACGGCGCGCCAGCGGAAGGCGGGCCGCCCGTCCGGCAGCTCGGTCTTGCGCGGCTCCAGGATGAGAGGGATGACGTCGGAGCCGCCGCGCAGCGAGGAGAGCGCGACCAGGCCCGTCTCGCGCGAGCCGCCCGCCACGAACCTGGTGACGTTGGCGTAGACCTCGCCGGGCAGCCCCGGGGCGCCGCCGGTCTTCGGCTTCGCGGCCGCGCGGCCGCCGACGGTCAGGCTGCTCTTCTCGTCGAGGTTGACGACGCTGCCGTCGTCGAAGACGACCGTCGCCGCGCCCCCCGCGGGCACGCTGATGCGGTCACCGCGCTCGAGCGCGCGCCCGAATGAGGCGCGCACGGCGGGTCCGCCGCGCGCGGGCGTGACCTCGACGCGGCCCTTGACCGCGGCGATGACGGCGAGGGGCTCGGCGAGAGCGGCCGCAGCGGCGAGGGACAGCAGCGCGATGGCGACGACGGCGACGCGGACGAGAGTGGATCGACCGTTGGCCATGGGTTCTCCGTGGGGGACATGGACGAGAATCCAGGTTGTGCGGCCGGACCATGTAGAGGTCCGCACGAGAACGGTGCCTGCTACACCGACCCCGTAGCCTTATGAATCTACCGTCAAACCGCGGCGAAGTGAACCAGTATCTTGCCCGCCAAGCCCAGTCACGGCCGTTGCTTGCCCGGGGGCCCGCTTGCCCCGGGGCGGCCCTGCCGCTATGGTCCCGCTGCTCCTCGCGGGGCGCGCAGGGTTGGGTCATCCGGCCCGGGCCGTCGGCCCGAAGGCCGGTGGGCGGCCCGGGCCGTAGGCCGCCGGCTCCAGGGCGGCCCCGCGCGAATCCATACGTCTCCGGGAGGGACCATGGCGCTCAAGGAGAAGGCCGAGATCATCGACGCAGACGGTCTCCGGCGCATCGTCACCCGCATCGCGCACGAGATCGTCGAGCGCAACAAGGGCGTCGAGGACCTCGTGCTCGTGGGCATCCGCCGCCGCGGCGTGCCGCTCGCGACGCGCATGGCCGACAAGATCCGCGAGTTCGAGGGCAAGGCCCCCATCGAGGGCAGCCTCGACATCACGCTCTACCGCGACGACCTCTCGACCGTCTCGCACCAGCCCGTGGTGGGTGGCAGCGAGATCCCGGTGGACATCAACAACAAGGTGGTCGTGCTGGTGGACGACGTGCTCTTCACCGGCCGCACCGTGCGCGCCGCGATGGACGCGCTCATCGACTTCGGCCGCCCGCGCGCCATCCAGCTGGCCGTGGTGATCGACCGCGGCCACCGCGAGCTGCCCATCCGCGCCGACTTCGTGGGCAAGAACGTCCCGACCTCGAAGAAGGAGGTCATCGGCGTCAAGCTCGCCGAGGTGGACGGCGTGGACAGCGTGGTCATCAAGGAGCTGGAGGAGTAGCCGGCCCCGGGACGCACGCCATCGCGGGCGCGGTGGCGGCCAACCCCGCGTGCATCCTGGTGCCCTGCCATCGCGTGGTGGGGGCCGGCGGCTCGCTGCGCGGCTTCGCCTGGGGGCTCGACCTCGAGCGCCGCCTGCCCGCGCACGAGGGCTGCGCCGCGCTCCCGCTGTTCGCCTCCACGGAGGAGCCCGCATGAGCGACGACCTCGATGCCCTGATCCGCAGCCTGTTCGCCCTCCCCGAGAGCATCGCGGGCGAGCCGGTCACTGGCCTGCCCGCGCCCGCCGAGGTGCGCGAGCAGCTGCGCTCGCGCTACGACTTCGCGCGGCCCGTGCCGCTGGAGCAGGCCGCGATGGACGTGGCCGGGATGCTGCGGCGCTGGAGCACGCACGTCACGCACCCGCGCTATTTCGGCAACTTCAACCCCAGCGTGGCGGTCTCCGGCATCGTGGCCGAGACCATGGTGGCCGCCTTCAACCCGCAGCTCGCGGTCTGGTCGCACGCGCCCGCGGCGGTGGAGATCGAGGAGCACGCGCTGGCGTTCCTGATGCGGAAGCTCGGGCTGGACCCGGGCGCCGGTGCCGCGCACTTCGCCAGCGGAGGCTCCGAGGCCAACCACACCGCCGTGCTCGCCGCGCTCACCGAGCGCTACCCCGAGTACGGGACGCGCGGCCTGGCGGCCCTGGGCGCGCGGCCGCGGCTCTACGCCTCGGCCGAGGCGCACGAGAGCTTCGAGAAGATCGCGCACGCGACCGGCATCGGGCGCGAGGCCGTGCGCCGCGTGGCCACGGACGCGGGCGGGCGGCTGTCCGTGCCCGCGCTGGCGGAGGCCGTCGCCGCCGACCGCGCGGCGGGCTGGGAGCCGTGCATCGTGGTCGCCACCGCGGGCAGCACCGCCGTCGGCGCCGTGGACCCGCTGCCCGCCCTCGCCGACCTGTGCGCGCGCGAGCGCCTGTGGCTGCACGCGGACGCCGCCTGGGGCGGCTCGTGCGTCATGTCGCCGCGGCTGCGCCCCATCCTGGCCGGCATCGAGCGCGCCGACTCCGTGACCTGGGACGCGCACAAGTGGCTGTCGGTGCCCATGGGGGCGGGCATGTTCTTCGCCGCGCGCCGCAGGCCCGTGGCCGAGGCCTTCCGCACCCGCACCGGCTACATGCCCGAGAGCCCCGAGGGCACGGTGGACCCCTACGTGGCCTCGCTCCAGTGGTCGCGGCGCTTCATCGGGCTCAAGGTGTTCCTGCTGCTGGCCGAGGAGGGCGAGGAGGCGCTCGCGCGGCGCATCGAGCACCAGGCGGCGATGGGCGACCTGCTGCGCACGCGGCTGGCCGAGCGCGGCTGGCGCATCGAGAACGACACGCCGCTGCCGCTGGTGTGCTTCACCTGGCCGGGGTGGAAGGGGAGTGCCGGGCGCGCGCTGGCCGCGGCGGCGAACGTCGTGGGGCGCGGCCGCGCCTGGATCTCGGCGGTGCTGCGGCCGGACGGGGCACGCTGGCTGCGCGCGTGCATCACCTCGTTCCGCACCACCCCCGAGGACGTGGCGATCCTGCTGGACGAGGTGGACCGGGAGCGCTGAGCCGAGCCCCGCCGCGTGCCTCCGATGGGGGCGGCGGGGCTCGGGCGGGCGGTGAGGCGGCTACTCCAGCAACACGCTCGCCTCCCCGCCCGCCTCTGCGCCCCGCCGCGTGCCCGGGCCGCTACTTCGCTCCCGTGTGGTGCTTCCTCACGTATTCGAGTCCCACGGCCAGCATCTCGGGACTGCGCAGGCCGATCTCGCGGGCCAGCGCGAGGGCTTCCTCCTCCGTCTTCCCCTCGTCGAGAACGAGATACGGGAGCATGATCCCACCGACGCGGTTCGCGGCGATGCAGTGGACGAGGACCGGCCTCCGCGCCGGGTCTCGCATGACGCGACGGAACTCGTCGATGTGCTCGGCGCCCAGGGTCGTCCGCGTGAAGGGGATGGTCACGTATTCGAGCCCCGCGGCCCGGACCACCGCCGCTTCGTCGTAGCCGCGCGGCTCGCCCGGCGTGCACACATCGACGACGGTGCGGTAGCCCGCGCGCGCGAAGGCCGCGAAGTCCTCAGCGCGCGGAAGCCCCGCCGTGGCCACCCCGGGCAACGGGGCCATCCCGTTGGGGAGCCCGGGAGCGATGGCGGCGAGGTCGCCGGGCGCCGGCTGCGGCGTGCCCCCCGGGCCTGGCTCCTCCCGCGCGCCGACCGGTCGCGGCACGTCCCCTGAAAGCGGCTCCTCCCGCGCGCCGACCGGCTGCAGGCGGATGCGCCGCAGCTGCGGGTCCATCGTCACGTCGAAGTCCTTGAGCATGCGGCTCCCGACGTTCCCCACGCGTGCCGCGGGGTTCAGCGCGATCTCGGGGTCGGTGAGCGTGAGGCCGCCCAAGACGACCTTCCCGGTCAGCTTCGCATCGAGCAGCTTCATCTCCCGGTCCACGGTCCGGGCCACGCGTCCCTCGACCGGCGGACCGGCGAGCGGCAGGCTGTCCTGCAGCGCCGCCGGCAATGTCAGGCCACCTGACGAGCCGGTGTCCACGTGCACGCGCACGCGCCGGCCGGCGACCTCCACGGGCACCGTGGGCAGGGGCTCGCCCTCGTAGGAGAAGACCCGCACGCCGTCGGGGGCCGGCAGCGAGCCGCGTCGGAACACGATGCGGCGATGCGCGAAGTCCCAGATGATGAGCAGGCCGGGGAACTGGTTGGGCGAGAGCACGCCCCAGTGCTTCTGCGGGCCGGGGATCGTCAGGTCCGCCGCGGCGCAGGAGAACGCCGCCCGCAGCTTCCCGCCGATGACCAGCCCATCGACGCGGACGATCTTCGCCGGGACGGGCTTGCCGCCCAGCGGGCTGCCCAGCTGCACCTCGCCGGCGACCGGCAATCCGAGGGAGTCCGCCAGCGCCTTGGTGATCACCGAGCCTCCGGCCCCGGTGTCCAGCACGAACGGGAAGGGTCCGCGGCCGTTGATGGTGACCTGCACCACGCTCCGTCCCTGCCACGACTCCATGGGGACGGCCAGGCTGTCGCCCGCGAGCCGGAAGGTGGGCGCCGGCAGTTCCAGGCGATGTGGTCCCTGGGCGGGGGCGTCCGGGGCCCGGAAGGCCACCCAGGCGAAGAGGAGTGCCAGCACGGATGCGATTCGCCGCTTCATGTCCTGCGTTCTCCTTGTGCGGGGCGGGGAAGCGCTGCGGGGGCGGGGGATGATGTTACGTTTCGTACCATCTGGCCGTCATGGTAGGCTGCGCGCCCGGCGGCGTCAACCCGGCGCCGGCTTCATCGAACGGACCCCTGTCCATGCCTCCTGACCGCGAAACGAAGCCCGAGCCGGCCGCGCGGCGCGCGGCGCTGACGGAACTGGAGGGCTGTGTGCTGGGCCTGGTGTGGAGCAAGGGCCCGTGCACCGCCTACGTGACGCGCAGGGTCCTCCTCGATTCGCCCAGCCCGTACTGGAGCGGCAGCGCAGGGGCCGTCTACCCGCTGCTGGCCCGGCTGGAGGCCCGGGGGCTCGTGCGCGCGCAGGCCCACAGCACGGGCCGCCGGGACAGCCGGCGCTTCGTGATCACGCCGCGGGGCCGGCGTGCGCTGGAGCGCTGGCTGGGGCCGCCCCTGCCGGACTGGATGCTCGGCATCCCCATGGATCCCCTGCGCACGCGGATGGGCTTCCTCGGGGCGCTGCCGACCGCGCGGCGGGCGCAGTTCCTCGCGGATGCCGAGCGGCAGGCGCGGGTCCACCTCGAGGCGTCCAGGCAGGAGGTGGCCCGCGCGCGCGCCGGGGGCGACCTCTACGAGCAGCTCGTCGCCAGGGGAGCGGTCGCGAGCCTCGAGGCGCGCCTCGCCTGGCTGAGCGCGGCCCGGCGCCGGCTGGCGCGGAGCCGGTAGGCGACGGGGCGGGCGCAGCCTTGCGCGGGGGCGGCGGGGCTCGGGCGGGCGGTGAGGCGGCTACTCCAACGACACGCTCGTCTCCCCGCCCGCCTCTGCGCCCCGCCGCGTGCTCGTCGCGGGGGCGGCGG
>Ga0315295_10001681_pt1 | contig 18942 bp, 16 predicted proteins | sample YL17G14_0_MG_FD_204453 | JGI IMG/M metagenome (GOLD analysis project Ga0315295, IMG submission 204453) | Sediment microbial communities from Yellowstone Lake, YNP, Wyoming, USA - YL17G14_0 | ecosystem: Environmental > Aquatic > Freshwater > Lake > Sediment | place: USA: Wyoming | collected... | reverse complement strand
CCATCTTTCCCGAACTGGGAAGGGATTGCCCGGTGAGAGGGCCTGTCGAAAAGATGATCTTGTTCTTTTCGGACAGGGGATCCACATGTTTCACCTCGTCCCATAAGAGTTTGATAGCGAATCCCCTTCCTCCCAAAAAATTGCTCTTCATCAAATCCGAAATCTCCTCTTTAGAAATCTTTCTATCCGAGAGATTCACCCTCAGTAATGTTCCGGCATATCCTTTCATCTTTAATCTCCAATTCCGATAAGTAATGACCATTCCCCGGAGGGAATTGGTTTGAAGTGGATACTCCAGCAATTACAACTGCCCTGATTCACCCCAGTTTTCCAATAGCTTCTGATATCCTGGATCTTCGTACCGCTCCAAGGCAAATGCAGGGGCATAAGGCGGTAACTTGCTTCCAGTGAAATGGGCAGCCAATAGGTCACCTGCCCCACAGGCAGCCATCACCCCGAAACCTGATAGAGCCCCTATAATATAAACACCCTCAACAGGGAGCTTCCCAATCAGCGGCCTGTTCTCACGAGTCTTCGTATAATAGCCGCCGTCGACGACTGCTTTAGGAAGCCGGTCAAGATATCCCTTCAGATTTGGAATCATGGCGGCCAATCCCCGCAAAACAAATTCAGGGTACCGCGGATCGGTTGAAAACGGGAAGACGGGTTTCACCGGGGGCGTGTGATAAGCCCACAGCCCCACGACAATGTCACTGCCTGGACCGCCTTCCGTCCTTGTGTGGACGCCAGACGGAAGTTCCTCAAGCAGCCATTTCGTCTCCTCAGACTCGGCCAGTATGGTGCGCTCCTCTTCCGACCAGGGTAACAACTGAGGATCGGTCCAAATCAGCATAGGTGCGTCACGGGGCACCGCTCCCAGATGATCCTTGAAAGAGATCTTGAGGTGAAGTTCAGAGAAGACCGGCAGATTAACTCCAGCCATCTGCCCAACCTCTTTCATGAAAGGGCCTGCCGCATTGACAAAATTTGGAGTTGAAAGGGTAGCTGGCCCATCGCCATCTCGCAGGCGAACGGCCCGCACTTTGCCGCTAACCACCTCCACCCCTTCGACCCGTGCTGAGATGAATCGAACCCCACTCTCTTTTCCTCGTTCTAACATATATATTCCTAACTGTTGAACACTAAACCAACCACACCGTCGAGCATGAATCGCGGCAGCGACATTTTTGGAGAGATATGGAAAATGTTTCTCAATCACCTTGGGGTCAAGAATCAGATCTACACCTGTTGGTTGTTCCTCGAATCCCGAGGCAGGCGCAGGGGCGTAAGCCGGATCGCCGGGTCCCCCGGCATGAATACAAAGAGGACCGGCACCGAGTTCAACCGTTTCCTTTGCGAAGCGCTTAAAATGTGGGATTCGGTTTGGATCGGCGGTGACGTAGAGGTAGCCACGTCGATTGAGGTGAAAAATGTTAGAGCTCTCACGAGCCAGGCTCTCCATAATATCAATGCTATGATTCATCAGGCCGACCATGGCGTCTCCAGGTCCAGGCCATATGTTTCGATAGCATTCGGTAGACTTGTCACTGGTTACCGAAAGAGGGGCATTTTCGTCTACGAGAACCACCTTTTTGATCCCATGTTTGACGGCCAGCTGATAGGCCGCAGAAATACCGGCTATCCCGGCACCGCAGATAACAACATCCGCTGAACTCTGTTGAGGATATTTGACCATGTAAGCTTTCTCCCTCTCCCCGGCCCTCTAAAATTCCGGAATCGTACCTCTGTCACTGCCCTCCGATTCTATCGATGAAGCTCGAAAAAAATCTCAACCACTCAGCGATTGATCCAACAAATCCCAGAGGCTTCGAACATCGATGAATTTTTCAATCTGATTCGATAGTCTGCCTGAAGCCCGAAGAAGAGTTGATTCACAAGTAGGGCATGCCGTTATGATCATTTCTACTCCCACATCGAAAGCATCCCGGACACGATTTTTGGCAATTTCGATGGATAGGGAATCATCTACCGCTCTGAGCCCTCCACCTCCTCCACAGCAAGTCGAGAAGTACCGATTATGCACCATCTCAACAATATCTACCCCTAAACGTTGAAGTATCTCTCTCGGTTCTTCAAGGATGCCCAGCATCCTACCCAGATGGCATGGATCGTGATAAGTGGCTCGAAAATTTAAAGGTTTTATTTTTCTGACAATTTCAGGCTCTTTTAATCGTTGATGAACAGCTAAAATAGCATGTTGGACAGGTAGTCCATATTTCTCTTTCAATGTGATGGTGCAGGTGGGACAGAGGGATAATATGACACTGTCTTTCTTTACGGCTAAATTTTCTTTACAATGAATCTGAGCTTCTTCAAACTCATGAGAAAAGCCCGTGGCCTCCACAATATAACCGCAACACGCTTCCTCCCCTACGTGAGGATGAATATCTAGCCGTTCCAACACGGAGAAGAGGGTGGATAATTCTTTCGGCCTTGACCGGTACAGACACCCTATGTAGAAGGGGATTTCCCCTTGTCGTTTGACCAGAGGCTGAGCATCGAAAAGCTGGCCCTTCTTTATGATTTGGGAGGTATTTTCCAGATGAGTTTGAGTCACGAACCCTTTTTGCACCATCTTCTGGCGCAAGGCAGTGATGATCTCCATATTTTTCAATGCGCAACGGGCTTGGCAGTATCCACAGAGAAGGCATCTTTCCAACATTTCTGCCATCTCCTTGGATGGTTCTAAGAGACCTTCCATGAGGCCCCGAGCCACCAACATCTTTCCCCTGCAGCTATACGTTTCATAACGATTGACACGGTAAACCGGGCATTCCTCCCGACAGAACCCGCACCGGGTCCGGTTACATGTATAGATGTCATCTCGATAAGAGATCAGATCTTGAATCCTGTCCATCTGTTTCCTCTCTAACAGAGTGCTGAAAAAGTTCTTGGTTGTCCATTTTTGTCATTCCTGCGCAAGCAGGAATCCAGTCCTTTTATTAGGTTCTGGACTCCCGCTCTTGCGGGAGTGACAGAATTCGGGACTTTTCGGCAGCCAGTTAATTTCTCATGACGGATCCGTCAACCAAAATCCATGATAATTTTGATTTTATGTAGTTACACCATGCACCATGCCCGATGCCTGCCTACCGGCAGGTGCTTTGCGATTTTTAAGTAATCCACCGGGATTCAAATTTCTTTCCTGGATTCATGATATTTTTAGGATCGAAGGCCTCCTTAATGAGACGCATATATTCAAAAGAAAGCCCGTGCTCGAGCTTATTAAATCCCCCAAGGCGATCTCCATCGCCGATGTAGCTACTCATCGTCCCCTCTAATTGCACGGCCATTTCACTCATCTCTCTCACATACTGGTAAAAACCCTTCACCGATTCCTCATTGGAATCATCCACGAAGACAGCAAAACTGATCGAGGCGGTTGCCTTATTCGGTGATTCATTATAGACAGTCATCCCAAGGATCTCCTGATCCCATTTCTTTGCGATCTTGAGATAATGGTGATAACCCTCATCCAGTCGACCAATTGGTAAACCAATGTCCGCAGATCCGAACTTTTTCTCTCTCTGGCTGTCAGGCCACTTCTGCTTGAAGGGTATAAATTCAAGGCGGTGTTTTGAATCCCACCAACCCTCCACCATCTCCTTTTCTTGGACAAGGTGGGCACGGAACTCTTCCACGAGAATTTGCGCGGCTCTGTCAATATTGAAATCGACCACTGGCTCATCTCCAGCAAAAGAGAGGAATAGAATGACTTCTGCCCAATCGGGGACATTGGGTTCCCGACCAAATTTTTCCCGATAGGTATGGGTATAAAAATGCAGGCGGTGGCGACAGTTGATATGGGCTGACTCTATGCCGAGACCAGCCGATAGAAGCCTTTCCAGTCCTTTCGCCGACTCATTCAGAGATCTGAAGAAATATCCCCGCACCTGGCGACTCCTGGGAATGGGAAGAATCCGAAGGGTCGCCTCAGTAATAACTCCAAGTGTTCCTTCAGATCCGATCAAGAGGTCCAAGAGCTTGTACCCTGTCGATGAGAATGAAGATTTCCTCTGGCCCACCCGAACCGCTTCAGCCCGGCCGGTAACAACCACAGCGTTCGTCAGGCATTCCTTTATTTTTCCATAACGAAGGCCGAAAGTGGAATCATTATCACATCCGATGCTTGCACCGATGGTGCAGCTCCTCTTTGATTCAGGTTGGTGAGGAAGCCATAACCCTCGTCGGGCTAAAACCTCATTGAGCTCCCAGATGGTTATTCCGGTCTGGACGGTAACGGTGAAATTTTTTTCGTCTATCTCCAGGACCTGATTCATCCCCTTTGTTTCTACCATGATCCCGCCTTTCCAGGCAGTCACCCCTCCTCCCATTCCGGTGCCTCCTCCATAAGGGATGATAGGCATCTCATACTGGTAGGCAATCTGAGCAATCTTAGCCATCTCTTCGGTTGTTTTTGGAACGACCACCATATCAGGGAAATCGGTAGCATTCCTCTGTCGAGGGCTCCAATCCCGGCTGTAGGCCATCCGATGTATTGGGGATCGGGTAACGCGGTTTTCCAAAAAATTCTCTAGCTTCCTAAAAACCTCGTCCAATGAATTTCTCTCTATCATCCCTTTCATGGAAGATCACCATCAGTTGATTAAGTCGCATTTTCCTATATCATTTTTAAAAGTAGATTTCCGCTCACCAGCTTTCTTCATTAGTAAGAAGAATTTCACTTTCAACCCCGAAAGTCTTCAAGAATTTAATAACCCAGTGAACGCTGCCCAGACCCAATTAACAGCTCTTTTTGATTTTCTTCCCAAACCCGCATATATTTGGATTGTTTTGGTTTTTCCAGATGAATACAGACAAGAGTCCCTGTCTTCTCGTTAATGATCTCGTTTCGCAGACGAATTGTGAAAAGATGGGCAAAATGCCATAAAACTCCGCGAGTAACTTTCCTTCCCAAGAATTATGACTCGAACATTTCTACCAACTTCCCCCGGCCCTCTTGAATAGCCTTCCGGTACGCAAGGTGCGCCACTACAAGATCCTCCATTGCAAACCCTACCGATTTGAACAGAGTCACTTCATCTGAGGACTTTCTTCCTCTTTTTCTACCAGTTATTAAATCTCCTAAGTCACCGTGGATCATCTCCCTTTTAAACTTTCCTTTGTTGATCGGGATAATTAAGTCACCCGCCTCTGAGAGGCAACCCTCAAAAGTGTCTACAACAACCGTAGCCTGTCGAACGATATCCTCGTCTATCTCTCGCATAGTGGGACGAAATGCTCCGATTGCATTGATGTGGATTCCCGGCTTCAGGTCCTTTCCTAGTAAAACAGGAGTTTGTGACGTAGTCGCCGTAACTATCACGTCAGCGTGCTGAATCACGTGGCTAGAATCAACAGTTGGATGGGCTGGAATTATTGGAGTCAAGGATCGACAGAAATTCTCCAATCTTTCACGATCGACATCATATGCCCATACCTCTTCAATATCCCTCACTGCTCTAATCGCCTTGACCTGAAATACGGCCTGGAAACCAGTTCCAATGATTCCCAGGACTTTTACGTCCTCACGAGCCAGATACCGAGTAGCCAAAGCAGAGGCACCTCCCGTTCTTATTCCGGTCAAGGTTGAAGCCTCCATGAGTGCTAACAATTCGCCTGTGCTTGGATCGCTCAGCAAATAGGACGCAAATATGGTTGGTTTTCGTTTTGAAGGATTCTGTGGAAACACGGAAATCACTTTAGTTCCGAACTGTTTTAGGCCCGGAAGATAACCAGGCATAAAGAGAAATTGGCCCTGGTAATCATTCACATCTAAAGTAAACCTTACGGGGGTAACACAACGATCTTCCTTAAACTCTCTAAATCCAATTTCTAAAACCTTCAGTACTTCTTCCGTTGTGAGAAGAGTTTCTAAATCCTTATTATTTAAAATTAACATAATACCCCCTTTTCAAAAGGAGCCGAACTAAATTGGCCTAATTAGGGTTCACCTTTCATCGCATTTCCATTGGTCTGGTAAAATGTTCGTGGATTTTAGAGTAGATGTAAAATCTCTTCCCCCCATCAACAGGCAGCAGAGACTATGCGATGTTGTTCAATTCTTCTTTCAGTGAAACGTGTCACAAATACGCCTTTTACGACTAAACTTAGGAGCAGACTCCTATTGGTAGATTCACCGTGCAATATTGTTTGTTAGAGATACTCGACTTAAAAACGACATCTACCAAGGGAGACGGGAGACGTTAAAGGTACTGGATACTTCCCTCTTACATTTAACATATTTTCGCTTTGTCTTCGTATCAACAATTGCGGTTGCTGAGATTGAAGGTTCAGTATATACCATTTGGCCCCAAAAACCTTTGTTAAACCTCTCTTCACTCATTTCTAACAAATGCTTGGCGTTAATTGGTTACGTTAGAATTTTTCCATTTCGGTAACTTATCCAATTTCGAGTTATCCGGCCACTTTCTTCCTAGTCTATTTATTCTTTCGCTATCTCGCAAAGCAATCTGTTCAACTGTGTCAGCAAAAATCTTAGGCAAGAATTTCTCAAAACACTTTAAACCAGCTTCCGTTGTACCACCACGGCTGGCAACTTTTCCAATAACTTTTTCAATACTGTAGTTCTTTTCTTTCATCAATCGAAAAGTACCCTCGATTGTTTTCTGCGCCATTTCCATACCAAGTTTAGGATCGATATTATACTCTCCAACATTAGCCGCTACAAACAGATCAATCAATCTCATCCATAATGCCGGTCCACAGCTCATAAGATTGCAATAAGGCCGAAATTGATCTTCTGACACTTCATATACATCGCCAACTCGTGTAAGAATACTAAGGATGCATTTCTTATCTTTAATGTTAAATTGTGACCCGAAATGTATAAGCATAACTCCTTTTCCTACTGCCCAATTGATATTAGGATACGCCTTGGCTACTTTTGTGGGAAAATAATGCTGGAGCAATCTGATAGGCACATAACCGCAAAGTGCCAGTATCAGTGGCTGTTTGCGCCGTATGGTAGCAATGACAGAATCTGATAATTCTTGAATTAAGGAGAAGGGAACGGCAAAAATCAATATCTGGCTTCTTATAATAACGGTCTCTACTTTATTACAAATTCTTAGCCTGGGATATTTTCTACCGAGCCGTGCAATGTTCTTTCTAGTCCGATTGTAACCAAAAACACTGACGTCATGATAATCAGTGGAATAGATGCCCTCGATTAACGTAGATCCCAGATTTCCAGTGCCGACAATGCCGACATTCATAAGAGCCTTACACTTGGGACTTACAAATATAAATATATTATCGCCCATGCCCCAAGCAAGGGTAGAACCTTGTGATTGGAACGTGGCCGGAAATACGCTACAGGAACCCACCCATACCTATGCGGGACTTCCGGGGACGCATGGGAATTTCAATTTAGATTTAACGAAGATAAAGAATTTCTCCTCGATATGCTTCACTTAAATGTTCCTTCTGACAACCTCGTGCGTTCATTTATTCTTAGTCCGCACACTATCTGCGAAGCCACACTCCAATGCCTAGATCTAGTGCCCTTGTATAAATCTCGAATGCTATAGGCATATCTTCAATAGCTACACCTAAATTCATACACATTATCTTTTCAGTCTGGTTTTCGCGGCCCTTTTTCTTTCCAACTATGATTTCTCCCAAGTCTCCATCAATCTTTGGGATGTCTAGAAAATAGTTGCCCTGTTCCCGAAGGTGCAGAACCTGGGGAATATCATCGACAAAAAATTTATCAAAGCCATTAATCGCTTTTGACTGCCAGTACGAATCGTAATCCAAGGGCACCGCTAAAACCCCTTCCTTTAACCATGATGGTTCGATATCTCGACTTGGATTTCTGTGTATTGGTCCCGCCGTAACAATCATATCTGATCCCGAAATCGCATCCCTCTGACTTTTACAAAGGATAACTTTTACACCTAATGTTTCCGCGTATTCTACATATGCTTTTAAATTGTTTTCATTAATATCAAAGGCACGTACATACTCTAATTTCGGAAGTACAACGAGTAAAGCTTGCAGATTACTCCTCCCTTGCACTCCACAACCGATCATTGCAAGCGTTTGCGATTCCTTCTTTGCTAGATATTTCGCTGTGACGGCAGTTTGAACCCCCGTTCTCACCCCCGTTACCCAAGTTGAATCCAGAATAGCAATTGGTAATCCATTCTCTAAGTTATTTACAATGAAATAACCATTAAGATATGGTAAACCTCTACTTGGATTCTCAGGTATACCACTCTGCCATTTAACTCCAACCACATTAAAACTTGGCGTATAGGCCGACATCGCACTACAGAATTTTCCGCCTCCTAACTCATACCAATGTTTCGGTTCCATGACAGAAGTACCTAACCCTTTTTCTTTGAAACTCTTCTCTACAATTTGTATTATTTCAGCTAGCGAAAGACCTATTTCCTCCACATCTTTTTTTGAAAGGTATAAAATGTGCTTTTCCCCTCTTAAACCCTCCATAATCTTTGCTCCTTTCTGACCATTTTATTATTTATTAAGAAAATTTCAGTCGTGGGTATCATTTACTTAAATTCATCAATATTTATAATTCAAAGCCTTTTCCCCTCATCTGGCCTCTGGATCTCTTTTTAGATATTTCACATCTTGAATTTACTAACTATTTTTTCGTCGAGCTCCACTCCGAGCCCTGGTCCCTCATTAGGTATAACAAACCCTTCTTCAAATCTATGCGGATTTTTTACCAAATCTTGATTCATTAAAAAGTATGGGATATATAAATCACCCCCATAAGAGATATTTTTCGTCGCCACAGCAAGATGTAGTGATGCCGAAAGCCCAACACTTGATTCCCACATTAGTCCAGCATAACAAGGTATATTTGCAGACTCTGAAATCGCGGCTATTTTCTGTCCTCTCTTTATACCACCCGACTTCATTAATTTTATGCTAATAATATCAGCTGCATTATTTTTTGCTATTTTCATAGCATCCTGAGGAGTAAAAACGCTTTCGTCCGCCATAATCGGGGTATCTATCGCCTTCGATATCATTTCAAGTCCTTCAACATCCCAAAAGGGTACTGGCTGCTCTATAAATGTCGGATTGAACTCTTCCAACTGTCGACAATATTTTATCGCGTTTTCTCTCACAATACTTTGGTTATAGTCAATCCTTAATTCCCCTCGATTTCCTAAAACCTTGATAATTCTCCGCAGTCGTTCAATATCTTCTTCATGTCTTTTAATACCTGTTTTTATCTTAAAAATCTTTACTCCTTTTTCAATAAGTGTCTCGATTTCCTTTAGTTCTACATCAACGTCTTGCGATGAAACTGAATAGCTCAATTTAACTCCATTTCTATACATGCCTCCTAGCAAGTTATAAAGAGGTTGGCCAAGATATTTTCCAATGATATCAAAAAGAGCCATTTCAATTGCTGCTTTTCCAAAACTTCCTCCTACTACGATCTTATCTAATTTGTGCATTATCTTTTCAATCGAAAAGGGATCTTCGCCTATAACATTTGGAACCAAATAGTTATTCAAAATAACATAGACAGATTTACTGCTCTCTGCAAATACTCCCCACGGGGAAGCTTCTCCAATACCAATTATTCCCGCATCTGTGTACATTTTTATAATTATATTCTCTATGGAGGATAGAGCACCAACTCCTAACAATCTTTGATGTCCAATGGGTATATTCAAAGGAATCAAATCAACCTTAGTTATTTTCATAAGTATTTCCCTTTCCTTCTCCTCTCAAATTCAAGTTGCCCGAATTATGAAATGGAACAATGATCCCCAAACTAGCCTCATCAATCTACCCGATATTTCTTTACAACCTTTTCATTTAATTCAATTCCTAATCCTGGTTTATTTGAAATTTTGATTCTTGTTGAATTTGGTGGTATAGGATCAGCTATAATATCCTCAACCAAGATATCGAGTGGCGACCCATGTATTCCTCGAGAAGCTTTTGGGACAGATGCCAGGAAACTCTGGGCTGCAGACATTCCCACACCAGTTGGCGCTGATGTACCTGGGATAACATCTAAACCCGCTGCTTCTGCAATTGCAGACAATTTCTTTGCTGTTGATAATCCTCCCTTTATCGTCGGTTTAATATGCACAGCATCGGCCGCTTTCTTATCTATCACCTTTATCAAGTCTTGTGGAGTCTCCACGCACTCATCCACAACAATCTTGACGTTAACAGCCTGCCTAACCATTGATAGGCCTTCTAAATCCCAATATTTAACCGGCTGTTCGGCCCATTGAAGACCGTATTTTTCCATCTCTTTTAGGATTCTAATAGCAGTTTTTGTATCATAATATCCATTGAAGTCTATCTTAATGGGGATCTTTCCTCCTATCGCTTCTCTGACCAGCTTCAGCCTTTCTATGTCCATATCCGGATTCTCATCCCCGCCTTTCAACTCGAGTTCCTTATAGCCACCTATTACAGCCTTTTTCGCAATCTGCGCTACTTTTTCGGGTTTGTCTATAGAAATCCCGTATCCAACTCCTTCTACATCATACTCACTTCTAACCTGCCCGCCGAGAAGATTATACGTTGGTATTCCTAAATGCTTTCCTAGCAGGTCATATAGGGCAATATCCACGCCAGCTTTTACACGAAGGTATCCTTCGACAGCTTTATCCATTTTCTGCCAGATATTCACTAAATTGAATGGGTCTTGATCTAATATGCATGGCTCCAAATAATTCTTCAAGATTGCTAAAATTCCCTCCTGTGTTTCAACACCAAGTCGCTCAAAACTGGGATAAGCTTCAATTTCCCCTATTCCCACTGTGCCAGTGTCAGTATGAAGCTTTATCAACACGTGATTAAACTCATTGAATACACCTCCGCTTTCGATAAGCGGTGCTTTCACAGGGAGATGAAGAGGAATTGTTTCCATTTTTATTATTCGCATCGTTATTGCCTCCTTTAATGTAGTTAGTTGCTCACAATTCTTGGTCAACATAGAATCAGTGGTCGATTACCTAGAAATCTGTTTGATACCCGTATGATCCTCCGCTGCTAACTTCGACAGAAATTGTGCCTTAGAGCGCAACTTCACCCAAAAGATTTATCACCGAACTAGCACGGTCACTTGAACCTGGGTAATTATATAGCCTTGCATAAATAGAGCGACATATGATATCATGGTATCTGGGGAGATATCATGAAGGCCAAAAGAATCCATGGGACTAAAAAGACAATCCAAAGGCTCATCCGATTGTGTAAGCAGGCAGCCCAGGAAGGAGCCTATCGGGTGGCCCGGAGACTGCATGCTGTGGTCCTCAATATGGAGGGGCAAACAGCTCCTGAAATTGCCAGCCTCCTCAAAGTGCACCGCTCCAAGGTTTCTCTCTGGCTGCACCATTGGCAACAGCACGGTATGGAAGGGATTTTGGAGGGACACCGGTGCGGTCGCCCTACCCAACTCTCGGATCAACAATTGCAAACGCTGGTGGACATCTTGGATAGCGGCCCCGTGGCCTATGGATTTCATTCGGGTGCTTGGACCTGCCCCATGGTATCCAGAATCATTGAAGAGGAATTCTCGGTCACTTACCATCCTGCCCATGTTTCCCGCATCCTTCACCAACTTGAATTCTCCGTTCAGCGCCCCCGGAAGATCCTGGCCCGTGCGGACAAAAATGCCCAATCTCGGTGGCTCCGTTATCGTTACCCGGACATTAAAAAAAAGCCAAAAGTCAAGGGGCTGCCCTCCTCTTCGAAAACGAAGCTTCTTTCCGGCAGGACCCCACCCTTTACCAAACATCGGCCAGGGTAGGATGGCAACCCGAAATCCCCACCACCGGTCAGAAAAAGACCTTGAAAGTCTTTGGCACCATCGAGCTGAATGCGGGCCGTCTCCTCTACCATTTCCAACAGGTCTTCAATGCTCAGACCTATCTCATCTACCTGGAAAGGCTTATCCGAAGCTACTTTCAACGCAAAATCTTTCTGATCCAAGACAACGCTTCCTACCACAAGGACGGGAAGGGTTGAGACTGGTTTTCAAAACATCGCAGAGATGTCGAGGTCTACAATCTGCCACCCTACTCCCCCCAATTCAATGCTTTGGAGAGAATCTGGCATTATACTCGCTTAGAGGCCACTCACAACCGTTACTTCGTGACAGTGGAAGAACTGTATTCCACTTTAACCTCTACATTCCGCAGTATCCAGAAAGCTCCATCACAGATTCAAGGCTATCTGCATTCTTTCCAATAATAACTAACCATATTATGTCGCTTTATTTATGCAATTATATATATCATAAGAATATTATTGTATCCCAAGCTCTTTTTTGGCCCTTTTAAGAAATCGATCATCAATGAATCTATTCCAATCAGGATAATCCTTTATGTAGCCAAAATCCTTTAAGAATTTCGCTAAAGCTTTCAAATTTTCTATATTTATATCATAAGCGAATGAAGCATTTTTTGTGGTTGCCTCAGCGACTTCCTGTGGAATTTTATATCTCTTAACCGCCTCTTTTACACACTCATCCAGATTCTTTCTATAAAACTCAACCGCTTCAATGTGGGCTTTAACAATTTGATAGGTTAAGTCTGGGTATTTATCTATGAACTCGCGGGTTGTCTCTATCCCCGAATCGATCTTTCCCATAGGCGAGTTATACGGATATGCTAAAATATGGCCATCATATTTTGTTACTCCAATTTGTGCCCAAGGTTCAAATCCACAATAAGCAACTATCCCGCCTGATGCCATTGCTAGCGGTAAATCATATGACGCTGGAATATTTACAATGCCTACATCTTTTGGATTGATACCAGCATGCACTAATTCCCCGATTAATGACATATGCTCGATAGACCCAAAAGTAGTTCCTACTTTCTTCCCGATCAGATCTTTTAAAGATTTTATCTCCTTACGCGCAACTATTCCCCTGCCGCCTTCATTAGTTGAGCAAAGAACAACAATGTCTTTCCCAGCAGCGGCTAACATGATTGAAGCCGTTAAACCAGCGTAAGAAACATTAAGGTACCCACCGGCAACTGCCTCCAATCTTTCAGTAGCGTTAGGAAATTGGTAGGTAGCCGCAAAAATGCCCTTGTCACTCAAAATATCTACAACCTTATAAGAGGGCATAAACCCATAAAAAATTACAGTCCCTATCTTTATAGGATCCCACTTTGTGCCAAGGCCCTTGTCAGCAGCTGCATACGTTTGAGTGACTGTCAGAAGTAGAAGGCTAACTAAACAGAAAATAACAATTATTGATTTCGATTTCATAATCTTTCCTCCTTATGTTTGATATTTTTTAGACTGGGATAATTTTAAATTTAAATCTGATTCTCCAATGATCGGCCGTTAAACTTAACCTCTGCCTTTTTTAACCGTACCCTTTTCCCCGCTCCAATTTTATCTCTGTTGAACGAATTTCCTAATAGAGAGCACAGATCTTCAACTTTCTTTAAAGATTCTAATCTTCTGATTTTCTGCATAATTTCATCTCTTTGCGAAGACGGACACTTATGAGAACATAACATTTTAAACTTTGTCTCGATCTCTTCCCTACTCATCGGCCAAGACGGGGATCCTTTGTTTGTGGATACCTTCTTAATGTATACTTGCCCATTGGTTAAGGTAATTTTCACTTCGGCTGGAAAGTTTTTTGGATATTCTTTATCAAAAGATTCTTCACGCTCAATCTTAATCCTTTTTGCCAATTCGATGACTGAAGTATTATTGAGATCTTCGAGAGAATAACCTTTCCAAAGGGGCTCTCCCTTATACACTGACAACGCCAGGGAGTGGAATGCATTGAATTGAGCATCTACTGTATTACTAACTTTTTTCCGATTCTTCCAAGGTTCGACAACAATTGGCAGGGCGGCGGAAAATATCTTACATTTCACTTCTTTAATGGCCTTAACATCAAACCTTTTTTTATTAAGTATTTCAAGTGCGGCATCAATTAGAGGGTGAATAAAACTGCAGCATCCATGTCGTTTGTAACTCGTCTTCAATATCTCGAAGCTCTCCCCAAGTCGATTGAAAAGTTTCTCCTTTTTCAGGCAATTTGAAAAAGTATTCGCTAATCCATAACTCCCCTCTATAACCGAATGCGGTCCCGTGAACCCCTTTTCCGCCAATAGTGCTGCGATTATTCCATTATGCGCAGCCCATCCCGGGTGTAAACGTTTTGTCCATGATCCGTCACTCATGAACTCAAACAAACCGGATGCTAAACTCCCAGCTATTCCCATCGCTGACATGATGCTATTTTTGTTAAGTTTCAATATCTTAGAGGCGGCTGCCGTAGAACCAAAAACTCCTATTACACCGGTTGGATGAAAACCTCTTGCAAGTAACACATCCGAACAAACAGCCATACCAATTCTTGCTCCAACTTCATACCCGATTACAATTGATGTAATTAAATCTTTTCCATTCACCCCCTTTCTCTCCCCAATCGCAAGGGCCGCCGGAATTATCACTGCACCGAGATGTGTCAAAGAACCCTTATGCTCATCATCTAGCTCTTTACTGTGTCCAAGAATACCGTTGGCTAAGGCAGCATATTGCATTGACGTTTTACCATTTCCTATTATTGTGCTTCCTTTTTTGCCCCCATTTTCTTTAATAAACCCTGATACAATATCAGAGCTTTTCTCCTCATATCCGAAGAAAGCACAACCTAAATAATCTAAAATCCTATCCTTAGTCCCTTCTATTACCTCTTCGGGCACATCTTGGTATTTTAGATACTCAACAAATTCGCACAATCTTTCGATCATATTCCCGCCCATTTATTCCGGATCCTTTCGTTATCTCCAAGCGCATTTGCGTGGTTAAATTGAAAACTCCGCTTAACTAACCCCCTTTAGAAATTCTTGTTTTAATGTTCTTCACTTCTCAGATATTTCGCTTTCTTCCCCTATATCTTTTAAATAAGCTTTGCTTACTTCCTCTTCGACCATCGCCAACATTTTACCTCTTATAGTATTAAACTCTCCATCGACGTAATCTCTTGGCCTTTTTAAATCAATTTTAATAATTGACTTGATCCTTCCAGGTGATGAAGTCATTACAACAACTTTGCTTCCCAAGTATATCGCTTCTTCAACACTATGAGTGACAAACACGATTGTTTTCTTTGTCTCTTGCCATATCTTAACCAACTCCCCTCCCATTACTATTCTGGTTTGAGCATCCAAGGCTCCAAAAGGCTCATCCATTAATAAAACTTCTGGCTCGTGCGCCAGTAGCCTCGCAATAGCCACACGTTGCTGCATTCCTCCTGAAAGCTCATGAGGATATGAATTCCCAAATTTTGTTAATCCAACCATTCTTAAATATTTAAGAACTCGTTCCTCCATTTCTCTCTTATCTAATTTCATTACTTCAAGTCCAAATTTGATATTTCCAGCTGCAGTACGCCAGGGGAACAAACCAAGCTGCTGAAAAAGAACACCCCTGTCAGGTCCGGGACCATTCACGATTTTTCCATCAATTAGAATTTCCCCGCTGCTTAGTTTTACGAGTCCGGCTATCATGAAAAGTAATGTTGACTTCCCACAACCGCTCGGACCTAAAAGACAAATAAATTCTTCCTCTCCTATCTCAAGATTAACGTTATCTACTGCTCTAAAGCTCGTTCTCCTCTTTTCGTCATAAAAATCTTTAGAAACATTTCTAACAAATATTTTTGTATTCATTCTACTTTTAATCCTTTCCGCCAATGCAAGAATACATTCATTAACACTCTTGTAAAATAGTCCAGACCGAGTCCAATTATAGCTATCATAATCATTCCGGCAAAAACCTTATCGGGTCTGACTAGCAAACGTGATTCCATAATCAGGTATCCTAAGCCTGATCTTACAGCAAGAAGCTCTGCAACGATGACACATGTCCATGCTACACCCATCCCTATCCTTATTCCCGTAAAAATCTCCGGTAGCGCAGCCGGCAAAACCACTTTTTTAAAAAGAGCTTTCCCCTTTACTCCCATTGTCTGAGCAGCCATAATGTAAATTTTGTCAATACTTTTCACCCCAGAAATCGTGTTTAATAAAAGGGGCCATACAGTTCCAATGAAAACCAAGAACAGCGCAGGTTTATTGCCGATTCCAAAAAGTAGTATCGAAGCCGGAATCCATGCAGTAGCAGGAATTGGCCTTAACATATTAACCGATGTATCTAATAGTTTTTCAACTAAATTATTCCAACCCATGATTAGCCCTACAGGTATAGCAACGGATCCAGCAATTATAAATCCTGATAAAACCCTAAGTATACTATCTAAAGAATGTACAAATATTTCTCCGCTTAGAATCATCTCATAAAGACTATAAAAAACTTTTGAGGGGGGGGGGAGAAGTACTAATTTTTTCACGATTATATGAGAAACCATCTCCCAAAAAAATAAAAACATAACTGGTATAATTATTTTATTCAACAGTTTAATTTTGCCAAATAATTTCATACTACCCTTCCTTCCAGAAATTCAATATTTATCTTAATACAATATACAATCTTTGGATTCCTAAGTATATTGGTTCATAAATACGCTAACGTATTTTTATACTATGCAGCGAGCCGATATTGTCCGACCCACGGTGTCTTTATTTTTGCCATAAGACGGTCAAGATCTTTCCGAGTAAATTTCCACTCGAAAGGATCTGCAATTATTTCATAGTATCTCTGGAAGTTTAATATGCGCTCCTCAAGAGCCTGAAGCGAGAGAAAATCATTCGGAGTAAGCGCTTTTCTTTGGAGTATGGAAAAGTAGATCTCGATCTGGTTAAGCCAACTCGCATGGACAGGGCCATGGACAAGGACCAGATTGGTATATTTTTCTTTCAAACGGGTTGCAGATTTGGGCCCCCGATGAGAAGACCCATTATCCACGATCCAGAACACTTTTCTTGCCTCTCTGTAGGGGGGTTGTGTCATCACCTGATCCATAAGGCGACCAAAGGAGGCAATGCCGCTTTTATGTTCGCAACGTCCAAAGAGCTTCATCCGGTGGACATCGAGTGCGGCAAGATAAGCCCATGCCCCTAAGCGCTTATACTCGTGTTCTATCTTCATGGGAGAATCGGGTTGAGCTGGATAGGAGACATGACGTCGAGCCCGAGCTTGGATACTGGTCTTTTCATCTGCGCTCAGAACAAATTCGTCATCTTTAAGCTGATCGCCGTTCCAAACCTTTTGGTAAAGATCAAGGATTTGACCCGCTTTGATGGCGAATTGAGGATCCCGAGGAAAAATCCAGGACCGATGTTGCCAGGGCCGGATGGCATCTTCATTTAGCCATCGCCATACGGTGCTACCGCTGATTTTTGCTACCAGACCGGATTGACATGCGTATCTGGCAATATCCGCCGCACTCCAGCGGGATAAGGGAACCTGATGCACAGCAGGAAATTCACAGGCGATCGCTTTAACCTGAACGATGAGATCTGGGGGGGAAAGACCGGGGGCGACCCGGTCGAGGACGCTCCTCCAATCCTTCGAGTCGCTGCTCAAAGAAACGTTTTCGCCACATGCTAACGACTTCCCTTCGAGAATCCAATTTGGCTGCAATTTCATCATTGCCTAAACCTTGGGCAGCGAGCAGGATTATTTTGGCACGAATTACTTTAAAATACGATAACGTATATTTTGCTGCCCGGCTATTTAATTCCCGTTCCTCGTCCGGAGTTAAAATGATATTATATGGGCTATTTTTTGACATGGATAACCTCCTTGGTTATCATCATGCCATAAAAGATAGTGGATATCAAGCATAAAATACGTTAGTGTATTTATTAAATTATGTACTAAGTTTAATTTAATCGGCTCTAAAAACACTTCTTTTAACTTTCATTGTCTTTTCAGTATCATCGTTTTATTGTTACTATTTTCTCTCCCTTTTCCATCATTAGATTGAATCTTCTGACATGTCTGCGGACAAGGGTGCTAGTCTTATCGCCATCTCTTCTCTCAATAGCTTCTGCAATTTTGCATAAATCTTGATAATTTCTTTCTATGATTTCTCGTTTTTTGGGAAGAAATCGCTCGAAGTACCGGTTAATATTTTCATAAATAGTGTACAAAACAGACTCAAAAATCCTATTTCCGGCAACCCGGGCTAAAATGAGATGAAACTTGTTGTCCGCAGCGATATATTCGGCCCATCGGAGCTCACCAGAATTAAGAATTTTTTCGATCGTGTACAATAACATTTTCAATTGTTCCAAATCCTCCTTCTTTGCCTTTTGAGCGGCTTTGGCAGCCACCAATCCCTCAACGTTTTCCCGAAACTCTGCAAGTTCCCTTAAACTGACCTTTTGATATTGCAGCAAAAGGTCAAGGCTTTCACTCATCTGTCGGGTATCGATATCGCATACAAAAGCTCCCCCACCGACCCCCGTCTTAATCGTGATTAATCTCTTTTGTTCCAGAGCCCGGAGTGCTTCCCTTAGGGTTCCCCGGCTGATCCCAAAGGTCTCCCTGAGTTTCCTTTCTCCTAGAAGTTTATCACCTTCCTTGAGCTCTCCCTTGAGGATAGCCTCTTGGATCTGGAATATGACATCTTCAAATGCTCTATTTTGTTTGGCCTGCTTGAACATGGATTTTAACCATGATATAAGAATGGTTAAACCATTACATAATAAAAAAAATTTGTCAAGGAGAAAATTTTCACAAATCAACCCATTTTCCTTTGCCCTCTTGAATCACCTTCTGGTAAACCCTGTGGGCCACTACGACATCCTCCATGGCAAATCCTACTGATTTGAAGAAGGTGATCTCTTCGTCAGATCTCCTTCCCTTCTTCAGGCCTGTGACCAGATCTCCCAGATCGCCATGGATAGCTTCCTTTTTCAGTTTTCCTTCGCCCATTGGAATGAGCAAGTCTCCTGCCTCGCTGAGGCAACCCTCATAGGTATCGACCACTATCATGGC
>Ga0315295_10001680_pt1 | contig 18944 bp, 22 predicted proteins | sample YL17G14_0_MG_FD_204453 | JGI IMG/M metagenome (GOLD analysis project Ga0315295, IMG submission 204453) | Sediment microbial communities from Yellowstone Lake, YNP, Wyoming, USA - YL17G14_0 | ecosystem: Environmental > Aquatic > Freshwater > Lake > Sediment | place: USA: Wyoming | collected... | reverse complement strand
GGCATTGATCCTACGGTCTATCAGTCCGGCAAATACGAAGGATCAAGCAAGATCTCCAAGAGAGGAAATCGCCATCTCAGGAGAGTGATCTGGCTTATGACAGTTAGAGTGATCAATCATAATCCTATATTCCGAAAATACTATTTCAAGAAAAAAAGCGAGAGGCAACCATTCAAGAAAGCGGTATTTGCTACAGCGCATAAGCTCATGAGAGTCATCTTTGCAATGTTGTCTAATAGAACTTATTTTCAGGAGGAGTGCATATAGTTGACTGTAGCAAACAAAAATAGAAATTGATATAATTGTTTATATTTCACCGCAAATCATCAAGCGAAAGACTGCCAAAATGAATTTTTTGTTTAATGCTTGACTGACAGAAGAAACATAAGGAGCCAAGATGAATGATCAAGGAAAAACAAAAGAACAATTCATCAGAGAATTTAAAGAATTGCGAGAAGAAAGTTGAGTGGAGTCAGGATTACTACTGTGATGTTGTGGATGCAACCGGCAGGACAAGACAAATGAAGCACGGTAAAAGTAAAGGATAATATCCTGGTTATCCTGCACGTTATGGAATAATGACGGTATCCTTCAAGAAACTGTTCCGAATTTATGCGATTTTCACGATCCTGAATATTGTAATTCTTACACCATTGTATTTTTTGTTTCCCAAATTATACCACTTTTTGTTTGCCGAGGATAATCTTGTCGAAGACCTTACAGTTCTCTTCTATTTACTAAGTTTTTTAATTGGTATTTATTTCATTGTCAGATTAAAAGAAAAAAAACACCGGAAGATATACATAGCAATTCCGTTTGTTAGTCTTATCGGGGCTCTCGAAGAGTTGAGCTATGGTCAGCGGATATTCAAATTAAATATGCCGTATTTATATGATGTGCGGATTGATGCTCTTCACGATTTTATCGAGTTGGGACATAAAATAATAGTGGAACAAGGCAATACTTTATTATATTTTCTTCTCTCTGCAATTTTCTGTTTTATCTCGATAGCAGTCTTCTTGAAATATCGTAAATACTTTTCTCAGATTCCGGACATGCTAAGGAAATACCCACTATTCGGATTTTTTCTCATTTCGCTATCATTTAATTTAAATGCACAGGTATTTGATCTTGATCTGGTAAAGCCGCTATTTTTTGAAGCACTTGAAGAGGTATTTGAAATGAATGGTGCGTTAACAATGTTATTTGCTACTTTCTCAATGGGTTACTCCGGCATATCCTATGAGAAATCGGATAAACTTGAAAGTAAGTTTATTAAGAAAATGCCTATTTTGGTCGGGACTATTTTAATTTTATTTATTTTTTTTGGTTCAACTAATTTTATTGTATTATCTATTTATACGAACAAGCTGAAGAAGGAGAGCAGGGCATATGCTGAGAGAGTCATTCCTTTAATATTTTCTTCGTGGGATGCTGAAGCAATGATCAATAATATGCCTTCTGATTTTTATAATAAGGCATTTTATCAAAAGATCCAAGCATCGTTCGGTGTATATGAAAAAAAAATTGGAAAATTAGAAAACTATAAGATAATAAAAGATAAACTAAAAATGGAAAAACTAACTCCTGAGGACAAAGATAGGTCTATATCGTTTCTATATTATGCTATTGCTACATTTCAAAAGACATCTGCCAAATTAATAATAATGACTGTTCTCAGGGAAAATGAATGGCATCTTCAATACGCAGAGATTAACAACATTCAGTAATTTTCATATCGGAAGTTCCCCTTAAAAGATAGACCAGGAGGCGTAGATAGCCTATTGAATATCAAGTATTATTACGACTTGATTGCAATTTCTTTTTAGTGGTTACTTTTATTCCGCTACAAGATAAAGATTTTGGCAACCGTATATTTGTGGCGTCAAACAAGTTTTTGACCGACTCACGAAGTTCCGGTATATCGTTGAGTTGCACTGCCCCGTCAAGCAATAATTCGGTGGCACATGAAGTAGCAAGTATTCCCTCAATACTTGAATTATAATTCTTAACCAGAAACTTAATTCTTTTTAGTTCTCTTTGTTTATTTTAAACGTAATCATTACTATTTATAACCACTTAACACTAAAGATTAGCAGGTGTTGGTCGCACCCTCATAGAATCCGCTGCTATGTAAATTTGATGAAGAAGTTCGCGGATTGATTTCCTGCTTTAAATTCAACAGTAGGAGTTGTTATAAATGTTCGATGTTATATGAATTATCAAATAAATCCCTCTTGACTTTATTATGGGCATATGCTCATAATAAATTATGTCAAGGCCGAGGAAGTGTAGATGTGTTCAATGCAAACCTTCTGCCGTATATTTTAAGCCCAGGGCTATCCCGATGACGGAACTTGAAGAGGTAGCTCTTAGTATGGATGAAATTGAGGCAATCAGCCTTGCCGATTATGAAGGTCTCTACCATGAAGATGCGGCGCTACGAATGAAGATTTCAAGGCAGACATTCGGCAGGATACTGAATGAAGCGCATAAAAAGGTCGCAGAATGCCTTATAAAAGGCAAGGCACTCAGAATAGAAAGCACAAATAAGGAGGAGTAATCATGAAAGTATGTTTCCCAGTTGAAAAAGCGGATGGAATGGAGAGTCAGGTCTACGGACATTTTGGTTCCGCGCCAGTGTTCATTGTTGTAGAAACCGACAACAACGCTGTTACAACAATTTCCAATAAGGATCAGCATCACGAACATGGCGCTTGCAACCCTCTGAAGGCATTGAATAACGAAAAAGTAGATGCGATAGTGGTCGGCGGAATAGGCATGGGCGCCCTCAGCAAGCTGAACCAGTTGGGCATAAAGGTTTTTCAGGCCAAGGCATCTACGATCAGGGAGAATATGAAAATGATGAAATCCGAGGAACTCCCTGCTTTTACACCCAAGCAGTGTTGTTCAGGACATTCACAGATAGGCGGGTGCAGCCATTAGAGAAACAAGGTAAGAGCAGGTTAAACGAAGGATTCCGTTCCCAAAGAAAAGATGATCCAGTCAATAACCACTAAAATTATCCTCGATAGCATTGCGGACGGGGTTTTTACAGTTGACAGGGACTGGAATATAACGTCATTTAACCGTGCGGCAGAACGCATCACAGGAGTCTCCACGGGTAAGGCAATCGGTCAGAAGTGTTTTGATGTCTTTCACGCGAATATCTGTCAGACTGCCTGCGCTCTAAGGGAAACACTGAAAACCGGTAAGGAGATAATAGCACGGCATGTTAATATCCTCAACCGGGAAGGCAGCGTCATCCCCGTATCTATCAGTACGGCGGTTTTAAAAGATGACAGGGGAGAAACTATTGGAGGTGTTGAAACTTTCAGGGACCTCTCCGCACTTGAAGCGCTGAAAAAAGAAATATCACGGCAATATTCAGTTGAAGATATTATCAGCAAAAATCATGAAATTCAGGAAATCTTTGATATCCTTCCCGATGTAGCTGAAAGTGACAGCACCGTACTCATTCAAGGGGAAAGCGGGACCGGGAAAGAGCTTTTTGCAAGGGCGCTTCATAACTTAAGCAGAAGGGGAAAAGGGCCGTTTGTAGCTATTAACTGTGGTGCTCTGCCTGATAACCTTCTGGAGTCGGAACTTTTTGGATATAAGAAAGGCGCTTTTACGGATGCCAAAAAAGACAAGCCCGGGCGTTTTGCTCTTGCAGAAGGGGGAACTCTTTTTCTGGACGAAATCGGCGATCTTTCACTTTTTATGCAGGCAAAACTCCTTCGGGTTTTACAGGAGAGGGAGTACGAACCTCTGGGGGCCGTTAGCTCTGTCAAAGCAAATGTGCGCATCGTTGCAGCTACGAATAAAAACCTGTCAGACATGGTTGGCCGGAAAATATTCAGGGAGGATCTTTTCTACCGGCTGAATATTGTTCAGATTGAACTCCCGCCATTGCGAAGACGGAAAGAGGATATCCCCTTGTTGTCTGATTATTTCCTCAAAAAGATGATCATAAAAACCGGCAAGAATATTTCTCACCTTTCAGATGATGTTATAAGGTCTTTTATGAACTATAATTTTCCGGGTAATATACGTGAGCTGGAAAACCTTCTGGAGCATGCTTTTGTTCTATGCAGGGGCGGTGAAATCCTTGTCGAGCACCTACCGAAAGAATTCAGACAATCACTCGAAGCTGATAAATTCAGTTCCGATGCCATGATGCTACGGAAGAGTTTCAAGGAATCCGAAGCGGAAATCATAAAGGAAGCATTGAGAAGGAATCAGGGAAATCGCGGTTCGACGGCACGGGAGTTGGGCATTGATACAAGCACCCTCTGGAGAAAGATGAAACGGCTTGATATAAAAGAAACACGCTGATATTGCATCATTGCATTTTTCTTTGCATCGGCATTGCATTTTTGCAAGAATCCTGAAACGACTACTGCCCTACTTTTCTGCTAACCGGTTTAATTTATTGAAAAATAAATTCATGTAGCCATCCGGTATCCTTTTTGCTTATTGAATAATAAGGACACGACAGAATTCTTGTCCGGGCCCATTGCGGTGGGCGAAGCGAAAAAGCAGATACCTCCTTCACCTTCATATTATTCGCTTCGCTCACTATTTTTTACGGGAAATTCAAGATGAAGGAGTTGTTTGATGAAAAAAGAGAGTGAAACACAAGAAGTTGCAGCGACATGTCCTTCCAAAAAGCATATCAGCAAGGGTGATATTGAGGAACTCAAAGAGAAACTCCTGCTTGAGCAGAACACCCTTGGGATAAAACACAAGATAATGGTCATGTCAGGCAAGGGAGGGGTTGGCAAGAGCTCCATTGCGGCAAATATTGCAGTAGGACTATCAATGAAAGGCAAACAGGTCGGGTTGATGGACATTGATATACACGGACCGAGTATACCGAAGATTGTCGGTCTTGAGGGTGCACAGCTGAAGCAGACGGAAGAAGGATTAATGCCTATTGAATACAGTGCAAATCTCACAGTTATGTCAATAGGATTTCTTATCCGGGACAGAAAAGATGCGGTAATATGGAGGGCGCCTCTCAAGCACAGTCTTATCAGACAGTTCCTGACAGATGTAATATGGGAAGAACTCGATTATCTTATTATCGACTGTCCGCCCGGCACCGGCGATGAACTCATTTCTATCGCTCAACTCCTTGAGGATGCAGACGGAGTTATTATTGTTACGACGCCTCAGGATGTGGCAGTCAACGACGTCAGGAAGTCGATAACGTTCTGCCGGCATGTTAATCTGCCTATTATAGGAGTAATAGAGAATATGAGCGGGTTTGTCTGCCCGCATTGCGGCACTGTTGTTGATATATTTAAAACAGGCGGGGGAGAAAAAATGGCTTTGGAAATGGGAGTGCCCTTTTTGGGCAGGATCCCAATCGACCCTAAAATAGTTGAACATAGTGATAATGGAAAACCCTTTTTCCAATATGTTAGTCAATCCCCGGCAGTCAGTGCATTCGAAGCGATCATAACCCCTTTGTTAAGCCTGAACCCAAAAAAGGAGAGAAAATAAAGTGCCGATTTATGAATATCTTTGTGATAGCTGTGGTAGACAATTTGAGGAAAACCAGTCAATGCAGGATCCTCCGCTTGAAATTTGTCCTGAATGCAAAGGCAAGATGAAGAGGATCATTTCAGGAGGAAGCGGCTTTATTGTTAAGAACGCCGGTTCCGGATTAGCTTTTCAGCCGCGCTGCGGGAAAACCGAAACTTGCTGCGGCAGCAAGACACCCTGTGAAACGCCTGGGTGCGACAATCAATAAAAAGAAAAAACATTTAATTTATGGTAGAGAGCGGAGAAAAGGCTTCGTCATATTCGAAACGGAAGAAAAATTATGAAAATCGAAGAATGTCAAATTTACGAGATAGTAAAAAATAGTCTTCCGATAGGATTTACTCTTGTCGATGATCAGGGGGTGATTGTCGATTTTAACCCTAAAGCCGAAGTAATCACCGGCTACCTAAAAAGTGAGGTGCTTGGTCAAGCTCACCTTGAGATTCTTCATGGCACAACCGACAGGGAAGCCTGTCCGCTGTTTCGATTCGCTCTAGATAGAAAACAACAGACAGCGGCAGTAGAGACAAATATAAAGCAAAAGAGTGGTGAAATAATCACTATAGTTGCCTCGATAGCGCCCATTTTTGATGAAGCCCGGAATTTTATCGGAGGCATTGAACTATTCAGAGATATTACAGAAATCAAAAAACTGGAAAGAGAACGGAAAAATATCCTTCCCATGTTTGCCCATGATATGAAAAATCCTATTATTACGGTTAAGGGTTTTTTATCAAGATTGCTTCAAGGTAAAGCTGGTCGGCTTGCAGAACCCCAATTAAATTATCTGCATATAATGAAAGATGAACTGACAAAAGTTGAGGAGTTGATAAGCGATTTCCTCGAATTTTCTCGTTTTGAGGCAACAGAATACAAACCGTTAAAAAGTGCATTTAACATAGAAGAAGCCATAAACCATCAGATAGAAAAAATTAGACCTGAGACGGACAAGAAAGACATCAGTATCTCTTTTGAATATCCTGAGAACTTTATCTCCGTGATCAGTGTTGACGGAAAAATGATAGAGCGGGTTATCACAAATTTACTTGATAATGCAGTCAAATACTCACCGCTCAATTCCTCAATTACGGTAAAACTTGCCGACTGGAATCTGGAAGTTCTGGTGCAGATAATTGATACGGGGATTGGTATATCTGCAGAACATCTTCTTTATGTCTTTGATGCCTTTTACCGTGTTAGCAGAGACTCGGAAGGTTCAGGTCTCGGCCTTTCTATTGCAAAAGCGATAATAGAGGCGCATGGCGGGAAAATATGGGTAAAGAGCACGCCGGATGTGGGCAGCACTTTCAGTTTCACCTTACCAAAAAATGGAGGATAATAAAAAAGATTAGTATCCTCCAAAATGTTGAAGATGCTATCGTTGAAATGGCCCAAAGACGTCCCTTAACAATAATCGATATACCGAATGTCATCGGAATCTCAGAGATAAATGCTAAACAATGGGTGAATAGTCTGAAAGTAATGCAATCTTGAATATGAAAATAACAGTCATATATGACAATAACCCTTATAAGACAGGATTAGAAACCGCATGGGGGTTTTCCTGTTTTATTGAGGGCATGGAGAAAACTATACTTTTCGATACCGGGAATAACCCGTTCCTGCTTTTGAGAAATATAAACAAGTTGAAAATCAATCCAGGAGATATAGATTTGATTTTGCTTTCCCATATGCATTGGGACCATACGGGAGGATTATACGGAATTCTTGAAAATAACCCTGACGTTACTATTTTTCTATTAGAATCTTTTTCCAAAAGATATAAAGAAGATATTAAGAAATTTGGGACAAAAATAGTTGAATCCCCAAAACCGGTCAGTATCTGCGAGGATGTTTTTTCAACTGGTGAATTAGGGACATCGATAAAAGAGCAATCCCTGGTTGTCCGTACGAACAGGGGTGCAGTAGTGATAACCGGATGTGCGCATCCAGGCATTGTAACAATAATAAAAAAGGCAAAAGACATAATTAAGGATGAAATATTATTGGTAATTGGCGGGTTTCATTTAGAAGCCGAAAGCAAAACTAAAATGGAAAAGATTATCTTAAATATCAGGAAATTGGGTATCCGATATGTCGGTCCCTGTCATTGCACAGGAGAGGATGCAAAACAATTGTTCCAAAGAGTATTTGGTGAAAATTTTATTCATGCAGGCGCTGGAAAAGTAATAAACATAAATGATTTAAAATGAAAACCTTGAATGAGATAGAAGATGATATGAGCAAAGGTAATCCTTGATGGTCTCAATGTGAGACGGCATTTTTCTAATATGGGTTAATTATCAAGATGATGAACCGGAATAACGTATTCGAGAAATATGCTGAAGAGTATGATGAATGGTTTGATGTCCATCCATGGGTTTATCAATCAGAAGTGCAAGCAGTCAAAATGCTGCTGCCTCAGATTGGTAAAGGTATTGAAATTGGAACTGGTACAGGTAGATTTTCAGTTCCTTTTGGTATAACAATCGGGGTTGAACCTTCAGGAGCAATGGCTAAAATTGCAAGAAGCAGAGGTATTACCGTATATGATGCGAATGCAGAGAATCTACCGTTTGATAATAATGCATTTGATTTTGTATTAATGGTAACAACAATCTGCTTTCTTGAAGATCCGTTGCAAGCGTTGAAAGAAATCGGAAGGATTCTTCGCCCAGCCGGAAAGATAATCATCGGCATGCTGGACAAGGATAGTCCCCTTGGGAAGCTGTATGAGATGAAAAAGAATGACAGCAAGTTTTTCAGATATGCCGATTTTTATACAGTAAAAAAGGTTTTTGAATGGCTTAAGATAGCGGGATACAATGATATTCATATTCTACAAACAATCTTTCATAAACCGGAGGAAATAACCGCTTTGGAGCCTATAATAGATGGATACGGCGAGGGACTTTTTGTTGTCATTTCTGCTCAAAAAGAAGAAACAATTTCAAGGAGGTAGTTCAGTTGATAAGGGACATCATTACGAAATCGTTAGACGGAACAATGCTCACCAAAGAAGATATTGCTTCATTATTTAAGGTTCCTCTGTTCTCTGAAGAATCGGCGATCATCATTTCAGCATCCCGAAAAAAGAGCGAGTCGGCAAGTAGCGGGTTAGCTGAGGTTCATGCGCAGGTTGGATTGAATATAGCCCCATGTCCCAAGAACTGTGCTTTCTGTGCTTTTGCAGCGAAGAATAAGGTTTTTACTGAAAAGATTGAGATTTCGGTCGATGAAGCTGTTCAAAAAGCACGGCAGTTCGAAACCGATGGAGCAAATGCCGTATTTGTTATGAGCACAGCGGATTACCCATTTGAAAAGTTTATCGATATTTCCCAGGAAATCAGAAAATCTCTTCGTTCAGAAACAATACTTGTTGCAAATGTCGGTGATTTCACCAAAGAGCAGGCAAAAAAACTGAAAGATACCGGGTTCTCTGGCATTTATCATGCTGTCCGATTGGGCGAAGGAAGAGATACGAACATCCAGGTTGAAACAAGGCTGGAGACATTTAGAAATGCAAGAGAAGTCGGGTTTTCATTAGGAACTTGCGTAGAACCGGTTGGGAATGAACACAGCGTTGAAGAGTTAGTCGAAAAAACGATAATCACCCGTGATGCGAAACCTGTATACAGTGGTTCTGCAAGACGCATACCTATCCCTAACACCAAAATGGCGGAATACGGCATTGTCAGCGAGGCCAAGATGGCGCATATACTTGCTGTTGTGAGATTGGCGCTTGGATATGATATCCCAGGGAATTGTACTCATGAACCTAATGTCATAGGAGCAGCAGCCGGAGCGAATCTCTTGTGGGCTGAGGCTGGATCTAACCCCCGTGATACGGAGAAGGAAACGGAAGGCAAACGTGGCATGACTGTAAGGGATTGTATAAGAGTATTAGAAGAAGCGGAATGGAAGGTGCTACAAGGTCCGTCAAAATTTTATGGAGCATAGACTCTTTATTCCAATAGCTAATCATCTCACCCTTGCTTTTCAAATAATCGCACGTCAGGTTTATTGTGATATTGCATTCTATATTTGCAATGTATTGCAAATATGCAGTAGGTGATTGTTTATCCGCAAACAGCCTCTATACGCTAACATTTTGATTAATCCGCATATTTCAAATTATTCCTTCCTGGCATATTGTTTGCATTATGTATTCTGTTATGAAAATCGCCATACCGGTATTCGAAAACAGGATTTCCCCCAGGTTTGATTGTGCTCCGGGTGTTAGATTATGCGAGGTAGAAGGAGACAAGATAACCGGCATAAGAGAGATTTCCTGCCAGGGATTTAACGACAATGAAAGAGTTTCTCAATTGAAGGATTTAGGAGTCGATACCCTGATCTGCGGAGGTCTTCCTAATTATCTGCTTGGTATATTGAGGAACATTGGGATTAAGGTTATCCCCTGGGTGGCAGGCGATACCGGCGAGGCATTAACCCTTTTTCTCAGAGGGCGGTTAAATTCCGGGATGGTCATCTGTTCGGGAAGGAAAAGAACCCGATGCAAAAGAGGGATTAGGGTTCAATAGTACTATGTCATTAAAAAGGAGAGGAGACACATTAATGAAAAGAATAACTTTTGCATGTGAAGATGCGCAGGGCCTGGATGGGCTCATGAGCGGACATTTCGGACGCTGTCCCTTCTACACTCTGGTGGATGTTGAAAAAGATGAGGTTAAGAACGTAATTGTGATCGAAAATCCGTATGCCGGTAATCACATCCCCGGAAAGGTCCCGGAATTTATCAGGGACCAGAAGGCCCATGTAATGATCGCGGGTGGAATGGGTCCTAAGGCAATTGACTTATTCCGCGATTTCGGGATCGAAGTCCTTACCGGAGTGTCGGGGAGGGTGAAGGATGTCCTTGATGCCTATTTTAAAGGAGAAGTTAAAGGAACTGTGGCCTGTGCCCATGACCACAAAGACAGTTGCGGCCATGGGCATTAAACTTGATCTCGTTAAATAAAAGATTAGAGATATTGAAAAAGAGAAAGAAGGGAGAGAGGAATGAAAATCTGTATAAGCTCAAACGGAATTGATTTGACGGCGCCTGTTGAACCGCGTTTCGGGAGGTGTCAATATTTTATTTTTGTAGATACTGAAACAATGAATTTTGAATGTAAAGAAAATCCCGCTTTTACGGCGGGAGGCGGGGCCGGAATACAGGCATCGCAAATGGTAGTCCATAACAATGCAAAAGCGGTACTCACGGGAGATGTAGGACCAAATGCCTTTCAGGTTTTGCAAGCCGGGGGAATTAACATAGTAACAGGAGTTACAGGATCAATAAAGGAAGCTGTTGGAAGATTTAAAAAAGGTGAATTTCAATATGCCGGAACTCCTTCAGTCCAGTCGCATGCCGGTATGAGGAGGTAAGAACTATGCCAAGAGGAATAGGAAGTGGGTCGTCCGGATCAGGTCAGGGAAGCGGGCAGGGATCAGGAAGAGGGCGAGGCAACTGCCGGGGAATGGTAGGAGGCAGAGCAGTTGCCGGTCCCGGAGGAGAATGCATATGCCCTTCCTGCGGAGCCACAGCGGCTCACCAGGCCGGCGTACCATGTTATCAGTCTAAGTGCCCCAAGTGCGGGACAAGTTTGGCGAGGAAGTAGTGGAGCGCATTCTATGGTTATCTCGATAGCAAGCGGCAAAGGCGGGACAGGCAAAACCACAATAGCGGTCAATCTTGCATTGTCTCTGGAACAGTGTCAGTTCCTGGATTGTGATGTAGAGGAGCCGAATGCCGCGCTCTTTTTAGCGCCTTCCATTGACCGCAAGATATCAGTCACGGTGTTTGAACCATGGATTAATGAGTCCGGATGCAGTCACTGCGGGGAATGCGCAGGAATCTGCGTTTATCATGCAATTGCAGTATTTGATAAAAACATAATCCTCTTTCCCCAGCTCTGCCATGGATGCGGTGGCTGCATCCTGGTGTGTCCTGAAAAGGCGATTGCTGAAGGGAAAAGAAATATCGGTGTTATCGAGGAGGGCATGTGTAATTCCCTTGCCTTTGTCCAGGGAATCCTGAATGTCGGAGAACACATGGCGACTCCCGTGATCAAAGACATGAAGAGACTCATTCGAAGTGATATGCATGTGATCATTGATTCACCTCCGGGCACCTCATGTCCGGTGGTAGAGAGCATTAAGGGAAGCGATTTTGTTTTGCTGGTTACCGAACCAACCCCCTTTGGTCTGAACGATCTCAAGCTGGCGGTAGACGTAGTAAGGGAACTAAAAATCCCCTTCGGTGTGGTTATCAACTGTGATGGAATCGGAGACGACAGGGTCAGAACATACTGTCAGGAAGAAAATATTCCTTTGCTGCTTACAATACCCTGGAGTAGGGAGATTGCCGAAGCGTATTCCCGGGGAGTGCCGGCAGTTGAGGTATATCCGGATTTGAAACAAAAATTTCAAGCACTATTTTATGAAATAGGAAGAATTATCGAGGGTAAAGAAGCGTACGGGGCGCAATCAGGGGTATGCAGATGAAACAGTTGACTGTCATCAGCGGCAAGGGTGGGACCGGCAAGACTACCTTGACTGCTGCGTTTGCTCATCTTGCTGATGATCCGGTTATCGCCGACTGCGATGTTGATGCAGCGGATCTTCATTTGCTTCTCACCCCTCAAATCATAAAGCAGGAGCCCTTTTATGGAAACCGGCTGGCTTCAATTGATATAGAACGATGCAGCCAATGTGGACTCTGCGAGGAGTCATGCCGTTTCGGAGCCATCAGGTCCTTCCAGGTTGATCATACATCGTGTGAAGGCTGCGGTGTTTGCGCATATGTTTGTCCTGAAAAAGCTGTTTCGATGAAAGAGAGGCTTTCCGGACAGTGGTTTATTTCTGATACGAAAGAAGGGCCGATGGTACATGCCAGACTTGGGATAGCGGCTGAAAACTCAGGGAAACTTGTGTCATTGGTTCGTCAGGCAGCAAAAGACCTGGCAGAGAAAGAAAAGAGAAATATTATCATCATCGACGGGCCGCCGGGTATCGGATGTCCGGTAATAGCCTCAATAGGCGGTGTCGATCTGTTATTGGCGGTAACCGAGCCGACTCTCTCAGGTATGCACGATTTGAAGAGGATTCTGGAAGTGGCAGAACATTTTGGTATCAAGGCATATGTTTGTATAAACAAATTCGATATAAACACGGGTAATACGCAATTAATAGCGGATTACTGCAGAGAAAAAGGTTATGAGGTTATCGGAAAAATACCCTATGATCCGGCGGTAACCAAGGCAATGATTAACGGCCTTTCTGTGGTAGAATATCCGTGTAACGGCGTAACGTTTGAGATAAAAAGGATGTGGGAATGCATAGAACGCGTTTTGCGGTAGTTTCAATAATACTTTAAAGGAGGAACAAAGTATAACCATGGCAAAGAAAAGGATCGCAATATTAGCGTGCAAGAACATTAAGGGTATCAGTTGCGTGGCAGGCTGTCTGAAATGTTTCAAGGGAATAGCCGAGAAGGCAGGGGAGTATGAACGCTGGAAAGATTACGATGTGGAAGTTATCGCTATGGATGACTGCGGCGGTTGTCCCGGAGTGCTGATGCCAAAGGTCGCACTGATGATGGATATGGGTAAATTATACGATAGGGATTTTGACGCAATTCATCTTGGAACGTGCATTATGAAAGCTACACAGACTGCTAAGTGCCCTATTGATATTGAAGATTTCAAAAAGAAGATTGAAACAAAGTTTAATAAAGAAGTGATATTCGGAACGCATGCTTATTAGAAAAGAGGCGGTAGATCTATTATCCATCAGGGTACTCATTTGACAAAGGAACAATTGAAAAAGATGGCTCAACCGTGGGGAAGGAACAGAAAAGAATTTTAAGTCTTTTAAAATAGGAGGATTGAATGGAACTGACTGATATTATGGCACTCGAAAGATGGAAAATCATAGCTGATCAACTCCATGAAAAATTCGGATTCAATGGAACGGTGTATAAAAAAGATAATTTTGTCCTGGTTAAATCGGATGGATGGGCCAACAAGGTCTGTCCTGCTATCAAATCAGGAGATTCGGTTTCAGTATGTTCATCTGCTCAACAGCGACTTTCCAAAATTGCTCAGAAAAAGAAGGACTGTGTAGTTGATGAATGTGATGCGGGGTTCATTAAATTCTTGATGCCCTTCTATGTAAGCAACGAGTTCGCAGGTATGATTGGCGGATGCGGCTGTTTGGCGGAAAACACGGAAATTGATGAGTTCCATATCTGTAAACTTCTCCAGAAAGAAGATATTACCGATATTATAGGTACGACGAAACGCATTCCCAGAGATAAACTGGAGGAGGCTATTCAGTTTGCCAGGCAACAAGCCCAGGGGGTTGCTATTGCCTGAAAAGACAAAACATTCAGAGATGGATTACAAAAAGCTCTTCAAACCTGTCTGCTTAATACGGCTTTGACACCTGTTTGAGATGTTGGTGTTTGTTCTTCTCCCCGCCTTTGTTTTGGCCTATGGATTCATTATGATTAGTTTATTACAATACAAAAAAGCTCTTCGGGAGGACTGCATGAGGAAATATCTCGTCATTATAATAGGTATTCTTATTTTCGGAGTTCCTTATATTGCCGTGGCAGGTGACTATGACTCCGGAATTAAAGCAACGCTCATTTTAAAGACTAACACAACGACCGGCAATTACCCTGCGAAATACCTGAATACTCAAGAGCCTGAAATAACCGCAATGAAAGTGGAAATCAAGCCCGGCGCTGAAACAGGGTGGCACAGCCATCCCGTTCCACTTTACGCCTATGTTCTGGAAGGGGACCTGACTGTGGAGGTAAAAGGAGGGAAGACATACCATTTCACTGCCGGCGACGCTATTGTAGAAGTCGTTAATATCCCTCACAACGGAAAGAACCTCGGCACAACGCCCGTGACGCTTATTGCCTTTTACACAGGTGAAACAGGGACACCCAATACGGGTATGACGCCTGCCGATCAGTAGGCGACAATGTTAAAACAGCGTATAGAATATAAGATGCATAGAAGAACAAGATAATTTTTGGGCTGATAGCTCCTTCCTCCTACGCGTGGTAAGTATCAAGTTGAGGGCTATTAATTACTCTCAAAAATCATTATGGACAGATTTCCTGTGATATACCAACTTGGTATCTAATGGTAGTAAGGAGTAAAAGCCAACTAACCTTTCATCAGATATATTGATTTTTTTATAACAAAATTCTCTTTCAAGAAAATCCCTACTATGCTATATTCTTTTAAGAATGCAGGGAAAACCAAGTTGGTATAATCATTGTTAGGGCAAAAATAGAAATGGAAAGAAGACAGATAAATGCTGAAGAGTTAAACGTACTATTTACGTTGATTGGCTCGGGTATTTGGCATCTTCAAAACGTAGAAGATGCATTACATACATATATAACCATCAAGCGGGATGTCAAGGTTCGCGGCGCAATGGCTGCGGAACAGGTGGAGGCAATATTACTAAAGCATAGAACCAGAACTCTCGGTATCTCGGCGAAAATATCGCGTGAAGCGCAAGTTCTCAGTCCCTCGCTTCAAGAGAGACTTGAGGCTTTCAAAGAAGAGCGAGATTGGTTGGTCCACCGTTGTGTACATCAGCATCGTGAAGATTTATATATGGATGAAAAAAGAAATGAATTAATGAGCCGAATGGAAGGCTTTACTGAAGAAGCCAGGACAATTCAAAAACTTATTGCTAAAGAACTGGAAGACTATGTGGTTTCACAAGGTGCAAGCCGCGATTGGATATATCGTCATGCGGAAGATCAAATAAATAAACTTAGTGGCAAAAAGCCCTAACGAGGGTCTTCAACTTTGACGAAACAACGTTACAGAATTTCGGAGATGCTATTCGGATACATCATAGCTTTTCATCTGAGCCTTTCAGTAAAGACAAATTTGAATATGTGTTGGTAAAAGTTTTAAAAATGAGTGGGCATTCAGCATCTCTTGCGCCAAAAGGCAATCCCGGTCATGACGCGAGTGCAGATGGGGTTAAACTCTCGCTAAAAACCCAAGCCGATAAAGGCGTCAAAGAAGATATTATTTGGATAAGTAAATTCATGGAGCTTGGCAAGGGAGCGTGGAGCGACAATCCCAGCGACCTCGTCGGCCTGCGTCAACAATTCCTGAAACATATAAAGGCTTATGACAGAATACTTACTTTACGAACACTGACAAAGGCGCCGAAATGGAAGTACGAACTTGTAGAAATCCCCAAAGGTCTTCTTATAAAGGCGAAGAACGGCGATTTAAAGATGATGACGGATAGCAAACAGTATCCTAAGCCCGGATATTGCTTTGTTAGGAATCACGCAGGCGAGACAATCTTTGACCTCTATTTTGATGGGGGCACCGAGCGAAAGCTACAGATTAAGAATCTTAACAAACACTACTGTTCAGTTCACGCCACTTGGGAGTTTATCATACCGTCGGAATAAGCGCTGGTTGCACAGCAGATGTTCGTTTATCAGCAATATCAATATATTCTTCCTTCAATTCAATGCCGACACACCGTCGCTTAAGTTCTTTAGAAATAATACCCACAGTGCCGGCTCCGTAAAACGGATCGAGGATAACATCATTGGGACTGCTTCCTGCAAGAATACAAGGTCGAATAAGTCCTTTGGAAAACACTGCAAAATGCGCATCGGGACAAGGCTCTGTATTAATTGACCATACTGTTCTCTTATTCTTAAGGCCGTTTCCATCCGTAGTACGTTCTTTGATAGCCTCTTGATCGAAGTAATAATGTTCTGACTTGCTAAAAAGAAAAAGGTACTCATGTGCAACGGTAAACCGATCTTTTACACTCTCAGGCTGGCAATTTGGTTTATACCAAATAACATCATTTCTCAGATACCAGCCGTCTCTTTGACATTTAAGGGCCAATAGCCAAGCGACACCGATAAGGTCTTTCTTCTTCAATCCAGGCGGTGTTTGTGGTCTATATGACATCGCACGTCCTTTATTCTTATTGTCTTCTTGACGCCACTTTCTACCACCAGAAGTATAAGTATTACCGATGTTTAACCAAAATGTGCCCTCTGGTTTTAGAACCCGCCTTACTTCTCTGAAAACGTCGACCAAGGTGTCGAGATATGCGTCTAATTCCGCTTCTGCGCCTATCTGTCTTTGCACGCCGTAATCCCTCACGCCCCAATATGGCGGGGAGGTCACAACGCATTGAAAAGAGTTGTCGGGCAAGCGACGTATAATTTCTCTTGTGTCGCCATGCAGTACAACAAGAGGCTCTTGCTCCGTCGGCCAATCGAGCTGCTGTACCGTTGTGTTTTTTGATACTGAAACGTTTTTCATTTGTAAAATTTTATCATATTCCTAACGCTTGCGCAAGTAATTTATTCCACTTTTCTGGGTCTGCCTCTTTTTTTCTTCCCGTTCTTGGCGAACCGCTCCAATTCATTCTCTCGAATCAAATGATCCCGACCATACTTTTCCGACTCCAATCGCTCACCTATAATAAATTGGCGAATTCGCGAAGAAGTCACTCCAAGATATTGCGCGGCTTCTTCAGTTGTATAATACTTTTCCATAAGTTAGAAATATTTTATAATGACTAACTATCATAAAACAAGAACAGCTGGCCAACAAGAAAATCACCCCGCCTGCTTAGCCGCAATTTTTGTTCGGAACTCCGGACAAAAGAGGGGAACAACGCTCAATCACTTGCGGGTTGTTTTTAGAAGAGAAGAAATTTTGCTAATTATATATGGTATTGGTATAATCGCAAATAAACCGGGTAACTTTTCTGTCCGCATAATAAAAGATATTTACGGATAAAAAGTCCCGTCAGGGAGAAGAGAGTCTCATGGACAAAGAACTCCGCATACTTATACTTGAAGATGATCCTGCCGACGCTGAATTAGAAGAGCATGAATTACGTAAGGCTGGAATTGCGTTCATATCAAAGCGGGTAGAAACAAAGGAAACCTTTCAGAAGGAAATCAAAGACTTTGATCCGAATATTATCCTGTCAGACTATAACCTTTTATCTTTTGACGGTCTTACGGCATTAACAATCGCAAAGGAAAAGTGTCCTCACGTGCCTTTCGTATTAGTAACCGGTGTTATGGGTGAAGAATTTGCGATTGAAATCCTCAAGAAAGGCGCAACAGATTATGTATTAAAAAGCAACCTGCAACGTCTTGTTCCGGTAGTGAATAGAGCATTGCAGGAAGCTAAAGACAAAGCCGATCGCAAGCTGGCCCAGGAGACGCTGCGGGAAAGGGAAGCCTTTATCCGGACGGTTTTAGACAATCTTCCCGTTGGTATAGCTGTGAACTCGGTTGATCCTCCGGTACGGTTTGATTACATGAATGACAACTTCCCAAAGTTATACCGAACAACACGAGAAGCGCTTGCCGGTCCGGATGCTTTCTGGGAGGCGGTCTACGAAGATCCGGCATTCCGGGCTGATATTAGGAAGCGGGTATTGGACGATTGCGCCAGCGGCGACCAGGCGCGCATGTATTGGGCGGATGTGCCGATCGTCCGCAAGGGAGACAATACCATTTTTATTACTGCGCAGAACATACTGCTTTCCGACAAACAGTTGATGATTTCGCTGGTTTGGGACGTTACCGAGCGTAAGCTGGCGGAAAAGGCCCTCCAGGAAAGCGAGGAAAGATACAGTACCATGTTCAATTCTTCCCCAAATGCAATGTTTGTCCATAAGGGAGGCGTAATACATTATATAAACGAAATGACCTTGAAAATATTCGGATATAGCAGAGATGAGGTTATAGGAAAGCAGGTATTTGAATTTATTGCCGATGATTCAAAAAACCTGGTAGCGAAAAACATGCAGCGGAGACTTGCCGGTGAGGATGTTGAAAGTTATGAGGTGAAACTTATTACTAAATCGAAAGAAATAAGATACTTCCTTCTAAGCTCCTCCGTCATACCATATGAAAAAGAAAAGGCTTTTCTGGTTATATTGTCCGACATCACCGAGCGCAAAAAACTTGAGGCCCAGCTCATACAGGCTCAAAAGATGGAAGCGGTAGGCCAACTTGCAGGAGGCATTGCCCATGATTTCAATAATATCCTGCAGGCAATTATAGGATATGGGCACGTTCTGAAGATGAAGATGAAGGAAGACGATTGTTTAAAGAGTTATGCCGATCATATCCTTTCGTTATCGGACAGGGCGGCTAATCTGACCCATAGTCTTCTTGCCTTCAGCAGAAAACAGTTAATCGATCCAAGGCCTATAGATCTCAACGAGATTATCAGAAAAGTAGATAAATTATTATCAAGGATTATCGGAGAGGACATTCAATCCCGAATGGCGCTTTCCGGGAAAGACCTGATTGTTATGGCAGACCCTATGCAGATAGA
>Ga0315295_10001677_pt1 | contig 18975 bp, 8 predicted proteins | sample YL17G14_0_MG_FD_204453 | JGI IMG/M metagenome (GOLD analysis project Ga0315295, IMG submission 204453) | Sediment microbial communities from Yellowstone Lake, YNP, Wyoming, USA - YL17G14_0 | ecosystem: Environmental > Aquatic > Freshwater > Lake > Sediment | place: USA: Wyoming | collected... | reverse complement strand
GCCAACGGCTTTTTGACCGTTGATTTCCTTTTCGCCGAGGTCCTGTATATCAGCGTCAGGATTGTCCTTCACTTCGGAGACAACGTTGCGGACGAAGTCCAGGACGCTGCGAGTACCTTCCAGGCCGGTGCCCTGGATGTCATTGTAGCTTGCGATCTTCGTGACCCCAAGGGCGACGAGTGTGAGCATTCTGGCATCTTCAAGATCGAGGATCATGGTCATGTCCATGTTGGATAAGGTTCTTCTGACCATGGGGTCGAGGATCTTGGTCATGTCCATGTTGGACATGGTTCTTCTGATCCTGGAGCCTATGACGATGTCGTGCATTTCGAGAGCGTCGGGGCCTTCGCCTATGACGTAGTCGAGGACGACAGTGCGGGCGTTGAGGATTGGCTTGATGACGTCGGCGAAGGTGATTGTTCCGCCGAGGAACAGGTCAAGGCCGATTGCCGCGGCAATGAGGATGATTGCCGCGGCGGCGAGTTTGAATTTATTAGTGGTCATAGTTATTCTCCATATTGATTTGAGCGTCGCGGGGGGGGTTGTTGTTTGCTTGCTCGCCGTTGCTTCGAGGATTCTTTGTTTAGCTGATTCACACGTTTGCTCATCGGCGGAGAGTCGGCTCATGGCGTCGGCGCATTCGAGCACCGCCCGGAGTTGTTCAAGCTCAGTAGTGCAGCGGGGGCACTCAGCCAAATGTGTTTCGACGTCCGACGACTCTTGTGGGGACAGTTCGCCGAGGGCGAAGGCGGTCAGCAGTTCATTGATCTTGTCATGAGTATTCATAATTCACCTATTCTATTTGCGCAAATAGTCACTAAGTTCCCGGGCCAAGCGTTTGAGTGCTCGATGCAGGTGGACTCTGGCGGTCTCCTTCGAGCAGCCGATAAGCTCGGCGACTCTGTCGTACTCCAGTCCTTCGATTCTCGAGAGCACGAAGACGTCGGCCTGGCGTTTCGGCAATTTCGCCAGGCAGGCGACGAGTTTCTGCTGCAATTCGGCGGCTCGTAATCGCCAGTCGGGCCGTTCCTCCTTCGCCGGATTTGGCCGGCGATGCTCCGGGGGCGGTACGACCTTTGAATCTTTGGCGAAATCGACAGCTGTCCGGACTGTAGTGCGGTAGAGATACGCGGGCCAATTCACATCGCCGTTGAATTTGTGCCATCGGCGCAGAATCTTCAGGAATACTTCCTGATGAACGTCCTGGGCCTTTTGGGGGTCCCGCAGTATCCGAGTCGCGGTATTCATTACTGCCTTACTGTGATTATCGACCAAAGCCTTGAAACTCATCTGTGACACTGTTTTACCCTTAAAACCTCAAGCCATGCACAGCTCGGATATGCCGCTACCGGCACATCCGCCATTATAGAGGGTCCGGATGATATTTCGTTTACAACAAAATTCGCTTTTTTTGAGTTTTGGCGTGGCAGCGGCTGGAATCGCGCATAAAAAAGGCCGGGCTGATTCAGCCCGGCCTTTCATTGAAGAAACAACACTGACTTACGATTACTCAGTCGGCAAGTCGGGGCCTGTGCTCAGCGTATAACCTTCCGGAGGATTGAGGTCGAAGAGGTCCTGCTCAAGTGGCTCGTTCCAGGCGAAGTCACAGAACTCGATTGAATCCTCACTTTTTCCTTCGGCGTCGGATGAAAACTGGAGGAGGATTCTGACAGGCATGCCGGTGATACGGTCAACCCGGACGGTCATTCTTTCTTTCTCTTGGCCGGAGAGCTCGGCCTTGATGCCCATGAGGTTGACCTTTCTGACTAAATACACGTCGATCTTACGGTCATCCTGCGATTCCTCGCCGATTCGTTCGGCGTCTTCGCTCTTGACGGTGCGGAACTGCTCGATGGGATTGGTTTTGGTGAATTCGGCCGCCAGTCTGTCATCGACGTTGATCTTCTTATAAGTCTTGCGGAAATGGTCGATCTCGATCCCATCTTTTCGCTCTAAGTCAGTGATATAGCTCATCAGGGCGGAGAGTTTCCTCTCCTTCATCTCCTTTTGCAGCTGGTCCAAACCTTTCTGGTCGCCTTCAACGGCGACGAGGTCTCCGCGGATTCTTTGGCCCTGGATGTACATCTTAAACACCATAACCGGGCCTATACCGAGTTTCTGTTTGCTGTGAAAGCTGATAGATTCGGCGTTGATGACGTTCCGGAGTACCTCGCCAAACGCTCTGGGAGCAAGGCTGTTGTTGGGGAGGAAGTAAGAGACAGCAAGTATGCCAAGTACAATGGCTGCTGCTGCGGCAAGTTTGAGTCTTTTAGTGTTCATAATCATTCTCCACACAGAAGGCGGGCGTTCAGACGCCGAAGGGCATCGTTTTGCCCGCGAGGTTAACATTTTAACGGCGTCGGGATGGTCGATCTTCCACTTGGCGAGATCGGTGCGCGGCTTCTGCGAACCGATGATTTCGGTCAGCGCTTCATCAAGCCACTTATCATTATCTTGCCGATTCATAATGAGCTCCCGTTAAACCGTTTCGTTTAAGATATTCTGCAATCTTACGTTTTGCCCGAACGAGCCTTCCGTTGACAGCCTGCGCCGAGATACCCAGAACGCTTGAGATTTGCGCCTGTGAGAATCCATCGAAGTACCGCAGGACGATGAGCTCACGTTCGGCTTCTCTCAGGTTCCATACGGCCCGGCGAATCGCTTCAGAGCGTTCGTCGGCACTGTCCTGGACGCGGGCAACAGGTTCGTCGGGCGTAAGGTTTCTTTCGGTTCTGACGGCCCTTAGCATCTGCCTCGAGAGGTTTCTGCAGATGCCGGCGAGCCATGCGGCGAATTTGTCTTTACTTTTCAAAGTCGGCAGGTCACGACACGCAATTGCGAAGGTTTCCTGAGCAACATCCTCGGCCCGGTCTCTGCCGGCAAGGATCGAATACGCCAGCGCAACCATAGGCCCGTGGTATTTCTCATAGAGTGCCGCGAAGCTGTCTATGCAGCCGTTCTGAGCCGCCTCGACGAGCTGCACTTCATTGAAGCCTTCGTTCTTCTGAGTCATTCGCTGCGCGCCTCTTCAACACTCTTTGCTGATCAGCATTCGGGTCGCCAAACGTTTGGGCTGCCGTATATACAGTGTAATAACGCTTAGAAAATGTGCGCACAAAATCCTGGATTTGCAGGATTTTTGCATTTTTCAACGAGAATACCATTAGCCACTCACCGTTGAATTTGTGGGTCCTGTTCGCTCAGCAGCCGGCTAAGGGTTGTGGATTCCTGCCTTCGCAGGAATGACAACTGGCGACGGTCGCAGGAATGACAACTAACAAGATCAACGTTGACGGGCTACTATGTCCAATTGCAGAACAATCCGATGCCGTGTCAGAAGCCGCTATTTCTTTGCGCGTTTCAGCGCCTCATCGAGTGGTCCGTAGCCCTCCTGCCCTTCGTTGAGGCGCGTGATGTTCTTCTTCTTTGCTATCTCCACAAAGTGGTCGTAGGTTTCCTGGATGGATTCGGGCATAGGCCAATCGGCATTTGCGGCCTTTGCTGCATCGCACATCTCGTCCCAGCGCATCATAAAGACGTACATAACCGGGAGCTGATCGACCTGCACGCGGAAACGCAGGTCGGGCTGGTCCTGGACGGCTTGCTCGGCGGCTTTTAGATGCGTCCAGCCTTTGCTTAGAGTCTCAAAGGAGAGGAATTTTGCGGTGTGCTCGGAGAAACAGCCGAGCCAGTCGCCGGCGGCCTCGACGGCATCGTGAGTGACGTTAAGGTAGTTTTTGATGTGCGGTGCGGCGGGGCCGTAATAGCCTTCAATGAATTCGTCTATTAGGGCCTGGCCATCTCGTGTTGGGTCCCAAAGCAATTTAGCAAGGACCCAGGCGCGCAACTCGGCCATCTCGGCGCCGTTGGTCGTGTAGGCGCCCTGCTCGAAGATGCCTTTGACGTTGTGGTCGGCGAAGAATTTTACGTTCGGTCCGAGGACTCTGAGGTTTGGGTGGGGCATTACGTGGTGACGGAAGTTCGTCGTGTAGTCCCAGATATAGAGCCTGTTACAGATTTTGGACCAGCCGACGATGTCGTCGCGGAATTTTTTGTTGCGCTCGTCGGCGAGGGGCTTGCTGAACGAGCACTCGATACTGCAGAGGCGGACTATAACGTTGGGGCGCGGCTTGGTGACCTTCGGCGGCTTGCGTGTGTATTGGTACGCCAACGTGTCTATGGCCACGTTCGGAAACTCCCCTTCGATGTCCTCCGCCACCGCATTGACGAACCGCAGGAGCAGGCCGGCGGGGCTTTCTTCCTCCTTCTCGATGGCGGCGCAGTTGCTGCATTGGCAGTTGCCGTGCCAGTCGTTCTGCGAGACGGAGGCAATTGTAGCGGCGGGGTTTGCACGTAGCTGCGCCGTGAGGTTTTTGACCAGCTCCTTTCGCATCTGCTCATTTGTCAGGCAGAGCTGGGCTTGGTCATAAGTCCGCTTGCCGTTGATTTCGCTGAACCATTCGGGGTGGTCGTTGAAGTACGTCTGCGGCGGGATCAGCGGGTAGAAGGTGTGCACAAAACCCTGGTATGTGTGCTTGCCGCCTCGTTTGGCGTCGAGGCGTTCGGAGTTGCCGTTAGACTTATTCCGCACCGCCCAGTCGCCGTCGAATCCGTCGGTCCAGAAAGGCTCACGATATTCGAATAGGGGCATGTAACGGATGTTGAGGTCGCGGACGTCGAGCGTTGGTTTTTGGGGAATGGCGCTTGCCGTTGAGGCCCACCAGCGGCAGCCGAGGCGGTCTTCGAGGAAGGTATATACGGCGTACAGCGTGCCGCGTGGGCGGCCGCCCGCCAATATCAAGTCATCTCCGGCGGTGCGAATGACGATTCCGTCGCTGCCGAGGCCATCGGTCGTAAAGTCCGGGACGGCGAGCTTTGCGGCCTCGGGTCCGACAAGCAGGCGGCTTCTTCCAGGGGCGGGGGGGGCAGCGATTTCAAATTTGGCGCCGGTTATTTGTGCGAGAAAGCCGGCCAATTCATCGGCTGCGTGTCGCTCAGGCTCCGGGGCATCGGCTGCGACGACTATGACCGCTTTGGCCTGGGCATTCTCGGCGATGCTGACTGCGCGGGCGATGGTGGCGGTGAACGCCAAGACAGTGACAAAGAGGACTAATGCAATTTTGTTTTTTTGCTGCGTCATAATAGTCTCCTATAAGTGATGCCGGAGCGCTCGTGATAGATGTCGCGGCGATTCGGTTAGCCGGCCTGGTCCCATTTCTCAGCGAGGGCTTCAAGGCGTTTGACAATACGTTTGTATTTTGCCCGGCCGTAGAGATTTTGGGTTTCGCCGGGGTCATTTTTCAGGTTGTACAAGGCGCCGTCTTTATCCGAGACACGCTCGTCCATAAAGTAAATCAGTTTCCATTCCTTCGTTCGCACCATTACACGGCGGCCGCTGTTCACGCGCAGCTCATCGTACATTGAGGCGCTGTGGTCAATCTCGCAGAAGGCAGCCTGCCGCCAGTTTTTGACCTTGCCTTTTATGAGCGGCATAAGGCTGCGTCCGCGGATACCGTCGGGCGCGTCGAAGCCGGACAGCTCCATCAGGGTCGGGACAAAGTCGATCATTTCGACAGGCTCTTCGATTACCCTGCCGGTCGGAAGCAGGCCGGGACAGTTCATAATGAACGGCACGCATACGTTTTGCTCGTACATAACGCGCTTTTTCCAGAGTCCGTGCTCGCCCAATTGGAAGCCCTGGTCGGAGTTGATTACGATGATAGTGTCATCGAGCAGGCCGGCTTTTTCGAGGACCTGAACCAATCTGCCGACCTGAACGTCAACTAATGACACCATTCCATAATACGTTCCGCGGCAAATTCCGATTTGTTCTCTGGTCAGGTCGAGGCCGCCTGCATAGACGCGAAGCTGCTCTATCTCGAAGCGCGGCTTGTTTTTTAATTCCTCTTCCGTGGGCAGCGGCAAGGTGATTTTGTCGGGGTCGATGAAGTATTCTCGCGGGACTCGGCAGGGGACGTGGGGGGCGTGGAAGGAGACGCGGAGGAAGAAGGGCTGATCGGCGGCTATCAATTCGTTGAGTGTTTTGACGCCGAGGTCGCCGAGCTTCCAGGTCTGGGTGTCTTCTGGGGCGTAGGGCACGATCCCGCCGATCATCCATTGGTGCGTCTTGATATTGACCGGCTGATATTTGAAGCCTTCGGCGGCGTCGAACTTCGCTTTGCCTTCGGCTCCCTGCGGATTACCGAAGACGTCTATAAGGGCCGGCGGGTCGCCCTTGTTAATCCAGTCCTTTTGATACGCGTGGGTCTTGCCGACGTTGACGGGATTGATGCCAGCCTGCTTCCAGGCATTCAGGAGGTTAGGCACATCCGGCCTGGCCCTTTTCATATATTCGCCCGCAATGTCCGGCGGCTTGCCCATCGCCATTACCCCAAAGGTGTGACAATAGTGCCCCGACTTCATAGACTTGCGCGAGGGGACACAGACGGGATTTTGAACAATCGCGTATGCGAACCGGACGCCTCCTGTAGCAAGCCGGTCCATATTCGGCGTCCTCGCCCAGGCTTTACCGTAGCATCCGACAGCGTCGGCCCGGCCGTCGTCCATCATAATCCACAGTATATTCGGGCGTTTGGATTTCCTTGCGGCGGCGTAAAGGCTGCTTTGAACCAATCCCGTACCGGCGGCAAGAGACAGGCCTACGCCGGCTCTTACAAAATCCCTTCGATTGATCTGTTTCATAAGACGCCCTTTTCAGCGGGGCCTGTCAGCAGACGACAGAGCGAACGCCAAACGGGATTCTACCATTATCTTTGCCCGTTATTACAGGTTCACTCGTCCATTGTAAGACAGGTATAGTATAACGATTCTTGTGGACAAGGGTTAGAGATTGTTGCTTTTTCTCACAGAGGCTGTATTGTTGTCGAATATGAGTGAATTTGCCGACCATTTTCTGGTTGCAGTCTCTTTGTGCTGTGCCGTTGCGGTAGTGCTTGGGGCGTCGGCGTTCAGATTGAGGAGGAGGGCGGCGGTGTGGGTGCTGCTGTTGGCTAAAATGGCGATTTTCATTGCCGCGGGGCTTTCCATTGTTGTCTTGGTTATATTCATAGGTGCGTTCATCGGGGACGATTTTTCGATATCGGCGGTCGCACGGTGCAGCTCCTCTGGTCTGCCCGCTGTTTACAAACTCAGTGCGGCGTGGGCGGATCCCGCTGGACGGCTGTTATTCTGGGCGGTTTGTACAGTCGCAGTGTTTGCCCTGTGGCTGGTGACGCTCAAGACAGACGGCTCGGCGTTCAACGCTACGGCTTTCATTGTCGCAGGGGCGGTCTGTCTGGGGTTTTCGTTGGTTGTGCTGTTTGTTGCGAGGCCGTTTTCGTCGGTTTCGGCCAGACCCGATGAGGGGGCGGGCCTGAATCCCCTACTACAGAATATCTGGATGGTTGTCCATCCGCCTGCGTTTTTTCTTGCCTATTCGCTGTTTATTGTTCCCTTTGTTGTTGTGGTCGCGTCAGTTTTTGGCGGCGATATGGAGGTTGCCGAGCTGTATCTGCCGCTGCGGCGCTGGTTGCTGGCCGGCATCGGCTTTCTGAGCCTGGGTATTCTCGCCGGTGCGCGATGGGCACACGGCCAGGTGGATTGGGGCGGGTATTGGGCGTGGGATCCCATGCAGAGTCTGTCACTTGTGCTGTGGCTGGCGGCGGTGGCGGCGCTGCACAGCGTAAATGCGATGCAGTCCGCCTTCGGCGGATTCAGGCGGTGGATTTTAGTGTTGGGGCCTGCGCCGTTTGTCTTGTGTCTGTTTTTGTCGTTCGTCGCGACAAGCAGCCTTCTGGAATCCGTACACACCTTCGGAAGGAGCACGATAGGCGGCGGACTGCTGGGCCTGACCGGGGCGTACTCTTTACTTTGGCTGGTTTGTATCATCCGATCTGTAAGAGCCGCACCGATTGCCCCGGCCCCCCCGATCTTATTTCGCTTCGGCACGGACAGGATAATGTTGTTGTCGAATATCGGTTTTGTTGTCACGGCGGGGATTATTGGTGTAGTAACGTTCCTGCCCGTCATTCTGCGGTTGGTCACGAGAACCGGTCCTGTCAACGTTCCTGCGAGACAGTCTTTGAGCCACGTGGCCTCGGTCGCGGGCGTTCTCCTGATCTTTTTTGTTGGGTTCTACAGGCTGGCCGATTTGCAGCAAAGACGCGGCGGCCTAAGTCTCCCGATGATGGCTTGCGGTGCGCTTGGAGTTGTGTGCTTCGGAGTTCTGTACAGGTTTGCGGGGCAGCCGCTGCTGCTCTGCCTGGTTTGCTCGTTGGGCGTTTTTAGCCTTATGGCCATAATAATGAAGTTGTTCTGGGCAATCAGGTCGCGGGATAAGCTGGCGGGCAGTATCGCTCATTTTGGCGTTGTTCTGTTGGTGGTGGCGGCGTTTGCCGGGACCGAAAAGAGCATTGAGATGCCCCTGGCGGAAGGCAAGACGCTGCCGCTTGGCGGCTGGGAGTTCAGCTACGAGTCATTTGAGGCTAAAGTCTCCGGGGGTGTGGAGCAGGCCGGACCCCATATTGCGATGAGAAAGGGCAGTGTGTACAAAAGGCTTTGGCCGCATCGGGACACTTATCCGGGCAAGCCGGAGCTGGGCAGCGTATCCCGGTCCGCGATAAGTACGGGCTGGTTTGACGATATCTGTATCTCATTTGGCGGGCCGGCCCCGGACGGCAGCGCCAGGATAGCGGTTAGAGCAAGGACATTTATGTTCTGGTTATGGCTGGGCGGCGCCCTGATCATCGCCGGTTCGGCTCTGGCCGTCGCGGAAGGAAGAACCCGCCCACCAACCAATGGCAGAGTAATCGCTACGCCGGGGCGGAATCGAGTGCGGCTCGCGCCAGTAAAACGTCGTTACTGACTGAGACGTTCGCAGCCCCATACCGAAAGAGAAGAGGCCGGTCATTTGACCGGCCTCTTTTTATTTCGGGTTGCCTATCGCCGCCTACGTTAGCCAAACCCAAAGACTATTCAGGCCTCGGGCAATTCGGGAGTTGCGCATCTTTCTTCTTCCAATTCGCCACCAGAATGCCAAGGTCCTTACTGAAGACGCGGTACTTCATCGCGCCTTCGGGCTTGTGGTCAAAATCTGCACAAGGATTCGTGACCTGAGCTATCGTCCTCTTCCACTGCTCCGCCATGCAACGAAGGTCCTCACTGAAGACGCGGTACTTGAGCGCGCCTTCGGTCTTTCCGTCGCAATCGCCGTCGCACTGATACGGCCAGCGCGGGTTTCCATACATACCACACCAGCAGTTGGGCTTCCCGAAAGCTATCCAGTAACCGTAAGTTGAGTAGGTCTGCGGGTAACATTCGCCTCTCTTAAACACATCATCCTGGAACTCGTATGCCCCCATATCAACGATAGGCGGTATGCCGACACCGCTATCAGCCGTATCAGGGTCATCGACAAATCGAGGATTGCCATCCAAGTCTGTCCAGATACCGGAAGGCACGGCGTTTGAGTTACCAGCATCGATACAAGGTGAGTTAGAGTCCAAACGGAGGTCATCGTCCTCCGTGCAGAGAATGTCATCCGGACCATTGGGGTCAACAAAACAGGGGTCTTTGTCTATATTGCCCTCACCTGGCCAGCCGCCTTTTATATCACTATAAGTTACAGTTGATTTGCTTGTTGCGTCATCCGTGATTTCGTCAGGGGTATCGAGCCAGAGGATACAATTAATCAAATTCGGGTCGGAATCAATGCTATTATAAATCGCACCACCGGGAGAAATCGCCCTGTTTTTTGTGAGTGTGCAGTTAGTCAGTTTCGGGCTGGAATTCTTGATGTTATAGATTACACCGCCAAAGTTGTCAGATAGGTTGCAGATAAACAGGGAATTGCTTATCATCGGTGAGCTATAATTATGGTTGTACATCGCGCCTCCATTCTTTAGGGCCCGGTTTGCAGTGAATGTAGAATTAGTCAGAGTTGGGCTGCTGCTAAGTTGGTTGAGCATCCCTCCACCATTAGAGTTAGCCCAGTTCGCAGTGAACGAACAGTTAGTCAAGATTGGGCTGCTATCATATAAATTGTACATTCCGGCACCGTTCGCATCAGCCAAGTTTCTGGTGAAGGTGCAGTTGGTCAGTGTCGGGGTGCTGATGAAATTACACATCCCGCCACCAAACGCTGCCGAGTTTCCAATAAAGTTGCAGTCAGTAAGCATTGGGTTGCTGTTAAACGGTCGGTTGTATATCCCGCCGCCCCATTGTTGTGCCGAGTTGGTTGTGAAGGCGCAGTTGGTCAGCGTTGGGCTGCTACCATCGTCATTGCACATCCCACCGCCGGATGCAGCCGAGTTCCCCCCAAAGGTGCAATCTCGTATCGTTGGGCTGCTACCATCGTCATTGCACATCCCGCCACCATAGTTGATGGCCGAGTTTGCGGTGAAGGTGCAGTTAGTGACAGTGGGGCTGGCCCGGTCGTTGTACATCCCGCCGCCAGCGCCAGTCGCATTGCCTCCGGTGATAGTGAAGCCATCAAGGACGGCTGTATCATTGGTGCCACTGCCACTCACGACATGGTAGCTGTTTTCGCCCCGTGTCAGTTCAGTTAGCAAATCGCAAGGGTCGGTTACGTCAACGTCATTGCTGTCGAGGTCCCCGCTTAGGATAGTCTCATTATTTGGGTCGTTTGGGTCCCGGTCTTCCCAGTTGCCGCCTCCGCTGGGGAAGCCGCCATAAATGGCCACGCAAGTTTTGAGTAGGAAAGCAGCGTTTTGGTTGCCGGGCGTTTGACCAGCACCTTGGTCGGGTTTGTAGGCGCCCTTGGCCACCCAGACCTCATCGCAGGACTGGGCTGCGGCCAGGGCATCTTGCAGATAGTTGAAGGCATTCTGCCAGCTTGTGCCATCGTTGTTGCCGGCAGCATTACAATCGACGTAGATGATTCGACCCCCGGCAGTGATTGACGCCTGCCACAAGTCATATCCTCCAAAACCACCGGCCCTGGGATTAGGCCAGTCCGAAAAATAAAGAACGCGGCCATCTGATGAAATACTCGGGGCGCTATCAGCATAAGCCGTATTAACACACGGCCCGAGATTAACCACTTCCGCTTGTGACCAGGGATCCGTGAGTTTGGTCCTTGTCGCCTTGTAAAGGTCGTAACTGCCATAGCCACCGGCTCGCGTGGAGGCGAAGAACAGAACCAGACCGTCATTCGATATGCTCGGCATATTGTCATTCGCTGTCGAATTGATAGGTTCCGGAAGCTCTATACCACAGTAACCCGTTTGCGTATAGTGCCACCACCATATGTCGGCATCATAGTATAGCTGTCGTGTAAAGAATAGACCGCCATCGGAGGTGCTCGGGTTCGGGTCCCACTCGTCACAATTACTGTTGACAAAAGGCCAAAGGAGCGCAGGTTTCTCCCAACACGCTTCTTTTGTTTTCCGTCTCGTCACCCATATATTGGATGGACCGCTGCGCGCGTAGAAAAAGCAAGCGTACGAACCAGAGTAAGGCCGTGTGGAGTGGAAGTAGAGACTCAGCCCATCGCCTGAGATGTCTGGTTGTCCTTCGTCATACTTGGTGTTGACCAGGTTATTAGGGTCGACGTCAGGGCACATCAGTTCGTTAATGTTGACGGGCTCGGCCCAGGACTCATATATCGTTTTGCGCGTGGATACCCATATATCTGTAGTCTTATTGTTAGGGTCTGACCCACCCCGCCGGTTAGAGTCAAAGTACAGCTCCAGACCATTGGCTGAGATGCTTGGTGCAGCATCGTTGGCGTCGCTGTTGGGGGGCGAGCCAACATTCGTAACGGTGCCGCAGGCGAGATCTGCATTCGCACTTCGCTCCCCACTAATCATAAAACACCCGACAAATCCAAGTAAGAGCAAGCTAGTTTTGTGACCATCAAAAAGTTTCATTTTTTGTTCTCCTCAACGCTGCGGCTCACGCCGGCTTTGTTTTGAAAAGATAGGGCATGCAATTTGTGGATGAGATTTGAGAGAGGAGTGTTTTGGTGTCCGGCGGAATGGGGAGTTGCCCCGCCCCCCCAAACCCAATACGCGCCATTTTCCAGGCATTGCCTCACCTCCTTAGTTGACCTTGAGAGTTCTTAAAAGAACCTCCCCGGCATACCCGTTACTACACAGTGACCCCTACAACCAGAGACCTCCGCCTCACCAAATCGCAAAGCGGAAAGTCACAATCTATGCCAACTTTTATTTCCTTGTGTGACATATAATAGGGTACCCTCCGACCGTTGTCAAGCGAAAAGTCCGAGAAAAAGCTGGCTTTCTTATAAGATTTCACGCCATAACGCGGTTTTTTGCCCCGTGTAAGCCGCTCTGTGGTGACCCAATATGGGCCTGTCGGCAGGGGACTCCCTCCACGCAGGACGACTTCACTGCGAAACAAAAGAGGCCGGTCATTTGACCGGCCTCTTTCCAATTCCAGGCCGCCTATCGCAGCCCACATTAGCCAAGCCCAAAGACTATTCGGGTCTCGGGCAATTACCCGGGAGTTGGGCGTCTTTCTTCTTCCAGTTGGTAACAAGGACGCCAAGGTCCTTGGTGAAGACGCGGTACTTCATCGCGCCTTCGGGCTTGTGATCAAAATCTGCACAAGGATTCGTGACCTGAGCTATCGTCCTCTTCCACTGCTCGATCATGCAACGAAGGTCCGCACTGAAGACGCGGTACTTGAGCGCGCCTTCGGGCTTCCCGTCGCAATCGCCGTCGCACTGATACCCGCTGCCTTTCGGCGGCTGGCACCAGCAATCCGGCTTCCCATACGTCACCCAGTCGGCATACGTCGTGAAGTTGCTGGGGAAGCAGTCGGGTTCTTCTCTGACCGTGAAGGCTCCTTTTGCATAGCCGTTCAGGCCGCCGGGGTTGGTGACTTTTGCGTCTCTTGCTCCGAGGGACGCCGCCGGGTCAACTGAGATGTTCGCAATGATCTTGTATTGGTCAACAACGATTGCGTTGTGAACAACTATGCCGCCTCCCAGAAGCTCGGCAACGGCGCCATCGACAAAGTTGCTCCCGCTGACCGTCACGTTTAATGTCTGGCCCTGGTTTCCTGCGGCAGGGTCAACTCTTGTTATGTTCGGCCTGAGAAACGTTGTTGGCAGACCCCGGATAATCACCGTATTCTTGGCGATTCTCCGGAATGGCGGGATCGGCTTGGGGGTCCATTCCTTATTCATCCGCTCATCGGGAGTGGCCTCCTTACCGGATTCGTTAATAGCGGTGAAGCGGAGCTGGTAGCTGCCGTTGTAGGAGAAGTTGAGGAAGCGATTAGAGTAAATCCCGTCGTCAGCCATTTCATCACCGTGGATATGCTGGCCGTCGTCGTAGAGTATCAGCGGGACGGTGTCGCCGAGTCCGCCCGGCTCAGCGGACGGTCGGACGACAACGCCCTCGACCTTTGCGCCGGCAACGTGCGGCCCGGCTGAGAGCGAGGCCTGCACTATCGGCACCTGCGGGTATTTGAATAGGTGGTTCTTTACGAACACCGAAAAGTCCACGCCGGGCGCCTCGGCCAATGTCTGAGCGCCGAAGGGGACTCTGCTTGGCCCCGTGCGCCAGTAGATAAAGAGCTTCCACGTGCCCTTCATCGGCTTGCGGACGCGGTAGAATTCGTAGTAATCCATCTGCACGTATTTGACGTCGGGGTTGGTCGTCGGCGTTGTCGGGTCGATGATCTTGCCGTCCGGCGTCTCAAGCTTGAGGTCCAGAGCGCCTTTGCCGGTCGGCCAGTGCAGAACAAAACTGGCCTCTTTGGTGAATTCATCGACATAGACTTCCCGCAATTCGTATTTTTCCGGCGTGAGCTCGCCGGCGTCCTCGCCGCAGACCTCAGCCCCGCGGATTTCGGCACAATATGCGGTGTAGATTGCGGCCAGTTCAGCTTCGTTTGAAGCGTGTGTGTATAATCCGCCGGTCTCGTCGGCTATGTGCTGGAGCAAGTCTTCATCGAGGATCGGAGCGCTTCCCAATCCTATGGTAAAGACCCTCGCGCCTCTGTCTCGCAGGTCCGGGATGACGTCGTCGGGGTGCTCGGCGCCGTAGTTGTGCTCTCCGTCCGACAACAGGATAACCGCCTCCGCACAGGCGGTGTCTCTGGCAAGAGTCTCCAGCTCATCGAGCGACACCCTCATTCCGTCGCCGATGGCCGTCATATTCTCAACCTCAATCAACTCGATAGCGTCCCTCGCATCGTCCTTTACCCCGTCATTCACCACCTCGGTAAGGTGGAAATCGACATCTGCGGGTGGGTCGAATCCCGCGCCGCCGGAGAACGAGGTAACCGCTATGCGCTCGCCGGTTCCTTCATGGCCCAGATCGACGAAAAGGTCTGCGCCAAGCTTGGCTTTGGCTATCTTGCCGCCGTTCATACTAAAGGATTTATCGACGCAGATGACGTATCGGAGCTGGTCGCCGACGACGATCCAGGCCGGGTTCACGTGCCCCGCCGGATCGACCACGCTGACCGCTACTGGCTCGTTCATCGTGGCCCCGTATTCCGAAGAGCAGTATGAAGCTATGGTCTCCCAGCAGGCCTCGGCGTGCATGTGCTCCTGGTGATTCATCGGGTCGGTGATGTGCGTCGTGCTCAGCCCGTCATCCGGATTGGTGCACCACTCGGTCCTGTGATGAGTCGGATGTACCGTGGTGCCGCCGTCCATAATGCAGCAAACCAATGACGCGTCGGAAATGCAGTATCCATTCACGCAGGGCGCATCCGGATAGCCTGTAGAAGGCTTGCCGTATTCATCATAAAGATTGAGGGCGTGATGTCCCAGCTCGTGGACTATACCGAGTTGGCCTCTTTCATTGTGATCAGGGCCGTCTTCTGCGGTGAATCTGTGCCGTTCCCTGTATATGGTGACATGTATGCCTGATGTGCCGAGGACACCGATTCCGCCGGCCGAAGCGCCGCCGGCGCCGGAGAGCACCCAGAAATCGGCCCTATCTTCAAAGGAGTTATTTTTGGACACCCTTATCGTGCCGAACTGCATCTGTCCGTTGGTGGAGTTGAACATCAGCCGAGACGCCTCGGTAAAGGCGTTCTTGAAGCTGTCCATATCGGCCTCGTTGTAGTTGTAGAATATGTTGAGGTCCATCTTATGCGGGGGGCCGACGACCACCTTCCCATCCCCGCCAAACGCCGTTGTTACAAAGCAGATGATCAAAAACACGACCGTTGCGACGACAATGTTCCTGGCTTTCATGGCTGTTTTCCTCCTTCCATAAACCGGAATTCTACTTTTGCGTGGGACGATATTGTAAAGGCCCACGATACACAACAGGATTAAATATGTCACCGAATTCCGCCTCTATTTTGGAGCTCCCCGGACGGCGGCTGGAGCTCCACAGGCTGGATGCCATTATATCGTTTTGAGGCGCGTCAAGTCAAGAAAAATCGCGGCGAAACGCCGACATGTCTACGGTTTCAAAAGGCAAAAAAGAGGCCGGTCATTTGACCGGCCTCTTTCCAATTCCAGGGTGCTTGTCACATTCTGCGTCAACTTGAATCCGAAGACTATTCCGGCCTGGCGAGAGTCCCGCAGTTGGCGGGAAGATCAGCATCTTTCTTCTTCCAATTCGCCACCAGGACGCCAAGGTCCTTAGTGAAGACGCGGTACTTGAGCGCGCCTTCGGCCTTGTGATCAAAATCTGCACAAGGATCCGTGACCTCACCCATCTTCTTCTTCCATTGGGCCACCATGACAGTAAGGTCCTTACTGAAGACGCGGTACTTGAGCGCGCCTTCGGTCTTTCCGTCACCGTCACCGTCGCACTGGTAATCACCGGTTGCGCTGGGCTTTATTGCTGAGTTGCACCAGCAGTCCGGCTTCCCATACGTCAGCCAGTCGGCATACGTCGTGAAGCTGCTTGGGAAGCAGCCGGGCTCGGTGAACAGGACGAACGACATATCCACACTCTCCAGGCCGGTCTGGTCGAAGAGCTCTCTCCATTCCCATCCGGCGCCGGTCGGGTCCATTGTGCCGGCGACAGCATTGTCTATCCTGCCTATGTACTTATGGTTGGTCCAGCCCCACGGATGTATGACCGGCAGCGGGTTTTTATAGACCGCCACCACGCTGAGCCAGTAGATGCCATTGACTTCCTTCTGGCCGAACCATTTCTCTTTCGGCAGCCGCACCGAGTACCTGAATACCGGTTCCTTGCCGCCAATCTGACCAGGTTCGCCTGGCTCAGGATGCTTGTCAAAGCCGACCAGAACCTCATCGTAGTTGTATGCCTTGTACTCCCAGATCGGCTTCTGGTCCGGATGGCTGTACGGCAGATCGACATTTGCCGGCACATCCGGCCAGATTTGCAGCAGGAAGTAGTCCGGCTTCACCGGCCCAGGACCAGTCTGGCTCACACATGCCTCATATCTGTAGCCGATATAAGAGCCCCACCACACAGCTGCCGTTATCGGTGTGTTTCTGTGGCATTCCCAGTCATCGGCGACCAGTTGATTGATCACAATCTCCTGGTGCACTTCCTGAGTCGTTACCTTAAACGCGAGGTCCATCGACTGGCCCGCATACCGGTGACCCACGGGGTACTTAAGCTCTTCCCACGGCCGGGAAATCGGCATCACGTTTGTCTGCCAGACCGCATCATCGTTCCAACGCTTATCGAACCGGCACGTCTTCCAGCCGAACCTCGGTCCCTCAAGGGTGCCGCCGCCTATCGGCCTGGCCTCAACACCCAGCCAGTACACGATGCGTTTGCCCGGCGCGCCCTTCTGAGGGAAGGCCTCGGATGGATTGATGTAGAAGTCGTAACGCCAGCATACAGTGTCGCCAAGCGGCTCGTAGTATGGTGCACAAGGTACGAAGTAGCCCTCGTGCAGGCCCGCCGCTTCTGTGCTGACCTCGAACTGACCGGGCTGGAATTCCTTCGTCCACAATACCGCGCCAGGCATACTGTAGCCTGTCGGGCTGGTGCTGGCGGGAATGTCGGCGTGAACGCTCAGTTTGAACGCGACGTTTCCAGGATGGAACGGGGGCATCCCGCCCGGCAGCATATCGTGGTACCACGAACCCCAAATATGGATATCCGTAATCAGCCCGCTCGTCTCACACGGGAAGTCATCTGCAAGTCTCTGAGGCAGCCACCTCGCCATCTCGGTGAAAGTGGCGTCCACGTCGATACCTGTCTCGGTGAGATCCGGAACCTGTTCATACTTGGTCAGCTCCACCGTTACCGTATGCTCCTCGCCCATCGACTTCACGTCCTCGTAGTGCGGCCAGTGACGCAGACCGGTGAAGGGCTGCTCCCACTTGATGTAATTCGGGTCGGTGTCGAGCTCAAAGGCCAGATCGAAGCTCTGCGGCGATGCGCCGCAAATCGATGCTTCAATCGGAGTGATTGTCGCCGGGTCGAGCACCTGGCCGACCTGTAGGTTGTCCTGACGAAGTGAGAATCTCACCCCATCATCCATCCAGTGTGCGGGTCTGGTCTTCCAGCCCCACGGGTACAGAGGGCCCGGGAAGCCGCGATAAACCGCTGTGATGCTGATCCAGAAGACGGTATCGCCGCCTTGGCTTGCGATGTACTTCTCCTGCCAGAAGCACTCTTCGGGCTGGAGCTTGACGAAATACTGGAAGCAGGAGTCGGGAATAATATCCGGATTGGGGAAATGATCCATTCCGACCCAGACTTCTTCGACTCTCTCCGGCTTCACCCTGATCGACCAGAGCAGTTTCTCCGGTCGGCTGTAGGGGTGGATCACGTCAATCGGCGCATTGGTCCAGAACGCAATCTGCCAGTATTCGGGTTTCTGTCCCGCCGGCGGATTATGCTCGAGCCAGCCCTTGTATGAACCCCACCAGTGAACGGAGGTTATGGGCATTGTGCCGAGGCATTTGAAGTCATCGGCCGCAATCTGCCAAAAGGCCGGTTGTGTCCCCATCTCCTTTGTGGAGAACGATGGCTCATCCCAGCCGCAATACGTCGGCATTCTGCCGAGCAAGGGATCTATCTCAATCGGCGGCTGAGACCACTTGACGTGCTCAACCGGCGGCTTAGGCTCGTAGGGCGCCTCAATGGTCACAACGTAGTCCTCGACCTCGCCGTTGGGCGCCGGTCCGTCATAAGGAATCTGCGGCCTCGTCGTGAAGCGCACCCGTACATAAGCCTGTGTGCCCGGCACCGCGCTGGCGGGAACCGGGAACTGGAACACATTGTTGCCCACAACCGACAGCGCGCTCTGAACCACGTAGTCCTGGGCCTGGCCCCAGCCTCCGTCACCATCAAAGTCAACCCAAACGCTGATAAACGCATTGGCAAGCGAAGCGTTAACAGTAATCTGCGCCATCAATCCCGGTATCATCGGCGTGTCAAACGTAACGCCGTCCTCGTCGTCGAAGTTCGGCGGTAGATTCAGCGGGTCGATATCGGCATCGTCGCCCGTCGCGCCAACGTTCGGCTGACCATCCGGCTCACCATCGACGCCGGCGCCCATAAATACAAACGGGACAATCGTGTGGCTCGCGCCGAAATTGGCCGCCAGCGTCGGATAAGTCGGGTCGGGCGCATCGCCCCAATCAGTGTCTGGCGGAGGCGCAGCCTCGCCCGTTATCACAAACGCAAGGTCAAGAGTCGGGTTCGGCAGCATACTGTACGGATGCCCCGGCGGGTACTTCAAAGGAGCCCACATCCCAGTTGCGCCACGATAGACAGCGTCATCGTTCCACCGCAGTCCAAGCTGGGTCGTCTTCCAGCCGAAGGTGTAATCACGCTGGCCGTCAAGAACAATGTCTTTGATCTCCAGCCAGTATATTCTGCCTGCCTGCTGCTCCCAAACGTCGGCATCGGTCAGGCAGATGTTGTACTGGTACGCGTTGAAGTGATTCTGCGGGAGGTAGAGCTTTGTGGCCGGGTCGTACCAGTCCTCGACGTTGCTGTCCGCCACCTGGCGAACTGTGTAGGTGCACGGCTCAAACCTCCGCGTCCACAGCGGCTCGCCCGGCATGCTGTAGCCTGTTGA